>ULOE01064066.1_pt1 | contig 12723 bp, 11 predicted proteins | sample 1952291 | NCBI WGS metagenome assembly ULOE01 (sample SAMEA4835595, study PRJEB28245) | human gut metagenome | biome: gut microbiome; material: fecal sample | place: Denmark | collected 2008 | reverse complement strand
TTTGGAGCCGGTATTTTTTATAACTCCAAAGAGAATCCGAAAGCACCGGAACTTGGATTCGGTGTCGGAACGTATCCTGGGCAAATACACGCTTTTGAAGATGGTTGGTACTATTGGGATGATAAGACCGAAACATGGCGTTATACCCACGGTATCAAAGCCACAATGCCTATGTATAATGCGGAACAACGGATTATTCAACAGTATGTAAAGATTGCAAGGGAGGTATTCGGTGGAAAATGAGTTAAATAGTTGGGCGCTTGATTTTGAAGATACCTTATGTTCCCTTTTGAAATCGTACATGGAAAGCAAGGTAAAAGGAATTAAAGTGACGCAAGATGAAGAATCGGGCGGCACCGCAACATTCCCGACGCTTTTAGTCAGACAAATAGGTGGTACAGAAGCCGGACGAACTAACGAAGCAAAGACAATCAATGCAATTCGCCCAACATTTCAAATCACAATTACAAACAAAGGTTCAAGAAAGGCAACTAAGGACATCGCAGCATATGCGGTGTCTTTTTTTAAACAACAAATGTTTGAGGTATCAAATGTAATCCCAACAATTTCCAAGCAAGTGCGAACGGTTACATTCCGCGCAACTCGCGTAATTGGAAACGTTGAGCATTTAGATCAGCTATAAGCAGAAAGGAAGTAGAAAATATGGCATCAACAAGTTATAAAACGCGTGTCATTGTAAAAGAGCACACGGAAAAACAGGCTGACTTTGCAGGAACATATAATCTTTTGGTTGCGGCTAAGTCAGTTCCAAGCCCTGCATCACCGCCAAACACGGTTGAGTCAACCACAATGGAAGATGATCAGCAGACTTTTGAAAAAGGAATTAAGACTTCTGATTCAAGAGAAATCACAGGAAACCTTGAAAAAGAATATCTTTCAAAGGTGGATGGATATGGAGATAAAAAACTTGATATTATCCATCTGTACGGAACGGACGGCATTGGCGGTGTAGCGAAGTACGCATATGTAGGAACTGCAACAGCCACACCTAACGATGTAGGTGGAAACGATGAAATCCTTGAAATGACGGTAACAGTTATTCCAAGTACAGTATCAGAGCTTGTTACAGATAAGCTGACTGTTGTTGATAACAACGATGGTACGTTTACCGTAACAGTGGTGGGGTAAAAAGCCTATCGGATGAGCAATCGACCACACCGATAGGCGAGGACGAACGGTCGATAGCAGAACTTGAAGCAATAAGATAAGCAACAATGGGGCGGTGGAAACACTGCCCCTTGCCAATTAGGGCAGAAAGGCAAGGTAAAACATGAAAGTTAAATTAGGTGGAAAAGAATATACAATTCAGTTTGCAACAAGACCATCGTTAAAATCACATATCTTACAGGATATTATGAAGACACAGGACATGGAAGATATTTCTTCTATGGAAGATATTCTTCTTGAAACACTTCCTAAGACGCTTCTTGTAGGATTGCAGATGCATCACAATGAAGAATTTGGATATGATTACAAAACAAACGAAGGCTACGATGAGCAGCTTGAGAAGGTGTCTGACATTCTCTATGATGCGATTGACACAAACGAGATTAACTGCATGGATTTATTTGCTGATATGCAGGAGGAAATGATAGCAAACGGTTTTTTAGCGCAGATGATGGAGTCGTTGGAGAAAGCGCAGGAGCAGGAGCAGGAGAAGAAAAAGACCCCATCCAAAGCGAAAGCCAAGAATTAACATGGGAATATTACGTTGCGGAAATCCGTCCGTTTTACCTTGTGGTAACGAAAGGCTACGGATTTTCCGTTGATGATATAGATATGATGAATCCAGAGTTGCTTAAGCCTTATGTGGATGCATATAAGGCAGAATGGAAGCAACGCGATATGGAAATGTATATGTGGTTCGGCAGATATGCAACGTCAGCACTTGTGACCGCAATAGACGCGACATTCGGTAAGGGTAATAGTAAGTACGTGAAAGAAACTTGCTATGATTCCATTGAAAAGCAGAATACGGACGATCCCGATGCAGAGATACGAGAAATGCTTAAGGCGGAAGAAGCATGGGCGGCTGAATCAAGGAAATCACATTTACCAAAGCCAAAGATAGTTTAAGAAAAGAGGTATTGCTATGGCAGTAATTATCGGAAGTGCGCGGCACGATGAACACGGCAACTGCTATTCTGGTGGAAAAGCCGGAGACCAGACCGGACAGGAAGTGTCTACGCAGAAGTTTTACAACCATTCTAAGGGATGGTACGTGCTAAGGGCGAAGGACGATAGGGTTGCGGAGAAGTTAGCCGAAGCTATGCAGATTGCATCTGACAATAAAAATATCGGCTATGACCAATCGGAACGCTACGGAGTCATTAAGCATGGCATTAACACAAAGGTCAAGACGGAATGCGATTGTTCTTCTCTTGTACGTGCCTGTATTATCTATGCGTCCGGTAAGGATGTGGGAGATTTCAATACATCAAATGAACGACCGGTAATTTTGAAATCCGGTTTGTTTGATGATATGGGTTCATATCATGCCGGGTTTGTTCTTCGCAACGGAGATATTCTTGTGACACGCATAAAAGGACACACAGTTATTGTTGTAAAAGGCGCAAGAAAATGCAAAAACAAGTATTATCCGAAGTATAAGGGAAACTCAAACTCAATCGTTGAAGCATTAAAAGCGGTTGGGGAAGATGATGTATCGAAAGAACATCGTGCGGAAATCGCAAAAAAGAACGGATTTTCCAATTTCAAGTTTACGTCAGAGGAAAATTCAAAGATGCTTTCTCTTCTGAAAAAGGGAAAACTGAAAAAGTAATTCAAGGGCGGTAGGGGTCAAATCCTACCGTCTTTTTAACCGGCTATCAATGTGGAAGATAGCCGCTAACCTAAAAAAGTTATAGGAAGTTGGTGGATAAATGGAATTAGAGTCTCTTGAAATAAAAATTCAAGCACAGGCACAACAGGCAAGCGGTCAGATAGACGCGCTTGTGACAAGACTTGGGAGATTATCTTCCGCGCTTTCTGGACTTAGTACCGGGAATCTGAATAGTCTTTCCACAGGGGTAAGCCGACTTGCAGGGGCAATGACGGCAATGCGTGGAATTGATACACGGACTTTTTCTGCGGTTGCAAGAAATGTAAGCAAATTAGGCTCTATCAACAGCAAGCAGATTAATGCTGCGGCTGGTTCTATGCGTCAGATTTCCAATGCATTAAAAGGGATTTCTGGAATGTCGGCATCTGTTAAGGGTCTGACCGAACTTGCATCTGCAATCAAACAGCTTGGCTACCAGAGTTCCACCAAGGCGATTGAAAATATTCCGAAACTTGCAGTTGCTATGCGACAGCTTATGTCTGAACTGTCGAAAGCCCCTAGCGTGAGTCGGAATATTATTGACATGACAAATGCATTGGCAAAATTATCGCGTACCGGTGGAGCGGCAGGGACAGCGGCAAAAAGCATCACAAGCTCATTTAGCGGATTTAGTTCAAGTGCTTCTGCGGTTACCAAGAAGTCGTTTTCCCTTGCGTCTGCAATCGGAAAAGTGTATGCAACGTATTGGGCTTTATTCCGAGGATTTAGGCTACTTGGAGATGCCATTGACATATCATCCTCACTGACAGAGGTTGAGAACGTTGTAAGGCAGACATTCGGGCAGTATGAAAGCCTAATTAACAATTTCGCAAAAACATCAATTGAAAAATTCGGTATGTCCGAATTGTCCGCGAAACAGTTCGCAAGCCGTTTCCAAGCCATGGGAACTGCCCTTGATATTCCACAAGGAAAAATGGCAAAAATGTCTATCCGGTTGACCGAATTAGCCGGAGATATGGCTTCATTCTACGATGTGAGTCAAGAAGATATTGCCAAGAGTCTGCAATCTGTATTTTCCGGTACTACGGCACCTATGCGGCGTTATGGTATCGACTTGACACAGGCAACATTGAAGGAATGGGCGTTAAAGCAAGGGCTTGATGCAAACATTTCCTCAATGACGCAGGCTGAAAAAGCTATGTTGAGGTATCAGTATGTGCTTGCACATACAACCAATATCACCGGAGACTTTGCACGTACAGCAGATACGTGGCACAATCAGATAACCATGCTTAGAGAGAACTTCAAAGCACTTGGAGCGGTTGTTGGTGGTGGTTTAATCAATGCATTCAAGCCATTTATCAAGGTACTTAATTCAGTTCTGCAAAAGGTTATTTCCTTCGCAGAGATGGTAACAAATGCTTTAGGTTCTATCTTCGGATGGAAGTATGAAGCAAGCAAAGGGGCAGGAATCAGCGGTCTTGCTGATGATATTGGAAGCGCATCTGACGGCATGGACGATTTAAGCAATGCCGCAGGAAACGCAGGGAAAAACACGGGTGGTATCGCAAAAAATGCCAAGAAAGCAAAAAAGGAAATCCAACAGGCAACTCGTGCATTTGATGAATTAAAGGTTATTTCAAAACAAAGTAAAGATAATACTTCCGGTTCCGGGAATAAAGGTTCTGGTTCTGGATCTGGTTCAGGTGCTGGTGGCGGCACCGGTGCTGATGGTGGATTAGTTCAGACGGACACCATCTTTAAGAAATTCAAAAGCAAAATCAAAGACCTTGAACAGTTGGGAGAGTCTATTTCCGGTGCGTTAATTAACGCAATGAAAAAAATTAAATGGAAAAAAGTGTATGCAAAAGCTGAAGGTTTTGGAAGGGGATTAGCCAAATTCCTTAACGGACTATTTAAAGGGCAAAAAGGAACAACGCTTTTCGGAGAAACCGGAAAACTGATCGCAAATTCATTAAACACGGTGCTTCATGGATTGGATTCGTTTGGAACGACATTTAATTGGAAGCAATTTGGAAATTCAATCGCAGACGGAATAAACAAGTTTTTCCAAAACTTTGACTTTGCATTATTGGCTAAAACGCTTAATTCGTGGGCGCAGGGCGCGTTTGATACAGTTACGACGGCATTAAGTAAAATTTCCTGGAAGGATGTTTGGAACGGAGCAAAGGAGTTTTTAAGCAACTTAGACGTAAAGACGGTTGGAATTATCATCGGTGCGTTGACAATCAAAAAAATCCTTGGATTGCATCTTGCAAAAACCGCACTTGATATAATCGGAACTTCCATTTCAAAAGCAATAGCTGGTTCACTTGCATCAAGGCTTGGCGTTGAAATTGCGGCAAATGAGGGAATCTCGGCAGTATTGTCTACCGCTTTGTCAAAAAAAATAGGTGGGGCGTTTGCTACACTTGGAACAACTGTTTCAGCTGGTGTCAAAGCTTTATTCGGTAGCGGTGCGGCAGAGAGCGCACTTTCTTTTATCAGCCCGGTAGCAAAAGCTATAACCGGGATTGGCTCTGTTGCGATTGGCGCATTTACTGCAATATCAAACTTTGTGACCATGTTAAAGAACGGATTCAGTTGGCTTAATGAAGCACTTATGCTTGTCGGAGTTACGATTACGGCAGTCGGAGCGGTTATTTTAGGGGTAGCGGCAGCACCTGCAGCGATTACCGCAGGAATAGTAGCCGGTGTTGCAACGGCGGCTGTAGTAGTCAAGGATCATTGGAAAGAAATAAAAGGAATTTTCTCAAAAGCAGGAGATTGGTTTAATACTAATGTGATTAAGCCAATAAGCGGTTTTTTTAAGGGATTATGGGAATCTGTTTCCGGTTTTTTCTCTTCTTTATGGAAAGATATATCCGGTGTATGGAAAACAGTTTCTGGATGGTTCAATACTAATGTTATAACTCCTATTGTTTCATTTTTCCAAGGATTTTCGAAAAGAGTTGGTCAAATCTTTGAAGGATTGTGGATCATTGTCAAGGCTGTATGGATTGTTGTTTCTGATTGGTTTAAATCAAAGGTAATAGAGCCAATAAAGAAGAATTTTGAATTATTGAAATCGGCAGTATCAACCGCATTCAAGGTTCTATGGACAACTGTGAAATCTGTATGGGCGGTGGTTTCCGGTTGGTTTAAGGAGCATGTTACAACACCTATCAAGAATGCTTTTAGCTCAGCAAAAGAATCTATTCAGAAAGCTTTTAGCGCGGCAAAGACAGCGGTAACCGGTGCGTGGAATAGTGTTTCTAGTTGGTTTAAAGAACATGTAACCACCCCGATAAAAAATGCTTTCTCGAAGATGAAAGAAAGTGTAGCTGAAATATTCAGCAAATTATGGAATAGCGTGAAAAGTGGTGTTGCCGGGGCAATGAACACCGTAATTTCAAGAATTGAAACAGCAATAAATTCATTGATCGGTGGAGTGAATACCGTTTTGAGAGGGTTCAACAGTGTTGTTTCTGCGGCGGCTAAAGTAGCAAAGGTAAAGTGGAGCGGAGTCGATCTTGTGCCGAAAGTGAGCCTACCTAAAGTAAAGGCATATGCAACAGGCGGCTTCATGGACAAATATAGCATAGCAACTGTTGGAGAAAACGGGCTTCCGGAAATTATGGGAACAGTCGGAGGTAAGCCAGCGGTCGCAGGAAGCCAAGAAATTACCGGAATCAAAGATGCTATCAATTCAACATCTGCGCAAGAGGTTTCCTTACTGCGACAACAAAATCAGTTATTACAAGCTATTTTACAGAAAAATTTCGGAATTACTACAAGCGACATAGGAAAAGCTGCAAGGGATTATGGGAGAGAACATTACAATCGAACCGGAGACAATGTCTATGTTTTTTAGTGACTTCTATAATCGAACGTGATATAATTCTAAATAAATCATATCACAAGAAAGGAGTCATTATGAGAAGCACAAAAAAATTATTAGTAGCGATGGGGTTGGCATTTGCCGTTTTGATTTCGGCTATGCCAATCCAAAATGCAGATGGGAAACAGATTGTTGCACAGGCGGCAACTATCAAATTAAGCAGAAAGACTCTTAATTTAAAAATTGGAGAATCCGCAACATTAAAGATAAGCGGAATGAGGAAAACTGCTAAATGGAGTAGTGGCAATAAATATGTTGCTTCTGTAAATAAGTCTGGAAAGGTTCTGGCGGTTGGAGAAGGAACGACGTACGTAAAAGCAAAAATTGCAAAGAAAACGCTTTCTTGCAAAGTTACCGTCACTTCTTCCTTTAATGCGAACAAGGTAAAGAAAAACATCTCAATTGAATACCAAGATAGTGGTCATGGAGTTGTTGCTATCTTGAAAAACAACAACAAGGTAAATGTTGATCTGGACGCAAAACTTGTATACTACAAAAACGGTAAAATGCTGGATAGCAAAAGTGATTGTAACAGAGCTTTTGAATCCGGTAAGGAATGTGTTCTTTATTTTGACGCACCGAGCGACTCTGATTATAACGATGTTTCTTATGATAACTATAAAATGTCGTTGAGTGTTGATGAAGCAACAAATGCTGTTTGTGATGTTCGCAATATAATGGTTCAATCGGACATTGGAGCAGATAATGTTACGGTTGAAGCTACAAACGATTCCGGAAAAGATTTTTCATTTGTGAAAATTTCTTGCGTAATGTATGATGCATCTGGCAACTTGATCAAATATGATTATCATTATGCAGAATGTGAAAAGAATGGAGATACAGATTATTTCTCGTTTAGTTTTCCGTACGATTCAAATTACGATACGATCTATCCGAGCAGCTATAAGATATATGTTGATGAAGCATATACATATACTTGGTTACAGTAAAAATTGAAAGATAAATGATACTTAAGCCGTGGAAACACGGCTTATTTTAATTCAAAAGCGGATTGACACAAAATCAAAAATAGTCTATCCTTATTACTAAGGAAACAACTTTATCCGTGAAGATGCGGATTACTTACTTGAACGCCATACTGTACGAAAGAGGAAACCAATGTGATTTCACAAGCGGTTTCCTCTTTTTTATTCAGATAAAAATGTATGGAGGTAGACACGAATGAAAAAATCACAACTTATGCTTAAGATTCAAAACGGCATTGAGGTATTTGAGAATCCAATATTCGGACAGATCAGAATGGTCATGGTCGATGATGAACGACGTAAGTTAAACTTACCCCGTCAAGGAGAAACTTGGTTTGTTACTGAATCCGGCTTATATGCGGTTATTCTTCGGAGTGACAAACCGAACGCAAAGAAGTTTCGCAAGTGGGTAACATCCGAGGTTCTTCCTACAATCCGTAAAACAGGTGGGTATGTCAATAATGATGAATTATTTATTTCCACTTACCTGCCGTATGCAGATGAAAACACTAAGCTGATATTTTCACAGACATTAAAAACTGTTAGAGAGCAGAACGAAACCATTAAAAGGCAGCAGAAAGAAATCATCCATAAAGAAGATGTTATTATCGGACTCGTTGATGATATTGACTTGGCAACTAAGAGACAGCGGATAACGCAGATTGTCCGTTTCGGTGCCGATGGAAAGTATCAAGAACGCTATTCATTGCTTTATGGAGAATTTGAAAGGAAATATCACTGCAACCTTAAATCAAGGATGGAAGGGTGCGCACTCAAGCCCAAAGTAAGAAACAAGATGGATTATATCGACAGGGAAATGGGAATGATTCCGCAGTTGTACGAAATCGCTTGCAAACTTTTTGAAAACGATGTAGAAAAGCTGAAATCTGAATGGGAATCAGTAGTAGCTTAAAATTTAATCAAATGGATAGCATCTACCAAAAGGTAGGTGCTATTTTTATACCCATTTTTAGGAGGTAAACGATGGGATATGGCGGATATTTAGTAAAGTTTGGGAATTATACCATACCGAACAATTTAATAAAGCAGGACACGTTTAGTTCCTATGTAAATATGCAGGACAAAGACCCTTGGACGGATGAAAACGGATATGAGCATCGTGATGCCGTGGAACTGAAAGCCTTAAAGGTTGAGTTTGAAACCAAAGCCATGCTGACCGAAAAGCAGTTTGATGATTTTTGGAAGAATATTGAAAAGAACTATACCAAGGCAAAGGAGCGCGGCGGCTATATCACGGCATACGTGCCAGAGAAACGCGGGTATGTGACACAGTACGGATATATCGCTGATATTCAGCCTACGTTCTATTCTGTGGCACATGGGAAGATTAAGTATGACGCAATCAAATTTTCGTTTGTAGGTGGCGTATATGATAAATAGCAGTTTGAAAGAAAAGTATTGGGATTCCGCGACAGATAAGCAGATGGTCATATCTGTTGTTGGAACGAATCAGAAAATAGACAATTCGATGCTTGAAATCGGTACGTTTGCGCTTGAAGAAAGCCTTTGTTCGGAGTCTGAATTAAAGTTTGGAGCGTGCGAAGCGAATTGCGTAAAATTCACAGCACGAAACACCGCAGGAAACATTATTGGAAAGACAATCTCTATCGAAGAAACGATTGACGGAGATAGCGAAAATCCGATGCCATACGGAGTTTTTAAGGTTGCATCCGATGTTCCTACGGCTGACCGTACAAAACGGCAGATTACGGCATATGACGCTATGTATGACATTATCAATACAGATGTAAAGTCTTGGTATGCAGGACTTAGCTTTCCAATGACGCTTAAACAGTTCCGTAATAACTTTTTTGCGCATCTTGGAATTTCGCAAGTAGAAACAAGCCTTGCCAATGATTCTATGACGGTCAATAAGACGATTGTAGCCACACAGACGGACGATTCAAGCGCGGTCACAGAAGAGTCTGCTATCAGTGGAAAAACCGTTGTAACGGCAATCTGTGAGATTAACGGATGCTTTGGTAATATCAACCGAGAGGGCAAGTTTGAGTATGTCTTTCTGAAAGCAATCACAAGCGCACTTTATCCGGCAGAAGATTTGTTTCCGGCAGACAACGTATTTCCGTCTGACGCAAACACAGAGTCCATGACCGGACACTACATCACGTTTGATTACGAGGACTTCCAAAGCAAGGCAATTACACAGCTTGAAATCAAGACAAGCGAAGATAACGCTGGTGCTATTGTTGGAACTGCCGGAAACAACTATTCGATTACAGGAAATTTTCTTGTATCAGACAAGACCGGAGCGGAACTTGAACAGATTGCAAATAACCTGTTGCCGATTATGAAACAGGCGGTATACACACCGATTAAAAGTTGCACTTGTGTCGGAAATCCATGCTTGACACTTGGGGAACCAATCCGGTTCAATACCACAAGAGAAATTGTTGAAACGTATCTATTGCAACGCACCCTAACCGGAGTACAAAGCAAGAGAGATTCAATCTCGGCACAGGGTACGCAGACGCACTCTGCAAAGGTTAATTCTATCAGAGATACGATTGAAAGCGTGGAAAGACGTACCGGAAAGTTAGAACGAAATGCAGACCATCTTCAATCCACATACGAGGATTTAGAGAAACAGACAAGCTCTAAGTTTGAGCAGACCGCAGAAAGCATTTCCGCAGAAGTCAATCGCGCGCAAAAGGCAGAGGGTGCATTGGACGCGTCCTTGGAATTAAAGTTAGGCAGAGATGAGAACGATCAAGTTATTTCGATGATCAATGCAAGCGCTGACCAGATTATGCTTCGTGGAAACAGGCTCATAATTGAAAGTAATAACTTCCAGCTTGACGGGAATGGACGAGTGTCAATTATTGATTCTCTGAATTTTATTGCAACGTCTCTTGGCGATGACATTGTAATTATTGGACTCGATGCAAGAGGAAGGCCAATGCTGCAAAACATACGCATTGACCTAAACTCTGTAACAGATCAAAATGGGGAAGCCATAGGGGATCATGCAAGTACGGCTGATCATGCGACAACCGCAGACTCTGCAACAACTGCAGAAAGTGCAAGGCAGTGTATAATGGCATCAACCGCGCATTATTTGCAAGGTATTGGACTATCCGATTATGTACGAATTTCAGACAACGGAAATTTAATCCCAAGTTCTAGTTCTGTGTACTGTGGAACTAACCCCAATCCATTTGCCGGAGGGTATTCTTCCGGTGGTTGGAAAACAACGTCTGATGGCAGAAAGAAAAAGGATTTTCGAAAACTGTTAGAGGATGATCGGTTTGAGAGATTTTTTGAGTTGCTGCAACCGATGGAATATCGGCTCATAGAAAATGATGAGAAAATGCACATGGGATTTGTTGCGCAGGATGTTGAACAGGCAATGACGGATTGTGACATATCTGAAAATGAGTTTTACGGACTGGAACATGCGGTATTCTCCGAAAAAGATTTTGAATCTAACGAGGAATGGGAAAAATTCTTAAAGCAGAATGGTGGAGCAAATGATATGTATACATTGTGCTATCAAGAGTTTATTGCGCTTAACACTGCCATGATACAGAAACTGCAGAACAGGTGTAACGATTTTGAACACAGACTATCCGCATTAGAAAGGAAGTGATTAGATGGCATATCAGAAAATCTATAGCCGCGAATATTGGGAGAACCTTCCAAGCGAAAAGACCGCAATTAATCGAAATAGGCTGAACAACATAGAGGGCGGCATTGATGCAATCGACGATCGTGTGTGCGCACTCGACACCACGAAAGTTGACTTGACCAAAGCTAACGAACTTGTAAAGGAAATCCTTTGGGATGAATCCAACGGAACGCTGACGGTCGTTAAGATGAATGGTTCCAAGGCGGTCATTGATACCAAGTTGGAGAAGCTGGCAGTCAACTTCAAGTATGATCCGGAAAGTCAGCAGTTGGTAATCACGCTTGACGATGGCACAGTGCAGAATGTGGACTTATCATCTCTGATTACAGAGTATGAATTTCTCGATTCTGATACAATCGCATTTGCAATCGGCAGTGACGGTAAGGTGTCCGCAATCGTGAAAGAGGGAAGTATCCAAGAAAAGCATCTGCGCCCAGATTATCTTGCAGATATTAAAGTGGAATCTGCCAAGGCGGTAGCATCTGCCAAAAGCGCAGGGGTGTCCGAAACCAACGCGGCAAAATCTGCCACAGACGCAAAGGACAGCGCGGACAGGGCACAGGGAATCGAAAACGAGATTAACAAGAAACTCACAATGACAGAATTTGATGTGAATGAGGATGGAGAGTTGATTTACACGGACAATTCTGCTTATAACTTTGTCGTTGACAATGACGGAAATTTAAATTGGGAGGTGGCTTAGAATGGCTATAGCAGGAAGAGTAGCAATTGTACCAAAAGGTGATTGGAGCGCAAATGCTACATATAAGAGATTGGATGCAGTGACTTATAACAATACGCTTTATTTCGCAAAAAAGGAAGTTCCAGCAGGAACGGCAACGAGCAATACAGAGTATTGGTCTAAGTCTATCGTGGGCGGTGCTGGTGCAATCGCAACGAAAGAGGATGCCGGGATTGTGAAACCGACAGACGGACTTTCGATTGCAGAAGATGGAACGCTTAAAGTTAACATTGATGGCGCAACGCTTACAATGGATCAGGTCAACAATGTTATAAAGTTGTCTGATACATTAAAAGATAAAATTAACGGTGCATTTCCAGCGGCGAACTTAATCAACAACCTTACAACCACAGAAGCCGGATTTGGTTTGGATGCCCGGCAGGGAAAGGCACTGGACGATAAAATTACTGAAATAAACGGCAGTTTAGGAACTTTCGATTTTATCCCAGATGGTAGCAATTTAAATTATTACACATCTGGAGTATATATGATTGGGAACGCTGATAAATTAGAAAATTCGCCAGATGTAAGTTGGTCAATTCTCATTGCATTTGGTTCTAATTTTATATATAGTGTTCAAATCGTTATAAGTGTGCTCGATAGCAAAAATAGTATATATGTAAG
>ULOE01006441.1_pt1 | contig 12833 bp, 18 predicted proteins | sample 1952291 | NCBI WGS metagenome assembly ULOE01 (sample SAMEA4835595, study PRJEB28245) | human gut metagenome | biome: gut microbiome; material: fecal sample | place: Denmark | collected 2008 | reverse complement strand
ATTTCCGGTACAGCCTGCGACGGCGGGACATGGTGCAGGATACCGTCGTTACAACGAAACCCGACACGCTCTATGCCCGCGCCGTAGAACTGCTCCGCAACCGGGACTATCCCAAAGCTCTATACATACTAAGCGAGTACCGCGACCGGAACTATGCCCTTGCGCTCCTTTCCCTCGGCCATGACAAAACGGCCCGTGAGATACTGGAACCGCTGCCGGAGGACCCGGAAAGGAACTATCTGCTCGCTATTGTCTGCTCCCGTCTCGACGACCGGAACAACGCACTCGAATATTACCGCCGGGCGGCAGAGGCCGAGCCTCGATACCGCTTCCGGGCAAAGCTCGATCCTGAGTTGACAGAACTTATCAATCCGTAAAAATCATGTGTAAAATTGTTTTGATACTTTCCGGGCTACTGCTGTGCAGTTGCTCGCTGACTGAAACCACAGAATTCGATGTAAACCCCAAGCCGACGCTGACTGTCGGCTATCGCTACCTGAACAAAGAGGGCGTGAATACCACCCGTGACGAGATTCGTAGCATGAGCGTTTTTGTATTCGATTCCGACGGCCGTTTCATTACTCAGACCGAAGCAAGCGGGCATGAGGGCACGGATTCGGACGGCTTGCAGCTTCTCAGCGGTGTTCCGGCGGGAGAATATACCGTAGTAGCTTATGCGAACGTCGAAAAGCTCGGTTTGCCGAAACTGGTGCCGGGGGAATCTTGCTTGAACGACCTGACGGCAGTTGATAAAAACCGCGAGACTTGTTCCGATGCGGACCGGCTCTTTCATAATCTTACCCGCATCAAAATACAGCGGGAACAACCACAGGTGCGAATGTTGGATTTGGGAAAGCGCTATTTTCAAATCAATCTGACCCTCACAGGAGCCGATAAGCTGAATGTACCCCCCGATAAAATTGCCGTACTATTCAGCGGCATTCCTGCGGGTGCAGATTATAAAGGTGACCCTGTAACCGTCCAAACTGTATTCAGCCCATATCTTAACAAGACGCCGCAAGGATTTTCTGCCTCATTCAACGTATATCGTTTTGGAACAGAAGATGATGTAAAAATGGCCGTTCAAGCGGGTTCGGAAACGGTCGGATCGGTCGATTTGGGAGAATATCTTGTCCGACACGAGATTGGCATTGACCTGAACAATGACCGGGACATTGTTCTGCCAATCGACATCGACGTCACTTCAGTCGGAATAACCATCGTAATAAACGATTGGGATGCCGGAGCGATTCAGCTTCCGATCGTCGGAAAATAATCAACGTTTGATATGGACGAATTTAAATCTTTTCTGAAAACGGTCGGAGGAAATGAGGGGAGCAAGTGTAACTATCCAACCCGGCTTGACCTGTACGGTCGGGGATGCTTCCACGATTGTTTGTACTGCTATGCTAAATCCCTGCTGAGTTTCCGGAATTTGTGAAACCCCGAATCCCCCGCCGTATCCGACCGAAACAAGGTATCCCGCGCCATCGGAAAGCTGACACCCGGAAACATTGTCCGGCTCGGTGGCATGACCGATTGTTTCCAACCGGCAGAAATACAGCACAGGGCGACCTATGCCGCTATCGAGGAACTAAACCGACGCGGCGTGGGTTATCTGATCGTCACAAAGTCTCCGCTTGTAGCGGACAAACAATATGTTGCGGTCATGGATCGCAGATTAGCTCATATTCAAATTTCCATAACCTCGACCGATGACGATCGATGCCGCATATACGAGCGGGCGGCTCCAACCTCACAGCGAATACGGGCTATCGAAAAACTGCAACGGTTAGGCTTCGACGTGACTCTGCGCTTGTCTCCCTACATACCGCAGTTTGTAAAACACGACAAACTGAACAGAATCGGGTGCGACAAAATCCTGATCGAGTTTCTAAGGGTAAACACCTGAATCCGTCGGTGACTGCCGCTCGATTATTCCAATTATACGATCCGTCAGGGCGGTTATCGTCATTTGCCGCTTCATCTGAAAATCGAATATGTGAATGCAATACGCGGATTCTCTCAACTGTCGGTCTGCGATGACATCAGCGATCATTACGATTACTGGAGGCAGAACGTGAATTACAATCCGAAGGATTGCTGCAACCTTCAAATTCCGTTATTATGGTAGACTTCTCTAAAGGTGCGGTACACGTTATGGTATCGCCCGAATTGAAAACAATAGCCGCAGAAAAGAGTCTCGGCAGCATGGAAAGCTTTCAGGCGTTCATAACGAAATGCTTGGCCGGTTTAGGTGCAAATACTGAAAAAGTACCGGACAATATGCTTTTCCGTTTTGCTATGGACCGGAATAAAATGCCAGAGATAAACTTGAACAAGGAGAACAGCCTGTATTTCAAAGAACTGCTTTCCGTTACCGGCCCGCTGGACGTGCATCCGTCCCGAATCGTTTCATTGAGAGAGGCGGATTTTTGTTTGAGGAACGATATTCCGTTGCTGTCCCCCGATGCAGAACACCAGTTTGTTCAACCTGCGATAAAAGAAAAAGCCAAAAGTCAGAAAAAATCAGTCCAAAGCCGGTATGACGGTAATCCTAAATTTCCGATGTACAAATACGTGCAGACCGAAATTGACTCACGGCTTTTCACTCTCAGTCCGGAAGGTAAAAAAGCCTATCTGGAATATCTGCAAACGGTGGCGGATACTATGCTCGACAGAACCCGGCAGGAACAAACTTTGCGCGTATTCGATATTCCGGCCAACATGATTGGAGAATGGCGGCAGCTCACACGTCCGAGCGGCAAGAATTACTACCTGGCAAATAGAAATATTGTGCGCGACGGAATCATGGCATATAATCAGGAGATAAAACCCAATCCGGCCAACCTTCAAATGTTTGTCAAACGTTTTGCACCGGAAGGCGTATATATGCCGCAAAGAGCCTATGATTATGCTTCGCTGACACTAAGCGGATCGAATGCGATGGAATCGTTCCAACACCCGCATAATTTGCGGTTTTCCTACGAATCTTTATTTAAGGACATGAATCGAAAAATCGCCGGATGCGGCGACCTGATACAAAAGGCGGAACTCTACAAATCACGGAAGAAGCTGGCCGACGAAATTATCAAACGCGATTTCCCGGACTCATACCAGATTCATAAAAAACGGACCTCCCGCGATATTGCCATCCCTGAAGTGGCAGAACGGCAATCACGGGGACGGGGATTATAAGTCCCGCACCAGAAAAACATTTACACGCTGAACGACAGTTCTATACTTCCAATAAAAAAGAGCAGACCGCCGGGTCTGCTCTTTTTAGTAGAAATAGTATTCTATGATCCATCCGTGAATTTATCTGCCGAGACCCTTTCCTCTCAACCGGCCATATCCGATAAATTGTTCACTGTCTGAGAATATCCCGTATCCAATGAGTTTACTATTGATTTAATATCGGTTTCCGGGCCAATTTAGCCGCCGTGGCTCCTCTCAAAATTTCCCTGCGTGAAATTTTGGGCCGGACCCACTTTGACGGCTGCCATTGCCCTGCAACCGATACTAAATATAATTTAATTCAATTCTAAAGTATCGAGGAAATCATAAATCGAATATGTACGGGAAAATTAAAACCTGCCGTACACAGGAAAACAAAATGCTCAAATTGGAGAAAAAAGATCTCGGTACTCTGCCGATTAACAACATGGCTTCCATAAGCCGCTATGAGGATGAAATCGCTTCGGTCTACGAGGCTTTCCTCCCATTTGCGCCGGATGCCAAGATCAAATACGAAGTCGAAATGTTCACCGAAGGCAACGGCGAGGTAAAATACTATTTTCAAAACGTTGTGGTAGTACTGTTCAGGAACAACATCACATTTACTGTTCGAACGATCGGCCACCCGAAACGGAAGTATTTGATCTTGCCGGATCTGTTAGGGATGGAAAATATTGATCGCGGCACGATCGACCGGGCATACAACCACTTTACCAGACCCAACAATATCGGAACGGTAACACGAAAAAAAATAGAAGATTGGATCAATTACGGAACACTGGTTTGTTTGTACCTGAAAAAACAAAACGACGAAAACCGTAAAGAGATCGAAGCATTTAAAGATAGGATCGGCAGCGATCCTGACCTGATTTGGCAAAATGCCACTTCAGGGGTCATTCGCCGCCACAGCATGACATATTGGTTCGAGATAAGTCAGACAGGTATCCGAGAGCACATTAAATTAGACCTGTATTGTAAGGACGAGAATTACGAATCATTTTGCCTTTTGTCAAACAAATTCGAGAAAAAATAACATTCATCCATCGACCGTCCACGCCGGAAATTCTTTCGAGAGTTTCCGGCGTTGGCGTTTTCTAAAATTTCTCCGAAATGAAAGAACGTATCATTTTCAATGTGAAACCATCCAACCGGATACTCGATTTTTTCAAACGAGAGTACCCGGAAGCCTGCTGCTTGGGTTCAGCCTCTTTCGGAACCAAAAGCAAAAGTTTCTTGCTGCCGCTGGAGCTATACGAGCGCGACAAAGAAAAGCTGAAAGCATACGGCAACAAAGCCCGGCAACAATAACTGGTTCTGTCCGTATCGAAGCGTCCACGAATCAGAAAAAACAAAAAAATACATCAAAATGAAAGCAAAGCGAATAATCAAAATTATGGGAATGATCGCTCTGGTAACGGTAATTGCCCTGTATTGGAAGCTCGTCCTGCACGACCTGATCTTACTGGCCGTCGCTTTCTGGCTGATCCGGTGGATACTTCGCCTGATAGTCAGACTGCTGCCGCTGTGTATCACCGGAGGTATCATATACCTGCTCATGTCGTATTGAAATACGGTCTTTTCATATCAACCACTTAAAAAACATTAAAACCATGTTCTTTGAAAAAATCAATCTGCTGATGGGGCAGGATGCAGACGTCATTCTAACCATCCGCAAAACGGGTGAAAGTACGCTGACTGTTGCAGCCCACACCAAAATGAACGGTCTGCAAGATCAGGCACAGCATTACATCGCCCCGTTTACGGCTGCGGGGACACCAGAGGAATTGGATGCAGATTTCGTATCGGCATTGGGTCAATCCATTCCGAAAGCAAAGGGCCTGCTTACCAATATGAAGCATTTCGAGCAACAACTCAAAATTGCTGAAGCCAACAACAAAGCGGCCCAAGAACGCAAGGACAAAGAGGCAAAGGAGGCGAAAGAGAAAAAAGAAAAAAGCGAAAAGTTCCGGAAAAAAGCGGAGGAACAGATCAAAGCCGGCAAACTGGGCGACGCAATGGTCAATCTGCGCCAAGCGCGTCTTTATGCAGAAGAAAAAGAGAAGAAAACAATCGGCGAAAAAATCAAAGAGGTGCAGGACAAAATGTGTCAGGGATCGCTTTTCGGAAAAGAACCGCAACGATCCCCGGCCTCGAAACCACAACCGGCAATTCATCCGCAGACCACCGAATCAGTACCTGATTATGAGGCGGAGGACGATGAGGATGACTGTAACGACGAAGATGAGAACAACGATCCTTACGGAACTATCGTCGATTTCCCTGAAGAATGCAGGATGCAGGATCCGTGTCAGACCAAAATGTCTCAATCATTATTCTAACTACTAATATTTCAGAAAATGGCACTTACAATCAACGGACTCGAAAGAATTTTCAAATTTCAGCACGGGAACGAGCAGATCGCACTTTCCGACCCGAATCCGGGTATGACGGTCGATCAGGTGATGAATTTTTACTCGAACACATATCCCGAACTGACGACGGCAACGGCTCAGGGACCCGAAATCGCAAACGACAAGAGCGTTTTTTACTTCAGGACTACGCTCGGCACAAAAGGTTAAAGCATGAAAAGTAAAACATCAAAAGATAAGAAAAAATGCAATCAGCAGCTATTGGAAGATCATCAGATTCAAAGTCTTTGCAGATTGATTATCGAGGAAGCAACCAGTCAAAGCTACGAAAACGGATGCGAACGCAAAAAACGGGTCATGCCGCCGGGTTCAGTGGAAATGATTTTCTGAAAACCGATATCCATCCCGTCGCACCTCAAAAGATTTATACAGAAACGGACAACGGTACGGAGAATGTTCTAACCGGGGAAAATTACCGATACTTACTCCAAAGCGCCCACCACTACGCCGGGCTGATCGGTAAAAGTCTGATCCACAATCCGGGGCATTCACTTGGCGAGGCGATCGCCAATCTCTACAAGGAACTTGAAAAATTGGTGCCGCAAGAGGTAAACATCGAGGTCAGCCAGAACCGGCTGACCTTTTGTTTATACGAGTACCATAAATGGCCTGACAACACGCTGTTTTGGCTGCCGGTCTCTTTCGCTACAAAATTACACGGGAAACTCAAACGTTTGGCAATCACTTTCCTGCATGAATTTGCGCTTTACAACGGAATGGAGTATTGGTGGGAGCATTACGACTCGGACTTTCTGCTGTATTGGGTAGATGAATGTATATCGTCCAATGAATGGGGCAAGGAAGAAGCAAAAACTTATATCCGCCTGATTAACTCCTATCGCAACGGTTCGATTTGCCGTTTTATGAAAAGAGTTCAAATCCGAAAATATTACAAGCGACTGCCGCAGGCTCTCGAACGCTATCAGCCTGTCGGCATGTACGAGAAGCAGTTAATCGCTCTTTTCAAGGATGGCCTGCAATTTATCGGAAGCGACACCCCGTCGATTATGCACTATGCTTACAATCCTTATGACGATTATGACAACTCCGATGAATTAACTATCGACCTCGACCGGATCGTGCGGGTAGTCTACGATCTGGACGATCCGGTGAATACGATTCTCAATGATATGGTCAATCAGGACACAGCGTATGCCTCTTACGTGGTTTCTCCTGCGACTTGCCTCTTGTTGACTCCGGAGTTGACAGCCCCGTTCTCGAAAGAATCCTATCCGGAACGGTTTGCCGACTGGATGGAGCGTTTTATTGAATTTATATCCGAAAATGAACCTTCCGACCATGAACAAATTGACTGAAGAAATTACATCCTTGCTGCGGCCTCAAGCCGCACTGATCGCTTATCATTGTCCGGAATCACACAATGACTATTATCTTGAAATGCGCGAGATTGAAAATGGTAAAATGGGTGCAGGACGGCCAGTTTCCTGCGAGTTTATGAATAATATCTCCTCAAATTACAGCCAGTCGTATACCGGAACCCCGTTCGGTTCTATTCCTAAGACAATGCTTTACACCGATACCCGCAAGGGACAGGAAAAGTATATCTGGTTCAATGCGCCGGGTAAACGGATGATGTATTTCGACAAGGAACTGCACATTGAGAATGCGGAGTACAATGTGCCGGGAGTAATTTACGTCGTTAAAAACAATGCGTTGAGCATGTATGCTTTCAAAAATAGACGGCCTGCGGACGATACTGCGCTTTTCCTCGCTCCGTTCTTCAATACGTCTTCGACCGACGTATGCCTCGGTACTGCCCGGCTGCAAATACCAAAAAATCTCACGTATGCAGACCTGATAACTCATTGGGAAAAACGTTTCTGGCAATCTGAATTCTCACACCTCAGCAACGAGGGAAATCCTACGGTGCATAATCTTGTTCTCGTCACAAAAGCCGCTCGCACTCAACCGTTCGATCTGAACGAGTTGAAACCTATTGCAAACAAAACTCTTAAACAGCTTTACAAATGACACGAGTACACTTTTCACATCCTTATCTGCTGAATCCGCAGCATCCGATTACCGTCAATGTAATCGGAGCGGGGGGAACCGGCTCGCAGGTGATAACATCGCTCTCCCGGATAGATCAGGCACTCAGGGCACTCGAACATCCGGGCCTTTTCGTCCGGGTATATGATCCGGACACAGTGAGCAGGTCCAATATAAGCCGTCAGCTTTTTAGCGAAACCGATCTCGGTCTCAACAAGGCGCAATGTCTGGTGACGCGCATTAATCGTTTTTTCGGGAATGACTGGGAGGCTGTCCCGGACTGTTATCCACAGGACGACTCGGATCAAAGCGCTAACTTTTATATATCGTGTACCGACAATGTGCAGTCCCGGTTAAGGTTGGGTAAACTTCTTCAAAAGGTCGATCGGAACCGTCATACGGATTACAGTACGCCGCTGTACTGGATGGATTTCGGAAACGCTCAGAAAACAGGGCAGATCATTCTCGGTACGATCAAAAACATTCAGCAACCCAAATCCCACAAATTCACGACCGTAAAGAAACTTCCCTGCGTAACCGAGTACGTGAAGGGCTACGACAAAATCAAGGATGGAGATTCCGGGCCGAGTTGTTCATTGGCCGAAGCCCTCGACAAGCAAGACCTGTTCGTCAACTCCACGCTGGCGCATCTGGGTTGCAGCCTGCTGTGGAAAATGTTCCGCGAGGGGATGATCTTCCATCACGGCTTGTATCTGAATCTCGATACGATGCGGGTCAACCCGATAGCTGTGTGATTTCATTTCACGATGAAAGCGACTTTATTGACTGCAACAGAGGAAATCCGGCTGGCCGGGGCCTCCCACTATGTGACGCTTGCACGGGAATGTCTTGAATACTTGGGATTGAACGGGAAATTAATGCAATCGCTGCATAAGATTTCATTCGACCGACCGCAAACGCTCCAGATTAACGACGGGAAGCAATGCGTATCGTTTGTTGCAACGTCGCACGAAGGACTGAAACTGTTCTTTATCGTCGTAAACAACCGTTTCTATCTGCCGGGGATTCTCGTTGACGGCTCAGAAGTCATTGAAACGCCTTTGTTTCAAAAAACCGAGTTCGTTGCAAAGCCCGATACATCACTATTAATCAACTTGATAAAGAAGATATAATGGCAAACCATCAGAATAAAGGGCCGCCGTGGATAGGAAACGGAGAACCGAATAGAATACACCGACGGCGACAAGTATACAGCTTGTCGCTTTTCATTTACAGCAACCTTAAAAAACAAAAATTATGACAACTGAAATGATGCAGCAGGCAGTAAACCAGTTCAATTTTACCGAACAATCCATCGAAACGATGACCCTCGACACCCTGCGTCGAACATTCAAGGAAAACGACACTGAAGGCCTTCCCGTCAAAGGCATTTACCACTATCAGGTGATCGAACGTGTAGAGGAAATTTGCCGGCGCCACAATGTGAAATACGAGGTAGAGGAAATCTTCGCCGCTCAAAATCGCAACAAAAACACGCCGGGCGTGGTGATTCTGCCGCAGGTGGAAGAAAAGTTTGGAGTACGCGCCGTCGAGGCACATATCCTGCGCCGTATTTATACGACGATCCGTATCAAGGAAGAAGAAACCGACGAGCTGACGACCTCGCTCGTGGTGGCATTCCATCAGAGCGGAATTCAAATGGCAATCGGCCCTTGCGTGAGGGTCTGCCATAATCAGTGCATTCTTTCTCCGGAGCGCATCGCATCGAATTTCGGAAAGCAGAAAGTATCCACCGAGCAACTTTTCGAGTGCGTGGACGATTGGCTGGCCAATCTCTACAAACAAATGGAAGAAGATCGGGAAAAGATCGAACGTCTCAAAAAGAAGATACTCACGCCGCTGGAGGTGTACGCATACATCGGGCTGCTGACGACCTTGCGCGTTTCGCACGACAGTTCTGACAAACGCCTTTCCTGCCAGGTGGAAACCTATCCGCTAAACCAAGCGCAAATATCTGATTTCACCGAGGAATTGCTGAAATTGGCTCTCGACAAAAAACCGCTCTCGGCATGGGATATATATAATGTAGCGACAGAGATTTACAAACCGGGCAGGATGGAAATCCCTGTCGTTATCCCTCAAAATGCGGTACTGGCCGAGCTGTTGCTTTCTGACGACAAACTTAACGCATAGGGAAAATGCGGAAATACTCACGGGAAACGCTCTTGAAGCGGCTGGAAAAATTGGAAGCACGTCTCTACGAGGAAAAGATGAGGCTGCACCGGATGATCGACAAAACGGGATGGGGGACAGGAATGCGATGTACCAAATGCACACCCTCCTTCAGACTGGAAGATGAACTGAAAAATAAAATCGAAATCGTGAAGTCTCAGCTTAGGGCGCTCGATGCGGATTCGTGACATTCTGTCGGAGTTATCAACTTTACAAGGTCGTCATTTCCTCTGGAGATGGCGGCCTTTCTAAATTCAATGCTATGGAAACGATTGAAAGACTAAAGATTAAAAAGGCCGGATTGGATGTTCAATACGACTTGGCAATTCACGATACCCGATTCAGTAATATTTGTTTCGTGGCAGAAGGAAACCTGTCCAAATCTTCTTACCGTTATCGCGTGAGACACAGAGAAAAACTGTGCCGGATTATCGACGAGCGTAATTTGTGTGCCCGTGCGATTAAAATAGTCGAAGGGAAACCATTCACACCCGATGAGGTGGAAAAATGCAGGCTGGAAATTATGCACTATGATCGAGAATACGACAGACCGCTGCCCATGTCCTCGCCGGTGGTCGATTTCGCGCGGATTGTCCGGTTGACGTTTCGGGACGGATATAAAAGCGTTCTGAAAAAGTATCCGGTTATTTTGGATTTCGAGGACCGCAATGGGATTTATATCGTTTCGTCAGACGATAAAATAATACACAAATGGCCGGAGCTTGATGATGGTGTATATAAATGAAATTGTCGGTCATAACCGACAATTTCATCCTATTTGTTTGGATAATTTAGGCTTAGTATCTTTGTGCAGACATGTTATATCGCAAAAGGATTTATCCATTTGGTGTTTTTTTTTGGTGGTCCAAAAAAAAATAGTTGCGATCTTTATCGCAACTATTTGATTCTTAAGCTCCTCAACAAGGACTTGAACCTTGGACCCCCTGATTAACAGTCAGGTGCTCTAACCAACTGAGCTATTGAGGAATGTTTCTATCGTTTTGCGAGTGCAAATATAAGCCAAAATCTGAATACTGCAAAGGTTTTCGTGAAAATATTCCCGATTTTTTTGTGAAAATTGTGTTTCGTGCTCTTCTGTGTCACCCTGAACCAGTCTGCAACCCGTTGGAATACAGCATAACCGATATCTCTGACTGCTGGTTAAAGCCGGATTTACCTTTTACCTGTTATTTGTTCCGGAAATTCTGGGCGCGCGTTACACGTCCTGCATTCCGATTTCGGTAAACCCGGCATTCGGATAGGTACGGTTGAGGTATTGTTTCAGGTAGCGCCGCGTATCTTCCGTGATCTCCCGGCTCGTCGGCGGATAGAGGTTGTACACCAGTTCGGCCACTTCGATATTCCGGGCACGGCACGCTTCGAGGCTCAGCACGGTGTGGTTGATACTGCCCAGCCTTGGAGAGGTGACGAGGATGACCGGGAGGCGGTGGTCGGCAATGTAGTCGATCGTCGAATAGGTGTCGGTCAGAGGAACGAACAGGCCCCCGGCTCCTTCGAGCAGGACCGTGTCGTAACTTTCGAGCAGTTTACCCGTACTCTTTTCCACCAGCGACAGGTCGATCTCCCGGTTGTCGATCTCGGCCGCCAGTTGCGGTGAGGCGGGGTAGGTAAAGGTAATCGGGCAGGTGGTGCCGTCGAGGTCTTCGCGTTGCAGCGGAATGCCCATGATACGGCGGTGCAGTTCGATGTCTTCCGAAATGCCGGTGTTACCCGTCTGGATAAATTTCTGGGTAATGACCCGTTCGCCCCGGGCCCGCATGTCACGGGCCAACACACCCGTTACGATGCTTTTGCCCGCATCGGTGTCTATACCTGTGATGAAATATACATTTTTGCTTATCATACGCATGCGTTTTAACTTCGAATATCGTTTCAAAAGTAGTATCTTTGTAAGTCTAGTACAAATTTTCTATGGAGATCATCCGGTTGGAAGAGAAAATAGCGGCGGGCTACCGCCTCGGTTACGACGAAGCGTTGGAATTGATGCGCACGACGTCCCCCGGGGAGTTGTACGAATTGGCCCATCGCCTGAGGACCCGTTATCAGGGCAAACGTATCGATACCTGTTCGATCATGAATGCGCGGAGCGGCCGTTGCAGCGAGGATTGCAAGTGGTGCGCGCAATCGAAATTCCACAAGACCGATATTGACGTCTATCCGTTGGTGGGCGAAACAGAGGCCGTACAGGAAGCGGCGCATAACGCTTCGAAAGGCGTGGGGCGCTTTTCGCTGGTAACCAGCGGGCGGACGCTTACCGATGCCGAAACCGATCGTGTGTGCGCGATTTACCGCCGCATCGGACGTGAAGTGCCGATTCGTCTCTGTGCATCGCTCGGGTTGCTGACCCGGGAGCAATTGGTGAAACTGCGAGAGAGCGGGGTAGAGCACTACCATTGCAATATGGAGACCGCCCCTTCCTATTTTTCGAAACTGTGCAGCACGCATACGCCCGAAGAGAAGATACGGACGATTGAGTGGGCGAAAGAGGCGGGACTTAAAATTTGTTCCGGGGGTATTATCGGGATGGGGGAAAGCGCCGAGCAGCGCATCGAGTTTGCGGTGACGTTGCAAAAAATCGGTGCTGTATCGATTCCCGTCAACGTGCTCAACCCGATTCCGGGAACGCCGCTTGCCGATGTGGCGCCGCTGACCGATACCGAAGTGCTCGTGACGATGGCGATGATGCGGATTATCAATCCGGAAGCGAATATCCGGTTGGCAGGAGGGCGCAATATGATCAAACACCTTGAAGAGAAGGCGTTGTATTGCGGGATCAGCGCGTCGATCGTGGGTGACCTGTTGACTACGACAGGCTCGGATATCGATACCGATAAAGCGATGTTCCGCCGGTGCGGCTTCGAGGTGTAATGAGTTTTTGTAGTACAGGAAGATTTCACCGTAAGGGAGGAAAACGCATGAAAAGGTTCGTTTTTATAGCGGTAG
>ULOE01000739.1_pt1 | contig 12879 bp, 9 predicted proteins | sample 1952291 | NCBI WGS metagenome assembly ULOE01 (sample SAMEA4835595, study PRJEB28245) | human gut metagenome | biome: gut microbiome; material: fecal sample | place: Denmark | collected 2008 | reverse complement strand
AAAGATTGTTTTTCGTACTTTTGGCGCTCATTATCAAAAAAAGAAGCTGACATGACACAAATCTTTCACAGCATGATAGCTGCCATTCTCGGCATATCGGAAAAACAAATCGGGCAGACACTCTCCCTGCTCGACGACGGAGCAACCATCCCGTTCATCAGCCGCTACCGCAAGGAAATGACAGGCGGACTGGACGAAGTGCAGATAGAATCCATCCGTACCCATTACGAAAAACTGAAGGAAACGGCGAAACGGAAGGAGACCATCGTCGCCACCATCCGCGAACAGGGGAAAATGACCCCGGAACTGCAAAAGCGCATTGACGACACGTGGGACAGCACCGCCCTCGAAGACATCTACCTGCCCTACAAGCCCAAACGGAAAACCCGTGCGGAAGCCGCCCGCCAGAAAGGACTCGAACCGCTTGCCACCCTGCTGATGCTCCAGCGCGAGCCTCATCCCGAACAGCGTGCCGCCGCCTTCGTGAAAGGCGATGTAAAGGATACGGACGATGCCCTGAAAGGTGCGCGCGACATCATAGCCGAACAGGTGAGCGAGAACGAACGCGCCCGCAACATGCTGCGGAATACCTTTGCACGCCAAGCCCTGCTAACCGCCAAAGTGATAAAAGGCAAAGAGGAGGAAGGCGCCAAATACCGGGATTACTTCGACTGTTCGGAGCCCCTGAAGCGATGCAGCTCGCACCGCCTGCTTGCCATCCGCCGCGCCGAAGCGGAAGGTCTGCTCAAAGTGAGTATCAGCCCCAACGACGAGGAGTGTGTGGAACGGCTGGAACGGCAGTTTGTACAGAGCAACAACGCCTGCGGGAAACAGGTGGCGGAAGCCGTGCAGGATGCCTACAAGCGTCTGTTGAAACCGTCCATCGAGACCGAGTTTGCTGCGCAAAGCAAGGAGCGTGCCGACGATGAAGCCATCCGCGTCTTTGCGGAAAACCTACGGCAGTTGCTGCTGGCATCGCCCCTGGGGCAGAAAAGGGTGATGGGGATAGACCCCGGATTCCGCACCGGATGTAAGGTGGTGTGCTTGGATGCACAGGGCAACCTGCTGCACAACGAGAATATCTACCCGCATCCGCCGGTGAACCAAAGCAAAGAGGCGTTTGCCAAACTGCAGAAGATGATAGAGGCCTATAAGGTGGAAGCCATCGCCGTGGGCAACGGCACTGCCAGCCGCGAAACGGAAGATTTCCTGAAACGGCAGACGTTCAACCGGGAAGTGCAGATTTTCATTGTCAGCGAGCAGGGTGCATCCATCTACTCCGCTTCCAAGATAGCCAGGGATGAGTTTCCGGAATATGATGTAACGGTGCGCGGCGCCGTATCCATCGCCCGTCGGCTTATGGACCCGCTGGCGGAGCTTGTCAAGATAGACCCGAAGTCCATCGGTGTGGGGCAATACCAGCACGACGTAGACCAAAGCAAGCTGAAGAAATCCCTCGACCAGACTGTGGAGAACTGTGTAAACCTGGTCGGCGTAAACCTGAATACGGCAAGCAGCCATCTGCTGACGTATATATCGGGACTTGGCCCTCAACTGGCGCAGAACATCGTGAACTACCGCGCCGAGAACGGAGCATTCGCATCGCGCAAGGAGCTGATGAAAGTTCCGCGCATGGGTGCAAAGGCTTTTGAGCAATGTGCCGGCTTCCTGCGCATACCGGATGCCGGGAATCCGCTAGATAACACGGCAGTGCATCCCGAAAGCTACCACATCGTGGAGCAGATGGCAAAAGACCTGGGATGCAGCGTGGCCGAACTGATTGCCGACAAAGAATTGCGCCGGAAGATACAGCCGGAACGCTACCTCTCTCCCACCGTCGGAATGCCGACCTTGAAGGATATCCTGCAAGAGCTGGAGAAGCCGGGGCGTGACCCGCGCGGACCTATCAAGGTGTTCGAGTTCGATAAGAACGTGCGCACAATCGATGATTTGCGCATAGGCATGGAGCTGCCTGGCATCGTGGGGAATATCACCAACTTCGGCGCTTTCGTCGATATAGGTATCAAGGAAAACGGCTTGATACACCTCTCCCAGCTTGCGCAGAAGTATGTATCAAACCCTAATGAGATTGTATCCATCCATCAGCAGGTACGCGTAAAGGTGCTCAGTGTAGATACCGAACGGAAACGTATACAACTGACGATGATTGGGGTTAGCGGTTAGCGATTAGGGGTTAGTGATTAGGGATTAGTGCCTTGCGGTGTGAGTGCGCAGCCTGCTAATCGCTAATCACTAATCACTAACCCCTAATCCCTATATATCAGCTTGTCCTTGTCATTGCCGAAAAGGTTATCGCCCAAAGTTGTAATCTTATTGCCGGTGGCAAGGACATGACGAAGATTGTCGCATCCCATGAATGCACCGTACTCTATGGCAGTTACACCGGAAGGAAGTTCCAACGTGCCGCACAACCGTCCGCATCCGCTGAACGCACGCTGGCCGATGCTCTTCAAGCCATGGGGCAGTTTGATATTGAGCAGGTATTTCTTTTGGGTAAACGTGTATTCGGGGATAGTTGTGGCATTGCACTTGGACAAATCCACGCTCACCAGATTGGGCATGTAGTTGCGTATCAACGTAAAGTCCGCCTCGTCCATCTTGCCCTCTACCGTAAGGAAGTTCACATCTTTGGGCTGTATGCCTGCACGAAGCAGTTCGCTGGCAAGGCTGCCCATGGTGGCTATCTGCACCAAAGCTCCTACCGGTTCGCCCTCTATGAAAGCGAATGTCTCCCACCGCTTGCCGCGACGATAGGAATCGCTGCTGCCCAAAGGGACGAATATCGCCGTTACACTGTCCGCCAGGGCTTCGGGCAACAGGTTGGGGGGAGTTTTCTTGCGTATGCGGCAAATCTTCAGATTGGTGCATCCCTTGAATGCGCCGTCTTCGATGTTCTTGGTCTTGTCGGAAAGGATTACCTGCGTCAAGGATGTTTTTCCGGCAAAAGTGCTGTCGCCAAGCTGCTTGCAGAAAGCATAGGACGGGATGCAATTGGCGGGATAGATGTAAAAGCGGTCGGGATGCGTACCGTTCTTTCCGGCGTACATACTGATGGATGCATTGGAGATGTCCAGTATTTGCAGTTTCTTGAATTCATCGCGCAGGTGGCGGAAATCCACTGCATTCAGCTTGCCTTGCAGGACAAGGTGGGTAATCTCGTTCGCTTCTTCTTCGGTGAGCATTTCCACCAAAGTACCGGGTTTGGCAACGGTATATCTCCTGGAAGTCTGGGCGGAGACGTTCGATATCATAATGCCCAGTCCGGCTACTAAAAGTATCTTTTTCAGGTTCATGTTTTGTGTCAGATTGATTTAATTTTCAAATATAAGAAGAAAGCGCCAACCGTGAATAATGATTTCTCTTTTTATTGCTATTTTTGTCGGATATTAATTAACCGAACTTATTTTTTTCATGGAAACCATCGGAAATGAATCCAAAGCCAAACGTTTTGGAAAAGCGGCAATCGACATTGTTTCATTCGCCGCGCTTGCCGTCATCATCATTACAATAATAAGCGTCCCTTTCGCAACCGTATTGCTGAAGTTAGGAAAGGAAGAGGCCGATACGATGTCCTATTTCATATTGAGCGAGACGCTGATGCTGGCAGGCGTATTCCTTTCCGCATGGATAGTATGGCATTTACGCGGCTTTTCACTGGAAGGGCTCGGACGCTCTTTAACGATGCGTTGGAAGGACTGGCTGTCGGGAATACTGCTGGCAACCGTTCTTTATGCAGTAGGGTTCGGCATATCCTTGTGGGCAGGTGCGGTAGAGATTGCAGGAGTGGCATTCAATCCTTCTTCCTTACTGATCAGCCTTGTATTCTTCCTGCTGGTAGCCGTGACAGAGGAACTGGCATTGCGGGGATTTGTATTGGAACGCCTGCTGCAAAGCGGGGTGAATAAGTTTTGTGCCTTGTTCCTCTCCGCCGCCCTGTTCTCCTTGATTCATATAGGCAATCCGAACTTCGACTTTCTGTCTTTTATCAACATACTTCTGGCAGGCATCCTTTTAGGCTCATCCTATATATACACACGCAACCTCTGCTTCCCGATAGCTCTACACTGGTTCTGGAACTGGATACAAGGCCCGGTATTAGGCTATGAGGTCAGTGGAAATAAATTCTGCAACGGCTTGCTGGCCCTTCGGCTGCCCGAAGCCAATCTGATAAACGGCGGCGCTTTCGGCTTTGAAGGCTCCATACTCTGTACGGTACTGATGGTAGTGGGAACAGGATTGATTTTAAAAATACACGGAAAATAGGGGTTAGTGATTAGCGGTTAGTGTTTAGGGATGGGAGTGGGATGTAATTTGAGGATTTCTTTTAGGCACGGAATTACACGGAATTCACGGGAAAAAGAATAAGAGGTAATGTTACCAAAAGCAATTGGTAATATTACCCCTAATAAAATAAATCCGTGTAATATGCGCCTAATGAAGCAACAAATAAGGTAAATGCTACTGAAAATAACAAACGCTTTTTTGTTTTGACACGCTATTAATCACTAATCGCTAATCATTATTTATTGTACATTTTTGTTCTCAGTTCCTTGATGTGGTCGGAAGTGATGTATTCATCATACTCCATCATCTTATCGATGATGCCGTTCGGGGTCAGTTCGATGATACGGTTTGCCACTGTCTGGATGAACTCGTGGTCGTGAGACGAGAACAGGATGTTTCCTTTATAGGTCTTCAGGTTATTGTTGAATGCCTGAATGGATTCCAAGTCAAGGTGGTTGGTCGGCGTATCCAGAATGAGACAGTTGGCATTACGCAACTGCATGCGCGCAATCATGCAACGCATCTTCTCGCCACCCGACAGTACGCTTGCTTTCTTCAACACCTCTTCGCCGGAGAAAAGCATACGGCCGAGGAAACTCTTCATATATACCTCATTGCCCTCGCCAAACTGGCTCAACCAGTCTACCAGATTCAAATCCGTATTAAAGAAAGCAGTGTTGTCCAACGGCAGATAAGCGGTGGTAATCGTAACACCCCAATTGAAAGTTCCCGCATCCGGCTTCATATTTCCGTTGATAATCTCGAACAAAGCGGTCATGGCACGCGGATCGTGTGAAAGGAACACGATTTTATCCCCTTTCTCCACATTGAAGTTCACATCACGGAACAGTACCGTGCCGTCTTCCAGCGTTTTCGTCAGTCCGGCTACTTCAAGAATCTGATTGCCCGGTTCGCGTTCGGGAGTGAAGATGATACCCGGATACTTACGTGACGACGGTTTGATTTCTTCCACATTCAGCTTCTCCAGCATCTTCTTACGGCTGGTAGTCTGCTTGCTCTTCGCCACATTGGCGCTGAAACGGCGGATAAACTCTTCCAGTTCTTTCTTCTTCTCCTCGGCTTTAGCCTTCTGGTTCTGCTGTTGACGGAGAGCAAGCTGGCTGGACTCGTACCAGAAACTGTAGTTTCCGGCAAAGAGGTTAATCTTTCCGTAGTCGATGTCCACGGTATGCGTACAAACGGAGTCGAGGAAGTGACGGTCGTGGCTCACTACCAGAACGGTATGTTCAAAATTGGCAAGATAGTCCTCCAGCCAGGTTACGGTTTCCATGTCCAAGTCATTGGTAGGCTCGTCCAGCAGCAGGTTATCCGGATTGCCATACAAAGCCTGCGCCAGCATGACACGTACTTTTTCCTTGTTGTTCAGCTCGCCCATCAGCACATAATGCTTGTCTTCCTTGATGCCCAGTCCGCTCAATAAGGCGGCAGCATCGCTTTCTGCATTCCAACCGTCGAGTTCGGCGAATTTCTCTTCCAATTCGGATACCTTCAGACCGTCTTCGTCCGTGAAGTCCTCTTTGGCATAGAGTTCTTCGCGCTGTTTCATAATGTCCCACAGCACGGTGTGCCCCATCATCACGGTATCCATCACCGTATAAGCATCCCACTTGAAGTGGTCCTGGCTCAATACGGACAGGCGCTCGCCCGGTCCCAGCATGATAGACCCCGTTGTCGGGTCCAAATCGCCCGAAATAGTACGCAGGAAAGTAGACTTTCCGGCACCGTTGGCACCGATTATGCCATAACAATTACCACTTGTAAACTTCAGGTTTACATCATTAAACAACACTCTTTTACCAAATTGAACCGATACGTTCGAGACTGTAATCATCTTTATATTTACTGTTTTATTATGTACTACTTACAATTTAATACCTATAACTCTGCAAATTGCGGGTACAAAGATACGAAATAATACGGTAAAACAGCTTACAACGAGTTAACTTATTGCATGATATGAAGTTAACCCGATACATACAACAAAGGTAACTGACTGCAACCTATCGAGTTAACTTACTGTCCGCACAAGGTTAGCGCTCTATTTATAGCACATTACGCTGTCAATCTGACATAAAAATATTACCTTTGCAGCGTTTTTGGCAAAAGCCGTCAATTTGGCAAAGTTTTTGCTATTAAAACCGTATCATATTAACTTAAACCCTTAACAACAATGAAAGCAAAATCATTTTACAAGAATAACAAGCATAACAATATGGACTCTAAAGAAAAAGAAAACATCAACGAAGAAGAGTTAAAAGCACAAGACGCTCAAGACGAAACTTGTGAAGAAACAACAGAGAAAGAAGAAGAAGTTGCCCTGACAGAGGAAGAAAAACTCGCTCAGGAACTGGAAAAGGCCAACGCTGAGATTGAAGACCAGAAAGACAAGTACCTGCGTCTCTCTGCCGAGTTCGACAACTACCGTAAACGTACGATGAAAGAAAAGGCCGAACTCATCCTGAACGGCGGAGAAAAAAGCATCAGCAGCATCCTTCCTATCGTAGACGACTTTGAACGCGCCCTGAAAAATATGGAAACTGCCACCGACGTAGCTGCCGTAAAAGAAGGCGTGGAACTCATCTACAACAAGTTCATGACAGTTTTAGGCCAGAACGGCGTCAAAGTAATCGAAACCAAAGAACAACCGCTTGACACAGACTACCACGAAGCCATTGCCGTAATTCCGGCTCCCGACGAAGCTTTGAAAGGTAAGATTCTGGACTGCGTACAAACCGGTTACACACTAAACGACAAAGTAATCCGCCATGCCAAGGTAGTGGTTGGAGAATAACATACACAGTTATATGGAAAAAAGAGATTATTACGAAGTTCTGGAAGTCGAAAAGACAGCATCAGCTGAGGAGATAAAGAAAGCCTATCGTAAGAAAGCTATCCAGTATCACCCCGATAAAAACCCCGGTGACAAGGTAGCCGAAGAGAAGTTTAAAGAAGCGGCAGAAGCATACGATGTATTAAGCAATCCGGACAAGCGTGCCCGTTACGACCAATTCGGCCATGCCGGAATGAGTGGCGCTGCCGGCAACGGCGGACCGTTCGGCGGTTTCAGCGGCGGCATGTCCATGGATGATATCTTCTCCATGTTCGGTGATATATTCGGCGGACACAGCGGTGGGTTCGGCGGCGGTTTCAGCGGGTTCGGCGGATTTGGCGGCGGTGGTGCACAACAACGCCGTTATCGCGGTTCGGACTTGCGCGTAAAGGTAAAGCTGAACCTCAAGGAAATTTCTACCGGAGTCGAAAAGAAATTCAAACTGAAAAAATATGTACCGTGCAGCCATTGCCATGGAACCGGTGCAGAAGGAGACGGCGGTGCGGAAACCTGCCCTACCTGTAAAGGCAGCGGTACGGTAATCCGCAACCAGCAGACCATCCTCGGCACAATGCAGACGCGTACCACTTGTCCTACCTGTGGTGGCGAAGGCAAGGTCATCAAGAATAAATGTAAGGAATGTGCAGGCGAAGGTATCGTTTACGGCGAAGAAGTCGTTACCGTGAAAATTCCTGCCGGTGTAGCCGAAGGCATGCAGCTCTCCATGGGCGGTAAAGGCAATGCGGGCAAACACAACGGCGTACCGGGCGACCTGCTGATTCTCATAGAGGAAGAGCAGGACAAGGAACTGATTCGCGATGAGAATGATTTGATTTACAACCTGTTGCTCAGTTTCCCGACAGCCGCATTGGGCGGTGCAGTAGAAATACCCACCATTGACGGCAAGGTTAAGGTAAAAATCGAATCGGGTACACAGCCGGGTAAGGTTCTCCGCCTGCGCGGCAAAGGACTGCCTAACGTAAACGGATACGGAACCGGAGACCTGCTGGTGAATGTCAGCGTATATGTGCCCGAAACACTGAACAAGGAAGAGAAAAAAGCGCTGGAAGAAATGGAAAGGTCGGATAACTTCAAGCCGAATACTTCTATCAAGGAGAAGATTTTCAAGAAGTTCAAGAGTTTGTTTGATTAAAAAACAATGCTTTCCGGCATAAAAAAAGCTACATTTGGAATGTAGCTTTTTTATGCCGGAAAGAAAGTGGCCTCTATTTCAACAAATACACAAACTTTGCCGGCAACTCTGCTTTATCGGCGCAAACAAACAGCTTCTGACCCTCAGCGTCCAGTAAGAAAGATACACCACCCTGCGAAGCAACAAACGACTCCACACCCGCCGCTTCTTCTACAAAAACACAGCCGGGGAACAGAGGTGCAAACACTTCTTTGGTCTGTCCTTTCCACTTCTTGAATACGATTTGCATAGGACAAAATGCCATATATCCTGCTGCATGCAGGCGCTGCACTAATTTACGTTCCGACTTTGGTGCTGTATACAGAACACACCAACGACTCATATCATTATTAGCCATCATATTGCTTTGTTTGCTTTTCTCCAATCTTTAAATAAATCCTTCACAAATAATATCCAGCCAACACATCCCACTCCTGCCAAGAATACAAAACCTATAAGAATCATAATCTTATTAGGCTTGGCGGCACGCAACGGAACCGTAGCCGGTTGCACAACCGTATATACCGGAGTAATCTCCTGCACTTTGGCTCTTGCCATCTGCAATTGTCCGGAAACCTGGGTATAAACAGTATAAGCCAGCTCAACTTCGTTTTTTAAACGTTCCTGCTCGGCACGATAGCTTAACAGAACCACATTCTGGTTGGCATCTGCAAAAGTAGCATATTTTTTCTGAGCTTTCTCATAATCCGCCTTTGCTTCTTTATATAACTTTTCTGTAAAAGCTAAATCATGACGGGCTTTATTGGTACGGTAATTTGTGATATAATTCTGCAAACAATGCATCACGGTATCAGTTAACGAAGCCGAAATCAAAGGGTCCTGCATAGTAACCTCCAAAGTTGTAACCCCTGTTTTTTTATCAATCGTAACCAAGATACGCTTACTCAAAGCATCCGCTACCTTCGCCTCATCCAATGTCAGGTGGAACGGATCGATTTTTCCTTCCTTCTTCTCCGGTTTATCCTTGAATAAAGACAAGGTCCAACCCAAAGCCTTGAATGGCGCAGACATTACAGCACCCATCCATGACGAACGCTGGTATTTATCCAGATAAGCATATAAGGTCGTATCTATTTTACCTTTCTGGTCTTTGACCCTTACATCAAACAACTCCAGCAGAAAAGGGGTTGACTTAACGATATCGGGATACAGCTCGGGCGACAGGGCATCTTCTCCGACAGAACCGCCTAAGTTGATGCCAGCCATAGCAGCCAATGCCCCCATACTCCCGGCATTCACTTTACTTGCACTTTCGGGAGCCAATGTCACTTCCGTAGAATACTCTTTAGGAATGCTGAATCCTACAATCAAGCCAATCACTGCCGCAATACCGCATACCTTATAAAGCATTTTACGCTCGGCCCACACTTTCTGAGCCAACTCAATCAAATCGATTTCCTGTTCCTCCGGTTTTTGCGGAGACTTTTGTATTTTACCTTCGTCCATTGTCCTTATCACTTAAAGAGATTAACCAAAGTAGCAATCATTGTACCCAAAGTGGCAATAGAAGTACCCATACCTACCATTTCGGCCACGCTCATACGCTTACTCGGATCCTTAGTCGGGATGATAATCTCACATCCGGGCTCGATTGCCGTCTTACTACCGGAACGTATGCGGGATACAGTACCATTCATATAAACCACAAAAGCACTGCGCTTCTTGGCATTCGAAGCATATCCGCCCGCCTGATTGATGTAGTAACGGCTGTTCTCTCCCTCTTTGTACAGTACGGTATTAGGATACATCACGGCACCGTTGATTTTCACTGTGCTTACATATTCAGGAATAAACAATACATCCCCCTCGCGCAACACCATATCATAATCAGAACCCGGATTTTTCAAAGCCTCATCCAGATGAATACCTACCGTATATACATATAAAGTAGTTGAATCTGCACCGACCTTTATAGCCATGCGGGTAGCATCTTCCTTTCTGCGAAGCTCTTCCTCCGACATTTTACGGATAAGACGGGCTCCTCTTACATAAGCATCGGATGTAACACCACCGGCTTTAGCGACCAGGTCGCTCAAACGTTCATTCTTCTTGGACAACGCGTAAGTACCGGTAAACAATGCCTCTCCTATTATCCCCACATTTTTCTGCTTGCGATAAGCAGGGCTTTTACGGACATACACTTCATCAAAAGGCTCCAAATAGAAATTCTCGCTCCCCGCTCCTATCAGCAAGCCGTCTTTCAGGTCAAAGGTAAATGTCTGGCCTACAATATTACTGTCGTCCGTGCTTTTGGGAGATTTAATACGGCGCGATACATCTATTTTCGTTGTAGAAGCCGCTTCAAGCAAGCCACCCGATTCCAAGACCAAATCCTCGATGGTCATCTTATCGGCATAAAGATAAGTACCCGGATCAGCAACCTCACCATGGATAGTCACTGTAGGCTCTTCTTTCAGATCCTGAATGCTGGGAATATAAAGTATATCATTCTTTTGCAAAGGAATGTCCGCAACCACACCTTTCAACAAGCCTTTCAAATCTATGGAAATAACCTCGCGCGTCAAATCCTCATGTTCACGATTGATTACGGCACGATTTAGGAAAGCATCTCCACGTACACCTTCCGCTTTCTTTATCAACTGTTTCACGGTATTCACCTCTCCGCTCAGCTGATACAAGCCCTCACGGTAAACAGCACCGCGAATCTCTACACGATTCTCGAAACGGTTGAGAACGGAATCCACCGTAAGCACATCACCGTCTTCCAGGCGGAATACCGAATAATCCATTTCGTCCACATTGAAAATCTGATGTTCGCGTCCGCTCTTGCGTACAAGACGGATGGCTTTTTTATACGCATCGCCCGTAAAGCCGCCGGCATATCTCAGCAACGTACCGATTGTTTCCGTAGGCTTCATTTCATAATACATAGGACGCTTTACCTTACCCAATATCTGCACCAGAGTCTGATAAGGATTGACAAGAATCACATCACCATCCTGAAGACGGATATCATCCTTCAGCCGACCTTCCATGATAAAGTCGTAGATGTCCAAATCTGCAACCGTCTTTCCGTCGCGTATAACTTTTATGCTTCGAAGACTACCGATTTTATTTACTCCGCCGGCCCAATACAAGGCATGGAAAACTGATGCAAATGAAGAGAGGGTGTAAGTACCCGGCACGACAACTTCACCCATAACATTCACCTGAATGGAACGGATTTCGCCTAACGTCAAATTTATTTGCGTATTGGGAGTTTCTCCCGTAACACCGGCATATATCTTGGCAAATTCGCGTTTCAAATAATCATTGGCTTCCTCTACGGTCTTTCCACTCAGATAAACCGGTCCTAACTTTGCAATTTGCACAGTACCCTCAGGCGAGATTTTTTCACGAATCGTAGTCTGGGAAGCTCCCCAAACATCAATAATAACTTCATCGCCCGCCCCCAAACGATAATTGTCGGGCGTTGCCACATTTATATTGGGTTCAAAAGTCAGATATTCGTTATCGAAAATATTATGTCCGAAAATTTGTTGTGTAAAAGCGTCTTCCGCGCTTTTAGGACCATTATAACCATAACCCGGCTGTCCATTGTTATTCAACCCCGTTCCATATCCGTTGCGTTGCTGGGCCGATTTCGCCCGCAACCCTTTAATACTTTGCTTTTGGGATCCGAGATTATCCAAGCCTGATTCATTCTGAGAGATATTCTTGTTTTTGTTCTCGTAAGTTTTCTGCGTACGTAAACGGGAGTTCGCTTCTCCCATGAAATTGGCATTTTCCTCAGAGCTTCCGTCCGATTTGCCTGAATATTTAGACTGTATTCTCTGGATTTGTTCTTTTGTGACTCCTTTCTTCATCAATTCAACCAACATCTCCTGTTGTGTCTTCCCCTGACTCTGAGCCTCTTGCACGTACAGAATGACTTGTTCATCCGTCATTTGTTGGGCAAATACCACACTTGATACCGTAAATACCAACAAACACAATAGTATAAATTTACGCATAAGTAAGATCTTTGATTAATCTTTTAGTTATCTAGTAATGTTTTTAATTGGGGACAAAGGTAATATATTATTTTCATAATATACATTTATTTCCTTTTGAAGTTTTGGAAAAAGAATTAATTCCGGGCTTCAATACAACCGGTATTTTGCCACAAACACCACTTATACCAAACAGTACTTTTCCAATCACCCAATAGAGTTAAACGTCTTTACCATACGGCTTTATCCATAATATCTCCGATAAATACACAAATATAGAAAAAATGCCAGATAGAAATATTTCTAAAAAATCAGGCAATTCTTTTTGCAAATTCAAATAAAGATGTACCTTTGCACCTCGTAATCGAAAACCCATTGCCGCTATAGCTCAGTTGGTAGAGCAACGCATTCGTAACGCGTAGGTCGCCAGTTCAAGTCTGGCTAGCGGCTCTCCTAAAAAACGCTGATTGTCAAATAAATAATCAGCGTTTTTTCCTTTTTAAAGCCGTTGTGCGAATAAAAAAAACGGGTCAACGTAACAATCTGAGGGATTTTAT
>ULOE01006219.1_pt1 | contig 12987 bp, 7 predicted proteins | sample 1952291 | NCBI WGS metagenome assembly ULOE01 (sample SAMEA4835595, study PRJEB28245) | human gut metagenome | biome: gut microbiome; material: fecal sample | place: Denmark | collected 2008 | reverse complement strand
GACCCTGACGGATCAAACGATTTCGAGTCGTTCTCCTTCTTCCAACTTTGTGAGAAGTTAGTGGAAGTCAGAAGAATTTAAAGGATGTTAAAAACTGCGAAATATCAATGGTTTCTCCTTGTTTTATTGTAGTGAAAAGCGAAAACTCCGATAATTTCGGGAAAGTTCGAATAGGATGAATTTTTAACAAAATGTTACATTTATGAGAATTTTGGAGAGAATCGGGAGAGAACTGGAGAGAACTGGAGTAGCTTTTTTGCGGAAATACCTACCTGTACCTAATATAAAATAGGGGAGGATTTCTGCATGAAAAAAAGAAGAAAGGCTTATGATGAAATAAGAAAACAATATCCCGAAACAATTTCTAAGGATCAATTTTATCGGATTGCTCACATCAGCAAAGCAACAGCACTTTATCTGCTGCAAAGTGGATTGGTGCCTTGTATTGATTCGGGAAAGAAAACGCGACGGTATACAATTCGGACAGAGGATGTAATCACTTACTTAATGGAACGGGAGATTCATCCGGAGGACTATCGTGCACCGGAGATGTGGTATGCAAAACGATCCGGTCGCACGAAACCTCGTAAAAAGCGTTGTAATAGATTGAAAAAACTGTCAGATACGGAGACAAAGCATTTTCGGACGTATATGGAGGCTAAGCTGGAGGATTATGATGATTTGCTGAAGGTAGCAGATGTAACCGAGGTGATTGGATATAGCAGTGCATCCATTCATCTCTGGTGTAAAAATAAAAAGCTGCAAGCATTTCGTGTTTCAGGGAAATTCCTTATCCCTAAAAGTTGCTTTTTGGAGTTTATGGTGTCGGAGAGTTGCTTTGACATCAAGCGTAAGACAAATGAACATATTTCTCTGGTTAGGTCTTTTCTTGAAAATAGTGCAGAGAAGTAAACTTAGAATACGAAGAGATGTTTGTGTTGAAAGATATAGCTTAAGCTATAGATATAAGATGAAGATGCATTTTTATAATAGGTTGAATATAAATTTTGAACATTTCAAATCTCGTTCGGTTTTTTAACGAACGAAATTTTTAGCATAACATAATAATTACTATAAATAATTTAATTAAACAAAAAATGTCCCAAGTATATAGACTTCTGTCCCACACTATATTATAATATAGTTGTATATGGAGGTATGATAGTATGAAAAAACAAAATGTTTTAAATTTAATAAAATACCATGTTGAGAAAAATGAAAGTGCTTTTAAAAATGAAGCAATAAATATTGCAAGATACTTTGATAGCATAGGAGATGATCAGATAGCTGAATATATAATGAGTTTAATTGCGGAGTCTAATTTATATACCCCTCAAAATAGTGATTTTGAAAGTAAATTTCTAAAACAGATAGATACAAGAGGGATGGAGCCATTGAACCTTCCCATAGCAATTACTGATGATATAAAAGGTATTATAAATGCGATAAACCATAATATAGGTATTAATAAATTTTTGTTTGAAGGTTCACCAGGCAGTGGAAAAACTGAGGCTGCTAAGCAAGTCACACGATTATTAAATAGAACATTATATTATGTTGATTTTGATAATTTAATTGATAGTAAACTTGGACAGACAAACAAAAATATAGCAAACCTATTTAATGAAATAAACTCAATTCCGAATTCAAACAATGTAGTTATTTTGTTTGACGAAATAGATGTAATTGCTTTAGATAGAGTAAGTTCCAATGATGTACGTGAAATGGGAAGAGTAACTTCTACAATTTTGAGGGAGCTTGATAGATTAACCGATTTGAATAAAGAAATTGTAATTATTGCAACAACAAATCTTTTTTCAAAATTTGACAAAGCTCTTACAAGAAGATTCGATGCGATAATAAATTTTGACCGTTATAGCAAAGAGGATTTAATTGAGGTTGGCGAGTTTTATTTTTCCTCTTATGTAAAAATTTTTAAGACTGTTGCAAAAGATACTCGATTATTTAGAAAAATATTAAATTTGTCGCCTCACCTTCCATACCCAGGAGAATTAAAGAATGTTATTAAAACATCCTTGGCGTTTAGTGATGTTAATTATGAACATGACTATTTAAAAAGGCTTTATAATAGTTTGATTGGAGATTTAAATAAGACAGATATTAGTCAATTATATAGTATGGGGTTTACAGTAAGGGAAATAGAAAAGCTCACTGGAGAATCTAAAAGTGCTGTATCAAGAAGATTGAGTAAGGAGGATTAATTAAATGAATAATGTGCTTGAGTTAAAAGGAAAAAGATTTGTTCAAGCATCCAAACAAGGAAGCGGCAATGGTATAGCTATGAATAGTAAAAAAATAGTTACAGTAGAGCAATTGTTTAGATTGATAGATAAACTATACCAGATAAAAGATTTTTGGGCACATGAAAGAAAACCATTTCAAGGTGTCCTAATTAGTGTTAATTATAATAAAATAGTTGCAAAAAGTAATCGTATCGCAGGATTATTGAAAGGAAAAGATTCTAATTTTGCTATTGTTGGAGCAAAGTTTAATTCAGAAAAAAATAAGCATATTATAACATATTTTGTTGATATGGAGGATTTAGAGAGCAGTATTAATCTGTTGTCAAAATCGTGTGAGGTAATGAAATCTGAATTTAAGGACGGGATAACACAGGTTATATTTAAAAAGGATAAGGAGATATTTAATAAAATTAAATTTAAAAAATTTGGATTGTCAAAAACTACTTTCAAGCAAGTAATTGCGGATGTTTCGTATATTGATGATTTTGAAGTAGAAATGCCTGCTCCACAAATCAAACAAAGTATTATTACTTTGTTTGATACAGGTATGGATACCAAAAGTTTGTTTAAAAATATAGGGATTGATATTTTATCGAGCAGAATATTGGATGACCAAACTGTCTTTTTAGATGAAAATCAATTGAAACTTTTGTTCGAAAAAGCACCTTACCTAGTCTCTATGGCAACAGTTGACTTAGCTGAACTGTCTCCCGAAGATTTTATCCAAGAGTATCGGCAAAGTACAATTGCTATTCCATCTCCAAGCATTGAGCCAACAATAGGTGTTATTGATACTTTATTTGATCGAAATGTATATTTTAGTGAGTGGGTAGACTATCATGATATGGTAGATAATAGTATTCCAAAGAATCAAAATGATTATCGACATGGGACTGCTGTTTCATCGATTATTGTAGATGGAGCTAGATTGAATCCGTGGTTAGATGATGGCTGTGGAAGATTTAAAGTGCGTCATTTTGGAGTTGCAGTAGGGTCTCAGTTTTCATCCTTTACTATTGTGAAACAAATAAAAAGTATTATTACAAACAATAGTGATATTAAAGTGTGGAATATTTCTCTCGGCAGTAATCAAGAGATTAATGATAACTTTATTTCAGCTGAAGCCGCTACATTAGATCAAATTCAATATGAGAATGATGTGATTTTTGTAGTAGCAGGAACCAATAAACCAAATGAAAATATTGTGAAAATTGGCTCACCTGCAGATTCAATAAATAGTATGGTAGTCAATGCAGTCACCAAGAGTGGACTTTCCACTAAATACACGAGAAAAGGGCTTGCACTTTCCTTCTTTGCCAAACCAGATGTTAGTTATTATGGGGGAAGTGAAGAACAGTATATCCAAGTATGTGAACCGCTTGGAGCAGCTTATGTTGCCGGTACTTCATTTGCGGCTCCCTGGATAGCTCGTAAATTATCCTATTTAATAGATGTTTTGGGATTAGGTAGAGAGGTTGCGAAAGCTCTGATAATAGATGCTGCGCGCAGTTGGAACCAGAGTCCAACTCCTGAAGAAGTTTCCCTTTATGGGCATGGTGTAGTTCCGATTAGGATAGAAGATATTGTTCAAACCCAAGATGATGAAATTAAATTTTTGGTGTCGGATATAAGTGAAAAATGGAATACATATAACTATAATTTTCCTGTTCCACTTAAAGAAGATAAATATCCTTATGTCGCAAGAGCAACTATGTGTTATTTTCCAATATGCGATAGAACTCAAGGTGTAGATTATACAAATACTGAGTTAAATCTTCACTTTGGAAGAATTAAGGACGATGGCAAGTTGAATGAAATCAATAATGATAAACAAAACCAAGATGATGCGTTGAATACTGAAAAGAGCTATCTGTTAGAAGGTGATGCAAGAGAGAGATTTAGGAAGTGGGATAATGTTAAATATGTTACTGAAGTTCCTAAAGGTACCAACAAATCTAAAAAAGCATACAAAAATAAGAATTGGGGAATGGAAATTAAAACAAATAATAGACTAGACCCTAAAGATGGTGTCGGAATTCGTTTTGGTGTTGTTGTTACGTTGAAAGAGATTAATGGTGTTAATAGAATAGATGAGTTTGTTAAGAACTGTAATCTAAGTGGATGGCTTGTTAATACTATTGATATTAAAACTAGAATTGATATACATGAAAAGGTTAATGAAGAAATTGAGTTTCAATAAAAATTATATAACTATAGCAATTTGCTGAGAACAGCGGATGTAACTGAGGTGTTGAAATAAATTGAATGGAAAATAGTTTTATATGAACGTAAATAGGAGGCAGAAAATGAATTATGAATTAAGGCATTTTGATACAACACTGCTTCGTTTTTCTGCAACTGAGGACAGCAACACACCGGAAATTAAGATTTTATCAGTGGATGAAGATAAAAAACAATTATTACCGCTTGATTTAGATTGTTCTGCAGAAGGATTAGCGAAATGGTTAAAGCACAGAACAATACCTAAGAATCGTGCGTATGTGCATAACTTTTTAAGCAAGTGTGGATTGAATATCAATCGTCCGATGAATATCATTAAAGTTTCGAAAGGATTATCTTTGAATGACTGTTATTGGGTTGTAGAAGAAGGTTTTGAAGGTACATTTGATAAATATAATCTTTATGATAATCGCTTTAGCAGAGTGTTGGCACTGATTGCTTTTACCGGATATGGCAGCAGCATCAGAAATTCATTGGCATCCTGTCCTGAATTTACAACAAATGGGATGTTGCCAAAGTGTTGGCGCAGAAGCGGGAATGTTATTCGATTATATAAAGGCGGAACCAAAGGAGCCTCAAATACAGGGCGAGAGCCTTATTCTGAGTATTATGCAGCCCAGATTGCAAAGGCTTTAGGGATCAATGCAATCGAGTATAATCTGTCAAAATGGGAAGGCGAGTTATGCTCGACCTGTGCATTGTTTACAAGCAAAGAAAAATCTTTTTTGCCGGTAGGGAGATTAGTAACCTCCGGTGGTATGGAAGCTGTAATGGAGTATTATAAATCGTTAGGCAGTGAGTATGAAAAGGCTTTGTACGATATGTTTGTATTGGATGCGGTTATTTGTAATACAGACAGGCATTTCGGCAATTTTGGATTTTTTATAGACAGCAAAACGAATAGAATCATTGCTCCGGCACCGTTATTCGACCATGGAAATGCATTGTTCAATTATGCAGGCGAAGATGATTTTGTATCAGAGGAAACATTGTCAGCTTATGCAGAGACATTGCTACCCTGTGTATATGATGATTTTATAGGAACGGCAAAGGCGGTGCTTACGCCGGAACATAAAGAGGGACTAAGAAAGCTTTTGAATTTTAGATTCAAACGCCATTCCAGATATAATCTTCCTTCGAAACATTTGACTCTAATCGAAAAGCAGGTAAGAGAAAGAGCAAGAAGGTTACTGGAAAAATAAATATTTGCTTTGAAAAGGAAACAGAAACGATTCTGTTTCTTTTTTTATGTTTTTTTAAGGAGGTTTTGTAATGCAGACGATAGCGTTGGTAAATCAAAAAGGCGGTGTGGGCAAAAGTACAACGGCGGTCAATCTTGGGATAGGTCTTGCAAGGTAGGGCAAGAAGGTTTTGCTTGTGGATGCCGACAGCCAAGGGAATCTGATGGAAATGCTTGGTTGGAAGCAGATTAAAGGAATATTTCCCAAAATTGAAATATTTTTAAAAATGGGAAATAGAGAGATGTTCTATACTTATAAAAAATCTGTTGAAATTTTAATTTGAAAATAGAAGATTCAAAACATGAACCATCTCATAAAAAGAGGTGGTTTTTATGCTTATTTAAGGAGGTTTTGTAATGCAGACGATAGCGTTGGTAAATCAAAAAGGCGGTGTGGGCAAAAGCACAACGGCGGTCAACCTTGGGATAGGGCTTGCAAGGCAGGGAAAGAAGGTTTTGCTTGTGGATGCCGATAGCCAAGGGAATCTGACGGAAATGCTTGGTTGGCAGCAGCCGGACAAGCTGGAACACACGCTTGCATACCTATTGGAGAAGGTGATTTGTGATGAACCGTTCAATATGGAGGAGGGGATTTTACACCACGAGGAAGGGGTGGACTTGATACCGTCCAACATTGAGCTTTCGGGGATGGAGGTTGTTCTGGTAAACACGATGAGCAGAGAAACGGTGCTGCGGACATATCTGAATGAAATCAAGCGGCAGTATGACTATATTTTGATTGACTGCTCGCCTTCCTTGGGGATGATTACGCTGAACGCATTGACGGCGGCAGATAAAGTAATTATTCCGGTGCAGGCACATTTCCTTCCCGTAAAGGGATTGGAGCAGCTTTTGAAAACGGTAAACAAGGTAAAACGTCAGCTAAATCCCAAGCTGCAAATCGGCGGTATTCTGCTGACGATGGTGGAAGGCAGGAGTAATTTCTCAAAGGACATCGGAAGGCTTTTGAGGGAAAGCTACGGCAATAAAATCAAGGTTTATGAAACGGAGATACCGAGAGGAATTAAGGTGGCAGAAACCAGTGCGGAAGGCAAGAGCATTTATGCGTTTGACGGTAAAGGGAAAACAGCAAAAGCCTATGAACAGTTTACAAAGGAGGTTTTGGAGAATGAAAAGCAGTGCCAGAAAAATACAGCTCGCCAGTTATGATGATTTATTTAAGAACGATGAGGAAAGACTTGCGGATACGCAAGAGAGAATCCAAATGCTGTCTCCAGAAAAATTGCAGCCGTTTCCGAATCATCCGTTTAAGGTTGTGGATGATGACAAAATGATGGATATGGTGGAAAGCATAAAGGAATACGGTGTGCTTGTGCCGATTATCGTAAGACCTGTGGAAAATGGGAATTATGAAATTGTTTCGGGACACCGCCGACACCACGCCGCTGTTCTGGCAGGACAGGAGGAAGTTCCTGCAATCGTCAGAGAAATGGACGAGGATGCCGCTGTTTTGGTTATGGTGGACAGTAACCTGCAAAGAGAAAGTATATTGCCTTCGGAAAAGGCTTTTGCTTATAAGATGAAGTTGGAGGCGGTAGAGAGAACGCTTGGTAGACCTAATAAGAATAATGTGGGACAAGTTGTCCCTAATTCTTTTGGAAAGCGTACAACAGAAATTATAGGTGAGCAAACTGGTGAAAGTTATAAACAAATTCAACGCTATATCCGCCTTACACATCTCATTCCCGATATTCTGGAAATGGTCGATAACAAAAATATTGCTTTCAATGCGGCTGTTGAAATTTCTTATCTTTCCGAAAAGGAACAGAAACTTTTACATGACAACATGGATGTGAATGAGTGCAGTCCATCCTTGTCGCAGGCGAAAAGGCTAAAGAAATACAGCCAAGAGGGAAAGCTGACGGAGGATGTGATAGATGCCATTATGACCGAGGAGAAGGAAACGGATACAAAGTTGGTTTTGAAGGGGGATACCATCAAGAAATATTTTCCCAAGGAATACACACCGATGCAGATGCAGCAGGTGATCACAAAGCTTTTGGAGAACTGGTACCGGAAACGGATGCAGGAGAAGGAACGGTAAATTGCTGTCATGGAAAAGTTATTTTTGACAAGAGATTCGGTTTTGCTGAAAAATAGGCATTGTATTATTACTTACCGAAGAAATAAATTACCTACCGAAAAAGAAATTTTTCTTTCGGGTAGTAGATATATAAAAAATATAGAGAAAGGGGAATCAGCTGAATTCTATGAAATTTTATCGAATTTCTTTAAAACAAATAGAAAATAGATAGAATTCTATAAAAATAAATAGAATTTTATAGAAAATAACTTAAATTGTGTTTTGGGATTCTATAAAAATCTTATTTTTTCGGAATGTGAATATCAAGAAACTTTAGGAGGTGAACACCAATGGCAAACAAATATCAGCTCATTACCGAGCTGTACCGTACCACGCTGTTATCCGTAACGGAAACGCCGCAGATATGGAAAGCGTTTCTTCGTTCCGCCTGCAACAATTACAAATGCCCCTTTGACGAGCAGGTGCTGATCTATGCACAAAAGCCTGAAGCAACTGCTGTTTTGGAGATGGAAAAGTGGAACACGCTTTTCGGCAGGTGGGTAAACAAGGGAGCAACGGGGATAGCGGTTTTCGAGGAAAGAAACGGCAGGAGCGGTCTGAAATATTATTTTGATGTGGCAGATACACACGAAAGCCGCTATGCCAAGCCTGTTCCTGTATGGCAGATGGAGCAGGGATTTGAAGCTTATGTTACGGAAAGCCTTGAGAACAGTTTCGGGACACTTGCCGAAAAGGAATCCTTTCTGCAGGCGGTGTTATCGGCAGGGAAAAATCTGATGGCGGATAACATTGCGGACTATCTGGCGGAGATTGTCAACATAACTGCCGATGTGGAAATTGTTGACAGGTTTCCAAAGCTTGTGGAGAACAGCATTTCTTATATGGCTTTGGCCCGCATGGGTGTTTCGGCGGATGAATATATCCCTGACAGTGCCTTTGCAGGCATTGCTCGTTTTGACTCTGTCAAGAAAATCAACTGCCTTGGCACAGCCGTAAGCGACATTGCGGAAACAGAGCTGCGAGTGGTAGCTAAAACGGTAGGACAATTTTTTGCAAAAAGTCCCGACAGGGCTTATGATGAAAGCAGGACGGAAGAAAAGACAGCAGAAGAAAGGAGCGTTGCACATGGAAGTGACATACAGAACGGAGAGAGGCGTGCGGATTCCCAACCTGACAATACCAGAGCAGGAGGAAGTCTTTCCGGGCAAATACGCACAGCTGCGGAAAGCATTTCTGAAGGAACACAGGAGAGCGGAATACACAACGCTGAAAACAACCTGCCGGCTGACACAGCACTTGGCGGAAACGGAGCAGAACGCCAAGAAGATGGCAGAACAGCTCATAACGAAAATAGCACAGGAACAGGGAATCAACGAGGAAATGAAAGAAAAGAATCCTCTGGAATGGACAGCGGCAATGAACAATCTGAATCACTCGGCGGAGGAAACAGTCCTTCGGGAGCTGATTTACAAGTAACGGAATTACCGCCGTTTCTCAGTGAACCGCTGATTCGGGCAATCATTTTAGATGACCAAGGCAGAAAGAAAAGCCGACAGGAAATCAATCAATTTTTCAGAAACAGCAAGGACACACAGGAAAAAATCGAATATATGAAAAATGCTTATAGCGATACATTTGTGGAACTGCTTGTTGACAAGGAGCGTATAGGCTATCGGAAACAGCCCGACGGACTTTTGATGTGGGAAGGAAGCTATCTTTCCAGAACATCGGAGTCCGTTTTTTCGTGGGGAATTGTAACAGAGTTTTTTGAAGGCTATATGGAAAAAGGCAGACATTCTCTTGCCTTTGGGGCGGAAACCATGCCGAACCAAGCGGAGCAGTTGAATTTGTTTTCTATGCCTTCGGAAACAGAAAGTACAAATGCGATTGCGGATGAAGAAAAGCCCATATATCATGCAAAGATACCACAGGAGGTTATAGATAAGGTTCTTTATACAGGCGAAAGAGAAACTGTACCCTATGCGGTTGCGGCAAGATACAGTAGGGATATTTTAGCGGAGGAAAGAATTGCTTTTCTCAAAACTGTATTTCAAGCGGAATCGGGCTTTGGCATGATCCATGAGAAACAGCAATATACGGTTTGGTTTACGGAGAACGGCTTGGATATTTCACGAGGAAAACGATTGCGAAACGGTTTTTCGAGAACCAGTCTTTCTTGGGAGGAGATTGATAAAAGGATTGAAACGCTTTTGGCGGAAGGCACATATCTTTCTCAAACTGAATTGGAAAAGGCAAAAGCATTTGAATTTTCTGATGTTTCACAAAGATTACTCTATCTTTATGGAGATATTGACCAAGAGAATGAGGAAAATCGGAAGTATCTTCCTATCATTAGGGGAATCCGCAATATTTCCGGCGGCTATCCCGTCTGGGAACAGGAATTGCCGAAGCTGCTTGCCGAGAAATCTTCCGCACAGGCAATCTATGAGGAGTTTCAAACTTTTGCAGAAGCCTATGCGGAAAACCGAGACATTTTGCGGTTTCATTATCATCGTGTGGGAGAATTGGAGCGGGACTTGGAGCTGCTGACACTGCCGAAAAGAGAATTTACGGCACAGCAGAATTTTCAAAGACAGTGCCAAAAGTTTATTTCCGAGAATGAGGTAGAGAAGGTGCTTTCGGGCGGCTCAAGCATCAGCGGCGGAAAGTTTCGGATATACTCGTATTTTTCCTACCCACATAGCTTGCAGGAAAAAGCCGATTTTCTGAAAAAGGAATATGGCACGGGCGGTGTCGGATATAAAGGGTTTTCGGAAAACCATGATGCCAAGGGCATTGAGATAAAAAAGGTTTATGATGGGATAGCCTATGACCGCCGGTTTTTGAAGTGGACGGATGTTGCAAGAATTGTGGAAAGTCTGGTTGCCTTTAACAAATACATGACACCGAAGCAGTTGGAGCAGATTCCGCAGTATGAAAAAGAGGAGCTCGCAAAAGGAATTTATCACTTTTTTAGGAGTGGCTCTGATTTACCCGCTATGCCTTTTCGTGCGGAGGATGATTATTATACCGCAACAGAAAATATTGTTAAGCAGCTATCCGACAAGGAAAAAGTGAAAGAAATTTTGCAGACCATGCAGGTAGTTTTGGATGGCACAGATACCGCAGACAGACAGTATGAGAGTATGCAGAAAAGCTTTGAAGCTCTGCAAAAGTATTCCCTTGGGAAGTTTACGCTGTTTAACGAAAAGCACCGAGCGGAAGAAAAAATAACTCCGGAAACGGTTGTTTATGAAGAAGCAAAAATTCCGAACAAAGAAAATTCTGCCGAGGATGTCATTGAAAATGAGAGCAGGGTTGAAGCAATGGAAACGCTTATCGGGCAAACGGTTGTTGCCGATGGCAGAAGCTTTATTGTTGAGAGCATCCATGGGGACAGAGCATCTTTGCGGGATACCACATTTCAGGAAAGCACAGGTTTTCCGATTTATAGGAATGAGCCGCTTACTTTTGTGAAAGACCATATTGTGATGGAGCAGGAGCCTTTGGTGGAGGTGCCGCAAGCCATCGAGCAGAGGTTTGAAAAGCGGAATTATCATATCACTGATACAGAGCTTGGCACAGGCACACCGACAGAAAAGTATCAAAACAATATTACTGCCATTCGTCTTTTGAAAGAGTTGGAAAGCGAAAACCGTTTGGCAACTGCCGAGGAGCAGGCTGTTCTGGCGAAGTATGTAGGCTGGGGCGGTCTGGCGGAGTGCTTTTCCGAAACAAACAGAAACTATGTTGAGTTGAAAAGCCTGCTGACCGAAGAAGAATTTTCTTCCGCAAGGGAAAGCACGCTGACTGCCTTTTATACCCAGCCTACGGTTATCAAAGCAATTTACCGAGGACTTTCTCAAATGGGCTTTGAAACGGGAAATATTTTGGAGCCTTCCTGCGGCACAGGAAATTTCTTGGGACTTCTGCCCGAAAGCATGGAAAACAGCCGCATTTACGGTGTGGAGCTTGACAGTATCAGCGGCAGAATTGCAAAGCAGCTCTATCAGAAAGCGGATATTCGTATAGAAGGCTTTGAAAATGCGGATTTTTCCGACAGCTTTTTTGATGTGGCAATCGGCAATGTTCCTTTCGGGCAGTTTAAGGTCAGCGATAAGCGGTATGATAAAAATAACTTTCTGATTCACGATTACTTTTTCGGCAAGGCTTTGGACAAGGTGCGTCCCGGCGGTGTGATTGCGTTTATCACATCCAAGGGGACAATGGATAAGGAAAACACAGCCGTAAGAAAATATATTGCACAGCGAGCCGAGCTTTTGGGCACCATTCGTCTGCCGAACAATGCGTTTAAGGCAAATGCGGGGACGGAAGTGACTTCCGACATTCTGTTTCTGCAAAAGCGTGACAGAATTATGGATATTACGCCGGATTGGGTGCATACGGGCAAGGATGAGAACGGCATATCCATGAATGAATATTTTATCTCTCATTCGCAGATGATTTTAGGCAAAATGGAAAATGTAAGCGGGCCATTTGGCATGGAAGCCGCCTGTCTGCCCTTTCCCGATAAAAGCCTTGAGGAGCTTCTGCATACTGCCGTTTCTGAAATTACAGGCAGAATTACCGATTACGAAAGAGAAGATTTGGAAAATGAAACTGTCTCTATTCCTGCGGATAACAGTGTTAGAAATTTCAGCTATACCCTTGTGGATGGCGAGATTTATTACCGAGAGAACAGCCGAATGTTTCAGGCAGATGTCCCGAAAACCGCACAAAGCCGTATCAAAGGCATGATTGAGCTGAGGGACTGCGTGAGAGAGCTGATTGATATGCAGGTAAATGATTTTTCCGATGAGGCAATTTCGGGGCAGCAGAAAAAATTGAATACGCTTTATGATGCTTTTACCGAAAGGTACGGACTGATTAACTCCCGAGGAAACAATACAGCTTTTTCCGAGGACAGTTCGTACTTTTTGCTTTGTTCTCTGGAAATTTTGGATGAGGACAGAAAGCTGAAACGAAAGGCAGATTTCTTTACCAAGCGAACCATCCGCAGCCATAAGGCTGTCGAGAAAACCGACAGTGCCACAGAAGCACTTGCCGTTTCCATCGGCGAAAAGGCAAAGGTGGATATGGCGTATATGCAGCAGCTTACAGGAAAAAGCGAGGAAGAACTCTTTTCGGAGTTGCAGAATGTTATTTTTCTGAACCCC
>ULOE01036270.1_pt1 | contig 13281 bp, 8 predicted proteins | sample 1952291 | NCBI WGS metagenome assembly ULOE01 (sample SAMEA4835595, study PRJEB28245) | human gut metagenome | biome: gut microbiome; material: fecal sample | place: Denmark | collected 2008 | reverse complement strand
GCCCGAACAGGAGCAGAAGCAGCTGACACAGCTGATGCAGATGATGGGAATCTGAAATTAAAAAAGAGCGGCGATTTTTCGTCACTCTTTTTTTGCGGAAAGCAGCTCCAGCAGCAGCAGTGCAAGCACAGGCGAGCCGCCGCCCTGCGGCATTGTTTTTTCCTCCGCGTGAAGAAAAATGGGTTCTTTTGAGGTTTCCTTTTGGGAAAAAGCTGTGGTGGCTTCCTTCTTTTTTTCGGCTGTTTTCTGCGGTTTGCCGAAGGGCGCAGGGATTTTTTTTCGAGAATACATGACAGCCTCCGTGGGTTTTCTTTCCTTTATAGTGTATGCTTAAAAAAGTTTTTTATGTTTTTCCTATAAATAAACAGGCTTTTGTGGTATCATATATCATAAGAGAAACGAGAAAAAAGAAAACTCCTGAAAGGAAGCTGTAAATGAAGGAGCGCAGAGAACGAAATTTCCGTATTCTGGAATTTCGAGAAAATAAATTTGATATCATTGGGGATGTGCATGGCTGCTATGATGAGCTGATGGAGCTGATAGAAAGGCTCGGCTATGAGAAAAAGGATGGCTGTTATACGCATCCGGAGGGCAGAAGGCTGATTTCCGTGGGAGATGTGGCGGATAAGGGCTGTCAGAATCTGGCGTGTCTGGATTTCTGGATTGAGCAGGTCAATAACGGCGGCGCATTCTGGGTGCATGGCAACCACTGCAATAAGCTGTATCGCTATTTTCTGGGGAATCGTGTGCATCTGTCACACGGACTGGAGCGGACGGTAGCGGAGCTGGAGGCACTTCCGAAGGAAGAACGCATGGTGTTTCGCAGCCGATATATGCGCTGCTATGAGAGCCAATGCTTTTATCTTCTGCTGGACAGAAAGCGTCTTGCGGTGGTGCATGGGGGCTTGCGTCCCGAATCCATCGGAAAATTTTCCAATAAAATACGCGCGGTTTGTTTATATGGTGAAACAACGGGCAATTTTGACGAAAACGGTAAGCCTGAGCGTTTGGACTGGGCGGCGGAATATGACGGGCAGCCTTTTGTGGTCTATGGGCATACGGTGGCGGAAAGACCCGAAATCATCAACCGTACCGTTGATATCGATCAGGGCTGTGTTTATGGCGGCTATCTGACGGCATTGCGCTATCCGGAAATTGAATTTGTGCAGGTGCGCGGCAAAAAATATGCGGAATATCACGGCGGCGGAAAGGTGCCGGAGGAATGAAAAGTCTTAGAGAATCGGAAGCTTTAAGGCTTTTTTTCGTGCAGAAAAAGGAATTTTCGGGAAAATGGCGTATTCTAAAAGTAATAGGAAAAATTTCGACTGATACGAAAGGCGGAAAAGGAGGGATTGCTATGGAATTACGGCGGTTTCAGGAGGAATTGGAGGAGAAAATCCTTGGGGAATATGCAGCAAAAAGCAGCCGGACGAGGGGCAGGGAAAGACCTGAGGAAAAATGCGACATTCGGACGGATTTTCAGCGTGACAGAGACCGTATCATCCATTGTAAATCCTTCCGCCGCATGAAGCACAAAACGCAGGTGTTTATTTCCCCTGAGGGCGACCATTATCGGACACGGCTGACGCACACGCTTGAGGTTTCGCAGATTGCCAGAAGCATTGCGCGTGCATTGCGGCTGAATGAGGATCTGACAGAGGCGATTGCCCTTGGGCATGATTTAGGGCATACCCCCTTTGGGCATGCAGGCGAGCGCAAGCTGGATGAGCTTTGCAGGGATACGGGCGGCTTCGCGCATAATGTGCAGAGTCTGCGTGTGGTGGAGCGTCTGGAAAAGGACGGACGCGGACTGAACCTGACCTGGGAGGTGCGGGACGGGATTCTGAACCATCGCACAAGCGGCAATCCTGCTACCTTAGAGGGGAAAATCGTGCAGCTTTCCGATAAGATTGCTTATACGAACCACGATATTGACGATGCCATCCGCGCAGGCATGCTCAAGCCGAAGGATATCCCAAGGGATATTGTTGCGCGCATCGGCACACGCTCCAGCAGCCGCATCAATGCCATGGTGCGGGATACCATTTTTCACAGCATGGGCATCAACGATATCCGCATGAGCGAGGAAATGCGGCAGACCCTAAAGGAGCTGCGTGCCTTTATGTTCCGTCATGTGTATGCCAGTGATATTGCGGTGGCGGAGCATAAAAAGGCGGAGAAAATCGTGGGGGATTTATTTGATTATTATTTGGAATATCCGGAGGAAATGTCGGGAGAGTTTCAGGCACTTCTGGATGACGGAGATCCGGTGCGGCAGGTGGTTTGCGATTATATTGCCTGCATGACGGATCGCTTTGCCGTTGCAAAGTATAAGACGCTTTTTATTCCGCAGGAATGGACGATTCTTTGAAGGGTTAAGTCGAAATCAGGATTTCGACTTGTTTGGACAGAAGAATAAACAGATGCGTTCCGGCGGTAAACCTTGAAACGCCCTGTTTTCCTCGACGGAAGTAAATTCCGTCTGCGGATTCCATTTGGGAAACTACTTACCGCTCAAGAAGGGGCGGCAGGCGAAGCCTGCTTTGCGTAGCAAAGTAATGAACAGTTTGTTTCCCAAGCCCTTCCGCTGCCCGAAATCACTTTGGCTACAGGCTGAAAAAGATACCAATTTTGGGGTAAAATATTCTTGCATTTTGCACATAGTTTGAAAAAGTCAAGGCTTTTTTGCAAAATTTTTGTTGATTTCTACAAAATGTATACAAGGAGAAGGATTTTTCTCAAATGTGTCGAATTTAGTATATAAAAGGGAGTGAAAGAACTTCCTTTTCGACTGTTATGGAAGGGGGGATGATGCCATGAGATATCCGAGGGAGGTCGTGGATGAGGTGCGGCTGCAAAATGATATCGTAGAGGTTATTTCCCAGTATGTGCCGCTGAAGCAAAAGGGCAGCTCCTATTTTGGGCTTTGTCCGTTTCATAATGAAAAAACGGCATCCTTTTCCGTCAACAGCGAAAAGCAGTTTTATTATTGCTTCGGCTGCGGCGCGGCAGGAAATGTGTTTTCCTTTTTAATGGAGATGGAAAACTGCGATTTCCCCGAAGCCATGAAGCGTCTGGCGGAGCGGGCGCATATTACCCTGCCCGAGCCGGAAAAAAACGCGCAGGCAATCGCGGCGGAGCAGCTCAAGAAACGATTATTTGAAATGCACACCCTGGCAGGGAGGTTCTTTTATGAAGCCTTGCAGGAGGAGGAGGGGGCAGAGGCGAGAGCCTATCTGCAAAAACGGCAGATGGACCCCCGTATGGCAAGAAAATTCGGCATAGGCTACGCTCCGGACAGCTACGATGCGCTTTTCAGGCATTTGCAGGAGAAGGGCTTCAAGATTTCGGAGATTTTGAAAACAGGGCTTGTGCTGGAAAATAAGGATGGCAAGGGCTACCATGACCGTTTCCGCGGCAGGCTGATGTTCCCCATTTTTGATGTACAGGGGCGTGTGGTCGGCTTCGGCGGCAGGATACTTGCCAAGGGTGAGCCGAAATATCTGAATTCACCCGAAACGATTCTGTTCAGCAAAAGCAGAAATCTGTATGGACTGAATTTTGCGAAGCAGACGAGAAAACGAGAGCTGATTCTGGTGGAGGGCTATATGGATATGCTTTCCATCTATCAGGCAGGGTTCCATAACGTAGTGGCATCATTGGGAACAGCCTTCAATCAGGAGCATGCAAGAACCTTAAAGCGTTTTGCGGATGATGTGATTTTGCTGTATGACAGCGATGAGGCGGGCACCAATGCCGCGCTTCGCGCCATTCCCGTATTGGTGAAAAACGGCTTTCATGTGAAGGTGACACAGGTGCCGGACGGAAAGGATCCCGATGAATTTATCAAGGCAAAGGGCGCAGCGGAATTTTCCAAGCTGTTGGTGAATGCTGTGCATTATATATCCTTTGAAATTGCCTGCATACAGCGCAAATATAATCTCAAAAATCCGGAGCACAGGGTTCGCTTTGCCACAGAGGCGGCGGAAATCCTTGCAAAGCTGGACAGTGAGATTGAGCGTAATGTTTACCTTGGAGAGGTAAGCAGGGTGACAGGCGTGGAGGAGGAGGCTATCCGCAGTGAAATTCGGAAGCTGGTGCAAAAAGAGGATGCGGCTTACCAAAGGGAGGCCGAAAAGCGGCAGCAGAATCTGAAGAATTACACGCCGGAGGGCAGAAGAAAGGATAAAGGGCTTCTGGAAGCCCAGAGAAGCTTGTTATATTATGCCGCCCAGCATCAGGGCATCTATGATACGCTCAAAGAGATTCTGGAAGAGGATGATTTTACAGAAGGAATTTATTGGCGCACCTTCGGCGATATCGGGGATTTATGGCAGAATGCAGGCCATGTGTTCCCTGCCGATTTGGTCAGCCGCTTTGAGGATGCAAAGGAACAGAAGCAGGTGACAGAGATTTTTGCCGTACAGCTGCCGACAGAAAACGGGGCAGATATGGAAAAAGCCATCAATGAACAGGTAAAACGGCTGAAACGGACGAAAATCGACCATTTGACGGCAAACGCCGCAACCGTTGAGGAGATACAACGGCTGGTGGATGCCAAGAGAAAACTGGATTCCCTGTATATTACCATTTGATATGGTTAGACTATAGGAACAGAGAGAAAGGAAGGATCATGTTGAAATCCGTCGAAGAAACAACATTATTGACCAAGCTGGAGGAACTGGTGCAGCTGGCCAAAAAGAAAAAGAATGTACTGGAATATAAGGAGATCATGGATCATCTGGCGGATTTGGATCTGGACCCCGACCGCATTGACAGAATCTATGAATATCTGGAAAGTCAGAATATTGATATTCTGGGGAATATCGAAGCGGAGGAGGAGGTTGAGAAGGAGCTTGACCTGACTCTCCCCGAAGGCATCAATATTGATGACCCCGTCAGAATGTACCTCAAGGAAATCGGTAAGGTGCCCCTTCTGACGGCAGAAGAAGAAATCGAACTGGCGCAGAAGATGGAGGAGGGCGGCCCTGAGGGCGAAGCTGCCAAGAAGAAACTGGCAGAGGCCAACCTGCGTCTGGTTGTCAGCATTGCAAAAAGATACGTTGGGCGAGGGATGCTCTTTCTTGACCTGATTCAGGAGGGCAATCTGGGGCTGATTAAGGCAGTTGAAAAATTCGACTTCCATAAGGGCTTTAAATTCTCCACATATGCGACATGGTGGATTCGTCAGGCAATCACAAGAGCGATTGCAGATCAGGCAAGAACGATTCGTATCCCCGTACACATGGTGGAAACCATCAATAAGCTGATTCGTATTTCCAGACAGCTTTTGCAGGAACTGGGCAGAGAACCGACCGCAGAGGAACTGGCTGTGGAAATGCAGATGCCGGAGGAGAAGGTGCGTGAAATTATGAAAATCGCACAGGAGCCGGTTTCTCTGGAAACGCCTATCGGTGAGGAGGAGGACAGCCATCTGGGTGACTTTATCCCCGATGACGATATCCCCGCACCTGCGGAAGCCGCAGCGTTTACGCTTTTGAAGGAACAGCTGATGGAGGTTCTGGATACGCTGACGGAAAGAGAAGAAAAGGTGCTGCGTCTGCGTTTTGGTCTGGATGACGGCAGAGCAAGAACACTGGAGGAGGTTGGTAAGGAATTCAATGTTACCAGAGAACGTATCCGCCAGATTGAAGCAAAGGCTCTGCGTAAGCTGCGCCATCCCAGCAGAAGCAAAAAGCTGAAGGATTATCTTGAATAAGAGAATTGGAACAAAAGAGGGCGAAACAAATAGAGATATTTGCTGCGCCCTTTTTTTGAAAATAAGGAGTCGAGGCTATGGAGTTATCAAAACGATTGGAGATGGTCGCAGGTCTGGTGACGCAGGAGCGAATTGCGGATATCGGCACAGACCACGGCTATGTCCCTATTTATTTATACAAGCAGGGCAGAATCAAAAAGGCATACGCCTGCGATGTGCGCAAGGGACCTTTGGAAAAATGCAAGAAAAATATTGCGCTTTACGGTGCGGAGGATGTCATTGAAACGCGCCTTGGCAGCGGCTTAACCCCTCTGCGTCCCGGTGAAGCGGAAACGGCAATTATGGCAGGGATGGGCGGCATGCTGATTGTACATATTTTGCAGGACAGCCCTGAGGTTGCGGCAAGCCTTACGGAGCTGGTGCTTTCGCCGCAGCGCGATTTCGGTGCGGTGCGAAAATATTTGCATCAAATCGGATTTGCCATCCGAGAGGAGCATACACTGAAAGAGGAGAATAAACCGTATGTGCTGATGCGGTGCGAAAGGGCAGAGGAGCATTATGACAGGGAGATTGAGTATCTATACGGCAAAAGGCTGTTGGAGAAGAAAGACCCTATTTTAAAAGAGGTGCTTCTGCACGAAGAAGGAAAATACAGCCGTTTGTTTGAAAGCCTCAAAGGGAACCCGACAGAAAACGCGCAGAAGCGTTTACCTGAGGTGGAGAAGAAGCTGGCTTTGATGAGGGAGGCGTTGGAATGTCTGTAAAAGCTGTAAGGGTAAAGGATATCATGGGTGTGATGGAGGAAATCGCACCGAAAAAGCTGGCGGAGAACTGGGATAAGCCGGGGCTTGCCATCGGTGATCCGGAGCGAGAGGTGAAAAAAATTCTGGTTGCACTGGATGTGATTGACCCTGTTGTGGAGGAAGCAAAGCGCATTGGCGCGGATATGATTGTGACGCATCACCCGATGCTGCTGTTCCGCAAAATCGAAAGCATTACGGCGGATACCCTTCTGGGGAAACGCATTTTTAATCTGATTCAGAATAACATTGCCGCTTTTTCCGCGCATACGAATCTGGACATTGCCGCAGGCGGTACGAATGATGTGCTGGCGGAGCTGGCAGGCTTGAAGAATATTGAAATTTTGGAGGAAACATGGGCGGAGAGCTTGAAGAAAATCGTGGTTTATGTTCCTGTGGGGCATGAACAGGCGGTGCGCGATGCCATGTGCGGCGCAGGGGCAGGGCATATCGGTGCCTATTCCCATTGCACCTTTGGCGCGGCAGGGAAGGGAACCTTTCTCCCTCTGGAGGGGACAAATCCCTTCTTGGGTGAGCAGGGCAGACTGGAAACGGCGGATGAAATCCGTCTGGAAACGATTGTTCCTGCTGAGAAGGTACACGCCGTTGTGCAGGCAATGCTTGCGGCACACCCCTATGAGGAAGCGGCGTATGACATTTATCCTGTGGAGCAGACAGGGAAAAAGGAGGGCATTGGGCGCATTGGAGAGCTGCCGCAGGCAATCCCCTTCAGGGATTTTGCAAAGCAGTTGAAGGAAAGGCTTGGTCTGGATGCCATTCGTCTGGTTGGGGACGGGGAAAAGCCCATCAAGCGCGTCGGTCTTTGCACAGGCGCAGGGGTGGAATTTGTTTCTCTGGCGGCGGCAAAGGGCTGTGATGCCTACCTGACGGCGGATATCAAATATCATGAAGCGCAGAAGGCGGTCGAGCAGGGCATTGCCGTTGCGGATGTGACGCATTACGCGAGCGAGGTGCTGATTGTGCCTGTTCTGCAGGAAAAATTGCAGGCGGCGGCAAAGGAAAACGGTTGGAATATCGAGGTTGTCTGCTCCGAGGTGGACGGGCAGACCTTCTGGACGATAGAGTAAGGAGGGAAGACAAGTGGAAACAAGAAAAGTAAATGTAATGGGAAAGGAAATGCAGATTCCCAAGGGCATGACCTTCGGGGAGCTGGCAAAGGAATTTGAGGGCGAGGTTTTCGGTAAAATTCTGGTGGCAAAGCAGGGAAATTCCCTGCGCGAATTGATTTGCCCCATCCGCACCGATGAGGATATTACCTTTTTGGATTTTCGGGATAAGGAGGGCGTGCGCGTTTATGAAAGAGGGATTTCCCTGCTGCTGGTGAAGGCGGTGCGCGATGTGCTGGGGACAGCGACAGGCGTGGAAATCGAACATTCCCTGCGGGGCAATCTTTATTGCGAGCTGCGCAGCCCACAGCAGGTGCCGGATGCAGATCTGCTTGCCAAGATTGAGGCACGCATGAAGGAATATGTTGCGGCGGATACGCCTATTGTGAAGCATGTCTGCCCCAGAGAGGTTGCCATTTCCATCGTGAAGGAGCAGGGCTTGCAGGACAAGGTGGAGCTGTTCCGCTATCGCACGGCTTCTAATATCAACCTTTATGAACTGGATGGCTTCTATGATTATTTCTTCGGGTATATGCCGGATTCCGTCGGCGCATTGGAATGGTTTACGCTGATGCCCTTTGAAACAGGCTTTCTGGTGCGCTTCCCCGATCCTGCAAAGACAGGGGAGCTTCTGCCGGAGGAGCAGCCCAGAAAAATCAGCAAGGTATTTCTGGAGCAGATGCACTGGTGCCAGCTGATGCAGGTGCGGAACGTGGCGGAGCTGAACCGCACGATTGTCGAGGGGAAATTCGGCGACCTGATTCGCGTGAATGAGGCATTGCATGAAAAGAAAATTGCGGAAATCGCAGATCAGATTCATCAGCGGATGGATAAGGTGCGTGTGGTGCTGATTGCGGGGCCCTCCTCCTCCGGCAAAACCTCCTTCGCAAACAGACTATGTATTCAGCTGCGCGCGCTGGGCGTGAAGCCGCACAAGGTTTCTCTGGATGATTATTTCCTTAATCGGGAGGACACCCCTCTGGATGAGCACGGCAAGAAGAACTTCGAGCGCATGGAGGCGTTGGATTTGAAGCAGCTCAATCAGGACTTGAAGCAGATTATCGCAGGGGAAGAAGTAGAACTGCCCTATTACAACTTCGTGACGGGCAAGCGTGAGCACAGCGGTGAATTTGTGCAGCTTGGCGAGGGCGAAATTCTGGTCATGGAGGGCATCCATGGCTTAAATGACCGCCTAACCCCCGAAATTCCTGCGGAATGTAAATTTAAAATTTTCATCAGCGCCATTACGCAGCTGAACGTAGACGACCACAACCGCATTTCTACCTCCGACAGCAGGCTTATCCGCCGCATTGTGCGCGATTTCCAGTTCCGCGGCAGAAGTGCCAGAACGACCATCGAATCCTGGGACGAAGTGCGTCAGGGCGAGGAGGATAATATTTTCCCGTTTCAGGAGAATGCGGATGCGGTGTTCAATTCCGCAACGCTATATGAGCTTTGTGTCCTCAAGCAATACGCAGAGCCACAGCTATTCGCGATTGAAAAAAACATGCCGGAATATCCCACGGCAAAGCGGCTGATTAAATTCCTAAGCTATTTCCTTGCCGCGCCGGGGCTTGAAATCCCGAATAATTCGCTGATTAAGGAATTTGTCGGTGGCAGCTGCTTTAAGGTTTGACAAGAAGGGGAAGTTGTTTTATAATGATTTGGATTATGTGAGTAGGTTGGACAGTCGCGCTCGTAGGAGTGAGGAAAGTCCGGGCTTCGCAGAGCAGGGTGCCGGCTAACGGCCGGTGGAGGCGACTCCAAGGATAGTGCAACAGAAATAGACCGCCGAATGCGTTTCGGTAAGGATGGAAAGGTGGGGTAAGAGCCCACCGCTGCGGCGGTAACGTCGCGGGTCCCTGTAAACCCCACCCGAAGCAAGACAAACAGAGACCATGGGGCTGCTCGTTCCGTCTCGAAAAAGTCGCACGATGCCGTTGGCAACAACGGACCAAGATAGATGGCTGTCTGAAAAACAGAACCCGGCTTACAGGCCTGCTCGCGTTTTCAAATCTTTCGGCGTGGCTTTTGCCGATAGAAAAAACTTTTTCTCATTAGGAAAACTACGTTTTTAATCTTCGAAAAAGTATTTTCTATCGGGCGACAATAAAAACTTTTTCTCATTAGGAAAGCCATGCTTTTAATTTTCGGGAAAGTATTTTCTATCGGGCAACTATAAAACTTTTTCCCATTAGGAAAACCATGGTTTTCTACCCCATACTTAACCACTAAAAAAAGTCCTCTTTCGAGGACTTTCTTTTTTTGCTTTTTTTTACACAAACTCCACAACCCAGAAGCCGATTTTCACAACATCCACATTACAGCCGGTATGCTTAATGGTAATGGCATTGCTGCTCAGCGTATAGGAAAAGTTGATGAGGGAATCGGAGATGTTATTCAATCGTTCTGTGATAACGAATGTTTTTTCAGGTGCAACCTCCTGAATTGTCAATGTGCCGCCGTAGGAAGGGGTTTTCGGTGCGGCGTATACCACATACTGAATCGAGCGAATCACCGAGCCGCCGTTTTGCAGCAGGGAAGAAATGCTCTGCCCATCGGGGGGCGTGCCAAGCTTTTTATTGATAGCGGCGAGGGATTCCTCTGCTGTGGCAATGCTTGCCTGAATTGCCGCCGCCTTTTGCTCCGCCTGTGCCAGCTGTGCATCAATCGCGTCCATGTTTTCATTGAAATCCTGAATGTCATAATAATCTTCGTTATCGGGCTTGATAAAATCATAATTTTCTGTAAAAGTGCTCATTTGCGTCACCTCCTTTCTGCCCTCATGATAAAGCGGCGCTAGTCTCATGTAGTCTCATTCTGTAACATTGCTGCAATATTTCAGTTTTGTTACAAAACGGGCAAACCCCTTGCCAATTTCCGATTCTATTGATATGATAGCTATGCAAAGTAAAACTGACGCAGGAATGGAAACCAAACCGGAACGGAAGAAACGGAAGCCGAATCCTTGAATGGGTGTGGAGGAAGCGGAAGGGCCCGAAGGGAAGGGGCGGCGGAAAGGGCGGCGGCGGAATGAACTGCATTTCGTTGTATAATTATGAAACGAAGCGAACATTCAAAATTAAAAAAGGAGGAATGAGACCCATGAAGAAATTTCTTTCCATGGTATTAGCAGCAGCTATGGTTATCTCCACAGTTCCTGCTACAGCATTTGCTCTGGATGCAAAGGCAACAGCTAAGGTTGTTGACTCTTGTGATCTGACAGAAGCAGACGCTGACAAAGTAGAAGAAGGTGCAAATCCTACCAACTGGATTGGTCAGACTACAGCAGCACCTAAATTCAAAGCACCCGAACTGCAGTTGAAGGTGACAGATGCTGATTCCACAGCAAATGACAATGCAGACACAGAAACAAAGTTCACAGTAACACTGGACAACGCGAAATTTGTTACAGACGCTGGTGCAGTAGTAACACCCGCAGCTAATCTGACAGATATCGTTACAGTAATTGATGACGAAGCAAAAGCTAACGCTCCTACTGTAGGCGGTGTTAAGATTAACGACAAGGATGAAATCGAAGTAACAATCAAAGGTGTTCTGGCAAAAGATGACATCATCAAAGTTGCTCTGAGAACTGTTCTGACAAAGACAAGCGCAGGTACAAAGGCTACAGTAGCGGTTGATTCCGATGACCTGGATCTGTCCACAGATGATATCACATTTGTAACAGTTCAGGATACAGGCATCAAGGCTACACTGAAGAAGGTAGCAGAAGTTGCTGAAGAAGAAACAACAGAACTGGAAAAAGATCTGAAGATCGAAACAGCAGCTGGTGACTTTGTTAAAGATCAGGAATTCGAAATCAAAGTAAGCTCCGGTTTCGAACTGAAATATGGCAACACAAATACAACTGATTACACAATCAGACAGGGTGATGATGACAACAAGCTGATCGTTAAAATCAACAATGCTAAGATTGGTGATACACTGACAATCAATGCAAAAGATATCATCATTGATGCAGCTGATGCTAAGGTTGGCGCAGTTGCAAAACTGACAGTAAAAGCTCTGGCTAACACAAGTGTTACTGGCACTTTCAAAGCAACAGCTGATGCAGTAGAAGCAGCTAAGGTTGTTGACCAGACAGTAACTCTGTCCGTAGATGAAGACGATGATGTACCCGTAATCTACAGCGGCGTTGACGTAAACAACGACGGTATCACAGATGACTCCGATCACCTGTCTCTGGAAGTTACACTGAAAGAAACAGCAAAGAGCTCTCTGGACGTTAAAAAGGCATTCAATCTGGATCTGCCCGAAGGCGTTTATGTAACAGACGTTAAAGTTAAAAAGACAGATAACGTAGAAATCAACGGCAAAACAGGCAGCAATATCAAAGATGAATTTGAAAAAGCATACGAGAAAGGCGAGTATGACGGTTTTGAATTCGCAAGAAGAAGCTTTGTAGATACAGACAACAAAGCTGACGCTATGGAACTGTCCTTCAAGCTGGAACTGGTTGCAGAACCCGATTTCACAGGTGATGTTAAACTGACACTGGAAGGCGATGCTTTCGATAAAAAGCAGGAAGTTACAATTGCTAAATTTGTTGCTCCCTACACAGTAGAAGCTTCTCAGAATGACCTGATCATCGACTACAGAAACACAAAGGTTCCTACAAACATCGTTGTGAAGGAAGCTGAAGAAGGTCTGTGGAAGAAGAATCTGGAATTCACATTCGGTATCGACAAATTCGATGATGATGATTTCGAAAATGATGCTACTTACACAGTAGACAATAAGTCTGATCTGGAAATCAAAGAAGCTAAGAAGGGTCTGGGCTTCAAGGTTGACACAGAATCTAGCGACGAACCCGCAGCAGTAACAATCTCTGATATCTCCCTGTACATGAGCAGAAGCATTGCAGCTGGTACTTACGATCTGCAGCTGATCACAAATGCAAACATCAACATGTATGCAGAAGCTTTGGCTACAACAGAAGCTACAAAGGTTGATGTTGATAAAATTACAGATGCTTTTGGTACAGTAGACGAACCCGCAAAATACACAGTAGCTGAAGATAAAGACTTCAACGATGGCGATAAGATCAACAAAGACACAGTTGATTACGCTACAGTAAAAGAAGGCTTCATCAACGTTATCACAGCTGGTAGAGACCAGGATGACGCTTCCTTCACAAAGAAGGTAGTAGTTCCCGTTGGCGAAAAATACCTCATCGCAGGTGAAGAACAGGTTGCTCTGGATGTACCCGCTTACATCTCCGCTGCAGGCTACACAATGCTGCCCGTAAGAGCAGTTGCTACAGCACTGGGTATCAACAACAACAACGTTCTGTGGAACCAGGCTTCCAAGACAGTAACAATCCTGTATGGTCAGAGAATCATCACTATGGTTGCAGGCCAGAAGGTTGTTACAGTTAACGGTAACACAATCCCCGCATCCGCTACAGTACAGATCAAAGACGGCAGAACATTCCTGCCTATGAGAGATCTGGCTACAGCTCTGGGCGTAACAGACATCACATGGGATGCAGCTACAAAGACAGCTACAATGAACGGCAGCAAATAAGCTACCCTCATTCTAACTGAATCAGTAGAATCTCTAAGAGTACCTCGCAAGAGGTACTCTTTTTTTGCATAAAAAAAAGACCTGT
>ULOE01053217.1_pt1 | contig 13323 bp, 8 predicted proteins | sample 1952291 | NCBI WGS metagenome assembly ULOE01 (sample SAMEA4835595, study PRJEB28245) | human gut metagenome | biome: gut microbiome; material: fecal sample | place: Denmark | collected 2008 | reverse complement strand
GTCGATGATATAATCCGCCGTTTTAATCACATCCAGATTATGCTCAATGACGATAACCGTATTACCTCCCTCGGTCAGCCTTTGCAGAATCTGCACCAGCTTATGCACATCCGCCGTATGCAGACCCGTTGTGGGCTCATCCAGAATATAGACCGTTTTGCCTGTGCTTTTGCGGCTCAGCTCCGTTGCCAGCTTCACGCGCTGCGCTTCACCGCCGGAAAGCGTTGTGGAGGACTGCCCCAGCTGCACATAGGAAAGACCGACATCATATAAGGTTTGCAGCTTATTTTTGATACGGGGAATATTTTCAAAGAACTGCAATGCTTCCTCGACCGTCATATCCAGTACATCGGAAATGGTTTTCCCTTTATATTTTACCTCTAGGGTTTCGCGGTTATAGCGTTTGCCATGGCAGACCTCACAGGGCACATAAATATCAGGCAGGAAGTGCATTTCAATCTTGACGATACCATCCCCGCTGCACGCTTCACATCTGCCGCCTTTTACATTAAAGCTGAATCTGCCCTTCTGATACCCTCTGACCTTCGCCTCTGTTGTCTGCGCGAACACATCCCGAATCATATCAAACAGACCGGTATAGGTTGCAGGGTTGCTTCTGGGGGTTCGCCCGATGGGGGACTGGTCAATATTGATGACCTTATCCAGCTTCTCCAGCCCAAGCATTTCCTCATGCCTGCCGGCTCTGGTTTTGGCTCTGTTCAGCTCCTTCGCCAGACGTTTATACAGAATTTCATTGATGAGGGAGCTTTTGCCGCTGCCGCTGACACCCGTCACGCAGGTAAACACACCAAGCGGAATTTCCACATCGATGTTTTTCAGATTATTTTCTGCCGCACCCTTGATGACTAATTTATGGTCTTGTACGAAGGGTCTGCGTTCCTTTGGCACTTCGATTTTTTTGCGTCCGCTGAGATATGCACCCGTCACGGAGCGCTCCACCGCCATAATTTCCTCTACACTGCCTGCCGCAACGATTTCACCGCCGCCGCGCCCTGCACCGGGGCCGATATCCACAACAAAATCCGCCGCGCGCATGGTATCCTCGTCATGCTCCACCACAATCAGAGAGTTGCCGATATCACGCAGGTGCTTTAATGTTGCAAGCAGCTTATCATTATCCCGCTGATGCAAACCGATACTCGGTTCATCCAGAATATAAACTACGCCGACCAGACCGGAGCCAATCTGCGTTGCCAGACGGATACGCTGCGATTCCCCACCGGAAAGCGTGCCCGCCGTTCTGGAAAGCGTCAGATATTCCAGACCGACATCAATCAAAAAGCCGACTCTGGCGTGGATTTCCTTCAGAATACGTTCCGCAATCATATTTTCCCGTTCCGTCAGCGTCAGGCTTTGGAAGAATTCCTGCATTTTGCCAATGGAAAGCTCCGTCACCTCGGAAATATTCTTCCCGTTGACAGTAATGGCAAGCACCTCCGGACGCAGGCGTTTCCCATGGCAATCGGGACACTCGATATTCGTCATATATTCCTCAAATTCCGCGCGCATGGCTTCGGAGGTTTCGTTATATCTGCGCTGCAGCGTATTGATGACCCCTTCAAAGGCATAATCATAGGTGCCTGTGCCACGCACATTGCTGTAGGTAATGCGCAGCTTTTCCTTCGTGCCATAGAAAATAATATCCTTGATTTTTCGGGGCAAATCCTTAAAGGGCGTTTCCAGAGAAAAGCCGTATTTCGCCGCCAGTGCATCAAAAAGAACCTTACTCATACTCCCCTTCGCATTGACGGAATTATAGCCGGGGGCGGTAATTGCGCCCTGCATGATGCTGAGCTCCTCATTCGGCACAATCAGCTGTTCATCAAACTTCATCTGCATCCCCAGACCCGTACAGGTCGGGCAGGCCCCGCTTGGATTATTGAAGGAGAACATGCGCGGTTCAATTTCCATCAAATCCACGCCGCAGTCGGGGCAGGAAAAGCTCTGGCTGAACAGCAGCTCATCCTCTCCCTGATTTACATCCACAATCAGGAGACCGCCGCTGAGTGCCGATGCCGTTTCGATGGATTCGGTCAGACGCATCTGCATGCCTTCCTTTACCATCAGACGGTCTACCACGATTTCAATGCTATGCTTTTTATTTTTTTCCAATTCGATTTTTTCGGAAAGGTCATACAAAATTCCATCCACGCGCACACGCACATAGCCGCTCTTTTTTGCATCCTCCAGCAGCTTGACATGCTCGCCCTTTCTGCCGCGCACCACGGGTGCCAGCAGCTGCAGCTTCGTCCGCTCCGGCAGCTCCATAATGCGGTCTACAATCTGGTCGATGGTTTGTTTTTTGATTTCCTTGCCGCATTTCGGGCAATGGGGAATCCCGATTCTTGCGTAGAGCAGACGCAGATAATCATAAATCTCCGTTACCGTACCGACGGTGGAACGGGGGTTATGGCTCGTTGTTTTCTGGTCGATGGAGATGGCAGGAGAAAGCCCCTCGATGAGGTCTACATCCGGCTTTTCCATCTGCCCCAAAAACTGCCTTGCATAGGAGGAGAGCGACTCCACATAGCGTCTTTGTCCCTCTGCATATATCGTATCGAAAGCAAGAGAGCTTTTGCCGCTGCCGCTCACCCCCGTAAAGACAACCAGCTGATCTCTGGGGATGGTGAGGTCAACATTTTTCAGATTATGCGCTCTCGCACCCTTTATTACAATCTTATCCTTCATAGCGTCTCCTTTTCTTGGGATATCCCTTTTCAGAGGATTGCCCAAGTTCTTACAATAATTTCTTGATTTCCAAAATTTTATCTCTCAGCTCTGCCGCACGTTCAAACTGCAATTCCAGCGCGGCGTGCTTCATTTCCTTATCCAGCTTTGCAATCAGCTGCTTCAATTCCTTTTCGCTCATGGATTCGGGGTCCTTTTCCAGACCGAATTTCTGCTTCTCCGTTGCGGCCTTCGTAATCTGGATGACATCATGCACCTTTTTCTGAATGGTCTGCGGAATGATGCCATGCTCCTCATTATACGCCTGCTGAAGGCAGCGGCGGCGGTTGGTTTCCGTAATCGCCCTATCCATGCTTTCTGTCATGACATCGGCATACATAATGACGCGCCCCTTGGCATTTCTTGCCGCACGCCCAATGGTCTGAATCAGCGAGGTTTCGGAACGCAGGAAGCCCTCCTTATCTGCATCCAGAATGGCAACCAGACTGACCTCGGGGATATCCAGACCCTCACGCAAAAGGTTGATGCCGACCAGCACATCAAAGACATCCATACGCAAATCACGAATGATTTCCAGACGCTCCAGTGTATCAATATCCGAATGGAGATAGCGCACACGCACCCCTGCCTCACGCAGGTAATCCGTCAGGCGTTCTGCCATTTTTTTCGTCAGGGTTGTCACAAGAACCTTATCGCCTGTCTCTGTGGTTCTTCTGACCTCGGCAAGCAAATCATCAATCTGCCCATGAATGGGACGAACGGAAATTTCGGGGTCCAACAAGCCTGTCGGACGAATAATCTGCTCCGCTGTCTGCTGAGAATGCTCCTTTTCATAAACAGAGGGGGTTGCGGAAACGAATAGCATTTGATTGATTTTGCTTTCAAATTCCGCAAATTTGAGCGGACGGTTATCCAATGCGGAGGGCAGGCGGAAGCCAAAGTCCACCAAAGTTGTTTTTCGGGAACGGTCTCCCTCATACATGGCTCGAATCTGCGGAATAGAAACATGGGATTCATCCGCAATGATAAGAAAATCCTCCGGAAAGAAATCAATCAGCGTAAAGGGCGTGCTGCCTGCTTCGCGCAGGGAAAGATGACGGGAATAGTTTTCGATGCCCGTACAGAAGCCCATTTCTCTGAGCATTTCCAAATCATAATTCGTGCGCTGCTCCAATCGCTGCGCTTCCAGAAGCTTGTCCTCTCGTTTGAGCTCTGCCAAGCGTTCCTCCAACTCCTTTTCAATCCGCTGAATGGCCAGCTGCATTTTTTCGGGCGCGGTGACATAATGAGAGGCAGGGAAAATCGAGATATGGTTTCTTGTCCCGATGATTTCGCCTGTCAGCACATCTATTTCTGTAATGCGGTCGATTTCATCCCCGAAAAATTCCACACGAATGGCATGCTCCGAGGAGCCGATCGGGAAAATTTCGACCACATCCCCACGGACACGAAACGTACCTCGTTCAAAATTCAGATCATTGCGGTCATATTGCATTTCCACCAGAGCGCGCAGGACTTCATCCCTGTCCTTCTCCATGCCGGGGCGCAGGGAAAGCATCATGCCGTAGTATTCCTCAGGGTCACCCAAGCCATAAATACAAGAAACGCTGGCAACAACAATAACATCCTCTCGCTCCACCAGCGCCGCCGTGGCGGAATGGCGCAGCTTATCAATTTCATCATTGACAGAGGAATCCTTTTCGATATAGGTATCCGTACTTGGTACATACGCCTCGGGCTGATAATAATCATAATAGCTGACGAAATACTCTACCGCATTTTCGGGGAAAAACTCCTTCAGCTCGTTATAAAGCTGTGCCGCAAGGGTTTTATTGTGCGCAATGACCAAGGTCGGCTTCTGGATTTTCTCAATGATATTTGCCATCGTAAAGGTTTTGCCCGAGCCTGTTACCCCCAGCAAGGTCTGGAATTTCAAGCCCTTCTGAAAGCCCTCCGCAATTTTTTCAATCGCCTGCGGCTGATCACCGGTCGGTTTATATTTCGATACCACCTTAAATTTGTTCTCCATTTTTCCTCCTCCCGATGAGCATGAAAATAGCATCATACCACACAAAAAATTCGAATTCTTGAGCCGTGACATATTCCGAATTTGCTCTGATTTTAGGCAACTTCGAATTTCGGTCACAGACTTTCTTTTTTACAATAAAATAATACAAGATACCACATCATAACATACAAAACAGCCGTATCGCTTGTATATCTTTCACACGGAAATTATAGCACAAACTAAAGGTGTTGTGTAGCGAATACAGAAAATTTCCAAACATTTGTTCTATTTTAAATCCTCCGGATTTACACAAACAGTATCAAATGTTCTATCCTCTGCCATTGTCAGCTCCATCTGATGCAGATAATCCACATCCACCAGCATAAAGGGGTATAAGGGATGTCGATACATTACCTTTTCCCTCTCCTTTCTTATCAATGATACTCTCCTGCGAAATCATAATCCTTCCAACGTAAATACACAGCTCTTGAAATATCTGAAGTCCATCCTGCTATGAAAAAATACAATAAAAAAAGCGCTATTACATTTATGCCTTTTAGACACAAAAATAATAACGTTTTCCTATCCTTAAACCATTTATCTCGGTCAAACGCCTCGATACCTAATCATCTTTCTCCTTTAGAGTATCACAGGAAATTTACTATGTCAACGCTTATTGATTCTTGCCCAATTCATAATATAACACCTTATTTGTTGCCTCTACACATCATAAAACACTGCGTATCCCAATCAAAGCTCATATCGCTCAAAAATCTCACTCTCGATACAAGCAATATCCCCTACCCATATCCTCTTGCCGTCCATGAATACAATGGCTGTGGGAACCTCCTCAATCCGCCTTACCCTACCGACATAGACCGCATAAGCACCGCCCTTTTCATTTTCAGTGAAATAGGTTACTTCTATTTCCGGATAAACACCTATCTGTTCCTGCAATATCTGCATTTTTCGGTCTAAACCACTCTTTTCATCCTCCGACAGCATTCTCCGTCTATCCACCAAAAGAACACCCTCTGTCTCCTGCACCATCTGCTCATAACCGACCAATGCCGCAAAGGGTGCAAACTGCGCCGCTCTATCTCGCACCGACATTTTCGGCCTGCAATCCGATTGATGATGCGGCAGATGGATAATGTCCTCATACCTATTGTCATTCATTGTTTTTCCCCTCCCATTATGCTCGATGGCCGCCCACTTGGTTGTTCCGTTCCTTCATGGTTGCACCTTCCAAGAGATTTGTTCCTTTTAATACTGCGTTTTTTCCGTATTTCTTTTGAATCTGCAAAATAGCTTTTTGCAGCTGCTTTTCTTTTCGGCGTGCCTCCGCCTTTTTCCTCTGCTTTTCCGATTCTTCGGCATCCGTAAATAAATCCAGCTGCTTCGGCTCCTTCTTCACTGCATCTTGAGCAATCACATGACACGCCGCAATCGTTACCCTTCGCACAAGAAGCTCTTGATTCACAATGCGGTCATATAGCTGCAACACCGCCTCTACAAATTCCTTGGAAGAGCTGCTATGTCCCTCCAGATTCGCTGTGCCATGTGCGTGCTTCGGTATTTCCCTGCCGTAAGCATCCCGCACCACCTCTCCCGTATATCTTACCTCTGGGTTCGTCAGACTTTCCTTATCATATCCAATCGTCAGCACAAGCTGATTTGTGACAACCCCCTTATTTACCAAATCAAGCACAAGCCGATCCACCATTTCCCGCACAATGATTTTCGCTTTTTCTGCCGTATAGGGAGATTGCAGCACTTGTCCGGAGCTTATGCTGTTGCTCATCGGCTGATAGGACTTTACATCCGCAATCGCACACGGCTCCCACCCCCACGCATGATCAATCAACAGCTCTGCGTTGATGCCAAAAAGCTGATATAGCTTATCCTCTCCTCTTTTGCTGAGGGAATATCTTGCGATATCCCCCATGGTGTATAAGCCTGCGGCATGAAGCTTTTTCGTGTAGCCTCTGCCCACACGCCAAAAATCCTGAATTGGCTCATGCGCCCACATTTCATAGCGGTATGACATTTCATCCAGCTCCGCAATCCGCATCCCCTTCTCATCTGCGGGCATTTTTTTCGCCAGAATATCCATAGCAATCTTCGCCAGATACAGATTTGTGCCAATGCCGACTGTGGCTGTGATTCCTGTTGTTTGAAACACCGCATTTACCACCCTTTCTGCCAGTGCGTGCGCCGAAAGCCGATAAAACGGAAGATATGCGGTTAAATCGACAAAGACCTCGTCAATGCTATAAACATGAATATCCTCTGCCGAAAAATACTTTAGAAAAATACCGTGTATCTTCGCACTCACCTCCATGTACCGTCTCATTCTGGGCGGAGCAATGATATAATCCAGCTCCAAGGTTGGATCGTTCTGCAGCTCCCGCAAATCACAGGACTTATCCCAAAACGCCTTTGACGGAAGCTTCATCCGCCTTTCGTAGTTAATGTCACGCACTCTCTGCTTGACCTCAAACAGCCTCGGTCTGCCGGATAGGCCAAAGGACTTTAAGGCAGGCGATACCGCAAGGCAAATCGTTTTATCCGTGCGTGCCGCATCAGCCACCACAAGATTGCTTGCCATCGGATCAAGCCCTCGGTCAATGCACTCGACAGAAGCATAGTAGCTTTTTAAATCACAGCATAAATACGTTCTTTCCATACGCCCACCCCCAAAATCAAACATATATTCTTTACTGTAACGAATGTTTGTTCTCTTTTTGTTATAGCATATCAAGCTGCTATTGACAAGGCGAACACCGAAAAATCTTTTGGAAATATCCGGAAATAGAAAAATCCCGATGCCATTCTCAATGACACCGGGAAAGATCTGAATATATTGATTTTTACTCCTAATGCAGTATATATCATATTTCTGCTAATCACAATACCCTTTTACACACCTTATAGATTTTCAATCAGTCTCTACATCATATTTCAAAAATTCAAGAATTTCTTCTTTAGCAGTGAATGAGGAATACCGTGCTTCACGATTACTCATATACATCAAAGCCTCATTCCAATCATCCATAGAATAGGCTTCTTCCGGTATCTGCTATACTGCATCAATCAAATCAAATTTTGTTGTCCTTTTTAATTTTCGTAAATCACTAATATAAGTGCAACGGGCTTTCTGCGCTAAGTAGTCAATGAGCGGTAGCTTTTCCATTTATTGTACCTCCTCGACATTTTGCATTGTAACAATGCTCCCTTCCAAGTATCCAGTGATTTTATCATTTCACTTCTCAACCCGAAAGGGAGCTCATTTTCACTGAACGTCCTTGTTTGCTGATTGGCTATTTGCTATTATGTCGAAATATTATCTATATCTATCCCAATCGGGATTTGCAGTCAGCTTTGTCCAATACTCATTGATTTCGCCTTTCTGCTTAAAATCATGGCTATTTGTTGCCTCCTGCATATTGATGTAATACCAATCGTTCGGCTGATTATCCGGCCATTGAATCATGCCATCCAGCAAATCATCCACCGTTTCAGGCAGTCTATGCAGCATACGGTTAATCATGGATGCCGCCTCGGCTCTTGTGATGTTTTGGTCCGGCTTAAAGGAGCCGTCTGCATAGCCCTTAATCCAGCCCAGAGAGGCCGCACGTCTGATTTCCTTTTCCGCCCAATGTCCGGAGATATCGTTAAAATCACTCTTTATCTCGACATTGCTTCGGTCGAAACGAGAACAAATTGCCGCAAATTCCGCTCTTGTGATAGGTGCATTCGGCGCAAAGGCATTTGCTGTACGTCCCTTTACAATGCCGATTTTCGCCATCGTGGAAATAGATTTGTTATACCATTTTCCAAACGCAACATCTGTAAAAACGCTATTTGCTGTGAGGTTATCATCCCGCACATCGTCCTTCAGCAAACGGAAGAAGATAGCCGCAACCTCGGCTCTTGTGATGTCAGCATTTGGTCTTACCAATCCATCCTCATAGCCAACGATATATGCAAAGTGATTATCACTATTCAAGGTTTCGGGAACATCCGTTGCCTTCCAGCCCGCATAAACAGTTTTATCACTCGTCATTTTTACGCTTGTGATTTTATCCGTTAGCTCTTTGTCTGCATACCAACCCGTAAAGGTATATCCAACTCTTTTTGGAATTTTATCGAGTATGACAACTGTATTTTTTTTATATTTTTCATCCTCGTATTTTGTGCCGCCATTAGATTCATAATGCAAAATATAATATTTTGTCACATGAGAACCGCCACCACCGGAAGAAGGCGGTGTTGCGATTTTTTCCCACTTGCCGTAAAGAATCGTATCTGTACTCAACACAGTACCATCTGTATAGCTAAGTGTGCATGCATCATCCGTAAACCAGCCTTTGAAGCTATATCCCTGATGGGTTGCCTCCTGTGCCTTTGCTGTATAGGCTGTACCGGTACGGATATAATCATCCGCAGGTGGTGTCACATCAGAGGGGTTATCTGTGCTAACCCACTGATACTGAATCCTGATAGATGGCACATAGGTCATCCAGTCCGTCTTTCCTGCCGCTTTGCTCTGCCCAATAACCAAGCCCTTCTGCATTTTCCAGCTTGGTACGAAAATATCGTTTGCATCCGCCTGTGCCGCCGCAGCTTCGCCGCCCGCACCGGTTGTATACCGAACAAGCTGTGTACCGATTTCCGCTCCTTCCACCGTTACATCTTCACTGTGGATTTGAATTGGTTTCGCAGTGCTTGCACCTGTATAAGAAGAAATCACATTGATATAGCGCCCTTCTTTTGCTTCCCTTGCGCCTTTTTCTAAATAAACATCGTTATTCGTGCTGATTTCTGCAGCACCCCCCAGATTGAAGGCAGTTCCTACATAAACACCGTCACCTCTGGTCGAACGCCGTGCTTCCTCGGTCAGAGAATTGTTATTATCCTTGATGACACCGCCTGTCATGGTATAGGTGCCGCCACAAACACCGCCGCCTGCATTTGCAACATTGTTTTCAATGGAACCGCCGGTTTGATTAGCAGCGGATGTTGGCCATAAGTATACGCCACCGCCCTGCGAGGCTTTGTTTTCGGAAATTGTACCGCCGGAAATCGTTACATTCGTTGCGTCATACAGAAAAACACCGCCGCCGTAATTCTTAGCACTGTTTTTTGTCAGTGTGCCACCGTTAATATTCAGTTCGGTTACGCCGAAGAATGCTGCGATTGCACCGCCGCTTCCTTCCGTCACCTGATTTTCGGAAATTTCGCCGTTTTTAATATTGATTGTAATTTTTTTGCTTTGCTGTGGAAAGGTAAGAATACCGCCACCGTAGTCAAGTGCCTTATTCCCGGTAATTTTGCCGCCGTTCATTTCAAAGGAAGCAGGTTTAGGCTTAAACAATATATCGCCGCCACTTGCATTGGCATAGTCGGCAACATAAACCCCTGCACCATAGCTGCCTTGTCCGGATGTTTTATAGGTACTGTTGTTTGAAATTGTGCCGCCATTCATGACCATAGTTGAGCCAATGATTGCAACGCCGCCGCCGCCATTTGCTGTATTTCCGCTAATTTCGCCGCCGTTCATGGTAAAGATACTGCCATTGCCAAGCAAAATGCCGCCGCCCAATTCATAGTTCCTATTTGTGTTATTACGAATGACAGCTCCGTCCTCCATTGTTATCTCGACACCATTGATCGCCAAAATGCCGGAACCAAACTGAGCCGCTTTATTGTTTTCCAAGATGGCTCCGCTTTTCAGCTCAATGGTACCACCACTTGCAGCCTTAATAATAGAATCGGTTTCCGCAGCATTTTCAGCAGCCACAGAATACTCCGCACCATCAATCACAACATCTTTGAGTGTCAAAGATGCAGACGCATCCTTCAATTCAATCATATAGCCGCCAAGTTTATACCGATGGATTGTTTTTCCGCCAAGGTCCCAGTTTTCTGTTCCTGTAACCTGATACACACTTGCAAGAAAGATATCCCTTGTACCATTTGCATTCGCAAGCTCATTTGCCTTCTCAAGTGTCCTTACCGCCGTATCCTTTGTCAGCCCATCATTTGCATCATTACCATGCGTCTGGTCAAGGTAAATCCCTGTAACAGCAGAAACCGCAAATGCCGCACTTTCTTCATCCGCCTCCAGTGTGCCAATCAGAGAATCCGCATCCTCGGCGAAAAACGCCTCATCCAATCCGCCTTCTCCAAATGCGTCATCCTCCGCAGGTCTTTCTGCCTCAAGGCTTTCCGCCTGTCCTTCCGCAGAAGCCTCCCCTGCAAAGGCAGAGCATGGCATAAGTGTAAAGACCATCAGAAATGCCATTGCACATGATACTATTCTTTTCCTCACTTTCTAAAACCTCTCTTTCCATAAAACCATGAAAAAATTCTTTGTATAAGTTGCCTGCTTGGGTGCGTAGCACCTAAAAGCCGCATACAAATCAATTTTAAAATCAATAATTTTCCAAAATACAATCATTAAAATTATCTTCATTAACAATATATAGCTCAATTTAGAACAATCCTGAAAAGCTCCTAAATTCATATTCAAACCTTTCACAACAATTATTTATTTTTGACAAACACAGACACATTTCGACAGATTTTTTCAGTATTCTACCGTGTCATTTTCATTTATCCATCTGTTGACGTGTTCATAAAATTTATGTTATGGTATATTTTGGTAAATGAGTTTCTATCATCGAAAATATGATTATTTATCTCGTAAAAATACTATTCTAAAAGGAGTACCCCGAAATGGATAAATGCAGCACCGCCGTAAAAAGAGCCAAAATATACTGCCTGTTTGTCGGAATCTTTGCTTTCTTGACTGCGCTCCTTCTCAGCCAAGCTTTTTTTAATTATACGGAAAAAGAAATGAAAATGAGTGCAACCTATACGGCACAAAGCACAGTAAAACGCATCAACGCACACCTTGTTCAATATGTAGCTCTTTCCGATTTCTTGGAAAACATGATTAACTCAGGCTATGAGCTGAATGAAAATACCTTTTCCAAGCTTGCGCAGCTGATTCCGAATCATAACAACATTATCAAAGCGTACGAGCTGGCACCGCAGGGAATCATAACGGAAATTTATCCCAAGCAGGAAAATGAAACGGTTCTGGGCATGAATATTCTGACGGAGCATGAACGAAATTATGACGCACAACGGGCAAAGCAAACCAAGGGGTATACCATCGGCGGCCCTTATGCATTAAAACAGGGCGGCTACGGTGCATTGCTTTTCGATCCGGTCTATCAAACCGATGCTTCTGGCAACCGCACCTTCTGGGGCTTCGTTATCATGGTAATCGACTGGGATGAGTTTATTGATAAAATCGGCTTGGAGCGCTTAAGCGATGCCTCCTATTGCTATGAAATATGGGCAAAAAACAGCCAAACAGGCGAAAAAATCACTTTGGCACAGAGCCAAAAAGATATGCCCCAAAATTGCCTTACCGTTGAATGTGGGATTCCCAATGATACTTGGTATGTGAATATTGCCCCGACTGCCGGATGGATTCCGACTGTCTGGTGGGTAATTGCAGGCATTTTTTCGTTGATTCTCTCCATAATGACTGCTACTATTTTTTATCAGCTTTACAGCAAAAAATATCGAGAAAAGCAGTATATCGATGAGCTGCAAAAGGCAACCGAACAGGCAAGACTTGCGAATGAGGCAAAAACGAAATTTCTTTTTCACATGAGCCACGATATCCGCACGCCAATGAATGCAATCATCGGTTTTTCCGACCTTTTGGAAAAGCATTTACAGGATGAAAAAAAGGCCTCTGTGTATTTGAAAAAGCTGCAATCCTCCGGTAACCTCCTAATGACAATCATCAATCAGGTTTTGGAGATTGCCCGCATCGAAAGCGGAACAGCCACCCTGCGATTAGAGGCCGAGGATATGGAGGCACTGTTCCACTCTTTGTATACTGTTTTTGAATCGGATATTCAAAAGAAGGGACTTCATTATTCCGAAGAAATCCATATCCGGCATAAGTATGCCATTTGCGATAAAACAAGATTGCAGGAAATCCAATTAAATATCGTGAGCAACGCAATCAAATATACGCCAAGCGGACATACCATCCATATATCGCTCAATGAGGCGGCATCCGATGATAAACAGGCGCAGTATGTTTTCACTTGCACGGATACAGGCATTGGCATGAGCGAGGAGTTTCTTTCCCATATCTTTGAGGAATTTTCCAGAGAGGAAACCTCTGCAAAAAATGAGGTTCTGGGTACAGGGCTTGGGCTGCCTATCGTAAAATCCATTATTGAGCTGATGGAAGGAACAATTCAAGTGGAAAGCAAGCAAAACATCGGCACAAAAATCACAATAACCCTTCCTTTTTATATTGCAGAAAAAAAGGATGTTTATGGAAAGCAAGAAACCAAGAAGCCCTCTCTCTCAAAAGAAAAGCCCCGCCGCATTTTGCTTGCCGAGGATAATGCACTGAATGCGGAAATTGCATTAGAGCTTTTAAAGGGGGCAGGCTTTCTTGTGGAACACGCCGCAGATGGTCAAGCGTGTGTGGATATGCTCAGTCACGCAGAGGATGGCTATTATGACTTGATTCTGATGGATGTGCAAATGCCGATTCTAAA
>ULOE01020577.1_pt1 | contig 13542 bp, 8 predicted proteins | sample 1952291 | NCBI WGS metagenome assembly ULOE01 (sample SAMEA4835595, study PRJEB28245) | human gut metagenome | biome: gut microbiome; material: fecal sample | place: Denmark | collected 2008 | reverse complement strand
TACTCATGCCCATAGGGGGTGCTGAGTAGTTACATACAGCAACAAAATTGTTAAATTATGACAATGCAAAGATAGTATTTACTTTTTATTCACACAACACGAACTTTGGACGTTTGTGCTTAAACGTATCTGTATACGGCATAAGTGGTTAAAAATTGTGGTTAATCGGTTGAAAAATATACTTAACCGGTTGAAGATTATCACTTAAAAAACCTTTATTTTAACAAAAAATCCCCTCGCTCAGCATTGCCGAACGAGGGGAATCGCTTTATGATGTTATCAGTTACTTAGCCGCCTACTGTTTATCGCTTTACAATCTTCTTCGCGCTGCCGTCCGAGTAGCGCAGGATGTTTATCCCCTTGCGGCACACGGTGCGGCACACGCCGTCGGTAGAATAGATGCCGAGGAGCGTCTTGCCAGCGCCTGACGAAAGGCGATCGACGCTGGTCTCCACCTTCTCCTTAACGGCAGTCATGGCGAGCACCGATGTGCGTCCGCCAGATTACACTCTTTTCCACTAACTCTCAAACTTATTATTATCAATCTTCAGAAATAATAAACAAAAAACTGCGCGGTAAAACAATTACCGCGCAGCAAAAACAACATTACAGCATATTGGGCATATCGTTACCGCGTATCGATAATCGCGTTACCATGCTGCTGTAACAAAAGCAGGTTAAATCTTTTCAAATGTATTTGTACATCTTCTTCGCCAACTTGTCTAATTGGCGGCGAGACTACATGCCAGCCAAACGCTTCTGGTAGTAATCTCTTACTTCATTCCAATGATAATAAGGCCAGATATCTGTTTCAACCGGAATATGAACCTCTTTCTCGTTGTGCAGGAACTTCACCAGGACATCGCCTTTCTTGTTCTCGAAAAACACAATCTGAACGTTTGAAGCCATAGGCGTCGCCTTGAAATCGCACCAATGCTTATAAACCTCAGAAGGTCCTGCCACAGCAACATCGAAGTTCTCTATCTGGAGCAAAGCCAGCAAAGGAATCACATTGCCGTCATGGCCGAAACGCAACGTGGCAGCTATAGAGCGGTCTTTGATGGCTGCGTCGGCAGACTCGATGATGTTCTCTACCAACGACTTGGCGTTAGCCATCACGATGCCTTTGCTTGCCAACGGATTGGCATTGCCGATATAGAAGCGATAGTTTACGCATTGCCACAAGTCGAACATCTCGCGGGCTGTGAAAATATCGTAGAAAGACAACGGAGTCTCTATGTCCTGCATGTCGACAGCAATCCAATACAATCCCCACATCAGATTATCAGGATTCACTTCGCATCTGATGAAATCGGCATTGGAGAACAAAGAGTTCACAAGACGGTCGGGCTTGACCTGTGCCTTCTCAAACTTGCGGTACTCTTCCACCCAAGGTCCTTTCTCGCCATTAGTGAAGGCATTGGAGCGGTCGGTATGGTAATTGAGATACGACATGTATTTCTCACTCATCTCATAACTGATGTCGAGCTGAGGGTTCAATCCCTTAAGACGGTCGCCAAAAGCAACCATACTCATCGCGCAACGATAAACCACTGTAGAACGGGCAGAGACAGAACGCTTGCCGCTGAACACCTCAGGGAAATTCTTATACATTCGCTCCGCAATACCTCGATGTTGGCGAACGCCCAATGGAGTCAGGTCGCCTGCACGTCCTTGAACTTCCTGCCACACCAACGACAATCTCTTCAACACATCCTTGCCCAGAGGAGTAAGACCATTTATGGAATCGGCCTTTTGCATCAGCTGTATAATCCATAGATAATCTCTGTCGCCTAACAAATAGCGAGAGCCGTGTCTGCCATAGTGGCTCACATAGAAAGGCTTATACCCTTTGGGGGCTGGTGTCTGCTTGGCTTCCACCTTCGGATATGCCAGATAAACGCCACCCGCCTTGTTCAGATCCGCACTGATTTCCTCAAAAGTGGTTTGGGCATTCACGCCCAAACCCAATGTAGCCAATATAAAGGCTAATATCTTAATCCTTAGATTCATCATATATGTTTCTTAGTTTGCATAACCAGCATTCTGCTTCAATTTCGGATTGTTTGAGAATTCCGTTTGAGGAATCGGGAACAGCTGGAAATGGTCGTCCACATCAGTACCCAAACGCTCACCGTTCTTCCAGTCCCAGTTATGTCCCTTTGTGTACTTGCCGAAACGAATAAGGTCGGTACGGCGCACAAGCTCCGATGCCAACTCACGCTGGCGCTCAGCCATGATGAAATCGAGAGTCAGCTCGCTCTCCTCAATATCGCCAGAGACATCAGAACGCACACCAGCCTTTGCATACTTGCCACTCATGTAAGCACGCTCACGAATTTCATTAACATATTTCAGAGCCTCAGCCTTGCTGCCCTTGGCTCCACGCAGAATAGCCTCAGCCGCAGTCAGGTAAGCCTCACCCGTACGGAAGAGTGGGAAATCAATAGAAGTATAAGCGTCGCCACTTGCCGGAATCTGGTCGTCTTTAGTAACATTACGCCATTTGATGTATCCATATCCACATGTGTAGGTGCTTGTCATGGCGTCTTTAGAGTCCCAAGTTTCTTTCACCTGATTAGGCAAAGCCGTCATAAACTGCGCACGCTTGTCGTTTTTATTGTTGCCCCAAGGATCATTCACGTCAAACATCACGTCAGCAGGATCAAAGGCGTCAACGAGAGTGGTCTTGGATCTGACATTACCCCAACCACGCGAACCGATGCCGGTGTTATACAGTTCGTCCATCGGACCATTGACAAAAGCCTTCACATAGAAGTTGGTGCCACCTGAGCTCTGCGCCTTCAATCCATCCTGCACCAAAGGCCAGATGATTTCCTTACACTGGTCGTTATCGGCAAGGAAGATATGGCGATAGTCAGAAGCCAAAGGATAGTGACCGTCCTCAATCACTTTCTTGGCATAAGTCAAAGCATCGTCATAGCGGTCTTCTCCAATCCATGTCTTGGCATTCAGATACATGCGAGAGAGCAAGAACCAGTCTGCCACGCAGTCTACACGCGCATAAACATTTTCACCAGGGGCCTTCAGGTCTTTCTGAATATCCTTCAACTCATTTTCGGCGAACTCAAAGATCTGCTTACGCGACCATTGCGCCGGAATATCCTTTACACCCGTATTTTCATCTATATAAGGTACGGCTCCAAACATATCGCACAGGGTTGCATAGCAATAAGCACGGATGAAACGGGCCTCTGCACGATAGGAGGTACACTCGCCACCCAACTGGTCCCAAAGACCGCGCGACTTCAATTTTTCCTCCGTACACTGTCTTAACAACTCGTTACAATAAGCTATAGACATGTACAGACGCTGATAGGTCCAACGGATGACAGATGCGTTCGAGGCATCCCATTGAAGGTTAAGACACTTGCGCAAGCCATTGGAAGAAGACGGCATAAGGAAGTTGTCGGTGCTCAATTCCTGCAGGTAGAACATCAGACGCATATAGCTGGAATAGCCCTCGTTGGCTCCTTCAATGTCGCCATCGCCGCCATCTCCACCTTTCTGCCCGGTCAAGATGAGAGAGCCGTAGCATTTTGCCAGCACACCCGTATAGCCATCAGCCGTGTTATAAACCTTCTCGCCGACCAGTTGTGTTTCGTCAAGAGGCATTGTGTCAAGGTCGCCGAAACATGAAGTTGTCAAGCAACCCATAAATACAAACATCAATATTTTAAATATATTCTTTTTCATATTCCTGTCGTTATTATGATTGTTTAGAAATTCAGATTGAATGACAAAGAGTAGGTACGGGGACGTGGATAGACATTTCTGTCGATGCCTGAGTAGATCTCAGGGTCGATGCCCGAATAGCTGGTGAATGTGCAAACATTCTGAACAGCTGCAGACACACGCAGAGACGAAGTGCTGTTCCACAGTTTTCTGAACGTGTAACCCAACGTGATATTGTCTATGCGGAAGAAGTTGCCACGCTGCAAGAAATAGTCGGTGTAGAGTTGCTGCTGCTGGAATCCCTTGTTTGCTGTCACCTTCAGGATATTAGAGAAACTGCCCTGGTCGCTATACACCTGCTGCTGATACTGGTCGGCCTCGATGTAATTGTAGATGTAGTTGCCGAAAGAGCCATGACCGGTAATGCCCAACTCCCACTGCTTGTAAGTAAGTTGAGTGTTCAAGCCAAGGTACGACTTCGGCAAAGCACACTTATCAGCATAACGTGTCTCTGTAGAAGATATCGAGCCATCAGGCTGAACATACTTTCCCTCGATCGGCTTGCCTTTCTCGTCGTAAGCCTGCTTTGCCAGATAGAATGTGTAAGGGCGTTTGCCCACCATGAAACATTCAACAAATTTACCAGTACCCGAAATAGCACCCGTCTCCACATAAGAGCCCTCGCTATCCGACACGTTCAACTTTGTAATCTCCGAATCATTCCAGGTGTAGTTCATTCCTACCGACCATGTGAAATTCTTTGTGTTGATTGGTACAGCATTAATCGAGAATTCCACACCTTTATTATCCATCTCGCCAATGTTGGTAGTCAGGACAGCAGAATAGTTCACACCCGAAATCACCGGAATCGTGTTCAGCAAATCTTTGGTATGGCGTTTGTAGACATCAATCGAACCATAAATGCGGTTGTTGAGAAATCCATAATCCAAACCGGCATTCCAGGTCTCGGTAGTCTCCCATTTTATGTCTCTGTCATATCCGTTTGGACGATAAGTGTTATGCCATTTGTCACCAAAGAGATAGCTTGACTCCGGGTAAGACACGGAGAAAGTGGTCATGTAAGGATAGTCGTTGATGATATCCTGCTGACCGGTAAGACCGTAGCTCAGACGCAGCTTCAAGTTGGTAAGCACCTTACTGTTCTTAAGGAACTTCTCTTCCGACAGTTTCCAGCCCAAAGCCACAGAAGGGAAGTAGCCCCATCTGTTGCCCTTCGCAAAACGAGAAGAGGCATCGGCACGCAAAGTGGCTGTGACCATATACTTGCTGGCATAGCCATAATTCAAGCGTCCATACATAGACAGAAGATAATACTCAGACTCGTAGTGTTTCGGCGAGAACAATTCTTCGCCTTTCGGCGAAAGAGTGGTGTCGTTATACTTCTTCCAGAAATGCTGCCATCCATAACCGGCCATCGCGCTCACATCATGCTTTCCGGCAAATGTATGCTGGTAGTTGGCATAAAGGTCGAGCAGGGTGTTGCGCTTCTGCTGTTTCGAATCATAATCCAAGCCCGTTCCGTCCTTCTTATTGGCTGTATACATCATACCGGCAAGATCAGGAACATCCTTGGCATACTTGCTTTCCAAAATATCATAGCCCAAATTCATATTGAGCTGCAAATCCTCAAAGCCATGCACCTTATAATTAACCGAAGCATTGCCGATAGAACGATAGATTCTATTGCGCATGTCCTGCAAATCAAGCTGAGCCATAGGGTTATCGCCCTGAATAGCCATTGGCGCATTGCTGTTCATCCAAATGAAATAGCCAAGACCAGGATCTGTAGCAGAAGTGGCACTACCCGTTTTCACCGGACGTGTCGGATCGTAAGACAAAGCACTTCCTACCACTCCTTCGTCCACTCGTCTATTGTCCTCGTAGGAAGCCTTGACATTGAGATTCAGACTTAAATGGTCCTTGAAAAACTTAGGCGAAATGCCTCCGTCAAAAGTGTAACGCTGATAGTTGTTGGTGCGAATCACACCATTCTGGTTTGTGTAGCCTACAGACACACGAAAGGGTGTCTTGTTCTTGATGCTTCCCGACATTGAGATGTTATGGTCCATACCAAAAGCCGTGCGGTAAATCTCATCCTGCCAGTTGGTGTTGCTCTTGCCCATTTCCACATTCTCGGGAACACCCGTCACGGTAGGTGCGAAAGCTCTGAACTCGTCTGCTGTCAACACTTCCAAACGCTTTGCTGTAGTGCTTACGGCATAGTTGGAAGAATAGTTGAACTTAGGCTTACCCTTCGTACCTTTCTTTGTTGTAATCACGATGACGCCATTGGATGCACGCGAACCGTAAATGGCTGTAGCCGAAGCGTCCTTCAAAACCGTAAAGGTCTCAATGTCATTCGGATTGATACCACCGATAAGATTGGTTCCTCCCTCAATGGAAGAGTTGTCTACCGGAACACCGTCTATCACAATCAGCGGATCGTTGGACGCTGAAAGCGAGGCACCACTACGAATACGGATAGTGGAACCCGAACCAGGAGCGCCCGAACTTGACACCACATTGACGCCAGCCACCTTGCCTACCAAGGCATCTTGAGCAGTTGACTTGGCTCCACGATTGAACTCGTCTGGCTTTATGGCTGAAACCGAGCCTGTGAGGTCATCCTTTTTTACAGTTCCATAACCAACCACAACCACCTCATCAAGCAACTCATTGTCGGGATTCATCTTTATCTGCATGGCAGAAGACGAGATCTGCACATCTTTGGCCTCATAGCCTATATATGAAATATGCAGCTCGGAAGCGCCTGCCGGCACATCGTCTATAGAAAACTTACCATCCAAATCGGTCACAACACCAGTTGTGGTGCCCTTAATCATGACAGTAACACCTATCATCGGTTCGCCCAACTCGTCAATAATCTGCCCCGTCACACGCTTCACATTCTGCCCGTTGGATTGTTTCTTCGACTGAGGCTTCACAATAATATAATTGCCCTTTTCCTCATAGGTGCAACCACATTCCTTCAACAGCAGGTTGAGTATCTCCAACACGTCACCTTTAGTTTTGCTGATGGTGACCATACGGTTAGCGTTAATTGTCGAGGAGTTGTAAGCTATCTTGTACTTAGATGCCTTTTCAATCTTCTCAAAAGCAGACTTAAGCGTTACCTTGTTTGAGCTGAAGCTGACGTTCTGAGCCGAAAGGGTCATCTGGCCTGCCAGGAGCAAACAGAAGCATGACGCAGAGATTCGTTTAAGATTCATACTTTATCTTTTTAAGTTAATAATAATTTGCTTGTTACGTCTTGAAGACAACGGGAAAGAGAGTTACACCCAATTACAAAACTGTTAAAATGAAGTTTTTCTGAAAAAAATATCTTGTGTTCGCAAACACCCTATAAAATTCTTCTTTTGGAAATTATAAATACATAATATGAAGGCTCTAAAATTAGCATTTCTTGCTGCTAATTTAGAGCCTTGATTTTTTTTAAAAAAGTAATGCTTTGGGTATGGAAATAGCAGTAATGCTTTTGATAATCAGAACTTACATCGTTCTTTCCTCAGACAGAATTTTTCTCAATTCCCGCTCGTACTGCGCAGCATCCTCAAAGCAGATGACCTGCATTCCGAAACGCTGGGCGGCTTCTACATTCTCTATTCTGTCGTCAGCAAAAAGGCATTCTTCCGGTTTCAGATTGTATTTCTGGCAGATTCTTTCATAAATAGCTCTGTCGGGTTTGATGATTTTCTCTTCTGAAGAAATCACCTGTCCTTCCAGAAGTTGGAAAATGGGATATTGTGCCATCGTTTCGTGAACCTTGGTGCACCAGTTGGAAAGTCCGTAAAGGTGGTAGCCTTCTGCCTTCAACTGGGTCAGCAAGGTGCGCATACCTTCTTTTTCGCCCCTTACAAAATCGTTAAAGCGCTGGGCTACGGTTGCTATTTCTTCCTTATATTGCGGCATGATCTGCTGCATCTTGCAGAAGGTTTCTTCGAAAGAATCTCCGCGATCCATATTCTCATTCCATTTGCCGTCTATCAGGAGATGATAGAATTCTTCAGCCTGTTCGTGGGTCTTGAATATCTGGTCAAGCGTTTCAAAGTATTCGTAATCTACGAGTACTTTTCCAAAATCCAAAATCAAATTCTTTATCATGATATTTCCAGTTTATGTTATTATTTCTGTTTTCATATCCCGTCCAGAGATACTCTTTTATGAAAAAAGGCGCATCATTTTTACATAATGCGCCTTTTGTTTACCTATTATAAAATATGCCTACCTGATGATTACTTCATCTTTCTTCACTTCATATTCCAGACCAGGAACCAGGTTCTTCAGGACAAACATGGCTCCCGAGAGGGTTTCGCCACGGTTGAAATGAACTGTAACCTTCGTCTTCTGGTGAATCTTTGAACGGAAGGTGAATTTCACTCCGTATGCATTACCCAGAATCTTACCAGCTTCTGCCAGCGTTACATCGTTCAGGTCAATCTCCTTGTTGCGCCAGCTTGTACCATCTTCTTCGGCCGAAACCTTGCGGAGGTTTACTGCCTTGGTCTTTACATTATATACTAACTGGTCGTTAGGCTTCATGCTGTAAACCTTGTCTTCCTGACCTATGATGCGGAGTTCTATCTTGCCGGTTTTGAGTGTGGCAGATACTTCATCTGTATTTGAATAAGATGAAACCGTAAAAGAGGTGCCCAAGTCGGTAATCTCGAAATGAGGAGTGCTGACGTGGAACGGCTGGGCATCATCATGCCTGATGTCGAAGAATGCCTCTCCCGACAGGAAAACCTTGCGTTCTTCTGCTCCCTTGAAAGAGGAAGGATAGAGGAGTACGGAACTCTGGCTGAGTCTTACTTTCGTTCCGTCTGCCAAGGCGATGACTTTGCTCTCTTCGTTGATGGTATGCTCCTGGAGCATGGTTGCCAGTTTTATATCCTTGAGTTGGTTGTTCATCTGGACGTAGAGCTTGCCGAATACAATCAGCATCAGCAGCGGTACGAAGACGGCAGCCAGTTTGGCAAAGTTGAAGATTCGAAGCGATTTTTTCTTTTCTATTTCTCTTGTTTCTTCTGTTTCGAAGAGGCGGTTGTATGCAGCAGAAATTTCTTCTTCTTCCATATAGGCTGAATCAGCCTTGTCCCATAATTCTCTAAATGCCTCGTTCGCCTCTTTATCGTCTTGTGTATTGGAAATCCTATCTAATACCCTTTCTTTTATTTCATCCGGCACATTGTGCCCGCTATAATAATCTATGATATCCCTTATCTTTGTTGCCATAATAAAAACTTCATTTATTTTTAAGACATGTTTCAATGGTGTTACACCCAATGCCAAGGTAACAAAATCATCAAATATAAGGCTTTTTTAATTTCTTTAAGAGCTAGGTTAAGATGATTTTCTACCGTTTTCTTCTGAATACCCAGGCGCTGGGCTATCTCTTCGTTCTTGAGATGCTGTTCGCGGCTCATGCGATAAATCATCTGGCGTTGTTGCGGCATGCTTTCTACCACCATGTCGATGAGCAACTGGGTATCCTTTGCCACCACATCGTCATGTGGCGAAGATTCGTTGGCGTATCTGTCTGGCAGACTGTCAATATCTATTGGGATGATGTGCTTGGAGGAAATATAGTTGATGACAGTATATTTTGCCAAAATAAAGAGGTAGGAATCGAAGTTCTGGATATCGGCAAACTTCTCGCGTTTGTTCCATACCTTTAAGAAGATGAGCTGGCTGACGTCATCAGCATCATCTTCGTTTTTCAAGAGCATGGCTACAAAACGGTGTACCTTAGGATAGAACCTGCGGAACATCGTTTCGTATGCTTTCTTGTCTCCTTTCGACATTAATAATATTGTTTCTTTTTCTATTTCCATTCTTACGATTATGTATGTTTAATACGGTAATAACTGCAAAATTAAACAAAATATCTGAAATTGCAAGCTTTTGCGGGCATTATTTTGGGAAAGGCACATAAAAATGTCCTTTTTATCCCTTTCTTCCGAAATCGGCTGGAATCTCGCCCCATTTCTTCGTTTCCCATTTTATAATAGGTATGTTGATGGGGTGGGTGCGGAGCCAGTTCTCGGCTCGGGCGATGACCTGGTAGAGCTGTTCGGTCTGGGGAGTGCGCTCCAGTTTGGTCTTGCATTGTTTCTTGCTTACCCAGAGCTGGGCATTCACGCTGTCGCTATAAATTATCTTGTCGGTAATGCCCTTCTGCTGCATCAGGGCGAGGGCGTGGACGATGGCGAGAAACTCGCCGATGTTGTTGGTGCCGTGGATAGGACCATAGTGGAAAACCTGGGCACCGGTCTGAAGGTCGATGCATTGGTATTCCATCGGACCGGGATTGCCGGAACAGGCGGCATCCACAGCCCAGGCGTTGGCTATAACTTCGTTGGGTAGAGGCAAAACGGTATCGTTTCTCCATGAAGGAGGATTTACGGGCATTTTATTCATCTTTTTTCTTTTTGGTGGGTTGAGAAACAAAAAGGATTGGCTAAAACTGAAATGAGCATGCGCCTTGGAGTCGAGCTCCAGGGCCATGCTCATTATGTCAAATAGTCAATATTCTTTTATTTTTTAAATTGTAGGTTATTATATCTTATGTATATATTACATTCTTTCCGGAACCTCGATGCCGAGCAGAGACATACCGTTCTTCAAGATCTTAGCCACGTTGGTAGCAAGAACCAGACGGGTAATCTTCTCAGCCTCGCTCTCGGCATTCAGGATGCTGTAGTCGTGATAGAACTGGTTGAACTCCTTGGTCAACTCGTAGCAGTAGTTAGCGATACCACCAGGGTTGTAGTTGTTGCCTGCATCGGCTACAGCTGCAGCAAAGTCGTTCATCTTCTGGATGAGGTCAATCTCCTTCTCGTTGATAGGAGCGTCTGCGCCCAACTCTGCAGGAATCTCGATGCCCTCGGCTGCTGCCTTGCGCATGATGCTGCGGATACGGGCATAGGTATACTGGATGAAAGGACCTGTGTTACCGTTGAAGTCGATACTCTCTTCTGGGTTGAAGAGCATGTTCTTGCGGGCATCTACCTTGAGGATGAAGTACTTCAACGCTCCGAGACCCACGATGCGTGAAATCTCCTGGCGCTCTTCCTCGCTCATGTCCTTGAACTTGCCGAGCTCATCGCTTGTCTGGCGAGCGTCCTTAATCATTTCTGCCATCAGGTCATCAGCATCTACTACGGTTCCTTCGCGGCTCTTCATCTTTCCGTTAGGCAACTCTACCATACCGTAAGAGAAGTGAACCAAGTCCTTACCCCACTTGAAACCGAGACGGTCGAGCAGGATAGAGAGTACCTGGAAGTGGTAGTTCTGCTCGTTACCTACTACGTAGATCATCTTGTCGATAGGGAAATCCTTGAAACGGAGGTCGGCAGTACCGATGTCCTGAGTCATATAAACAGAAGTGCCGTCAGAACGGAGCAGGAGCTTCTGGTCGAGACCCTCGTTGGTGAGGTCAGCCCAAACAGAGTTATCATCCTTGCGGAAGAAGAGACCCTTCTCCAATCCTTCTTCTACCTTCTTCTTACCCTCAAGGTAAGTGTTTGACTCATAATATATCTTGTCGAAACTTACACCCATCATCTTGTAAGTCTCATCAAAGCCAGCGTAAACCCAGTTGTTCATCTTCTGCCAGAGTGCACGAACCTCAGGGTCGTTGTTCTCCCACTTTACGAGCATTTCGTGAGCCTCCTTAATCAGCGGAGCCTCTACCTTAGCTTTCTCTGTGGCAGCTTCTTCGTCCATGCCATCCTTCATGTACTGAGCCTTGAGCTCTGCGATTTCCTCACGATAGTGCTTGTCGAAGGCTACATAGTAGTCGCCGATGAGGTGGTCGCCCTTCTTGCCGGAAGTTTCAGGAGTTTCGCCATTGCCCCACTTGAGCCAGGCGAGCATAGACTTACAGATGTGGATACCACGGTCGTTAACGATGTTTGTCTTGATTACCTTGTTGCCGTTAGCCTCCATAATCTGGGCCAATGACCAGCCGAGGAGGTTGTTGCGCACGTGACCGAGGTGGAGAGGCTTGTTGGTGTTAGGAGAAGAGTACTCGATCATGACGAGCGGACTGTTCTCAGTAACTGGCTTCTCACCAAACTTAGGGTCAGCGTTGATGGTATTCAAGAGTCCTACCCAAGCGGCAGGAGCGATAGAAAGGTTGAGGAAACCCTTAACCACGTTGAAGTCTGCGATAACGTTAGTGCAGTTTTTCTTCAGGTATTCGCCGATTTCCTGTGCTGTATCCTCAGGCTTTTTCTTCGACATTTTGAGGAATGGGAATACGACGAGGGTAAGGTTACCTTCGAAATTACTCTTGGTCTTCTGCAGGGCTACCATCTTCTCAGGTACGTCCTGACCATAAAGCTCCTTCACCGCAGCGATGACCGAGCTGATGATTTCGTTTTCTATCTTCATTATTTAATATATATTTTTACCGGTAAAATTATCTTTTTAAACTGATTGAAGAGGGATTTGCAAGTTCCCTTTCCGTTTATGCGGCTGCAAATTTACAAATAATAATTGAATTGTGAAAGAAAAATTGCACATTCTTTTGTTTTTTGTCGCATTCTTTAGTTTTTTATTGCTTTTGCAACAGAAATGAAGTATTGCGGGGCTGTTGAAGACTGTCTTTAAAGGAAAGAAAAAACAGGAAGTATAAATGGGAATAGGAGCAAAAACCCCGCAAAAAGGGTCTTTGCTCCTATTCTTATCTGTTGGTAGCTGAATATAACTTCCGTGATTTATCCCTCGAGGATAATTGATGCCACGTCTTCGGGCGAATTCCATAGGATTCCGTCTTGCAACTCGTCGTCGGTAAATCCGTTGAGTGCTTCCTGTGCTTCCCTTGGAGTAATGGCTGGAGTGCCGTCCTCGTTCTTAGCATCGAGTAAAGCCTGCAAGATGGCTGCTCTGTATTCTTCGATTGTCATCATAATTTTTATGTCGTTTCGTTGTTTATTATATGATGGCAAAGGTAATGCATTTTTTTGGAAACACCAAACTTTTTTGTCATTTTCTTTTGCCGTACATTGAAAAAGTTTTATATGATATTCTATTCTTTGTTTGTATGAGTGACTATATATAATAAGGTGTACAGAGTACCTGAAACACTATTTTTACCGACTTTTTAAGGCTAAAAACAGGTCGTTTTCCAACAGAATGGAGACAGATTCTGCCAGAAAACCAGTTCGGGATGACTCGGAGAAGAAGTTGCTTAAACCTATCGCAACGCATTCGGCTTAAAAAAGTCGAAAAGCATTGACTGGCTCAAACTTAATGTCTCACTTGCCAAGCGCTTCTTTGGTAAACAGGGAAGATGGGCTATTGCCATTGATCCCAGCTACATCAGCAAAGCTGGCAAGAAGACTCCACATATCGGTCGTTTTTGGTCGGGATGTGCACAGTCTGTTAAACATGGTCTCGAAATCATGGGTATTGGCCTCATTGATATTGATGCCAAAGACTGCATGATGTTAAAAGCACACCAGTCGCTAAGTAATAAAGAACTGAGTCTTAGAAACAAGACTATGGTAGATTTCTATATCAGCGTCATTAAGCGTTACCGCAAGGAACTTCTTAAACTCTCAACCCTCATAGTTGCAGATGCTTACTTCTCTACAAGTACATTTGTTAATGGGATAAAGAAAGAAGGGTTCTCTTTGATAAGCCGCTTTCGTGACAATGCTTGTCTCTTTTATGTCTATGCTGGTCCACGTACTGGAAAACGTGGTCGCCCCAAGACCAAGGATGGCAAGATTGATATGAAGAATCTTGACCTCACTCGAATGGAGAAGATGGAGATGAAAGATATAGAAGGAACAGCTT
>ULOE01060420.1_pt1 | contig 13697 bp, 7 predicted proteins | sample 1952291 | NCBI WGS metagenome assembly ULOE01 (sample SAMEA4835595, study PRJEB28245) | human gut metagenome | biome: gut microbiome; material: fecal sample | place: Denmark | collected 2008 | reverse complement strand
GGCAGCCACGCGCAGCCGTCCCTCCACGCGGCCCAGTGCCGTGGCCGTGCGGTCTTCGTCGTGGTTCGAGAGTTTCGTTGCCTCGATGTAGTCGGAGCGGTACTGTCTGTAGGCGGGCTGGTATGCAAGGATGTCCTTGACGAAGTAACGCCCGATGCCGTTTTGCAGGGCCCAGGAGAGCTTGTACCAGAACGAGAACTCGAACAGGGCCGGCAGTCCCTTGTAGTAGGGAGCGGCGTTGGCGCCGTCGTCGAGCATCTCTCCCACCATGTAGAAGTCGCCCTGTCCGCCGTTGGCGTGGTAGGAGTCGTTCATGCGGTCGTAGAACTTCTTGAGGAAGGTGGGGTTCTCGTCGTTGTAGGCATTGTGGTAGATGTGCTTCACGGCGTCGAGACGGAATCCGTCGATGCCCATGGCCACCCATTTGTCGGCTGCTTCGGTCACGGCCTTGAATGCGGCCGATTGCTCGGCCTCGGCTGCCTTGCCGTAGTTGAGGTCCGCAAAGGCGGCGGTCCAGAAGTGCGAGTGATAGAGTGTCGGCATTGCGAACTGGATGTTGGCCGCCGAACTGCTCGACGTGAGCGTGAAGGGTTTGCCCATCTCGAGGATCGTCCGGTTGTCCGGAGCTCCGAATTTGGTTCCTGCGGCCCACGAGGTGGCCGAGGTGCGGATCAGAAAGCCCCAGTCCGACGCGAAGTCGAGCGTCAGGTGGTAGTGCGTGTCGTCGGTGGTGTGGAAACGCGCCATCTGCGCATCGCCGTAATAGAGGTATTTGCCGCCGGCCGAGGTGTCGGTGTTCTCCTCGTCGGGGGCGTCGGTCGTCTCGGTGACCGTGACGGTCGGCGCTGCGGCGTTCGTCCAGTCGAGTTCGAAACGGAAGCGTCCCGCAGCCCCCGCATCGCTGTCTGTCGAGAACCATTGCCCCGCATCGTAGCCTGCGGCGCCTTCCGTGGCGATCTGGTCGATCTTCCCGGCCGCAATGTCCGACTGCGGGTCCTTCGAGAAGATGTAGTAGCTGCGGAAGGGGCTTTCCGTCGAGGAGACGGCCTCCCGGAACCAGGGATGGTCCTTGGCCGTGTGGTTGAGCACATAGTCCAGATAGATCTTCATGCCGCGGGCATGTGCGGCGTCGATCAGCGCCTTCAGGTCGGCTTCGGTGCCGAAGGTGGGATTGACCGCCTCGTAGTCGAGCACGTCGTAGCCGTGGTACGAGGCTGAGGGGTGGATAGGCGAGAGCCAGATGGCCGAGACACCCAGTGCGTCGAGGTAGTCGAGCCGTCCGGTGAGTCCCTTTAGGTCGCCTTTCGTGTCTCCGTCTCCGTCGGCGAAACTGTAGACGAGCGCCTGGTAGGAGATGTCGGCGCGCTTGACGTTATCCCAGGCATCGGGTTCGGCCACGACCTCTTCGCTGCCGGCCGGCGTGTCGCCCGCCTGTTTTACGGAGATCGCCACCGGTTCGCATCCCGGGGCCGAGACGGTCAGCGTTGTCGTGCGTTCGGCGCCGTCGTTGGCCGTTGCCAGGATGTGGAACGACGTGGAGGTCCGGCCCGATGTTCGTTCGGGGGTACACCATTCGGCCCCGTCGCTTGGGGTCAGCGTCCACGAACCGGCGTCGGTGCGCAGGTCGATCAGCTGGCTTCCGCCTTCGGTCCCGAACTCGATCTTGTCGGGTGTCACGGTGAGCAGCGCGCCTCCGTTGCCGGAGGTCTTGTCCTCGCTGCACGAGAATGCCGTTGTCAGGAGAAGCGGCAGCAGCAGGTAGAGCAGTTTTTTCATCATCGTTAATCGGTTCTTGTTTCTCTATTCGGGGCCTGCGGTCCGGTCGGGGGCCGCAGGCCAGAAACGGAGCGGAGGTGCTCCTCCGCTCCGTGGATGCGTCCTATTGTACGTCGGCCGGGGTCTTGCCCGGGCTCATGACGTAGATCGTGCTGTTGGCCAGATCGAAGTAGATGTCGTAGGTGCCGTCGAGCTGGACCTTCATGTTCTGCGATCCGCCGCTGGTGACCACCGCGACGGCCGTATTGATGTCGATCGCACCGCCCGAGGCCGTACCGTAGTTCTTCGAGTCGTCCCACTCGTTGTTGAAGCGGATCTTGAATTCGTCGGCGGTCGTCAGCGCAACGCCCTTGCGGACGAGGTAACCCTCCTGTTCGCTCATCGACAGGTCTCCCAGATCACCCCAGCCGGAGATGGTGCCGATCAGGCCCCACGTCTCGGCGACGTATTCGGGTTTGACCCCTGCGGCCATGACGTAGGCGCGTCCGGCTTCGGGCAGCAACCAGTAGTCGTAGGTGCCGGCTTCGGCAATGACGGCATTCACCTTGTTGGCCGATACGGCGAAGGCCGAGCCGACCGTGCAGGTGTACATTTCGTCTCCGCCTGCCAGCGAGGCGTCGGCGCCGAGCCACTGCGACTCGTCGCCGCTCTTGAAGAGGAATTGCGAGTTGGCGGCAACCTCCACTCCGGCGGCCTTGTAGGCGACGATGTTCGAGCTGGCGCTCTCCATCGGGGTCGGGCCCCAGTCGGGAGTGGCGACGGTCTGTCCGTGGATGTACCAGTCTGCCGTTTCGGGGTCGGGCTCCTCTTCGCCTCCGCTCTGTCCGTAATCGTCGGCGTTGAGCTCGTAGGTCATCGCCGCCGAGTTGTTCAGATTGACGTAGATGCGGTAGTTTCCGGCCGGAACCTGGATGTTGTCGCTGCCGTCGAGCATGCCTTCGGTCGAGGAGCCGAACGAGGTGTCCCAGGCTCCGTCGGCGCGGAACTTGATCGCACCGGACACCAGTTCGACATCGGCCCAGAAGCGCTGCGTCTTCGTGTCGAACTCCATCACGACGTCATTGTCCCAGCTGCCGACGCCGTCGCCCACGATTCCCAGCTGGTCGAACGACAGCTCCTTGGTGAGCGTCAGCGATTCGCGGTTGAAGGCGAAGCGGTAGAAGCGCTTCGAGTAGGCGGTGATGTTGTCCGAGTTGCCGGCCGAGATCAGCTTGATGGAGGCCGCTTCGGCTTCGGGGGCTTCTGCTTCGCCGTCGGTACCCCAGTTGCAGGAGTCGTCCCAGCCTCCTATGCCCGTCAGTTTGAAGCCGTTGGCTGCTTTCTCTCCGAAGTCGATCATGCCTTCGTAGTTGATCTCGTCGTCCGAGAAGCTGAACAGGAACTGCGAGTTCGAGTGGTTCCATCCGCAGTAGTCGCCGATCACCCAGACGGTCGGGTAGACCCGTTCGGCTTTGGTGACGGTCATGGTGACGGCAACGGGGGCCGAGTAGAACTTCTCGAAATCGGTGCCGATCGTGGCGCTGATGTAGAAGTTCACCTGGGTGGGGGTATCCGGTTCAACGCCTGCGTCATAGACGAGTTTGGTGTTGATGCTTTCGTAGGGTTGTTCGGTGGAGGTATCCGTAAGGTCCGCGAACAGAACTACGGGGTCGCCCTCGCCGCAGGAGGCCTCGAGCGAGTAGTTGATCTGTGTGGAGATGCCGAAATCGGCGGCATCCCACGTGAAAACCTGGGTCTCGCCCATGTTCTCGGAGGTGATGACGATCTCCTCGGGCAGGTTGTGGAGCACGGGAGCCACCACATCCTCCGGGGCGTAGGTGTGCATTTCGTCGAGATCCTGGCAGGCGGCGAAGAGTCCCGTGGTGGCCGCCAGCATCATCGCATATCTCTTGATTTTCATGGTTCTTGAAGGTTTTTAATTATTCTTCGGTGGAGGTGCCGGCTCCGTATCCGGGGTTCTGGTGCAACTCGGGGTTGGAGGCCAGCTCGGATGCCGGGATGGCGAAGATCTTCATGTGGTCGTCGAATCCCTGACCGCTGAAGGAGCCTCCCTTGTAGGTCCACAGGAACGACGAGGAGGTGAACTTGCCGTAGCGGATCAGGTCCGTGCGGCGGTGACCCTCCCACATCAGCTCGCGGGCGCGCTCCTCGATCAGCCACTCCTGCGTGATCGACGTCGGTGCGGTTACACCGGCACGTGCAGCAAGATCCTGGACCTTGGGCAGCGCCGTGTTGGCCTGTCCGAGGTTCATGCAGGCCTCGGCATAGATCAGGTAGATCTCGCCCAGACGGATCATCGGGAAGTCGATGTCGCTGTAGGCCTTCGAAGCGGCCGTCGCAAGGTATGAATCCTGGTCCATGTTGTGTGGTATATTGTTGAACTTCAGGCAGCTCCAGCCATTGAGGAAGACGTAGAGCGCTCCGTCCATCGACTCCGAACGGCCCTTGATGTAGAACATCCTGCCGCGCTTGTCGTTCACGTCGTAGGTACCGGCCGAGTAGTCGGCGTTGCGGACGTTGAAATACTTCTCGACATACTCATAGGGTACGCGGATACCGCCCCATCCGTTGTTCACGCCGTTGATCATCTGGGTCGAGGAAACGTCGGTGGCTGCAATGGCGGCCAGCGTCAGGTAGCTCGTGCCGCCGTAGGACTGCGTTTGCTCGGCGTCGTAGGAGATGCCGAAGAGAACCTCGTTCAGGGCTTCGGGATTCTCGCCGTTGTCACCGCGGAACAGGTCGGCATATTCCGGGCAGAGCGAGTAGCCCATCGTGAAGATATCCTCGCAGGCATCCTTGGCCTCCTGCCACATGGGTGTTCCGGTGTAGACCTCGGCGTTGAGGTACATGCGGGCCAGCAGACCCAGCACGGCTCCCTTGTCGGCACGCGGGTAGTTCGAGCGGGCGGCCGGCATCGGGCTGTCGTCGGCCGCCAGGGCTGTCAGCTCCGAGATACAGTAGTCGAAGACATCCTTGCGCGAAGCCTGCTTGGGGTTCACGCCGCCGCCGAAGGGCGAGTTCTCGGTGGTGAAGGGCACGTCGCCGAATACGTCGAGAGCCATCCAGTAGAAGTAGGCGCGCAGGAAGCGGGCTTCGGCGCGGAATCCCTGGATTTTGGCGGCCAGTTCGCTGCTCACACCGCGGTCGGAGAGGCGGTCCGAAGCGGTCTGGCGCAGGTATTCGTTGGTGTAGGCAATGCCCTGCAGCGTGCGGACGTAGACGGCATAGGTGGCGTCGTTGTCGGCATCGGACCACGTGTTGGTGTTCATGGCGCGCACCCAGGCGTCGTTCTCCCAGGCGCACTTGCAGGCGTCGGAGGTCACCTCCTGCACGGTCCAGAAGGCGCGGACCAGCTCCGAGGCGCCGGCATCGCTGACCTGCAGGTCGGTGGTTTCATTCGAGACGAAGTTGAAGTAGAGTTTCGTCAGTCCGGCGATGTAGCCGCTCTCATCGGCGCCGTAGACCGTTTCCGAGGTCGAGTCGGAGGGGTTGAGCGGCAGGGTGTCGAGGTCTCCGATACAGGCGGTGAAGAGCATCGAGGCCCCTGCGGCGATCCAGGCTATGTGTTTCATGTTTCGTTTCATGGTTCTCTTTCGGTTTTAGAAATTGACGTTCAGACGCAGCGAGTAGGTGCGTGGGCGGGGCCAGATCGAGCCGTCGATGCCGTTCACGCCCGGAATTTCGGGATCCACACCGCTGTAGTCCGTGATGACGAAGACGTTCTGCACGCCGAAGGCCACGCGGATCGAGCCCTTCCAGCTGCCCACCTTGTCGAAGGTGTAGCCGAGGTTGATGTCGTCCATGCGGAAGAACGAGGCGTTCTCGAGGAAGTAGTCCGAATACCACTGTTCGCCGCTGTTGGCCTTCGTGAAGCCGGTCTTCTCGACGAGCTTGGCGAAGTTGGGCAGGTTGCCGGCGTTCAGGTCGAGGTTCGAGGTCGAGTTGGCCGATGCGAAGTCGTTGAAGACCCAGTTGCCTACCGAGCCGTGGCCGTTGAAGCCGAAATCCCAGTTGCGGTAGGAGAGTTTGACGCTCACACCGTAGAAGAAGTCGGGGTTGGGGCTCTTGTCGGTCATGTAGCGGTCGGCCTGCGTGATCTTGCCGTCCTTGTCACGGTCTACCAGGGCGTTCTGGATCGGGTTGCCGTTTTGGTCGTAAACCTGCTGGAAGCAGTAGAACGTATAGGGGGAGTAACCGACCATGTGGCGCTGGAGCAGGTTGCCCGTACCCTTCGAGATGCCGCCCGTCTGGATGCTGTAGTCGGGATCGTCCGTGTTGTTGAGTTTCGTGAATTCGGTGTGCTGGAACGTGCCGTTCAGTCCGATCATGAGGTTCCAGTCCTCGGTCTGTACGGGGATGACGTTGAGGTTGAACTCCACGCCGCGGTTCTCCATCGAGCCGATGTTCGTCAGCACGGTGTTGCCGAAGTTCGAACCCATCGGGGTGATGACGTTGTTGAGCAGGTCGTCGGTCTGGCGCAGGTACCAGTCCACGCTGCCGTTGATGCGCCCGTCGAGGAAACCGAAGTCGAGGCCGACGTTGTAGGTGGTCGTAGTCTCCCACTTGATGTCGGGGTCGTAGGCGGCCGGGGTGAGGTAGAACATGTAGCCGGCGCTGCCCATGTTGTACTGTTTGTAGACATCGGTGGACATCGAGTAGCGGGCCAGGTAGGGATAGTTCTGGAAGATCTCCTGCTGTCCGGTCTGTCCGGCGCCCAGACGCAGTTTGAGCGACGAGACGGCGCGCACGTCCTTGAGGAACTCCTCCTGGGCGATGTTCCAGGCGAAGGCGGCCGACGGGAAGAGGCCCCAGCGCGTATCCTTCGAGAAGCGCGACGAGGCGTCGTCACGCAGCGTGAAGGTGAACAGGTATTTCGAGGCGATCGAGTAGTTGATGCGGCCGTAGAACGACAGCAGGTAGCTCTCCTGGCGGTTGAACGGATAGCGCGAATCCTCGCCCTTCTGCTCGTGGGTCTCGTTGAAGTAGGTCACCGTGTGGTCCGAACTGTAGAAGTGCTGCCACGAGTAGCCGGCCATCACGTCGAGGTGGTGGATGCCCCACTCCTTGTTGAAATTGGCGTAGAACTCGAGCAGCTGGTTGCGGCGGAAGTTCGTCGTCCACGAGTACTGGCCCCAGCCGCGGGCTTCGGTGTCGGTGTAGGCCTGGAACGATCCGGGGTTCACCCCGTCGTAGGTCTTCGCCGAGGAGATGTCCATACCGAGGTTGAGGTTGAAGCGCAGGGCCTCGAAGCCGTGTACCTTGTAGTCGATCTGCGCGTTGCCGATGAAACGTTTGGCGCGCGCCGTGTTGTCGCGGTCGTAGAGCTGCGAGAGAGGTCCGGCACCCAGCAGCGTGTTGGGGGTGAACTCATCGCCGCGGCCCGAACCGTAGTTCCAGAATCCGTTGGTGGTCGTGTAGTCAATCGAACCGTCCTCGTTGCGCCAGTAGGGGTCGATCGTGGGGTTGAAGAAGGCTGCCGAGCCGACCACCCCGCTCGAGGCGTAGCGCTGCGAGGTGACCACACCCTTCGCATTCATATTGACCGTCAGGTGCTTGTCGAAGAAGTTGGGAGAGAGGCTCAGATCGAGGGTCCCGCGTTCGTATTTCGAGGTTTCGAGCGTGCCCTGCTGGTTGGTGTAGCCCACCGAGGCGCGGTAGGGCATGCGGTCGTTGATGTTGCCCGTCAGGCTGACATTGTGGTCGTGCGAGATGGCCGTCCGGAAGATGAGTTCCTGCCAGTCGGTGTTCTTGTCGCCCATCATGGCGTGCACCTTGTCGCCGGTGGCGGTTCCCGCGGGGAAGACGCGGTCCACATAGCTGCGGAACTCTCCGGGGGTCATCACGGGCAGCTCGTCGGAGTTGGTCTGTACGCTCACGCTGCCGCTGTACGACACGCGCGGGGTGTTGCCCTTGCCCTTCTTGGTCGTGATCATGATTACGCCGTTCGAGGCGCGCGAACCGTAGATCGCTGCCGCCGAGGCATCCTTGAGTACGGTGAACGACTCGATGTCGTTGGGATTGATCGTCTCGAGCGGGTTGGCCATACCCGTGCCGCCGTCCGAGGCGATGGGCACGCCGTCGATCACGATCAGCGGATCGTTCGAGGCATTGAGCGATGCGGCGCCGCGGATGCGGATCGTCGAACTCGAACCGGGACCTCCGTCACCGGGAATGATGTGTACGCCCGGCACCTTGCCCTTGAGCATGTCCTGGGCCGATACGACGGCTCCGCGGTTGAACTCCTCGGCCTTGACGGCTACGACCGATCCGGTCATGTCGTTCTTCTTGACCGTACCGTAGCCGATGACCACCACGTCGTCGATGCCCATGGCATCCTCTTCGAGCGTGAGTCGGGCGAGCAGCGACGACGAGGCTACCAGCTCGACGGTCTTGTAGCCGACGTAGCTGACCTCGATCACCGATTCGGGCGAGGCCACACGGATGGCATAGTCGCCGTCGATTCCGGTCGAGACGCCGTTGGTCGTACCCTTCTCGACCACGGTCGCTCCCAGAATCGGCATTCCCGTTTTGTCTACAACTACGCCTTGTACCTCATAGCCAGCGTTTTGCGCCAGCGTAAGGGGGGGGGGGTAATCAGGCCGGTCAGCAAGATTCCCACACACATAGTCAAAAATTTTTTCATAGGAATTTTGGTTGGTTGATAAATTGGTTTCTTTCGGGTTCGGTTTATCGGGCCGCCTCTTCACGGACGAAGCCCACGGAGAGGGCAGCAAGCAGCATGAACAGGCCGGCCAGGGCCAGCATCCACACGGCATTGCTGGCAAAGCAGTATTTGACGATGGCGCCTCCGGTCAGTCCGATGACGATCTGCGGGATGGTGATCGTGAAGTTGAAGATACCCATGTAGACCCCCATGTGTCGGGGTTCGACGGCCCGCGAGAGGATGGCATAGGGCATGGCGAGGATTCCGGCCCAGGCGATGCCGATGCCGACCATCGGGATCATCAGCGCATACTGGTTGTGCAGCAGGCAGAGCCCGGCGAAACCTGCGGCGCCCAGCAACAGGCAGGCGGCGTAGACGGGCCTGTTGCCCCAGCGTGCGGCGATGCGTCCCAGGAAGAGGGCGGCGATGCAGGCCGGAATGGGGTAGGTGCCGTTCAGCACGCCGACCCAGGTCTGCGTGGCTCCCGCCGAGAGGATCTCGCCCGTTGCATGGTCGGTGACAACCCCCGTGATGGCGGGCTTGAGGTAGGTCCACATGAGAAAAAGGGCGGCCCACGAGAAGAACTGCGTGACCCCCAGTCGGACCATGGCCTGCGGGATGTTGCGCATCAGGGTCATGAACCCCGGGCGCGGGCCTTCCGGCTCGGGCTTCAGGTCGTTGTAGCGGGCGAACTCCTCGGGCGGGTACTCCTTGGTTTTGAACGAGGTGACCAGAACGGTCAGCAGCAGGATGGCGCCTCCTATATAATAGGAATAGGCGATGTGTTCGGGAACGCTTCCCGGCTCGGCTTCGTCCGAGACGCCCAGTTGCGTCATGATCAGCGGCAGGATGGCTCCGATGATTGCTCCGAGGTTGATCAGGAAGGTCTGTACCACATAGCCCTGGGTTTTCTGCCGGTCGTCGAGCATGTCGGCTACCAGGGCCCGGAAGGGCTGCATCGTGACATTGAACGAGAGATCCATGAAGAGCAGGATGAAGGCTCCCATGGCCAAAGGGGCGAAAGCCAGCAGCCGCGGGCAGTTGGGCATGAGGGCCAACGCCAGCGCCGAGACGATCGAACCCCCCAGGATGTAGGGAATGCGGCGGCCTAGACGGGTCCACGTTCCGTCGGAGAAGAGCCCGATGATCGGCTGGATGATCATGCCGGCCAGCGGTGCCGCGAGCCAGAAATAGCTCAGGTGGCTTACATCGGCACCCAGCGATTCGAAAATGCTCGACGTATTGGAGTTCTGGAGCGAATATCCGATCTGTACGCCGAGAAATCCGAAGCTGAGGTTCCAAATCTGCCAAAAGGAGAGTTTGGGCTTGTTCATTCGGTTGCAGGTTGTGTTTTAGGTCATACAAATTTTAATAAAAAATCCCGATTTTGAACCCTCCGGGCGACGAACGGGGGAATGGAGGCGACGAATGGCAGGATTTTTCCGATGAGTGGTCGGGTGGCGGATTTGGTCGTTTCGCCGAAAATCACTACCTTTATTCTGACCTAAACAAATACCCCGAACCGAAGAACTGATCACCATGCGGTCGTCCAAAGTCTCCGTAATCATCCACCTGTTTGCGGCCCTTCATGCAGTCGTCGCCCTGTTGTGCCGGACCGCGGGGGTGAACGACGAACTGGTGCTTACGCTGCTGACCATTGCGTTGATCGTGTTGATCTGTCTGCGGCGGGGACTGAACGTCGAGTTTACGGCCGCGAGCGTCATCGTGGTCAATGTGATCGGTTACCTGCTCGGTACGGGGGGCGCCGCGTTGATCGAGCGGGTCGTCCGCTCGCCGCTCGCCGTGCATGCCGTATCGACCTTCCTCACGACCGAGATTCTCGGCTGGGGCATAGTCTGGTTCACCAAATTCTTCCGGCGCGGCGACGATGCTGCGCGGCCGGCGACGTGGACGCCCCGCATCGGGCTGGTGCTGCTGGCCGTGGGGGTGATCTTCGCCCTCCGACTGGCTTATGTAGAACTCTTTGCCACGCCCTCGTTCTCGGTCGAGCGCTTCTACCAGATGGCCGACCTGCTGGTGTCTAACTCCGTGGCGCTGATCTTTCTGCTGGGAGTCAATGTGATCTACGTGCGCCACATGCGGCGGCACTCGGATCAGAAGAATGTCGTCAAGGCGTTGTCTCTCACTTTGTTCGTCTTCGTGACGACGGTTTGTGCGACGTTGATTGCCGGGCTGCATCTGCCCTTCGGCTTCGATGCGGCATTCTCCTGGCGCGAGTTCCTCCAACTGTCGATCATCACGCTGCTCTTCGAGGCGACGCTCTATTCGGTTGTCTTCATGGTCGATTATGCGCTGGTTGCCCGCTCCGTGCTGCGGACCGAGCGGGGGCGGACCCATCAGGCGCAGTTCCTCTACATGAAACTCAAGCAGCAGGTCAATCCCCATTTCCTGTTCAACTCGCTCAATATACTCGACTGTCTGGTCTGCGAACAACGCACCGAACAGGCGAGCGCCTACATCCACAAGTTGGCGGGGATCTACCGTTACATGCTTCAAAACGAGGCCGAGCCGCTTGTACGGCTCAAGGAGGAGCTGGATTTCGTCGGGATGTATGTCGATTTGCTGCAGGTGCGTTTCGCCGACGGTTTTACCGTCCGGCAGGAGATCGACGAGCAGGCTCTGATGCGCAACGTCGTCCCCTGCTCGATCCAGCTGCTCATCGAGAACGCCATCAAGCACAATGCGGTGGATACCTCCTCTCCGCTCGAGATCCGCATTGCGGTTACGGCCGACTCGGTGACCGTGACGAACAACCTTCGCCCGAAGCTCTCCGCGCCGGCTTCATCCACGCACGTGGGACTGAACTACATCCGGCAGCAGTACCTCGATCTGGCCAACCGGCCGATCGGAATCTGCCACACGGAGACCGAATACCGTGTCACCTTACCTTTGTTATGATTCCGCTATTATGAGAGTATTGATTGTTGAGGACGAGATCATGGCCCGGCAGAGCCTGGCCCGCGCGCTCACGCAGCATTTCCCCGACCTGCATATCGTAGGGACGACCGGATCGGTACGCGAGACCGTCGGCTGGCTGCGGACTCCGGGGAATGTCGCCGACGTGATTTTCATGGATGTGGAGCTCTCGGACGGCGACTGTTTCGAGATCTTCCGGCAGATCGACGTGACGGCCCGGGTCATCATGACAACGGCCTACGACAGCTATGCCGTGCGGGCTTTCGAGGTGAACAGCATCGACTACCTGCTCAAGCCGATCGATCCCGCAGCACTCCGGCGGGCCGTGGAGCGCTGCCGGGCAGGAGGCGCGGCGACCGATACGGCGCGGCTGCTTGAGGCGGTCGCTCCGCCCCGCGGGCGCAAGCAGCGTTACGTGGTGCGTTTCAACGACCGGATCGTGCCGGTGAAGACTGCCGATATCGCCTATTTCTATTCCGAGGAGAAGAACACCTATCTGGTGACGGTGGACAACAACCGTTACGTGATGGACCTCTCACTGGACATCCTTTCCGAGGAGCTGGACGAGCGGAACTTCTTCCGCATCTCGCGCAACTGCATCGTCTCGATGCAGGCGATCGCCAGCGTGGTCAAGTATCTCGGCAACCGGCTGAAGATCATCGCCCGGCCCCATCCCGATTTCGAGATGGTCGTGAGCCGGTCGCGCGTGGACGACTTCCTCCGCTGGCTCGAAGGCGAGGAGTGATTTGTTCTGCCGGGCGGGCTCAGCGGCGCCGGCTCATGGCGATCATGTCGCGCATCGTGGTGTTGAAGTCCTCCTCGGCGAGCAGCCGCTCCAGGGTCAGGTGCATGCGGTAGCGCCAATAGTAGCGCGGGATGGCCGGGACGTTGATGCGCTCCCGGTCGGGCATCTGCAGGCGCAGCCCTCCGTCCATCGACAGCCAGTCCTGCAGGGGCAGGATCGTGAACATCGCCGGCGACGAGAGGTGCATGCCGATGATGCGGCGGCAAATCCACGGTTCGCAGAACCACGGCGTGTCGCCCTCGCCGTGCAGCACCTCGTGGTAGAAACGGTCCGTGACGCTGCGGTCCTCCTCCCACCAGGCCCGCAGCGGGTTCATGTCGTGGGTCGAGGTGGTGCAGACGCTCAGGTAGGGGTAGTGCGCCGGATCGGCGAACGTCTCGGAGAGTGATTTGGGCATGCGCTGGATCTCGAGCGAGAGGATCTTCAGCGCCCGCATCGTCTCGGGGACGCAGTCGGGGATCATGCCGAGGTCCTCGCCGCAGGCGAGCATGTCGGTGGCTCGGAGCAGCATCGGCAGCTTGCGTAGGGCCGATTCCTGCCAGAACCGGTCGTGGCGGCGGTAGAAGAAGTCGTCGTGCAGGCGGTTGAAGGCCTCCTGCTGTTGGGGGGAGAGCAACTGGAAAGAGAAGGTCGATTGGGCTGCGATGCGGGGGTGGTAGTGTCCCTTGCGGTAGGGGTCCTCGACGAAGAGTACGTCGTCGAGCAGAGCCAGGAATCCGTCGCGCAGGCGCTTCGACCGCTCGTCGTCGCCCGGGAAGAGTTGCAGCACCCTGCGCTGTGTGGCGCAGACCGGCAGCAGATGCCCGTTGCGGAGGTATTTGGTGCGAACCTCACCGGCCAGTTCGCCGAACAGGCGCTCGAGGATCCACCCGTCGGTCGGCGGAGTCGTGTAACGACCCTCCGCGAGGTCGAATCCCATGCCGCGCAACTCTTCGGCCGGGTAGGGCATGGCGGGGTTGAAGTGTCCCAACAGTCCGTGGACGGCATCGACGGGGATCTCCCAGATACGGAAGAAGCCGAGGATGTGGTCGATGCGGTAGGCATCGAAATACTCCGACATCTTGCGCAGGCGGGCTCGCCACCAGGCGTAGTCATCCCGCGACATGCGCTCCCAGTCGTAGGTCGGGAATCCCCAGTTCTGGCCGGCGGCCGAGAAGGCATCGGGCGGGGCTCCGGCCTGCGAATCCATGTGGAAGAGGCGCGGAAACTGCCAGGCGTCGGCGCTCGTGCGGCTGATGCCGATCGGCAGGTCGCCCTTGAGGATGACCCCGCGGGCGTGGGCGTAACGCACGGCCTCCGTGAGCTGGAGGTGCAGGTGGTACTGGATGTAGCAGTGGAAGGCAATATCGCTGCGCCGCTTCCGGCAGTAGACCTCCACTTTCGTGCGGTCGAAGTGTGCGTAGTCGCCCCAGCGTGAGAAGTCGGCGGTGCCGTATTCGTCGCGCAGCGAGCAGAATGCCGCATAGGGCAGCAGCCATTCGCGGTTGGCCTCGAGGAACTCCCGGTAGTCGCGGC
>ULOE01027048.1_pt1 | contig 13698 bp, 7 predicted proteins | sample 1952291 | NCBI WGS metagenome assembly ULOE01 (sample SAMEA4835595, study PRJEB28245) | human gut metagenome | biome: gut microbiome; material: fecal sample | place: Denmark | collected 2008 | reverse complement strand
CTTCGGCTCCGATGTTCTTTGCTTCTCTGCAGGGGAAGATGAGGCGTTCGGTACTCTTCGTACTGGATGATGCCGATGAAGCAGGCTATTTTTATCACGATCTCACTCAGATGATGGGGCAGGAGAAGGTCTTCTTCTTTCCTTCCAGCTATCGGCGTGCCGTGAAATACGGGCAGCGTGATGCAGCGAACGAAATCCTACGTACAGAGGTGCTGGCGCGCCTCTCTTCGGGAGGACATTTCCCGGTAGTCACTTATCCCGATGCACTGGCAGAACTCGTTGTGGCTAAGCAGAATCTGGATGAACGGATTCTGAAACTGACTGTAGGCCAGCAGATTGCTCAGACCGATGTGGTTCATACCTTGCGCGATTTCGAACTCAAAGAAACCGATTATGTTTATGAACCGGGCCAGTTTGCCGTGCGTGGAAGCATCCTCGATGTCTATTCCTACAGCTGCGAATATCCGTTCCGTATCGACTTCTTCGGCGATGAGATTGACACCATCCGTACCTTTGATGTTGAGACCCAGCTCTCGCAGGCAAAGCGCACAGAGATAGAAATCGTGCCCGAACTCGCCCATATCGAGAGCAACAAGCAGTGTTTCCTCAATTTCCTCTCCGAAAGTACGCCAGTCGTTGCGAAAGACCTTTCTTTCGTTTGCGACCGCATCGGTCAGATCTATACCGAAGGCTTCTCATCGCAGAGCCTTACCGAGCAGCTGGAGGGAGCTACTGAGGTAGAGGCTGAGCGCATCAGACATGACATGAAGACCGAGCTCAACCTCGTTTCTCCGCTCGATTTCAAGAAGGCAGTAGCGGCTCATCTCCGTATCGAGTTCGGCAAGGTCGCTCCGTCAGAGAGTTCGACTGTGATACCTTTTAATATCGCTCCACAGCCTCTTTTCCATAAGAATTTCAATTTGCTTTGTCAAACTCTGGAGGATTTCCTGCTCCAGGGTTACACCTTATATATATTGGCAGATAGCCAGAAGCAGCAACAGCGCCTGAAGGATATCTTTGAAAGCGAAGAGCTGAAGCGCTACGCCATCCGTTTTACACCGGTAGACAAGACGCTTCATGAAGGCTTTACTGACCATGACAAGAAGTGCTGTTTCTTTACCGATCATCAGATTTTTGACCGTTTTCATAAATATAACCTGCGCTCAGATAAAGCGAGAGCCGGCAAGATGGCACTCACCATGAAGGAACTGCAGGAGATGGAGGTGGGAGATTTTATCGTGCATGTAGACTTCGGTATCGGCAAGTTTGGCGGTCTGGTTAGGGTTCCTACGGGCAACAGCTATCAGGAAATGATCCGAATCGTCTATACGAACAATGACAAGGTGGATGTTTCTATCCACTCGCTTTATAAAATCAGCAAATATCGCCGCAGCGATACCGGTACTCCGCCTCGCCTGTCTACACTGGGTACAGGTGCCTGGGATAAACTCAAGGACAAAGCTAAGAAGCGAATCAAGGACATTGCGCGCGACCTGATCAAACTCTATGCCCAGCGCCGACGGGAGAAGGGATTCGCCTTCAGTGCCGACAATTATCTGCAGCATACGCTGGAGGCTTCCTTCCTGTATGAAGATACGCCAGACCAGAATAAGGCTACTCAGGAGGTGAAGAAGGATATGGAGAGTGGCAGACCGATGGACCGTCTGGTTTGTGGCGATGTGGGCTTCGGCAAGACTGAGGTTGCCATTCGTGCAGCCTTCAAGGCAGCGTGCGACAGCAAGCAGGTTGCGGTGCTGGTGCCTACTACCGTTCTGGCTTTCCAGCACTATCAGACTTTCAAAAAGCGTCTGGAAGGCATGCCTGTAAGGGTAGACTATCTCAGTAGAGCCCGTACAACAAAGGAAATCAGAGAGGTGCTTGACGCCCTGAAAGAGGGTAAGATTGATATCCTCATAGGTACGCATAAGCTGATATCAAAGACCGTGAAATGGCATGACCTGGGACTGCTCGTCATCGATGAAGAGCAGAAGTTCGGTGTGTCTACCAAAGAGAAACTCCGTCAGCTCAAGGTAAATGTCGATACACTCACGATGAGTGCCACTCCGATTCCGCGAACCCTCCAGTTCTCTCTGATGGGCGCCCGGGATATGAGTATCATGCGCACTCCGCCACCTAACCGTTATCCGATTCATACCGAACTGGTAACGTTTAGTAGTGAAGTTATCTGCGATGCCATCAATTTCGAGATGAGCCGAAACGGACAGGTTTATTTCGTATGCGACAGAATATCCAAGCTTCCGGAGCTCAAGATGCTCATAGAGAAGCATATTCCAGACTGTAGGGTAGCAATCGGTCACGGACAGATGAAGCCTGAGGATTTGGAGAAAATCATCATGGGCTTTATCAATTACGATTATGATGTACTGCTTTCTACCACTATTGTAGAGAACGGTATCGACATTTCCAATGCCAATACGATTATCGTGAGCGATGCTCATCACTTCGGATTGAGTGACCTGCATCAGATGCGTGGACGCGTAGGAAGAAGCAACAAGAAGGCTTTCTGCTATCTGATGGCGCCACCTAAGAGTGCACTTACTCCTGAGGCGCGTCGCCGTCTGGAGGCTCTGGAGACGTTCAGCGAACTGGGTAGCGGCTTCAATCTCGCCATGCAGGACCTGGATATCCGCGGTGCGGGTAATCTGCTGGGCTCTGAGCAGAGCGGTTTTATGGAAGATCTGGGTTATGAAACCTACCAGAAAATTCTCTCTCAGGCTGTCACAGAGTTGAAGAACGAGGAGTTCTGTGATCTTTATCAGGAGAAGATGGATGAAGGTGCCCAGCTTACGGGTGATGATTTCGTTGACGATTGTGGCATAGAGAGCGATCTGGAGATGTATTTTCCTCAGACTTATGTGCCGGGTGACAGTGAGCGCATGCTCCTTTATCGTGAACTGGACCGTCTGGAGAGTGATGAGGAAGTAGAGGCTTACCGCAAGCGTATGATAGACCGTTTTGGTCCTGTGCCTCATGAAGCAGACGAACTGATGCATGTGGTAGGTTTGCGTAGGGTAGGCAAGAAGCTAGGTTGCGAGAAGATTATTCTCAAGCAGGACCATATGCAGATGCAGTTTGTGAGCAATGTAAACAGTCCGTTCTACAGAAGTCAGATGTTTAACCGCATACTCGCTTACGTTACCAGTCATATTCAAGATTGTGTTCTGAAGGAAAAATTCAACAAGCGAATGCTTCGCATCAATGATGTGAAGACTGTAGGGCAGGCTGTAAATCTGTTGAATCAGATATCGCAGATAGATTTAGGTAATGAAAAGAAATAATCTGTGTCTACAGTCTATGGGTAAAATCCTCTATCAATTGTGGAAGTAGACAATAAAATAGACTATTGATTTATACTGAAAGGTTATAAATCAGACAACGTTACATGATGATATGTCAACTTTACATGATAATATGTTTCAGTTTAGTGTATAAAAAAACATTGGAATCTCAATATCCCTATTGAACTCCAATGTTTTATTTTTTTTGTATAAGTAAAAGATGATGATAAGCGTTTCACAACGCATTTTGAATTTTCTGTTGCAAAGATACTATTTTCCATTATAATATAGGGTGTAATATTTGGTATTTTATGGGGTAATATTTGGTTAAGTTTATAAAAATGACACTGAAAATACACTTATTCAACAAATAATACCTGTAGAATGAACTATTTTATTGCATAAAAATAAAAAAATAGTGGAAAAACACATAAAAAAGTTCTTTATTTCATTTTTTTATTTGTACCTTTGTTCAGGCATACAACAATTTTAAACATATATATAAATATGAGACAGAAAAAGTACATCTTAAGCGAGCAGGAACTTCCTACTCAGTGGTACAACATTCAGGCAGATATGCCTAACAAGCCATTGCCACCGTTGAACCCTCAGACACACCAGCCAATGAATGCTGATGATTTGTCACATGTATTTAATAAAGAGTGCTCAAAGCAGGAACTTGATACAGAGCACGCTTGGATTGATATTCCGGAAGATGTGTTGGAGAAGTACACCTTCTACCGTTCAACCCCTCTTGTACGTGCTTACGCCCTTGAGGAGGCACTCGGTACTCCGGCGCATATCTATTTCAAGAATGAGAGTATCAATCCGTTAGGCTCTCATAAAATCAATTCAGCCATTCCTCAGTGCTACTACTGTAAGCAGGAGGGTGATACCAATGTCACTACAGAGACAGGTGCAGGTCAGTGGGGTGCAGCCCTCTCTTATGCAGCAAAACTCTACGGCCTGGAGGCAGCAGTTTATCAGGTAAAGATTACCATGCAGCAGAAACCATACCGTTCCAGCATCATGCGTACGTTTGGAGCCACTGTAGAGGGTTCTCCTTCCATGAGTACACGCGCAGGTAAGAACATTATCACTCGTGAGCCTCATCATCCTGGTTCGCTCGGTACTGCCATCAGTGAGGCTGTTGAGCTGGCTACAACCACACCGGGCTGTAAGTATACGCTGGGTTCTGTGCTCAATCATGTGGCACTTCACCAGACCATTATCGGTCTAGAGGCAGAGAAGCAGATGGCGATGGCAGGTGAGTATCCTGATCAGGTGATTGCTTGTTTCGGTGGTGGTAGTAACTTTGGTGGTATTGCCTTCCCATTCCTCCGTCACAACTTCACAGGCGAGCGCCATACTGAGTTTATAGCAGCAGAGCCGGAGAGCTGTCCTAAGCTGACTCGCGGTAAGTTCGAGTATGATTTCGGTGATGAGGCAGGTTACACTCCATTGCTGCCAATGTTTACTCTGGGTCATGATTTCAAGCCTGCCAACATTCATGCAGGTGGTCTCCGTTATCATGGTGCTGGTATGATTATCTCCCAACTTCTGAAGGATGGTTATCTGCATGGTGTAGATATCCCTCAGCTGGAGTCATTCAAGTCAGGTATGCTCTTCGCTCAGACCGAGGGTATCATTCCTGCTCCAGAGAGCTGTCATGCGATTGCAGCCACTATACGTGAGGCTCTGAAGGCTAAGGAAGAGGGCAAGGAGAAGGTTATCCTGTTCTGTCTCTCAGGTCATGGTCTTATCGATATGCCGTCTTACGATAGCTTTATCAATGGCGATTTGCACGATTATTCTGTGAGTGATGAAGAAATCCAGCAGTTCCTCAAGGATGTGCCAAAGGTTGACTAAATTATAGTTAACAGTATATAGCAAACAGTTGACAATTATTCTTTGAGATATATTGAAATAACAATATCACATTATAAAAGAAGCCAGGCTGCGAAAAGCAACCTGGCTTTTTATTTAGAGATTCTATTTTCTTTTATTTAGAAATTCTATTCTCAGTGCGAGACTTCTATCTTTCATTAGAAGTTCAACCACTCTTCGATAGCCTTAGCGATGACATCGAAGCTTGTGGTAGGTTCGAAGCGGGCTACAACCTGACCCTTCTTGTTAACGAGGAACTTGGTGAAGTTCCACTTGATATCGGCACTCTCCTTGTAGTTAGGATCAGCCTCGCTCAACATCTTGTCGAGAACAGGGTAGAGAGGGTGGCTCTCGTCCCAACCAGCAAAGCCCTTACATTCTTTCAGAAATTTGAAGAGAGGGGCAGCATCGTCTCCGTTTACCTTGATCTTCTTGTAGCGCTGGAACTCTGTGCCGTATGTAAGCTTGCAGAACTGATGAATGCTTTCATCTGTACCAGGGGCTTGCTGACCAAACTGGTTGCAAGGAAAATCAAGTATTTCGAAACCTTGAGAATGATAGGTCTCATAAAGTTTCTCCAGTTCCTCATACTGAGGGGTGAAACCACACTTTGTAGCGGTGTTAACGATGAGCAGCACTTCGTTGGCATACTCCTTGAGGGAAACATCCTTTCCCTTTCTGTCTTTAACAGAAAATTCGTAAACAGTTCTCATTTTTTTTATCTTTATGTATGTGTTATCTATATTTCCGATCTCAACTTATATAATCTAGAGTGCAAAGATACTACTTTTCTCTTAGAATACTTCAAGAGTTTTTTTAAAAATTCTAAAAATCGAACAAAATCATAGATGAAGGAATAAGCGTAATATATATAATGTAGATAGATATTGTATATCTGGGTAAACAGATACCATATAGCTGAGTATATAGATATCGGTTAGACTATAGAATATAGAAGAATAAAATATGTAGACGATATAACTACACAATATCAGTATGAAACAGTATAAAAAAATGCAGGATTTTCACAAACCCTGCATTCTTTTTTTCTTTACCTCTTTTTCCTCAAAAAACAAAGAAAAAGAGGTTTACGATTAATCTATCATTTAACTTTTCTAAGAACTTGTTGCAAAGATACTACATTTTCTTGTAACACCAAACTTTTTCTCAGTTTTTTTTCAGTAAAAAGGGAAAATTAATCAAATACCCCCCCCATTTTTATACTTTTTTGCAATATTCGGTCAAAAAACAAAGCAAAACGGCTCAATTTTATGACTATTCTGCTTTTTTCCTTGTTTGAACGTTTTGCTGTGTACGATAACGAAGAAGGCTGTGTCCGGCAACAACTGAAGATATGTCCTATAATATGTATTACTTTTTTGTCAATACAGATAAAAGCAGCCATCAGTAATGATGACTGCTTTCATCTGTAATGATGCGGGCTATCCCTGCGTTCTGTTTCGGTATTCAGTAGGCACGATACCCGTTTCTTTCTTGAATACCTTTGAGAAATACTTAGGGTCAGTAAAACCTACTGCGAAGGCGATACTGGTCAGTGTATCGTCTGTATTGCGCAATATCTCGCATGCCTTCTTGATACGTATATGGCGAACGAAGTCTACCGGTGTCATTCCGGTCGTTGCTTTCACCTTATTATATAGTACGCTTCGGCTCATACCGATTTCGTTCGAGATGTCATCAATCTTGAGTTCCGGGTTGCCTGCATTTTCAACAACAAACCTGAAGATACGCATCATGGTTCTGTCTTGAATCTGTGCCGCCATAAATGCCAGCTCGCTGTTTGGGTTAACCGCTTCGTTCTCGGCACTAGTTTCAGCCTGGTTAAGAGCAGGCAGAGGAGCTGCTGCAGGCAGTATTCTCAGGGCTGCTATGGCATCTTTATCGCCAGTTTCCTTCAGTTTTCTGATGACATCCATCTGAATGTTGCGGCGCTGGGTGAGGATAGCCTCTATTCGGCCGAGCAGATAAGGGGTAGAGAATGGCTTGGTGATATAGGCATCAACACCTTCATCAAAGCCTCGCTGCTGGTCTTCTACGCTTGCCTTGGCCGAGAGAATCATCACTGGGATGTTGTTGAGGGTGGTATCCTGCTTAATCTCGTGAATCATCGACAAACCATCCATCACAGGCATGGTAACGTCTGTAAGGATAAAGTCGGGCGTCTCCTTGCGCGCCATTACCAAGCCAGCCTTTCCGTTCTCTGCGAGCAGCACGTTATAGGTAGGCGAGAGGATACTGTAGAGGAACTTGCGCAGGTCGGCATTGTCTTCAACTACCAGTACCGTCTGGTTTTTGTGTTCCGCTTCTTCTTGTGCTTCTTTCTGTTCCTTGCTCATTTCTTCCAGTCGTTCAGCCTCTTCATCCTTTTCTTCTTTCTGTTTGTTTACTTCTTCCAGATAGTCGGATGCATTGCGGTCGTCAATCTGTCCGTTCTCTTTCTCCCTTTCTGCCAGGTCGTAATCTTCCTCGCTCAGACCGCTGTTCGTATGGAAGTCTGCCTTGTTGCCATATCTCTGAACCTTGTCCAGCATTACCAGCATCTCGTTGGCATTGTCTGCCACCATTTTCAGCAGTTCCTTGCCCTTTCGGGTGATACCCGGTTCGGTATCCAAAACGGTTTTTACCGGGGCTCCGATGAGCGTTAGAGGGGTTCTCAGACGGTTGGCTGCATCGTTGTAGAACTCGTTCTTCATTACGCTCATCTCGTGGGTTACGTTCTCGTGCTGGCGCTGGTTGTAGGTATAGAAGATTGCGCCTACGATACCGAAGAGCAGAAGCAGCATCAGAAATTTGCCCCAGATGCTCTCCCAGAAGGTAGGGCGCACTTCGATAGGCAGTTCTGCCACATACTTGCTCCATACACCGTGAGAGTTGGTGGCTCTCACCTTGAGTACGTAATCGCCATGACTGATACGGTTGAAGCCGATGGTATTGCTGCTTCCGTTTGATATCCACACGCCTGGAGCTGTAAAACCATCTATGCGATAGAGATATCTGGTCTGATACTTACGCTGATAGTCGAGCGATGCGAAGTTGATGGTCAGATTTCGCTTGTTGGCAGGAATCACCACTTTATCCTTGTGCAGGATAGGTTCCGACTCCTTCTCTCCGCTATAATGGAGGGAACAGAAGATGACTTTAGGCTGGTAGTTGCTCTTCTTCAGCGTAGCCGGATTGAAGGTAATCAGTCCCATCGGGGTACCTACCGAGATGTTGTTGCTTGCCGGATCGTGGTAAGGACGGCTTTGCGAGAACGACATGTTGAAGTCGAAGTCGTTAGGTCCGAACACATTGCACTGGCCCGTTTTCGGGTTTACGCAGTCGATACTCGATTCTCTGATTACCCAGATTCTTCCCTGGTTGTCTTCTACCATGCCCTGTACGATGCCTTCGTTAACATCGATGGCATGGAAGTATTTCATCTTCAGGTTGTCTTGCAGGAGCGATTTGCTCACAATCTCTTCCATCAAACCGCCCTGTTGCGAGATATACATCTTGCCGCTGGTGTGCTCCATGATATTGTTCATATCGTTTGCTGCCAGACTAGTTGTATCGTTCGGTATGTAGTAGGTCTTGTGGTAATTGATCTTTCTTGCGTTTGTAAAGGCATCACTGAAGGTGATGAGACCATCTGTAGTTCCTACGAGAATGGTTCCCGTAGTGGTGCAGCAGATGCGGCGTATGCGGTCGTAGTGCTGTTTCTCCCAAGGCAGTCCGTTTCGTTTACTGATGAAGCTGATACTGCCGTCTGCCGCCTCGTTAACAAGTGCCAGCCCACCTCCGTAGGTACCTATCCAGATGCGTCCGGTGCGGTCGGCTACAATGTCTTGTATCTTGTCGAACGGCAGCGATGACGGGTTGTTGGCATCATAAACAAAGTGTCTTACCTGCATTTTATCTATCAGATAGACACCATTTCCGTTGGTTCCTATCCATGCTCTTCCCTTGATATCGAAGTGGATGGCGAAGATGCCCTTCTCGGCGAAGTTTACTTGCTGTGGCACAATCTGTCCGCTTGGCGACAGGTATCCGATGCTTTGGTAGGATGCGTTGAGCACCTGGATTATACCATTGTAATAGCCAGCCCAGATATGTCCGTCTGGCGATGCATTCACCGAGAACACTTCGTCTTCGCCCACATCAAGCTTGTTGATAATGTAAGGGTGATATTTGAAGACTACCTGTGTCAGGTCGTGAGAGCCTGTCAGCCAGAGGATTCCCTGGTCTGAGAGTACATATTTCGTAATCTTCGGTATGCGGTAGTTGCCCGATGAATTGCTTCTCAGCAGATAAGGCACCAGTTTTCCTGCCTTGCGGTCAAAATAACTGAAGGTTCCTCCTCTTGGCACTACCCAGAGGGTCTTGTGTTCATCTTGTGTGATGAAATTACTTTCGCAGGTTGTGCGGTCCATCGGGTCGTCCTGGTCGGCAAAGAGCCACTGTGTCTGTCCGGTCTTCGGATTGACAAGGGTTACTCCTATACCGTCTGTAAATGCCCATACCATACCGAAATCATCGATATAAATCTTCTTTACCTCTGCCAGAGGCTGACTCGGGCTCTGTACGTTGATGATATCAAACTTGAAGGTGCGCGGGTTGTAGATTGCTACACCCAGGTTGGTTGCCATCAGAAGCTGGTAACCTGTATTTTTCAGTCCGTTGATACGGGTTACGCCTTCTGGCATTGGTATCATGGTGAGTCGGTTCTGCAGGTCATATTTTGCCAGTTTACCGTCTTCAGTTGCCAGGAACTCATCTTCTCCCACCCCTCTGAGCCATTTGAAAGGCAGTTTGCTTGGAATTTTCGAATGATATATGTATGCGCCTTTGTCGGTAAGCACCCATTCTCTTCCGTGTATATCTTGATGGATGTACCATACATTTCCGCTTCTGAGTCCCTTTTCTCCTACTTTGATGAGTTCTATGTTCCGCTCATCAAAGGTTTTTCCTATTGATCGGATGATGTATTTTCCATCTTCTGAAGTAAACCATGTAGCTCCGTTTTTCAATGGGTATACCTGGCTCACGCGCAGGTCGATGTTGAACAGTTCGTTGAATTTCTGTCCTACGGCAAAGAACTGGCAGAAGTGGGTATCGTATACGTAGAGCTTGTGGTCGTATGTGATACACCACACGTTGTTGTTATAGGATGGTTCTATTTTCAGTATACGGTTGGTTGACAGAACGTCAATATCATCCGGGTTGTCTCTGAAAGTATGAAATTTGTAGCCGTCATAGAACGACAGTCCGTTCCAGGTACTGAACCACATGAGGTTGTCTTTGCCCTGCTTGAGGTCTGAGATGGTGTTGGCAGCGAGTCCGTCTGTGATAGAGAATTTTCTCACATCGCAGTAGGGTACAGCTGCCATCATGATGGTAGAGAGCAGTCCTAATAGGGTGATATATAATTTTCTTTTCATCATTTTTTATTCGTATACGTTTATAAATCGCAACAAAGGTAGTGAAAATAAATGAGATATCGTAGTTTTAGGTGTATTTTTTTATGTTATTGCATTAAATTATTCCACTTTTCATATTATAGGGGTAAAATTTGATTGATTTGCTTGTGGTTCCTTCTTATGTTATGTCTAACAAAAAACTCCCCCGATAAATGAATATCGGGGGAGTAGTAGGGATATGTTGTTTTGAATTTGATTACTTCTGAATCATCTTCTTTCCGTTCTTGATGACTACACCCTTGTAAGCCTTGGTTACTTTCTGGCCTGCGAGGTTGTAAACAGGAGCGTTCTTTGCAGCTTCATCTGTTGTAATGTTAGTGATGCCGGTAGTTGTGCCATTCAGAGAGATGAGAATGTTGTCTTTATCAAGCTCATAAGTAGTGTTATACTTCTTAAGCTTACCATAAACAACAACTACGTCACCCACCTTGATATCATCTACAGAAGTGAATTTCTCACCCTTGAAAGAAAGACCTCCGTAAACCTGCAATTCATTTCCTGTTGTACCATCGTCAGAAATGTAGTAAGAAAGGCTGCCGAATGTAGCATTTAACTCTTTACTAGCCTGAGATACAGTACCCTTAACATATACACTTTCGCTCAAGCCTTTACCTGCATCAATCAGTTCCTTAGCCTTAGCAATGGTATAAGCGGTTTCTGCTGTGTTTGTAATGTCTACGATTTCAGGAGCATCGCCTACCTTATAGTATGCAATCTTAGAAACCTGAATCAAACCATTCTTACTTCCAGCCTGGCAGTCAAAGATAAACTTATAGTAATTGTTTACTGCAGATTTGGTTGGCTTGAAAATCAGGTCTCCATCTTCAATCTTGGCAGAGATTACTTCAGTTACATTGTTACAGCCAGCATCAGTTGCTACCTGCAACTTGATAGAATTGATCTTATCTTTAGTAATATTGTCGATGGTCAAGACAATATTGCTGATTGGCTGATCAATAGCAGGTGAAGTGATGGAAGCAATAGATGTGACTTTCTTTCTTCCGCATTTGATGAATTTCCAACCTTTCCACTGGTATGTATTGAAATTCTCAATAGTCCAGACATCTTCTCCGATTGTTGCTTTCCAGGTTTTGTCATAACCATTTATTTCCTTGCCTTCAGTACCTTCGTCAGGGAAAGTCAATACTTTGTAAGGAGTTGTTCCTGCAAACGTAACGCTAGCTACGAATGCCAGAACCAATGATAATGAATAGCGTAAAAATTTGTTCATAACTTAATAATTTTAAAGGTTTAACGTATAATTAATAAACTGTTGAAACTCATTTTTTTGAGCGCATTCTTAGAATTTACTTTGTGCTAAAAGCATGTTCTTTGAATAATTACTTATTTATGATGCAAAGATACGAAAAATATCGATACGATGTGTTAAGAAAATGTTAAAACTTTGATACAATATTATCAAAAAGGCGGCTGTTTTTGAAAGAATAGGGATTTCCCCCTCAGTTTGTATCCTTTTCCCCTTTGATGCAGACGAAAAATCCACTACCTTTGCATCGGGTTCAAGAAAGAATGCTGTTCTTCGAGAACTCAAAAGTATAGAAGATATAAGAATATAAATAACTTAACTGATAAATTGATATGAAAAAGTTTACTACTCTTCTCACAATGGCTTTCATAGCTTTGATGAGTATCTCATTCACCTCATGTGATGATGATTCTGATATTGCATACACCCTCGATGGTACATGGAAGGGTAATATGTTGGTAGAATATGGTAATCAGAAGGCCCTCTACTCGGTAATCCGATTCGACCAGAATGATGGCATCTATTCCGGTACAGGCTATTGGATCGATTACTTTAAGGGAAATTACTGGCATGGCAACAATTATATAGCAAACCATATTACCTGGACAGTACGTAACAGAAACATCTATATCACTCTTCTTGATGAGGGTAGCGATGTTGTGATTTACGACTATGCTCTGGGCGACCGCAAGTTCTCTGGATATGTAGATGCTGATAACGGCAACCGTGCTTATTTCGAGCTTTATCGCGATTATGACAGCTATAACTGGCGCGATTATGACTGGGGCTACGATTGGGACTACGATGACGGTTGGGGCTACAGCAAGCAGCATTCGGGCTTGGAGAACACCCAGATTGTTTCTCGCGGAGCTAAGGATTCTGTAGAGTATGTTAAGGTGGCAGATGATAATCAGAAGCCTGTTCGCCGCTTTGTAGTGAAGTAAGGCAATAAGGAATTTAGTTTGAAGAAAGGAAACAAGATATGAAAAAGTTTAATCGGATATGGATGTGGATGGCGATAGCTACAGCATCTTTCTCATTTACCTCATGTGATGATGATGATTATTGGCATGATGATTATTACTGGTATGATGACTATAATCATGGTGGCTGGGGATGGAATCAGGGCGACTGGAACAACGGTTCTAACGGCTCTCAGGATGATTACCTGCTGTCGGAGGCTCAGACTCTTACAGGCGACTGGAGAGGCTCTGTGATGCTCTCTGAACTTGCAGAGGACGGCCAGTCTCGCAATAATTACAGGTTCAATGCCGAGATGACGTTCTATCAGGCGGGTGATAAGGTTAACTCGCTCAGTGGTAATGGTGTAGAAGTGGATTATGCCGATGATGGAAGCAATGAAACCCAGACCCTGAAGTTTGCCTGGTACATCGATAAGAATGGTGATATTTATATCCGTTATAATGATTCTGGTGCTACCTATGTGATGGATGCAGGTGCTAAGCAGTATGGTTTCTATCTGGGTGATGAAAGGGGCCAGGATGTGTTCTATGGTTATATGATAGGAACCGGTAAGGCTAAGGGTGATGTGATGCAAATCGATTTAGTGCGCTACGATCCGAGTGGAGCCCGTAAGAAGACCCGTTCTGCTGCAACCGATTCTGTAGCTCCTGGCTTCGGTAAGGCTACCGGCAGGGCATTCATGCCACATGCTATCAAGAAGTTGCCGAGAAGATGATGATATAAACCAAGAAATGAGGGTGTGTCATAAGTCTGAATAATAGTTGGTGCATAACAGTTGACC
>ULOE01057989.1_pt1 | contig 13872 bp, 9 predicted proteins | sample 1952291 | NCBI WGS metagenome assembly ULOE01 (sample SAMEA4835595, study PRJEB28245) | human gut metagenome | biome: gut microbiome; material: fecal sample | place: Denmark | collected 2008 | reverse complement strand
GAGCAACCCGTCCGCCACAAATACGGAATTTGACATACCAAGCAATGCCGCATATATCCGGTTTAATGTAATCAAAGCGCATTACGCCAACGGGACGGCATGGTTGAGATTGGGAACGTTGGACGCCCCGAACGTCTTACAAGGTCAAACCGTGCATCCGATTTATAAGGACGATTTGGCAAAGGAGTACGAATTAGAAACCAACCAACGGTTTTATCGTGCCAAATTATCCGGCAAAATTACCTTTGTCCGGGATGATTACGACTATATAAACCGTCAATCGTTCGACAATGAATTTTTGTATTGCATTGAAAAGAGCGACGACGGCGGGCGTACATGGTTCCAATACTTTCAAGGCAAGTTTATGAAAACCGATTGCACGTTTACCGATTACGATAAAAAGGTTGTTGTACAACCGGACGCAATCGACGATTATAACGACGTATTGGCGGGATTGGAAAAGGAATACAATTTAATAACGTTAGCCCCGACAATCCAACGGATAACGATAAACAAGCGTCCATTAATTCAAATATACGTTCCGGGGGATAGTGTTGTTTCTTGTTTTTTGGGCGGTACGAATTGGGAACAAGACGCAAACGCCACGACCGACCAAAACGCACTAATACAAACCTATCATTTTGCACTATGTAATATTTTGAAAGAAATACAAATTACGTCGCACGGTTCCCCGGCGGTAATATCCGGGCTTTATACCGGGCGAATGGCGACGGGTGCAAGTGCAGACGTTTTCGAGGGAAAATTATACCCGGAATTAAACGTAAATTATTATATCTATATTACGCAACAAAGAATTGACGGTTTACCGTTTGGGGTTGCATTGGTTGAGATACGCCGACGTTCGGACGACGTGGCAATGTTCCGTTATCAAAAGGTTACAACGTCCCCGTTTGATACGTTGGAGTTTGATTTAACCGCCGTCGAGGGTTCCGGGGCAACCGGAACAATGCACGCCGATATGAAAAGTTATAATATATACGCCCGGTATTTGTGCGACGTGGAGAAAATCGACGACCTTAATACATATCCATTGCCCGCCGATGATATAGTTGATAATAACCGTAATTATAGGCGTGCGATTGGTTACGCAATCGACGTGGCGTTTATTTCAAACAACTTTTCAGATACCCCGACCGAGTGGGGATTAGCGGACAACGGAAAGTATTTTGCGCCGCCTTATTCCATATACGGGCAAACGTTTTATCCAATAGCCCGGTCAACGTGGCGTTATGCGTCGTTATGGTTTGGGTTTTATTTGATGGATTGGATATTAGAGAAAAAAGCACGAAAAGCATATACTTTGCGGGATGCGTTCCCGGTTGCGTCTTGTATATCCGTTTTGCTCAATCAGATTGCACCGGGTATAACACACGCAGCCACGGCGGAATACAGTCAATTTTTATACAGCGGTAACAACCCAATATCCGGGTTGAATTTCCGTTTGCTTGTATCACAGAAAACCAATATTATAAACGGGGAATATCAGCAACCCGCACAAAAAGCCCCGACGACCTTACAACAATTTACCAATATGTTACGGGATTGTTTTAAATGTTATTGGTTCATTGAGGACGGCAAATTTAAAATCGAACATATCCAATATTTCCGCAATGGCGGTTCCTATTCCGGCGGGGCTATATTAAGCCACGATTTGACAAAGGAATTGAATTTGCGCAACGGGAAACCGTGGGCGTTCAACACGTCGGAATATTCGTTTGATAAGGTCGATTTGCCGGAACGTTACCAATTTGAATGGATGGACGACGTTACGGCGGCATTTGAAGGGTTGCCGATACAAGTAATAAGCAAGTATGTAACGCCCGGAAAGGTTGAGGAAATTAATATATCAAACTTTACGTCCGATATTGATATGATGTTGTTAAACCCCGGCAATATGAGTTCGGACGGGTTCGCCTTGTTTGCCGCCGTTCCGCCAACGTCCGGGTCGCAATGGATATTACCATTTACCCGCCAAACTATTAACGGGGTCGAATACTTTTTGCAAAACGGATATTTGGCGTTTATCAATCTGCAATCCCCGTATTGGTTATATGATTTACCCGCCCGTCGTGTATCAATAAACGGTTCCGAGGTTTACGCATACGGTATTGAGAGAAAGAAGAAACAAACGTTTAGTTTTCCGGCAAATGACGACCCAAACCCGATGCAACTAATAAAAACGTATATCGGTAACGGTCAAGTTGATAAATTAAGCGTAAATTTGTGTAGTCGAAACATTAAAGCAACGTTGAAATATGATACAGAATAACAATATAAGCGTATTGCCGTGGTACACGTCAATAGAGCAGCAGAACCACCGTAAAAGTTACGCATACGGGCAAATATACCCATTGTTCGCACCGGCTGATAGATTATTGCCGTTTCAGATAATAAGAAATACCCGTTCAAATTCTGTTACGTCTGTTATTCTATATGATAAAACCGGAAAACAAATTGCAAATATAACAACATACATGAGGGAAACCGGATTGCAAGTTGTCCGGTTTCAGTCGTTGGGATATGATGTAATATTATACCCGGCAATATTACCCATGCCGTTAAATCAGTTTGACGGAATTTATTATTTGCGGTTATCTGATGGCATTCAAACGTGGTATTCTGAAATGTTTACGGTTGTGCAGGACGTTTCCGGTTATTTGAAAATTGATTGGTGGGACATTGAAAATTTAGTGTTTGACGCCGGACAAATAGTTTATAAAAATCCGACATTCAAAAACATGTTATATCTTTGTACCGAGTTAGGAAAACCGGATTATGAATTTGAAGAGGACGGCGAGGAAAGGGACGGTTATTTTTTCCCGGAAAAACAAATTTCGGTAAAGACGTTCAAATGTACTATATTGGCACCGGAATACTTATGCGATGTTATGCGTTTTATTCGTATGGCTGATTATATACACATAACGGATAAATACGGCAGGGAATACGATTGCGACACGTTTTTAATTACCCCAAAATGGCAGACGCAGGGAGATTTGGCGAGCGTGGAAATAGAATTTCAGACAGCAACCGTCGTTAAAAAAATAGGTCGTGGATATTTAGGGGCAAATATTGGCGATTTTAACAGCGATTACAATAATGATTTTAATAACGATTAAATTAATTAGTTATGGCGAATTATCAAGAATTAAAACAAGCGATTGCGGATGTTATAAAAACAAATGGCAATCAAGAGATTACCGGAGCAATTTTGCAAAGTACGTTGTTATCTATTGTCAATGGAATAGGAGTAAACAGAACATTTGCGGGTATAGCGACGCCAACAACCGTGCCGGGAACCCCGGACGCAAATGTTTTCTATTTAGCCGCCCAACCGGGGGCGTATGTGAATTTTGGTAGCAATGCAGTTGTTACCGATACCGTCCAAGTGTTTTACAACAATGCGGGCAATACGTGGAGCGCATGGACGTTGCCAATTGCGCCCCAACAAACGACGTATAATATAGCGGCGCAAGATAGTTTTTACCAAAATCGAACGTTAGACAAATCAGACCGGGCAAAATGGGTTGCGGCTTTTACCGGGGTAAAAGTTGTTTTCAACAATATTATCCCCGCTAATTATCCCAACATACAAATTGCCGTTTCATTGGTACGTCGTATAACGGAAACAAACCACGAATTACGTTTTAAGATAAATACGGGTTCGGGTTGGGCGTATATTGGTTCAAATTGGGCAGATGCAAACAGCCCGGAAAATGCTAACGGAGGTGCAACGCCATACAACCGAACGTTTGTTTATGGTGCGGGAACCGTTCAGATACAATGTGCAATTGATTGGTCAGCATTTGCAATCGGTTCGTCAATCCTTGTTGACGATGCTTCTGACGCAACCCCATATTATGTGTTGTCGCCCAACAATATTTTTTTATCGGACTTAAATGCTTTTAATCCGTCAACAATTGATTTATCCAGCAGGCAGGCAAATATAATCAATAACGCTGTTAGAACGTTTGTGCCAAATTGTGCGGCAGTACCCGGAAATGTACCGTTACCCGTTTATGTATTCAAAACGCCGTACAAATTTTCCGACAATCTTAATTATTTCTTTGAGATTGGAGCAAAAACAAGTGCAATCGGCAAAGTTGGATATAAGACAATGACGATTTCGTTTTGGGGACGTTCAAGTAATTCGACATGGAATTACTATACGCCTAAATTCTTTTGGAGCGACGGCAACACGACCCCAGTACGTTTGTGTATTAGTTCTGACGGCTTTATTTGTATAGCCATAGGAGCCGACAATATAATGTTATCAACAACGTTGGGGGGCAACCTTGCATTATATATAAAAAAGGTCGGATTGGATAAGTTAGGCTTAAATGTTCCCGAACCTTTATATGACGGTTGGAGTATTACCGGAATGCAAAGTTTGGATGATACATATACAAACATATTCCAAGTTGAAAACGGGAACGCACAAGGAAATACATTGCAAAACGGATACCAAATAAAACCAACCCCAATCGATATTGCAACCACATTTACACCATTGGTTGCCGTCTCTTTGGGAGGTTCACAATATCCGAGTTATAAAATGAAAATTGCATTGCCCGTCGCTTTTACCCCGTCGTTAAATACGGCATATCGTATGCGCATACAGATAAAGGATATATCAAACAAAGGTTATGGTATTACGGAGGCTATATTGGAATTTTGGGGGAGTTCGGTGTCTCCATATCTTCGATATGGAGTAATTTACAAAGATGCACGTTTCCCAATGGATGTGCGGGTTGGACTGAATGGAACACGTTATTATGTATTGTTAGACGGCGATTTGTGGGGTAATACCGTTGTTACAATACCGGAATTTACGGCGTATAACAATACGACCTTAAACGATACATTAATAAGTGATTTTGTGTTTTCGACATACACAGAGGACGAATTGGCAGACTATGTAACCATATATACCCCCCCGGTATATCAAAATGCAACAATTGATTATGTAAATAATGCGATAAGCAACATAGAAAATGTTGTACAACCCGTAAAAGCAAAAAGTTACGCAATTTTTGGTTCTTCAAAATCCACGACACGCAATGCGTATTCCGGTTGGTTGGCTTATTTGGTTGACGGTTTGTTAGCACTTGCGAACAAAACAACGAATTTGATAACAACGGGAACCGTTGCAAATCGTCCATATAATCAAAAGGTATTGACAAATACAGCCAAAGGGATTGTTAACAAAAAAATAACGGGCGTTGGCAGTTCATTAGCTTTTACCGTATTCGGTTCGCACGTCGATTTAGTGCAATTTATTGAGCGAACAACCAATTACGCAACATTTGATATTTACGACAATGATGTAAAAATTGGCTCTTATAACAATCGTAATAAAACAATGTTGGGACAACGTACACAGACATTTGCCGGAACGGGTGCGCAAAAGTCTTTTGTTATCGACCATTTGGATAGTTATAATTTTGCCGTTACAGTTAATGGAACGGCAAAAACGGTATCCATGAACCCCGGTTTATCCGGCGGCGATTGTTACGCAGTTCGTACAATAATGACATTTGCCCCGTATAATGACGGACAACCCCGCCGTATATTGTATTTCCCGGTTGCCCCGGCAAATGGTACGACAATCCAATTGACGTATAACGTAGGACGTGCGATTGGCTTTACTCAATCGGATTTCAACGAGGACGAAAACGGGAATACGGAAAATGTAAATCCCGTAAATATTGCAAGCCTTACGGCGGATGCGGTTACACGTTCGGGTTATCCGTTAAGCCCTGTTATTAACAACCCGGATGCCGTGTTGCGTTTTTCATTTGACGCATACGGTATGCACCGTATCAAAATAGTAATTACAGGTGGAACCAATCCGTATTTCGATTTTGATTTTGCGTGCGCCGAATTAAATGACTTTATGAACGCCGCATTTGGCGGGTATGATTTGTTTAGGGCTATTAGCGAAAACCAATGGCACGATTGGCGATGCGTTCGTTATTTGCCTTATTTTGATGTTCTAATGTTGGAATATGGAGCAAACGACGACCGTTATCAAATCGACCGGGTATTGGTTCGGGAACAAACATTCACGTTGGAGGAAATAAAGAACGTCAAGTTAAAGGAGGTTATTTATATTACTAATACGGGAAACACAAGTTTTCAAACGGGGTTATGTACCGGAACAATACAGGCAATTACGCCTTTTTCTTTGACGTCTGACGATATAAAGACGTCAGAAATTGAGGTTGGCGATTTTATCAAAATCGGCGAATATCGTAGCGATTGGCGGGAATTTGCAGTTAGAACGGTTGCAACGGTTGATAAAGTAAACGGCGTTGTTACATGGGTTAAACCGTTCAGCGTATCGGAAATATGGCATTACAATAATTTGTCCGATATGGTCGGCGCACAATTTGCCGTTCGTCGATTGGGTCAAGTTCGCACTAATTACAACACATTGGTTGAGAAATTCAAGGCGTCAAACCCTAATGCGCAATTATTAGTCGTTGGTATAAGTGCATTTAACACGAACGATTATTGTAGCGGTTGGGGGTATAACGAATTACAACAGGAAATAGCCGACCAACACGACGGTACATTCGTTAATATATCCGACGAACAAATACGTTTTAACGACGGTGCGTTGTCTAACCCAAAAATCATAAACATACCGTCGTCGGGCGTTGCAGATTATGTAGTTGACGGGGCGGACATTGGTAACGTTAATCGTGCGTTCCGTGTATGGGTAAACGGCGTTGATGTTACCGGAATTGATGCGTATGTTGAACGTACCGACGGTTGGTTTGTTACATCTGACGTTGACCCGTCGTTAATTCATTTAACGCAGGGTCAAGATTGGAACCAAGTTGTACCGTTTGCAACCGATTACGCCGTTAAGCCTGTAAAGGTTCATTTTTACGGGAATGTTCCGGCGTCAAGCGATACAATACAATTGGTTGTCGGCGGTTTTGGTTGGAGTGACGACGGGGTACACCAAACAGAAAGCGGAAACCAAACATACGGAAGTTGTATTTTAAAAGCAATTACCCAATAACTAACTAATGGGAGGGCGGGAAACCGCCCGCCCTATTTCATTTATGAATATGCAAGAACGTAACATTATCAACGGAACAACCACGGTTGACAACCGCACGGAATTTATGTTGTGCGAGATTATAAAGCAATAACCAAAACGGGGGCGGTTTACCGCCGCCCCTTAACTCTTTATTTATGGACGATATGGATAAAATTTTTAGTTGGGAACAATGGCGTATTATTGCCATTTCAACGGTTAGCCCGTTATTTGTTATGTAACACCAACAAAGGTTTTTGTTGTTAGGGAATATTTGAAAAAAAATATTTTATCAAAATATGCAAAGTTTAACCCGGTGCGGAACAATCCGCACCACAATTAAAAAAAACGATGGAAAAGTATTTTTATTTCATTCAACACGACATGAAAGTTTGTTTGATAATAATCTTTGTATGTTGTGTTTTTGTAGTATTTGCGACATTCTTTGATTTTTGGACGGCATACGAAGCCGTGAAAGCGAGAAAAGAAAAATTAAGCAGCCACCCGATGCGGAAAACCGGGCAAAAAATCATAGACTATTTGCGTTTAGTTTTATACGTATTGATGATTGATGTTTTGGGGCTTATGGTTTTTCCTTTTTACAGTATTCCATTTTTTGTTGTATTACTGACATTGGGTATTCTATTAAGGGAGGGTTGGAGCATGAAAGAGAATTACGAACTCAAACAAAGCAATGCAGTTGAGGCAATAGATATGGCGGCGGAAATAGTCAAGTGTATAACGAAAGAAGAAGCCGAAAAGCTAATAAAGGCGATTAATGATAAACATAGTATTAACAAGAAAAAATTCAAATGATTATGGCACAATTAAAGCAATTATCAGCAGGCAGTAGCCAAATTATTATGATGATGTTCCGGGATAAGAACAACGCCCCAATTAAGGCGGATTCCGTACACGTCAAAGGTTCGATTTTTACCGGAAGCGGTAAGCCGTTTGAATTTGAGGTAAACAAAGGGGTTTGCACCAATTGTAAGATTCAGAACGATATGTTGTTGTTTAATATCGTTCCGCTTTTGGGTTTGGGGCAAATGCAGGTTTATACGCAAACTTTTTTGGGCGATGCAAAAGCAATAACCGGAACATACATTTCAGAGAACCAACAGAAATTGGGCGTTGAAGTGGTTCAGAAAGGTACATTCCTTTCAGATAGACAGGGCGCAATGTGGGTTGATGTATATTTGCCAATAGAAATTAATGAGGCAGCACAAATTCCGTGGGTTCCGGCAGGAGCGAACGAACAATGGATTCGTGATTATTTGGATAAGTACGTAAAAACCCCGGCTTTTGCGGCTTTGTTGTCAAATATGGCAATTGCTGACAATAAATTAAGCAATGTTTCTGATGATGATTTCAAGAAAAAAGGGGAAACCGCCGGAATGGTATTAGATGATTTATCAAACCTAAATCCGGACGTGTTAAAGCAAAAATCCTTTGACGCCGGGATGATGGGCAAAGATTTAGGCGGCGTAGTATTGGAAAAATTGAAAGAAGCGTGCTTTCAAGCCGGGATGATGGGCAAAGATTTGGGCGGTATTGAACTTGACAAATTAAAAGAAATACTTTTGGGGTTGGGTATGCTGCAATCTGACCTTGCAAACATTAGTATTACGGATTTGAGCAGGGTTATTATGCAAACAAAAGCATATAAGAATTTAGCAGAAAAAAAGGATATTCCGGTTGCTGACGTTGAAAAAACAATTCATTATGTAGAAAATCAAAAACCGATTGATTTTGCCACAATTCCGCACGATTTTATTCATGCGGTATTTCAGTTTACAAAACCTAAACAAACCATTACGCAGGTAATGCCGGATGCGGATTTGGGCAAAACGATAATCATTGAAACAATACAAATGACAAGCGATTGCCGTTTGGTATTGAAGCCCGCAAAAGGGCAATTTATCAGCGGTTCTCCAAAGACCGTTGAAATTGTCTATAATGGGGTGCAGGGTATAGCATATCCGGACACAGCCGGAAATTATGATTGGATTCCGGAGGAACGCAGCACAAGCGAAGCAATCCCGGTGCAGGATGAAAATGGGAATATTATTGTTGCTAAATCCGGATTTAAATTTGTGGGTGCGCAGGTATCAAAGACAGCCAATAACGAAGCATTGATTGAAATTTCCCCGTCTGAATATTCAAATCAAGGCGGCGGCGATGGTACGCCCGCCAAATCAGTAACAGCAGAATTTCCGCTTATGTTTAGCCCGGCAGCCGGAAACAAAGCGGTTAATTTGAGGATAAAAAGGGGGTATTTGCAAAAGGCTTTCCCGGACGCATATTATGCGGCATTGACACGACCAATAACAATACAAGCAGAAACCAATAAGTTGCACAAAGGAAACATTTGGTTTGACGATGTTATATACAATCATGGTGCATTTATTTCGACTGATAATGTAAACAAGGCATACGGCATTGAAGAGGACGACGCAGCCGACCCGAACGTTTCCGGAGGAACATTGGCTTTCGTAATTGTGCGTTTGGCTTTCCGTGGAAATGCACCCGATAACGGTAATTTGGTATTGGAATTGACAGACCCGAAAACCGGATTGCCATTGCAGTACATGAACGATAAAAAAGCAAGTATTCGCCGAGATTATACCAAAGGGGAACAATTGGGAGTTATACAAATGGCGTTCCCATTTGAAGCCAAAGGACAACAGATTTTCCAAGTTGAGGTTAAGCACAATTTTAATGATGATACAATAATTTTGGAGGACAGAATTAACGGTAATAGTTGTATTCTGATTTCCTATGTACACCCGGAAAACCAAATTAACCCGGCAGTAGCACAATTTGAGCAGGACACAAATCAGAGATTTCTATTTCAAAAGAATTATTTCGGTGCTGATTTGTTCGATATGGCATATTTGGTTCAAAAGAACGTTGGCGAGAAAGTTATTAATCCGGGTACGGGTGGAACAATGATGGATGGTGCGCATTTTTATAACAATACCGTCATGAGTACAGAAGTAACCGACGGAGTAGTAAAATTTATCGGAGATGCACCGAATAATTCTTTTTTCACGTTTGGTTATATTTTCCATACGGAAGAAACTATTCCGATGCGAAAAAAGATAATTAAAGTTGATATAAATGTTAAGGAGCCAACAACCCCGGCGGAGATTTCGTTATATTCATGGATTGGAGAGCCGGACAAATACGATACACGCATATACGGGGATATTGTAAATGACAAACCCGTTTTGGTAAGCGGTTGGACGGTTGTTGGAAGCCGTGATTTGTTGCCTAATTACCAATCTTTCGGTATGACTTTTGAGGTTCCAAGCAATTCAAACAACTTTGCGGTTTGTATCCACCCGAAAGAAGTAACCAACGTTACTGAAATAAATTTAACTGATTTCAAAATTAGCGCACAACAACCGTTCTATGATGTTCAATTTATCGGTATCAATGAAATAAGCGAAAAATATCAAATTAATAATACCCGAAAAGCCGTGTTTGGGGTTGACAATTCCGGGTATGCCTCACTAAGATATTCAGTAGGAATTGGCGAAACCAAAATGCCGGTTGGTTGGCTTATTCCGTCTGCAAGTGATACGTTCCCGCCCGTGAAACTCAATCAAAAATGGAAAGACAACGTTGGGCATAAAGGAGAGGGAGTGTTGGAAGTAACAAGGGATTTCCGTTGTAAAAACCTATATGCCATATTGAGAATATCCGGAAGCGACGAAAAGAAGTTGGCACCGGACAGCATACAGACGGTGCAGGTATATTTTGGTAAGGAGGACGGAACCGGAATAAACCCTATTGAACAAACCCGCACGTCGTTTCAAAGTAAAACAGCAGAAGCCCCGAAATATATTAGTACCAATAAGGGCGATGCGTTCCAACCGATGGAGTTCAAAAAAGGCGATTTTATTTGGTTGTACGCAATATGCAATTACAATGATGGGGCTTATTTTATGTCAGTCAAAAACGGGCAATATTTAATTCAAACCATTATAGAATGGGAGGAAATAGAGGAAAGTCCGGTTGTGCCGTTGGGCGGCGTTGATGGTTTAAGGCTGATGCAAGCAGGAAAAGAGGTTGACAAATCTTTGTACAATATAGAAATTGACGTTGATACAAATGCAATTAAGGTAATTAAAAAGTAAAAGAGTATGAAAACAATTATTTTGGATGCCGGACACGGCAATAATACAGCCGGAAAACGTTCCCCCATTTGGGGCGACGGTTCCCAATTGTTAGAATGGGAGTTTAACCGTGATATTGTACGCCGTATTGCGGCGATGTTGAAAGCGGAGGGAATAAAGTTTGAAATTTTGGTACCGGAGGACAACGACGTATCATTATCGGAACGTTGCCGCCGTGCTAACGTGATATATGACGATTGCGGGCAGAACGCCGTATTGTTCAGCATACACGGGAACGCCGGAGGCGGCACCGGATGGGAATGTTATACAAGCGTCGGCAAAACGAAAGCCGATGAAATTGCAACCGTCCTTTGTAATGAGGCAGAAAAGGAGTTTGCCCCGGATGGTTGGAAAATGCGTTTCGACCATTGCGACGGCGACCCGGACAAAGAAAGCCAATTTTATATTCTGAAACATACGGTTTGCCCGGCGGTATTATCTGAAAATTTCTTTTTTGATAATGAAAAGGATTGCCGTTTTATGATGAGCGACGACGGAAAAGAAAGGATTGCAAAGGTACATTTTGAAGCAATAAAGAAAATTGTATGAAAAAGTATTTGATTTGGGCGGCAATCATTTTGGCGGTTGCCGCCGCCTTGTGGGTACAACAAAGCCGTATTAAGCGATTGACCGACGAACGGGATAAATACCGGAGTAATACCGAAACGTTGTTGCAGGACGTCCGCACGTATCAAACAAAGGATAGTTTGAACGCCGCAAAGGTTGGGAATTTGGAGTTGAAATTATCCGAATACAAAAAATACCGGGCGGACGATGCGGCGTTAATCAAATCGTTGCAGACAAAGAACCGGGATTTGCAAAGGGTTACGACGGCACAAATGAAAACGATTAACGAATTACGGGCGAACGTCCGGGATAGTATTGTATATTTGCCCGGCGATACGGTTACGACCGTATTACGTTGTATTGAGTATTCCGACAAATGGGTTGACCTTGACGGATGTATTATAAATAATACGTTTTCGGGCAAAATTATAACACGGGATAGCCTTTTAATAACGGAAAGTGTGCAATATAAGCGTTGGTTAGGTTTTTTATGGAAAACAAAACGGATAAAAAACCGTGAATTTGATATTGTTTCAAAAAACCCAAATTCAAAAATTACCGGGTTTGAAGTTATAACCATAGAAAAATAACTATCTTTGCAAAAACGGGGATAGTTCGGAGTAGCTACCGAATGAAAAAAGATGCAACCACTTTTCCCCGTTTCTCTTTTGGTTGCTTACTTAAATGGTTGTATAATGGAAATATGGAAAGATGTACCCGGATATGTAGGGTTATATAAAGTGAGTAATTACGGGCGTGTAAAATCTATTAAGAAACAATTAGTTTTGAAAATATGTGGTTCCGGGAATAGATATAAAACCGTTGCTTTATGTAATGGGATGCGCAAAACGTTTCGATTACATAGATTAGTTGCGGCGGCTTTCATTCCGAACCCGGAAAATAAACCATGTATCGACCATATCGACGGCAACCGAGCCAATAACCATGCCGACAACTTGCGTTGGGTTACATATTTGGAAAACAACAACAATCCTATTACAAAAAAACGATTGAGCGAAAACAACGCTAAAAATATGCAAGGTAAAGAAGGCGTATTGCATCCAAATTCAAAACCCGTTAAGATGATGAAAAACGGAATTTGCCTCAAAACATATCAATCTATCCATTTAGCCAAAAAAGATGGGTTTAACGATACATTGATAATTCGATGTTGTAAAGGGCGTATGAAAAAACATAAGGGTTATAATTGGGAATATATACAATAGACATAACAAGGGGGTGTAACAAGACGTTGTAACCCCTTTTTCTATTGAGCTATTTTTAGCCCGTTTCCGAGCATTTTATTTCAAAGTGGGTAATTTATATGTCCCGCTTGCAAAAGTCGCTTAAATCGAAAATTCCAAGAAAATAACTCTTTTGGAACCAAAAACGGAATCTTTTATAGGAAAACACGAAAATAAAAGAAAATTCTTTTGGTAGTTAAAATAAAATGCCTTATCTTTGTGCCATGTTAATAAAACGACCGGGCGTTTTCCCGGTAACAAAAAGAGCGATACAATGAAGCCCGAAGATATTTACAACGGTTTGGAACGTACAAATGGTTATCCGACCAATTGGGATTACCCCCGGAATATACGCATATTGGAATGTTTAACCCCGAAACGTGCGCAAAGGTCGGTGGACGTTTCAAAAAAGTATTTATTAACCATGCGATTTGCATTAAGACGACAGGATAAAATAAAAGCGCATTTTGAACCCAACGGGGACGAAATGTTGAACCGGATAAAAGAGAGTTTAACCCGGTTTTTTGCCGCCGACCGTTCGGAGTTCCCGGAGGGATACCGGGAAATTGAGGACTGTTTTAACCAATTGCCGGGGGAACCATACCCGACCATTGCAATAAACGACGTCGGTAACGACGACCGAATGATTGAATTTTATGTTACCGGAAAACAATACGACGTTTACCACGTCGCATTTAAGGGGTTTACAAAGGGTTAAGATATGGAAAGCGTAATTATTGAGGAAATGCGGGCGTTCTTACGATTGGATTTGCCCGACCGACAAAGACAATATTTTACCGATACA
>ULOE01051311.1_pt1 | contig 13924 bp, 9 predicted proteins | sample 1952291 | NCBI WGS metagenome assembly ULOE01 (sample SAMEA4835595, study PRJEB28245) | human gut metagenome | biome: gut microbiome; material: fecal sample | place: Denmark | collected 2008 | reverse complement strand
ATATCCAAGCCGGTATACAGCTTTGCTGCCGCTGCGCCCTGATAGATGAGCATCCCCAGACCGCCGACTGTTTTGCAGCCTGCCGCTTCGGCATCCTGTAAAAGCTTTGTTTTTTCGGGCTCATAGACCACATCGGTGACTACCAGCTCCTTACGAAACAAGGAGTGGTCTGTGATGATGCTGATATTCTCCAAGGGGTGCATCCCAACCCTTGTGGCATTGGAAAGGATATCGCTTGTGCGGATTTCCGCTGCCAGCCTTTCGGCATCGTCCATATCGTATACCGTGATTTTCTGAGAAGGAAAGGCCTTCTGATATTCCGCCGCCTTCGCAATCGCCTTCTCCCAGAAGGCATCCTTCTTATTGAAAACGGCAATCTCTCTTGCGCCGTCCAGCAATGCCTGTGCCTGAATGGCGGAGGAAACACCGCCTGCCCCCAAAAGGGTAATTTTCTTTCCCTTGACCTCTACGCCCTCGTGGCGCAGGTTTTCAATGTAGCCCTCGCCGTCTGTGATGTAGCCTGTCAGAACACCGTCGTGGTTCACAATGGTGTTGCACGCGCCGACCAGACGTGCCGCCGGGGAAATTTCATCCAGATACTTGAGTACCTCCTGCTTACAGGGCATCGTGATGTTTGCCCCCTTCATTTGAAAGGTACGGAAGGCTTGGATGGCATCCGCTGTCTGATTTTTGTCTACATCAAACGCAAGATACTTATAATCCAATTTCCACTTATCAAAGCAATAATTATACATGGCAGGGGATTTTGAATGTTCTACGGGAGAACCGATTAACCCGAAAAGCCTTGTTTTTCCTGAAATCTCCATGAGAGGATTCTCCTTTTCTTTCGTGTTTTGAATTCTTTTTTTGCGCGCTTTGTCTTACAGGCTCAGTGTATCGCAGAAATTAAAAAAGCACAAATTGATTATTTTATATGTTTTGATAGATTTTGTCTATAGCGTATGGTATACTGAAAATAGAAAAATCAGATGGCATATTATTTGCTGATTCTAAAATTATTTGAAAAATGGGGGGATCTCTATGAATCTGTATCAGCTGCGCTATTTTGTCACGCTGGCGGAAACGAAGCACTTCGGCAAGGCAGCGGAGCGTCTGTGTATTGCACAGCCAAGTCTGAGCCATGCCATCGCACAGCTGGAGGCGGAGCTTGGGGTAGTGCTTTTTGAGCGCAAAAACCGCTCCTCCACGCTGACAAAGGAGGGTATGCAGTTCCTTTCCTATGTGGAAAAATCCTTGGAAATTCTGGATAACGGCATTGAAACCATGGCGCATATCTCCCGTGGGGAGGGCTGCATTGAGCTTGGCTTTCTGCGTACATTGGGGCTTTCGCTCATTCCGGAGCTGGCAAACGGCTTTTTACAGGAGCAGAGGGACAAGCACATCCAGTTCAAGTTCTACACAGACGTGACACAGCCGCTTTTGCAGGGCCTAAAGGATGAAAAATACGACATGGTTTTCTGCACACAGCTGGAAAACGAGAAAACCATTGAATTTATCCCTGTTTCCAAGCAGGATTTAGTCCTCATCGTGCCGAGAAATCACCCTCTGGCGAACCGCTACACCGTTGATCTGACGGAAACCCTGCCCTATCCGCATGTTTATTTTGCGGAAAAATCGGGTCTGCGCATCGTCATTGACCGTCTGTTTGAAAAAATCGGAAAACGCCCGAATATTGCCTATGAGATTCAAGAGGATCAGGTAATCGCAGGGCTGGTAGCGCAGGGGTTTGGCATTGCCGTTGTGCCTTACATGGAGGAGCTGCTGCGGCTGAATGTCAAAATCATCCAGATTTCCTACCCCTATTGGGAGCGAAATTTCTATATGGCAACCCTCAAGGACAGATATCTCCCCCCTGTGGTACAGAGATTTAAGCAGTTCGTGATTACGCATTGCAGGGTATAAAAAGCAGCTAAAAGCGGGATAAAAATAGACAGAAAAAGCAGCACTTTTTTGACATATCGAAGGTGTCTATGAAAGAATAGATACTTTCTATCAAAAAAGTGCTGTTTTGACGTGTGCCGCACACATAAGTTGAAAACAGGGTTCCCGAACCCCTCCGCAGTGAAAATTTCGACTTAAGCGCATAGCTGCGCTAAAGTGGCAACCAACTCCTCCATGCAGAGCGGCTTTGCCAAATGCACATTCATCCCTGCATCGAGGCATTTTCGGGCATCCTCCTCAAAGGCATTGGCGGTCATGGCAATGATGGGGATGGTTTTTGCATCCGCACGTTCCAGTGCGCGAATGGCTCTGGTTGCGGTCAGCCCATCCATCACAGGCATCATAATATCCATAATTATGCCTGCGTAGGTGCCGGCAGGCGCTTCACGGAACATCCGCACCGCCTCACTGCCATCCCTCGCAAGCTCCACGCTGACACCGCGATCAGCAAGAAGTGCTGCGGCAATCTCCGCATTCAGTGCATTATCCTCCACCAGAAGCAGGTGCAGACCGCTGATATCCGCCGCCTTGGCAGGGGCAGGCTGTTCTGTCTGCGGCTGCGCTGCTGCAATTTCAAAGGGCAGCGTGATGGTGAAAACAGAGCCTACACCCTCCTCGCTTTCAATCGCAATCGTTCCCTGCATTTCATCAATCAGGCTTTTCACAATCGCCATGCCAAGCCCCGTTCCCTGACGGGTGCTGTCGCTGCGCTCCTGCGAGAAGGGCGTGAAGATATGCTGTAAAAATTCCTTGCTCATGCCGATACCCGTATCACGGATGACCCAACGATAGGTAACCCTTCCGTCCGCAATGCCAAGACAGCTAACAGCCGTTTCCACCCTGCCACAGCTTTTGTTATATTTGATGCAGTTGCCATAAATATTCAGAAAAATCTGCCGCAGATGGAGGGGACTGCCATAGACTCTGCTGATTTCCATGCACGCGAAACCTCCTTCATATCGCAGCGTGATGCCTGCTTCCGCGGCACGCTGTTCCATAATGGTCAGAATATCCCTCGTCAGTTGATTTAAATCAATGATTTCATGGGAAAGGATAACCTCGCCGCTTTCCAGCTTGCTCATCTGCAAAATATCATTGATGAGAGAAAGCAGATGCTTGGCGGCAACCTTCATTTTCTTCTGATTGGAACGGATAAGGGCATGATCCTCCGCATGCGCTTCATCAATTTCCAGCAGACCGATAATGCCGTTTAAGGGCGTGCGGATATCGTGGCTCATGCGCGAAAGAAAGCTTGTCTTTGCGGCATTGGCACGATCTGCCTGCTCCACCGCTGCATAAAGCTGTTCATTTTTCAGCTGCAGCTGCTCTGTATATTCCTTTTGGATGGCAAGCTGCTTTTCTCGATAGCTTTGTGCCGTTTTCCAGCGCACCATACGAATAGCCGCAAGAATAACAAGATAAATCACCATGGCGAAAAGCATATTTTCAGGCGTGGTGCGGAAAACAGCGCGTTGCGGCAGGTAAGCATAAACATACACATCCCGCCCATGCTCCATCAGCCCAAAATAGCGCACGCCGTTCTCCCTCGCAGAAACAAGCCTGTCGCTTACGGAGGCGGCTCTGATTTCTTCAAGCACCGCGGATGTATCCGTATTTCCACCAATGAAGCTTTCCTCGTTTGAAGCAATGATTTCATTCCCACTGCTGACCACAATCGTTCCGTTTTCCGCAGGGTCATAGCCCGAAAGAAGCGAAGAAATCGAAAGACTGAAGGAATTGATATAATCCAGAGGTGTATGATAATAGGCAACAACAATGCCGGGTGCATCCAGTCTTTGCACTGCCGCCAGATCCAGATAACACCCCTCAGGGCAGAAAAGCCGTACGGCATAGCGTTTTTCTGGATACCGCGCCGTATTCAGCAGGGCTTCGGAATCCAGATTTTCATGCACGAAAGCTGCCATATCCGCTGCTTCGCTTGCGGCAGTAATATTTCCTGCTTCATCCAGAAGCAGAATCCCCGAAACGTAGCAGTCCTTCACACAGGTATGCAGAAAATCCGCACTGACAGGCCTTGTGGTTTCCTCCAATCGGTGCGCCGTCTGGTTTGCGCTTTCCACAATCCGCATCAGGCTCTTGGATTCATCCGCAAGCCCAATGCGGCTATAGCGGTTACACTGCTCCTTCACATAATTGACCGTATTCACCATGGTGCGCTGTGTAGCAGCGATATCCTCATTTACGGCAAGCAAAAATACGCCGCCCAAAAGCAAAACACCCAGTAAAAGCTGTAAAAAAAGGATACGCGTGCAGGGCTTTGCAGAGGCTTCATTCCACATCCGCAATCACCCCCATATCGTTTTCTTCCAGATATCTCCCGATGATTTCCTCCATCGTGCCATCCGCACGCATTTCTTCAAAGGTTTCGGAAAGCTTCTGTTCTAGACCGCGATCATCCTGCTTGGAAAACGCCACGCCCAAGCCGACCGTCAGCAGCGGCTCCTCCAGAATCCGATAATCCAGCTTATAATCGGACATGCACTGCAAAATTGCCGTTTCATGCGCGGCAATCGCATCCGCATAGCCCTTGCTCAGACAGGGATAAATCAATTCCCGATTCTGCATGGAAAACACCTCGCGCAGGACAGGAAGTCTTGCATCCGTATGCGAAAGAAAAAGCGCCTCCGGCTTTGTAGTGGACTGCACCGCAATGCGCTTGCCCTCCAAATCCGCCAGTGTTTTAATCTCGCTGTCCCGATTGACTGCCACCACCTGACGGCTCATCATATAAGGCGCGCTCCAACGGTATTCCTCCTCGCGCCCATCAATAGAAAAGCTGCCCCAGATGCAGTCGATTTTTCCGCTGTCAACCAGCTCCTTCTTTTTCTCCCAGTCGATATAGGTAAACACCGCCTGATATCCCATGCGGCGAAAGGCTTCTGTCGCTAAATCCACATCTATCCCCGTTGGTTTGCCGTCCACATTCTCATAATTATAGGGCGGATAATTATCACTGCCGATGATAATATCCGGCAAATCTGTCTGCTGTGCCGTTTTTTCCGCCGCGCCGCAGCCGGACAGGCTGACACAGCAGACCACAGCCGCCAAAACCATGCCCCTGATTTTCTGTTTCTGCATAACACCCTCTCCTCTTTTTTATGCCCATTTATAAATAATAAGGCAGTCAGCGGACTGCTGACTGCCTTATTATCCACAGGATTGCGATTTGTCCGCTTCCCCTACCCATATATATCACAGTTCGTGTATATTAAAATTATATGAAAGAAATCTGTCTATTTCAAGTATTTCCTGTCAAAAACAGACAGAAAAGGAGGATTTTTATCAAATACAATATCATGTTTTGCAAAAATCAATCGTCTTCAGCGGTTTTTTTGACAAAACCTTCTAATTTAGCGTTGTCCGCCGCGCGCAGATATGGTATGATGTGGTAAATTCCTCCGCACAGCAAGCCACGCGCTTTCTGCAAGGAGACAAAATAAAAATCAAACAGCTGCTGACACAAAGAAAGGCTTCTGCGTGAAAGGGTGGGTCATACATACATTTTACAGAATTTCTGCGCCCTTTCTCCATATTTTTTCGGGGCGTTTTTTATTGTCTGCAAAAAAAGAGATAAAAAGAAAGGAAGATAAAGCAATGTATCCCTACAACCCCCACTCCCAAAAGGCAGAGGAATTCATCAACCACGAGGAAATTCTGGAAACCCTTGCCTATGCAGAGGAAAATAAGCACAACATCCCCTTAATTGACAGCATTATCGAAAAGGCAAGGCTCAGAAAGGGACTTTCTCACAGAGAGGCAATGGTGCTTCTGGACTGCGATATTCCCGAAAAAAACGAAGAAATTTACGCGCTGGCAAAGCAGATTAAGCAGGATTTTTACGGCAACCGTATTGTGATGTTTGCGCCGCTGTATCTCTCCAATTACTGCGTCAACGGCTGTGTATACTGTCCTTACCATGCGAAAAATAAGCACATCCGCAGAAAAAAGCTGACACAGGAGGAAATCGTCAGAGAGGTAACGGCTTTGCAGGATATGGGGCATAAGCGTCTGGCACTGGAAACAGGCGAGGACCCCGTCAATAACCCCATCGAATATGTACTGGAAAGTATTCAAACGATTTACAGCATCAAGCATAAAAACGGCGCGATTCGCCGCGTGAATGTCAATATTGCGGCAACAACGGTGGAAAATTACCGTAAGCTGAAGGATGCCGGCATCGGGACATATATCCTCTTTCAGGAAACCTACAACAAGGAAAGCTATGAGCACCTGCATCCCACAGGCCCTAAGCATGATTATGCCTACCACACCGAAGCGATGGACAGAGCCATGGAGGGCGGCATTGATGATGTCGGGATTGGCGTTCTGTTCGGCTTGGAGCTGTATCGCTATGAATTTGCAGGGCTTTTGATGCACGCAGAGCATCTGGAAAGCGTATTCGGCGTAGGCCCGCATACCATCAGCGTACCCAGAATCCGCCATGCCGACGATATTGACCCCTCCGCCTTCGATAACGGCATTGATGATGATACCTTTGCAAAAATCGTTGCCTGCATCCGTGTTGCCGTTCCCTATACGGGCATGATTGTTTCCACCAGAGAAAGTCAGGAAAGCAGAGAACGTGTACTGAGTCTTGGGGTATCCCAAATCAGCGGCGGCTCCAGCACGAGTGTCGGCGGCTATTATGAAAAAGAAGCAGAGGAGGATAATTCCGCACAGTTTGATGTCAGCGATAACCGCACACTGGATGAAATCGTGAAATGGCTGATGGATTTGGGCTATATCCCCAGCTTCTGCACCGCCTGCTACCGCGAGGGCAGGACGGGCGACCGCTTCATGAGCCTTTGCAAAAGCGGACAGATCCAGAATTGCTGCCTGCCAAATGCACTGATGACGCTCAAGGAATATCTGATTGACTACGCCGCACCGGAAACAAAGAAGGTCGGGGAAAGCCTCATTCTGGAGGAAATCAAATCCATCCCGAAGGAAAAAATTCAGGAGATTGTACGGAAAAATCTGGTTGAGATTGAAAAAGGAAATCGGGATTTCCGCTTCTAAAAAATTCTATGTATCAAAAAGAGGATGTTAAAAAACATCCTCTTTTTTTCTTCCATTATTTCTTTTTGTTGGGAATCAGCTTCTTTGTGCCGCCCATATAAGGCCACAGAACCTCAGGGATATTTACAGTACCATCTGCCTGCAGGTTGTTTTCAAGGAAAGCAATCAGCATACGAGGGGGTGCTGCAACTGTGTTGTTCAATGTGTAAGCGAAGTATTTCTTGCCTTCTGCATCCTGTACGCGGATACCCAGTCTTCTTGCCTGTGCATCGCCCAGATTGGAGCAGCTGCCAACTTCAAAGTATTTTTTCTGTCTGGGAGACCAAGCTTCAACGTCAACGGATTTTACCTTCAGGTCAGCAAGGTCGCCGGAGCAGCATTCCAGTGTTCTTACGGGGATATCCATGGAACGGAACAGATCTACGGTGTTCTGCCACAGCTTATCATACCACATGGGCGCTTCCTCAGGATTGCATACAACAATCATTTCCTGCTTCTCGAACTGATGGATACGGTAAACGCCTCTTTCTTCAATCCCGTGTGCGCCTTTTTCCTTACGGAAGCAAGGGCTATAGCTTGTCAGGGTCTGCGGCAGGTCTTCTGCTTTATTCAGCGTATCGATGAATTTACCAATCATGGAATGTTCGGATGTACCAATCAGATACAGGTCTTCGCCTTCGATTTTATACATCATTGCATCCATTTCCGCAAAGCTCATAACACCTGTTACAACGTTGGAACGAATCATGAAGGGAGGAATACAATATTTGAAGCCTCTGCCAATCATGAAATCTCTTGCGTAAGCCAGAACTGCGGAATGCAGACGCGCAATATCGCCCATCAGGTAATAGAAGCCATTGCCTGCAACCTTTCTTGCGCTATCCAGATCGATACCGTCGAAGGTTTCCATAATATCTGTGTGATAAGGAATTTCAAAATCGGGAACAACGGGTTCGCCGAATCTTTCTACCTCTACGTTTTCGCTGTCATCCTTACCAATGGGAACGGTAGGGTCAATGATGTTGGGAATGGTCATCATGATAACCTTGATGCGTTCCTCAACCTCTTTTTCTCTTGCGGAAAGGGTTTCTACGCGTTCTGCGTCTGCGCCAATCTGTGCTTTTACCTTTTCAGCTTCTTCCTTTTCGTCCTTTGCCATCAGCGCACCAATCTGCTTGGAAAGCTTATTTCTCTGCGCTCTGAGTGCTTCAACCTCCTGCTTGATGGTTCTGTTTTCCTTATCCAGCACCAGAACCTCATCTACCAGAGGCAGCTTTGCATCCTGAAATTTTTTGCGGATGTTTTCCTTTACGATATCAGGGTTTTCTCTTACAAATTTAATGTCTAACATTTCATGACCTCCTAAAAATAGTATTTTTTCGGATGGAAGTTTTTCGTATATCTTATGAAAGGTTTTTCAATCAGAAAAAAGAATTGTAAGCAATTCTTCTCTGTAAACAGCAATAAAAAATATCTGCAAGCAGCTATTTTTTCATCACCGCTTACAGATATGCTTTTCTGTTGCAATCGCTCACGCTTTCATAACAAAAAAACTCCCGATCCCGGTAATAAAACAGGGACGAGAGTATATTTCCCGCGTTGCCACCCAGATTGCTCGGAGCATCCTCCGAACCTCTTGAACAGCTATAAAGGGCTTACCCTTCCGACTTTCATCGGCAGCTTGGAAAGTGGAACATTCTCTTTTCTCCGCCGATTCGCACCAACCACCGGCTCTCTGTAGGAGTTTTACAAGAACTTAGCTTTCCTTTCGGCTTTCGCCTGCGCTATTTTGTCTTGTTTGACTTTTTGGTGTATATTATATCATATTATTTTAAAATTGCAAGCCTAAATTTTTTTCTTTTTTTTGTACAATTTTTTCCATAAATCCTATCTTTTTGCTAAAATATATAGAAAATGTTAAAAAAATTATATTTTTTTCTATGTGCAAAATAGCGTCCATTGTGGTATACTATGTGAGTACAAGAAAACCCCTTTTCCTGTACCACAATATGCCCCGGGGTTTGTGCGCACAACCCCATAGAATGGTGTCTCCCCTGGCACCATTCTTTTCCCTAGTCAAAAAGGACAATCAAGCATGATTGTCCTTTTTTTATACTTTTCCATCATGAAAATTCCCGCACCCTTTTTATTTCAGAATAAATTTCTCAATGACCTCTGCCACGCCGTTTTCCTCACAGCTTCGCTCCGTTATGTAATCCGCGGCAGCCTTCACATGCGCCTCGCCGTTTTTCATTGCAACGCCAAGCCCTGCCTGCAATATCATAGAAAGATCATTATCACTGTCACCAATGGCAATCGTTTCGGCAAGCGGCACATTTGCCTCCTGCGCAGTCGCAGCCAGCGCGTTGCCCTTGCTTACGCCTTTTCTCACCAGCTCCAGATAGGTTTCCGAGGAATAAAACAAATCAAAGATATCTCCTGCCGTTTTCTCCACATAGCGCTTCAGCGCCGAAAGATTTTTCCGCTCTCCGCTGATTAAGCATTTTGTAAACTCGCCCGCATAATCGGTCGGCTCCTGCAAAATACGCGGATTTGCTTGCATCATCCAGCAATAGGATTTCACCTCGTCTGTCAATTTTTCAATCATAAAATTGCGATCATCATAGTAAAACAGCTCCAAGCCAAGTGCTCTCGCCCGCTCTGCGATTGGTTGCACCACAGACGGTGAAAAGCTTCTTTTCAGCACCAGATGCATATCCCTTAAATCATACACCGCCGCACCATTCTGGCAGATAACATAGCCCTTTTTGCCCAGAAGATGCAATTCCTGCAAATGCTTTTCCACGCCAAAAACACCTCTGCCTGTGCAGATGACAAACTCCACGCCTTTATCCACAGCCTTTCGGATTGCAGCAGAGTTTTCCACAGAAACCCGTACACCTTTCCATAATAATGTGCCATCCATATCGGAAAATACCATTTTATAGCCCATTTTCTCCTCCTTTGTTTACATAATACATTACCCACAGCCTGTGGATAACCTGTTGATATTGTGGAAAACCCTCTGGACAACTTTTCTTTTTCACAAGTTATCCACAAAATGTGGATAAGATTTCAACTTATCCACAGAAATTTTCCTGTATCTGATAAGGAAAAAGGAGGAAAATCTCCTCCCTTTCGTCTGTTTTTGCTTTTATTTTTATTCTTCTTCGTCTGTTTCTTCCTGTTTTTCCACGAAAACGGGTTCCTGAAAAATCGGTTCGCTGATTTTTGCTTCCGCAATCGCGCGTTCCACGGCACTTTCCATGGCATCCCCCAGATTTTCCTCCTCAGGCAAATGCGCCTTCTCCGCAGCCGCTCTTGCTTCCTCTCTCTTTTTCAGAATGGATTCCGCAGCCGCAATCTTGCCTGCAAGCGTTTCCTCCTTCAAAATCAGCTCTTTTTCCGCCTCTGTTACATCACCGATAGAGGATTTCGCCTGTTTTTCCTTCGTTTCATCCACTTCGACCATTTCCACCTGATCCAGTGTAATCTGCTCATCCATGGCTCTGTCCTTATCCTTTTTGCGGAAGGTCGGCTTAAAGCGCACCTTAACCACCTTTTCATGCTCCGGCTGATAGGTATTATTTTTTGCCACCTCAACCGCTTTTAATTCCTCCTCGGAAAGCATGTAGGTGCTGACACCCATTTCAATCGGCTTCGCATAGGTAAAAGAGCCTGTACGGCTATGAATACCGTTCAGCACCACGCCGTTGTCATTCCCATCCAAAAGTGCCAAAGCAAAGCAGAGATTGCCGCCCATTTCATCAAAGGGGTTATAGCGAATCAGCCCAACCTTTTGGATTTTGGATTTATCGGTTTTATCCATATCCGTCACCATATCCAACAGCTTAGAATATTGCGATTCAATTTTCTTTGAGGTTTCAAAATATTCTTCAATTTTCATTTCCAGGTTATGGGTTGGTCTGCGATTAGAGCCCATAAAATAATCATATCGTTTCTTCTGCCCGTTCAGCTTCACAAACAGAACAATGCAGAGAATAAATAATATGAATATTGCTGCCGCCAGAGCGGCAAAAAGAATCAATATCGTTTGCTGCGTCAATTCCATCATATTTCACATTCCTTATCGTTTCAGGAGCACCAAAAGGCGTTCCAAATCTTCCTCAGAATAATATTCTATTTCTATTTTACCCTTTTTCCGCTTACCGATAGGCTTCAGATTTACCTTTGTGGCAAACAGAGATTTCAAATCCTCCTCTATCGCACGATAGGCGGTTTCATCCGCTTTTTCGGCTTTTTCCGCAGGCGCGGGTGCATCTTCCTTCGCCAGATATGCCTTGACCAGAGCCTCAACTGCGCGCACACTCAGCCCTTCCTCGATGATATGCTCTGCCAATTCAAACTGTGCGTCCCCATCGGATACAGGCAGAAGCGAACGGGCATGTCCGCCTGTCAGCTTATTTTCCGTCACAAAATTACGCACACGGGCATCCAACTGCAACAAGCGCAGGGAATTTGTAATCGCGGAACGGCTTTTCCCGACCTTTTCTGCAATTTTTTCCTGACTGAGCTGAAATTCCTCCTGCAAACGCTGATAGCTTTCGGCTTCTTCAATGGGATTTAAGTCCTCACGTTGGAGATTTTCCACCAGTGCGGCTTCAAAGGCTTCACTGCCTTCCCATGCCTTCAGCACAACAGGCACCTTTTCCATGCCGGCGATTTTTGCGGCACGCCAACGGCGTTCCCCCGCAATGATTTCGTAATATTCCCCGTTTTTCTTCACAACAATGGGCTGAATCATACCGTATGCCTTTAAGGATGCCGCCAGCTCCTCCAAAGCGGTTTCATCAAAATATTTTCTCGGCTGCTTGCGGTTGGGTTCGATTAAATCCAAATCCAGCTCCGTCACCGTTTCATTCGATTTTGCTGTTTTCAAATCCTGTACTTCTGTATTGATGAGGGCGTTGATTCCAAGACCTTTTGCACCAAGACCTCTTTTCTTTTCTGCCATATCAATTCCACTCCTTTTCCATGACTTCCTCTGCCAGCAATGCGTAAGCCTCTGCGCCCTTGGATTTCGGATCATAAAGATTGATAGGCAGACCATGGCTCGGAGATTCCCCAAGGCGCACATTTCTTGGGATAATTGTGCGGTAAACACTCTGCCCCAGAGAACGCTTAACCTCCTCCACAACCTGCAAGGAGAGGTTTGTTCTTGCGTCATACATGGTGAAAACAATTCCCTCAATTTCCAGTTCGGGATTCAGACGTTTTTTCACCAGATTTACCGTATGCAGCAGCTGCTCCAAACCTTCCAACGCAAAATATTCACACTGAATAGGAACCAGAACCGTATTTGCCGCCACAAGTGCATTGACGGTAATCATATTTAAGGAAGGCGGACAGTCGATGATAATAAAATCGTATGCGTCCTTCACCTCTGCCAACGCCTCCTGCAAAATATATTCCCTGCGGTCGTTGCCAATCAGCTCAATCTCTGCTCCTGTCAAATTGATATTTGCAGGAATTACCTCCAAGCCATCCATGCAGGTCGGCTGCTTCACCTCTGCAATCGTGGCTTCGCCCAAAAACACATCGTAAATCGTCAGAGGGACATCATTTTTATCCAGACCAAGTCCACTGGTGGTATTTCCCTGTTGATCTGCATCAACGGCAAGCACACGCTTTCCCTCTGCGGCAAGGCAGGCGGAAAGATTGATGGCTGTGGTTGTCTTTCCCACACCGCCCTTCTGATTCGTCACTGCAATGACTCTAACTTTGCTCATAAATTCCCGCCTTTCCTTCTCGTTTTTTCTTCTTTTTATATAATAGTATAATCAATATAAAAAAGCAATGCAAAAACACGATGTTTCACGTGAAACATCAGGAATTTATATAAAAATAGAAAAAGCCACTCTATTTTGTGAAATAAAATGGCTTTTTGTTTGTCGTGCGCTATGTTTCACGTGAAACAATTATAGTTTTGCAGGCTTTACGGGGCTTTTCAAAAGAGACATGATAATATTCTCCTTCGGTTCCTTTTCAAATTTCCCAAAAACAGGGATTGCCTTCGGAATCACCTTAATTTCAAACGGCATATCCGGCCCCAGCTCCCCATCAACCGTAGATTCCATAATTTTGAAATCGGGATCTAAGCACTCAATCTTAAAATAATGATCTCTGAGATACAACACATTCTTATCATGAATATGTTCCCCCGTCAGCATTTTCATCAAAACAGGTGTCATTTCAATCAGAGGCTTTCCTTTGATAGCAATAAATTCAAACTTCCCATCCGTAATGGATGCTTCGGGGGAAAGGTTCGTAAAACCACCCGTCCCTGCTGAATTCATAATCATATAGAAATACAAATCCTCCTCTATGACATCTTCGCTTGTCGTAATGCGAAACGGCACCTTTCTGAACTGCGGCAGCTGCTCCACGCCCTTTAAATAGTAAGAAAGGCTGCCAAGTGCGTTTTTCACATCCTTATCCACAATCTGTGAAACATTTGTGAAAAAGCCGCCTGCGCAGACATTGATAAAGAAAATGGAATCATTCACCAAACCCAAATCAATATCCACCGGCTTTGTAGAAACAATCGTTCTGCAAACATCCTCCACCTCGCCGCTTTTGAAGCCAAGGTAGGTCGCAAAATCATTTGCCGTGCCGGAAGGAATGATACCCAAAGGAATATGCAGACCACGGCGCATCATAGCATTCAGCACAATATTCACTGTACCGTCACCACCGGAGGCAACAATAATATCATAATTCGGGTCCATTGTGGCAATATGCGTGTCAATGTCTCCGGGATGGAGCGTGCGGAAGGGATGCACCTCATAGCCGCCCTCCTGAAAGATACCAATACAAACATCTAAGTCAAATTTAAAGCTTTTATTCCCCGAAAAGGGATTATAAAATAATTTCAACTTTTTCATACAAATACCTTCCTTTA
>ULOE01018285.1_pt1 | contig 13933 bp, 9 predicted proteins | sample 1952291 | NCBI WGS metagenome assembly ULOE01 (sample SAMEA4835595, study PRJEB28245) | human gut metagenome | biome: gut microbiome; material: fecal sample | place: Denmark | collected 2008 | reverse complement strand
TGTTTTCAATGTCACTGAATAGTTTCCTTTTATACTATCATAACAGCTTACGCCGCATATCAGACTCACATATATTCACCAATATTATGTCGGGTCCAATTTTCACAATTTTAACCCATGGAATACAATATTCGTAATCCCTGCAAAATATTCCCATATATTTTCCCGGTCCCGGCACGATAATCGCACAGATTTTGCCACAGACCGGGTCAAACTCAAGGTCACGCACATGCCCGATGTATCTGCCCTCTTCCACACTCACAACCTCTTTTTCGCATAAATCCAGAAAACGCATAAAACAGACCTCCCTTGGTCTATCTTATGCGTATCTTTTTGATTTTGTGCTTATAAAAGCGTTTTATTCATAAAATTATACATTAAATCTGAAAAGAATTACATCTCCGTCCTTAACAACGTACTCTTTTCCTTCCATGCCTACGATGCCCTTTTCTCTTGCGGCTGCAAGGCTTCCATTGTCGAGAAGATCCTGATAGTTGACTACCTCCGCCTTGATGAAGCCACGCTCGAAATCAGTATGTATCTTGCCGGCTGCCTGTGGTGCCTTTGTACCTTTCTTTATAGTCCATGCACGGCACTCATCCTCTCCTGCTGTGAGGAAGGAAATAAGTCCGAGAAGTGAATAGCTGGCTGCTACAAGCTTATCGAGACCGCTTGACTCAACACCTAAATCCTCAAGGTACTCCTTCTTTTCGTCCTCATCGAGATCTGCAAGCTCCTGCTCAATCTGTGCACAGATAACAAATACCTCTGCGCCCTCTTCCTTTGCCATTTCTCTTACCTTTGCAACATGCGGATTGCTTGCGCCGTCATCTGCGAGGTCGTCCTCTGATACGTTTGCTGCGTAGATGGTAGGCTTTGCTGTAAGGAGATTATATCCCTTGAACCAAAGCTGTGCATCCTCATCATCAGGCACTTCAAAGGTTCTGGCCATCTTTCCGTCCTCAAGATGAGCCTTTACTGCCTCAACAAGCTCAAGCTCCTTTGCAAGTGTCTTGTCCATTCTTGCCTGCTTTGCAATCTTTGCAATTCGCCTGTCGAGAATCTCAACATCCGAGAAAATAAGCTCAAGATTGATTGTCTCGATATCTCTTGCAGGATCTACAGAGCCATCTACATGGATAATGTTTGTATCCTCAAAGCAGCGCACTACGTGTACGATTGCATCTACCTCACGGATATTTGCAAGGAACTGGTTTCCAAGTCCCTCACCCTTACTGGCTCCCTTCACAAGACCTGCGATATCAACAAATTCGATTGTTGCAGGTGTAACCTTCTTTGTGTGATAGAGCTCTCCGAGCTTTACGATTCTCTCGTCAGGCACTGAAACAATACCTATGTTTGGGTCGATTGTAGCAAAAGGATAGTTTGCTGAAAGCGCTCCTGCCTTTGTGAGTGAGTTGAATAATGTAGACTTTCCGACGTTCGGAAGTCCGACGATGCCGAGTTTCATGGTATATATATCTCCTTTAAATTGATTTCATATGTATTTTGTGTATCGGATGTTTGTTGATACAACTATGTAGTGTACCACATTGCAAGAGATTTGTACATAACCTAATGTGCAGGAAGGTTTTCACATTTTATTATTCACTTACCATCTCATCACACTTAATCTGCTCGATATGTATGGCAAGGTAGCCTGTCTCATTGTCCAAAAACTCATGATTTAAGTCCTTTCCAAGCTCATTACATATCTCACCTGCCAGTGCGAATGACTCCGGATAATTTTTCTCGATAAACTGATTGAGATCAACCTTTAATTTTTCTCCGGTCGCGGCTCTTGATACCATGTGGCGGATATGGTTCATGAGGCGGTTGTAGGCCATAGTAGTGACATCTATGTGCTTTCCAATCTTTTCCTCTATAAATGTGGCGCATTTTCGAACTGCTGCCGCCATCTCCATGGCATCCGATACCTTTGAATTGTTTAAGGATGTATGAATATGAAGAGTAATGTAGCCGATCTCATCATCAATTATATCAATTTGTTTTTTATCCTTTAGTATATGGCGTATATTCTCAGCTATCTTGTACTCCTTATAAAACATCACACGGATGTCATCGTTTAAAGGATTGCTGATCTGTTCTTTGTTTTCCATACGCTTTACAGCAAATGCTATATGATCTGCCATAGGAAACAATATGCTTCTGTCTATATGACCAAACTCATGCTCTGCATTATCGAGCAGTGTGTTTGCAATCTCAAGATACTCCGGCTCGATGGATTTTACTATGTCCTTTGCCGGACCTCTGTCCCTTGTCTGGGTCAGCTCATACAGTGAATCCTCTTCCGTTGGCTCGACAGACTGTGTAATTTTCTTTCCAAAACCCACACCCTTTCCGACTATAAGATATTCTCTTGCGCTCTTGTCCTTTACCGCAAGCACTGTATTGTGATTTAAGACCTTTGTGATTCTGTACATATCATTCCCCTGACATTTATTAATGTACTCCTGATAATTTATACGAACTATTTATTATTAACATAACCTGACAATTCAATTATCATGAAGTATGAATTACTTCTCGTAGGTGTCAACTGCGTAGAGAGGCTCTCCTGCCTTAATCGGTCCGTCTGTGATGAGGCGGATTTTCTGATTATCTTTTAGCTCTGTGCAGATGACGGGAGTGGTAACTGATGGTGCGTTCGCCTTTAAGTAGTCAAGGTCAAGCTTCATGAGCACATCGCCCTTATTAACATGGCATCCTGCCTCAACCTGTACGTCAAAGCCTTTACCCTCGAGCTTTACTGTATCAATTCCTACATGGATTATCATACCAATTCCTGAGTCGGTTGTAAATCCCAAAGCATGCTTTGTATCAAAAACGAATAAAACAGTTCCATCCTCAGGTGCTACAACTACCCCCTCCTCAGGTGTGACTACTGCTCCGTCACCCATCATTTTGCCGGCGAAGGCCTCGTCCGGCGCTGTTGAGAGGTCTGCTGCTATTCCTGTCATAGGGCTTGAGATGATAACTGTGCTTATCGGCTCTGATTCAACATCCGAATCCTGTGCTTTATCAGAAGAGGTGGTTGAATCTTTTGTCTTTGATGCGCTTGCTGTATTATTTTCTACTGCATCGTCCTCGAAATACTCCTCTGTCACACTCGCAAGATAATCCTCTAAATCTGATTTTATCACTGTTACTCTTGGTCCATAGATAATCTGTACGCCCTGTCCCTTGTGCACGACTCCTGATGCTCCTGTTGATTTAAGAAGCGCATCGTTTACCTTTTCTGGGTCAATTACTGTGATACGAAGCCTTGTTGCACAGCAGTCCACATCTGAGATATTGGCTTTGCCGCCGAGACCCCGTGATATAGTCTGCGAGAGCTCGTCTACAGTCGCTTTGTCGTCAGAAGCTTTTGTATCCTTGGCAGCTTTTCTTTCATTTACATCTGCCTTGGTGTATAGCTTTGTCTCTGTGTCGTCATCCTCACGACCCGGAGTCTTTAAATCAAACTTCTTTATAAAGAAGCTGAAAATAAAGTAATACAGTAAGAAATATACTATTCCCACCGGAATCACAAGCATCCAGCTTGTTTTTTCATTACCCTGCAATATACCAAACAGGAAGAAATCAAGTAATCCTCCTGAGAAAGTAAGTCCTACAGCGATGTTTAAAATATGTGCTATCATGTATGCGCTTCCTGCGAGCACTACCTGTACTGCAAAGAGAGCCGGTGCTACGAAAAGGAATGAGAACTCAAGAGGCTCTGTGATTCCTGTAAACATACATGCAAGTGTTGCAGAAAGTAAAAGGCTTCCTGCCTGTTTTTTCTTTTCCGGCTTTGCACATTTATACATTGCAAGTGCTGCTCCCGGAAGACCGAAAATCATGAAAATGAACTCTCCCGAGAAATATCTTGTGGCATCGGCACTGAAATGTACAATGTTTGCAGAGTCAGCAAGCTGTGCGAAGAAGATGTTCTGTCCACCTTCAACCATATGTCCTGCAACCTCCATCGTTCCACCGACTGCTGTCTGCCAGAACGGCATGTAAAATACATGGTGCAGTCCGAATGGAATAAGTGCTCTCTTTATGATACCAAAGAGAAGTGTACCGAAATATCCTGTTCCTGTCACCACTCCGCCGAGTGCATAGATTCCGTTCTGCACTGTCGGCCAGATAAAATACATTAAGATTCCTACAAAAAGATATACCACTGTTGATATGATAGGCACAAATCTTGTTCCACCGAAAAATGACAATGCATTCGGCAGTTCAATCTTGTAGAAACGATTGTGCAGTGCTGCCACTCCAAGTCCTACGATAATTCCGCCAAACACGCCCATCTGCAGCGACTGGATACCGCATACTGATGTGATGGTTCCATCAAGCACATCCTTTGCAATGCTTCCGTCTGCAAGGATTTTTCCGGAAATCTTGAGCATCGCATTGATTGATACATTCATAACAAAGTATGCTATGACTGCTGAAAGTGCTGATACCTCTTTTTCCTTCTTTGCCATTCCGATTGCTACTCCGACCGCAAAAATGAGCGGAAGGTTATCGAATATGGCACTTCCGACCGCATTCATGATTACAAGAAGTGCATGGAGTATAGTCTTATCTCCGAGCAGCCACTGTAAACCATAGGTCTCAATTGTTGTGGTGTTGGTGAATGAGCTTCCGAGTCCTAAAAGCAAGCCTGCTACCGGAAGGATTGCGATTGGAAGCATGAAGCTTCGTCCTACTCTCTGCAGGACGCCAAAAATTTTGTCTTTCATGAGCTTTTCCTCCTATAAATGCAGGGTATGTACCGATTTGCACCTATCATTCTTTTTTGCTCCAGCGACAAAAAGGAGGCACTTATCATACACTAACCCTGTTAAAAGTTATGTACGACAAATGCCTCCCTAAAAGTAACACGTCTGCTTAAGTTTATATCACAGAAGCCTTATTATTTCAACACAATTTTCCTTACGAGTTTATTTTTTGTTAATCATGCTGTTTTTATACATGTTTTTTTGTGAATTATGTCTAATGTCTTTTTTCTCCAGACGCCTCCATGTTTCCACTATCATAAAGCATTCTTCCTCTGTTATGCCCTCTGATGAATACACAGCCTTTTGTATGATGCGCATGTACTCGTCCCAGTGGATTCCGCAATAATCCGGTCCGCAGTATTTTTCCTTCAGGTTAGCCAGATAAAGCTCATCTGTCCTGTTTTTTGAAGGATGTCCCAGTCCTTTGTAGATGCGGTTGTTTATCATTATTGCAGCCCTGCTGTAACGGCATTTTTTCACCCTTTTTGCAAGTCTTGCTTCCCACAAAATATTTCTTCGCCTTTTGATATAAACTATGACGGCTGTAAGTGCAGTCAGAAAAATCACACAGAGTGAGGTTTTTAAAATCACCGGTGGTATATGAAGTCTCGTTTTTGAGTTCTGAGCATCTGTACGTTTATCCGCACCTGACTGTGAACCATAAGCATTCTCACTGCCATCACCTGACTCATATTGGTTTGAGGCACTGTTTGCTGTAGTATCGTTTGCTGTGTCATCATTTTCTGCATCTGTATTTTTTGTATCTTCATTTGCTGCATCTTCATCCAGTTTATCTTCATCTGCCGCAGTATCATTCATATGCTCACTATCATTATAAGCGTCACCGGCATTCGTTTTCTTTCCTTTGACACCAATATAGTCAAACGGATTCTCACCTGTCACATACTCAAAATATCCCGGTGTCATCTCCACCGGAATCCATCCGAAATCATCCAGATATATTTCAACCCAGGCATGCGACTGCGAATCCTTCACCTCACATATATCCTCATCATTTTCACCGGATTTGAAACTGTCCTCCTTTGCACAGTATCCGCTTACATAACGGCATGGAACGCCCATCTGTCTGAGTATCATCGTGCCAGCCGATGCAAAATGCACACAAAAGCCCTGTCTGCTATTTGAGAGGAAATTATCAACTACATCCTTACCGCCTGTTGAAGGAGGATTTTTGCTGTACTTAAAAGCCTTCGATGTCAGAAACTGCTGCACCAGCTGTGCTGCCGCAATCCTGTTGGCATCATTTTCTCTTATATAGCCTGTGTACATCATATTGCTTGTGAGTTGTCCTGTCCTAAGAAGCAGCTCCGCATCTTTTGCAACAATCCCGTCACCGCCCTGCTTTTCAGTATAGTTTTCCATTACATAATTATTGTATGCCGCATAGAAATCATTATTGACCTCAAGAGGCTGCTCCGGCTCAAGGATAGACATTTCCAGACTACCATCGAAAAAGCCTGGACACGCCGACACCTCGATAGTCTTTGTTCCTTTATCCTTTGTAATAAAAAAGTCTTCGTCAAAATCTATATCACCCTTGGCATCTATACTGTACGGGTCGATACAGTACGGCAAATAGGTGTATTTGGTGGAAAGCTTCTCCATCGTGATTGTATACTTTTCGGTGGCCGGATTGGTCTCATCATCATAATAACCATCAAGCAGCGTGGCTAATCCGATTGTAGTCTGCCAGGCTGTCATCCTTGAAGCATCATGATACTCTTTTTCCATCCCGGAAAAATCAGACTTTTTAATCCATCTGCCATTTTCATATGTATCACCATAGAAGCTTCTCAGATAAATATTAGAAGATGCGCCTGATGATGCTTCTACTGTCATCACTGTTTTTTCACTGTAGCTTGGATAGTGATTACTAACCGTGCCATCCTGTAAATCAATTCCCACGCTGAAGAATGATTTTACGCTGCCCTCCAAATCCTTTTGAAAGGCAAGCATCTGTGGCTTTTTATCGGCAAGTGTATCAGCAAGAGGTTTAAATGAAAATACACATATGAAAAGTACTGCAGACACCGCCGCCATGTATAAAAACGCCGCCGCTATCCTTAAAGCCTCATTGCCCTGTGCACTGCCATTTGCATCATATCCTGCCACTGTGCGTGCGTTGCCATCTGCGATAAGACACCAGAGTGTACACAGTGTGAGCATAACGACCTCGCTGACACTTGGGCTTTTGCCTATACACAGCTGTACCGCAAGCATAAGCGTTGGAAATAATGTGAGCATGCGTCTTCTTTTAATTTGAACCGCCAGTGTCACAAAAAACAGCATAACTATAAACGATACAAAGCCAACAAACGCCCCTGCAAAGTCCTTCTCCCCCTTTGGGCAGGCAAACGAAGTGCCATAGTACACATTTATCAGCTCAAGATACCTGCCCTTTACATACAAAAAACCGGCTTTTATATGCTCTGCTGCCTGCCAGTTTGCAATAAACACACCAAGCAGAAATACAAGCAGTAGCCCCGTATTTATCGCATGGCGCACCCATTTTCTTGTGTCAAGCGATGTAAGCCTGTTTATAAAGCCGCTTATCACCGAAAAAATAAACAGCCACACATACACATAATATGGGCATCTCACATGTGAAATGGTCGTATTCACAACAGACACTGCACACACCGTAAGAAGTACTGCTACAGCTGCATTGGCAAGTTCAGTAAGCAGGACACCAAGCACTGTAAATGCATTATTATAATCAGGCTTTATCTCATTTGTGTCAGATTTCTGCCATCTGATTTTCCTAAATGACAATCTCATTTTTTTCATCCGCTCTGCCAACTATCTCCTCTCCCCTTTTTATCTGAAGTCTTCCATCCACGCTAAGCAGACACACAAGCTTTTCTGCCCGGTACTTTTCCTCATACAAAAAAAGCGCATCATTTTTTGTATCCGGCTTTATTTTAAGAAAACTGTTCAAAAATATGTAAAAGCCCTCCTCGTCATCCACTCTGGCTCTCACAATATCGTTTATGGCGGTATCATACCACGCCACATAATGAGGGCATTTTTGATCCATAAGTGAAAAGGAAAGTGAGACAAGAAGCTTCATAAAAGCATCCTCCTGTCTGCCTTTCTTTATCCCCCTTAAATCTGCTACTATGGCCACCGCACATGCCTTTGGCAGGCTGTTCTCCTTTACCATCAGCTCATCGGTCCTTGCAGAAAGCTTCCAGTGCACACTCTGCAGCCTGTCACCGTTTTGAAACTCTCTGACATCAAACAGCTCCGACGGATCATATCCCGGTCTTAAATCATCATAGATATCAGAATCCCCAAAGAAATTTCTCACTCTGCCCGTTATCCTGACAGGAATCTCATCAATCTGCGGCATCACCTCAACATTTGCATATTTTTTAACTCTTTTCGTGACATAAAAAATCCTTGAAAAATCATATAGCTTTATCCTTACAAGCTCAAATTCATAATTGCCGCATAGGTTTACGCTGTACAAAAAATCACTGCCTCCTGACAGCCATTTTGTACTTTTTTCGCCGGATAAATTATTTTTCACCGTTACACGGTATTTTACACCATCAAAGCCTGCCTCCTTCAGCCGGCAGGAAAGACTCACCCTGATACTCTCGCCCTGTGTGGCGATAACTATCGGAATGTTTATAGCTGCCACTGCCCGGTGCGCCTTTACAAGCAATGCTATAAATGTCAGCACCATAAACACACACATAAAGCAGCCAAGCAGTGCCAGCGCAGCATTACCGTATATCATCGACATATAAAAAACTATTGCCGCAGTAATTATTCCTATCAAAAAACTAATCACGATTACCTGCCTTTTTCACATAAGTTGTCGGCTGTTTAACAGCCTTTAGTATCTCATCTATCACTGAAAGTTCTGATACATGTGATACTCTCGCCTTGGTATTTAGCACGATTCTGTGCTTTGTCACATCCGCAAATACAGAAACCACATCAGATGGTATGACATAGCTTCGCCCACTCAGATACGCATATGCCTTTGCCATCCTCACACACGCAATCGTACCTCTCGGACTCACTCCAAGCTCAATGTACGGACTTGTCCTTGTCTCATCAACCAGATCCACAATGTACGAATAAATACTGTCATGTATAAACACCTGTTCAACCTCTCCCTGCATCTCAACAAGTCCCTGTGCATTCATAACAGGCTTTATCGTATACTCATCAGCCTTCACACTTTTGCCCTTTGCGATATCCACCTCTGCCTCATGTGAAGGATATCCCATGCTCATACATATCATAAACCTGTCAAGCTGTGACTCCGGCAACAGCTGTGTACCGGCGCTGCCCTTTGGATTTTGAGTGGCCATCACTATAAACGGCTCCGGGACCTTCCTGCTTATTCCATCCACAGTGACATTTCCCTCCTCCATAACCTCCAAGAGCGCAGACTGTGTTTTGGGACTTGTCCTGTTAATCTCATCTGCCAGAAACAGATTACACATCACGGCACCCTCGCGGTACACAAACTCTCCGGTCTGCTTCTGATACATCGAAAAGCCAAGTATATCAGCAGGCAGCACATCCGGAGTGAACTGTACTCTGTGATTCACAAGCGCCATAGCCCTTGAAAAAGCTACTGCAAGCGTAGTCTTTCCCACTCCCGGCACATCCTCAAGCAGTATATGTCCACCTGCCAAAAAGGCAGCAAATGCCTTGATGATACAATCATCCTTGCCCTTTACTGCCTTTTTTACTTCGTCTATCACTAACTGTGCATTATTCATTTGTCTTATCCCCCGGTTAATCATTTTAAACTGCCGATGATCATCTTCATCATCTTATTCATAAATAGCTATATATATTTTACATATTTAGTATCAATATTTCAACTTTTATCCCTTAAATTAAACAATTCTTAAACCGTATTAATCGCCTCTGCCGCTACACTGTTCCGGTGATGACAAGTGTGCTCTCACCCGGTGTGACAACCCACGCTCCGGTTGTACTATCCTGTGTGTATGTTGCCGTCGGAACAGTGATTGCACCTGCAGTGCTCGAAAATGTGCCTGTCGCCTCATTGTAAGTGTAATCTGTAGCTGCAGTCCAGGCTGTGCCGTTTAATGCGGCTGTAAGATTGTTCAAAACCGGAGCAAATGTGTCTGTTATAACCACGCCTGTGGTATTGGTTGCCGCAACGCTTCCGTAGTTTTGAATCCTGAAGGTATAGGTCAGTGTACCGTTTTCCGTCACAGGAACTGGGCTTACTGACTTAGTAATTGCAAGATTTGGTGCAGCCTCGGCATTTACTGTCTCTGCTGCTGTGACCGGAGTGATTCCGGTACCGCTAACTGTAGCAGTGTTTGTAACAGCAGCCTCTACGCCAAGAGGAGCATACTCATTTAACGCTGCCTCATAGATGACAGTTGCATTGCCACCCGCAGGGACACTTATGCCTGTGATGCTAAGAGGCGGTCCCTGGGTTACTGCAGGCGCTGCCTGTAGTGTGCCGTTTGTATAGTATTTTGCGGTGTTATTCACATAGGTTAATGGTACAAGAGTGTTGGTGTTAAAGGTATAAGCACCTAGATTGTCAGAAAGTGTCAGACCGTTTATTGCGGTATTTCCGGAGTTTACGATGCTCACCACATAGGTTATTGTATCGTTTTGATTGTAGGTGTTTTTGACTGCTGTTTTCGTAGCAGAAAGCACCTCCAGTATTTCTCCGACTGCTATATTTGAATTGGCTACATTGTTGCCATAACGAAGCTGTGCCTGATTAGTAAATCGTGCCATATATTTTCCATCCTTTCATATATTCAGGTATGGTTTAATATATGACACAAATCTACAAATGCCACAGATTATTTACTGTCCTGTTTATTTTTCTCCACATCAGCCTTTTTGATAAGCTCCAGAAGCTTTTCAAGCTCCTCCTCATCCACGCCGGTGTAGCCTGAAAGCTCACTAAGGCTCGGCTCAAAACCCTTATCGGATTTTAGTTTCTCCACTGCACGGTTTACTAATGAAACTTTTCCTACAACAGTATTCTCGCTCTCATCCTCACCGGTCTGCTCCCTGATACACTCTTTCATAGACTCCTCTATGGCATCCAAAAGCTCTTTTTCCACATCTATCTCATCCCCGCAGCCGCAGAGCTCAGTAAGGCACATGAAAAGTCCCATGTTTCCCTCCTGTACTACGTCCTCAAAGCCCTCTGATGTAACGGCAAGCTTCTTTGCCATGGCAAGCACACTTTTGAGCCAGAAATTTGATATAGTGTGTATCACACTCTCATCACCTGCAAGCAGCTTTTTGTACATATCGTCCTGCTCGGCCTTTGTGTAATCAGGTATCTCTTCAAGCTCCTCAAGATACATCCTAAACATAGGTGAATCCGGGATAAGGCTGTCCTCGTCTATATCAGGCTCAGCTTCATTATCCTGCTTGGCCTTATTATTCTTTCCACCTGCTATGGCATCCATCGAATCACCTTCTGAGTAAATTACATTGTTCAATGCAGCATTTTCAGACGATTCGTCCCCATGTAATTCATCCTCATGTGATTCATCCTCATAATCGCCTGCACTCTCATTCTCCTGCTCATGTGGTGTGATGAGAAATTCAAATACCATATCCTCCTGCGCCTTATTAAGCTCCATATCCTTAAAATAAGACATGATTTCATCTCTGCCAATAGGCTCCGCTGATGTCCTGATAATCTCGGCCACGCTCTGCACTGTCTCTATAAAGGTATTCTGATCTAACATATCTTACACTCTCCTGTCTGATTTTCAAAAATACGTAACTATATCAATCCCTGGATAAAAATAAACAAAATCAAAAGCGGCAGTATGAACTGAAAATACGGCTTAAGCTTCCTTGAAATCTTAAGTCCCGCTCCTGTATTTGCCTCATCTATATACTTATCAAAGCCCCAGCCCCACTTTGTCACACAAAAAAGCAGATAAACCAGTGAGCCAATCGGGAGAAGCAGATTGCTTACCATAAAGTCCTCGCTGTCAAGCACATCCCTGCCTCCTATGAGGTGCAGATTACTCCACACATTGTATCCAAGTACACACGGCATACTTGCAATAAGTATTATCACACCATTTATTAGCGCAGCCTTGTTTCTGGACCAGCCAAACATATCAATGGCAAACGACATGATATTCTCAAATACCGCTATGACTGTTGAAAAGCTGGCAAATGTCATAAACATGAAGAAAAGACAGCCCCATATGCGGCCTCCCTGCATATTTACAAATACATTTGGCAAAGTGATAAAGATAAGGCTTGGTCCTGCGCCTACCTCCACCCCATAGCTGAAGCAAGCCGGGAAAATGATAAGGCCTGACATTATAGCCACAAATGTATCAAGAGCACATATTTTGGCACCCTCACCTGCAAGAGTGCAGTCCTTTCCCATATAGCTGCCGAATATCTCCATTGCGGCCACACCCAGACTCAGCGTAAAAAACGCCTGATTCATGGCTGCTGTTATGACATTCTTTATTCCAATTTCAGAAACCGCATCCAGATTTGGAACAAGATAGAATTTCACTCCTTCCAACGCCCCTGAAAGCGTGATACTGTGCACCGCAAGAACAATTATAAGCAAGAACAGAGCACTCATCATAAATTTACTGATTTTCTCAAGCCCATTCTGCAGACCACGGCTGCACACCAAAAAGCCAAGCACAACCGTAACTATCATCCAGAAAGCCATCTGCTTGGGTTCTGCAAGCAGGTTTCCAAATGCAGCTGCCGTGTCATCAGTATTCATACCTGATGTAAAATCTCCCTTTAGGAATTTAAAGAAATACGCAACCATCCAGCCTGAGACTGTTGTGTAATACATCATGAGCATGTAGCAGCCAAGCATGGCTATCCATCCGTGAATATGCCATTTACTGCCCTCTTTCTCAAGAGCCTTGTAGCTCATCACAGCACTTTTTCTGCTGGCTCGGCCTACAGCAAGCTCCATCGTAAGCACCGGAAGTCCCATGCATACCAGAAATATAAGGTAAAACAGTACAAAAATACCGCCACCGTTTTGACCTGTCACATACGGAAAACGCCATACATTACCTATGCCTATAGCGCATCCTGCACTTACCAGTATAAATCCCAGACGTGATTTAAATGATTCTCTTTTCATATTTATATATCTCCTATTGTTATTGCGTTACGTTATCACCCTGCTGTGAGCATTGACTATTGCTTTGTGCTTTATTACTCTCCTCAAAGACCCGCAGCTCCTTTATTGCCTGTCCACCCATCAGATAGAGAATACCTGTATTGAATATAGTCATAAGGCCGATTCCTACATCTCCGAGATCCCAGACAAATGTGTATGCCGCGATACCGCCTACAAACAGCATAACAAGAGCCAGCACCTTGTACATGGTCTGTGAAATCCAGTTATCCCCAAACAGGTACGCAACATTACTCCTTGCATAAAAAAGTATACCAAGGAAGGTGGAAAAGCTGAATAAAAACAATGTGACTGCTATAAAAATAACTCCAAAATCTCCAAGATGATACCTCATAGCTGACTGTAATAAATCCATGCCCTCTTTCCCTGCCACTATATTCTCCGGTGCAGTGAGCATGATCATTGCCGTACAGCTGCAAATCACTATCGTATCTATAAATACACCAAGCGCCTGCGTCAGTCCTGCCTTTACAGGAGTATCGCACTCTGCCGCCGCTGCAGCGCATGGAGCTGAGCCTGAGCCTGCCTCATTTGAAAAAAGACCTCTCTTTACACCGTTCATGAGCACCGCTCCAAAGCCTCCCGCAGCCACCTGCCTGATACCGAAGGCTTCCTCAAATATCCTTGAAAAAACCGATGGCATCATGCCTATATTTTTAATTATGATAAAAATGGTTATGGCAAAATAGCACACCGCCATGATAGGAACAACTATGTCAAGCACCTTTACCGTAGCATTTTTCCTAAGCACAATGACAGCGGCCACTGCAACTAAAATTACGGTAGTGTAAATAGGTGGTATGCCAAATGCATTTTCAAATGACGATGTAACTGAATTGCTTATAACCTGACTTATGCCACACCAGCAGATTAGTCCGGATATAGCAAACAAAACAGCTATAATAACATGTTTTTTCTTTTTGCCTGATTTATCCTCAAA
>ULOE01057483.1_pt1 | contig 14139 bp, 10 predicted proteins | sample 1952291 | NCBI WGS metagenome assembly ULOE01 (sample SAMEA4835595, study PRJEB28245) | human gut metagenome | biome: gut microbiome; material: fecal sample | place: Denmark | collected 2008 | reverse complement strand
TGTAAGAATAGTGACCTTCACATCGGTAAGCGCTGAGCCTGTGAGCACACCCCTGTGCTCCTTTTCCTCAACGTGTGTGGCTATGAGGCGCTGCCAGTTTTTGTCGAGCACATCCTCACTGCAGGTGGATGTAACCGTGATTCCGCTGCCACGCTCCGCCGGCGACAAAAGCAGATGCACCTCTGCATAGTGGCGCAACGGCTCAAAGTGTCCTACTCCCTCGACAGCCCTTGCTATCGTTTCCTTATATACAATGCTGCCCAGTCCGAACGTGACAACAACACCAAACCTGTCCTTTATGAGACGCACAAGCACCTCCATCTGCACCTGCCCCATGAGCTGCACATGGATTTCCTTAAACTCCTCCACCCACACTATGTAAAGCTGTGGGTCTTCCTCCTCAAGCTGCTTTAGCTTTTCCATAAATGCCGCCGGATTTACATCGTCCGGCAGAATCATCCTATAGTTTAGTACCGGTTCAAGGATTGGCATATTGGACTGCTGCTCACCCCCGAGCCCCTGCCCCGGAAATGTCGAGCTAAGACCTGTGACAGCAACTATCTCGCCAGCCTCTGCCACATCAGCTATCTCATATTTTTCGCCGGAATACTTTCTTATCTGGTCGATTTTCTCAATCAAAAGGCCTTTCGCCTCGTCACCGCCATGCGCTTTGTACTCTATTTTGTCCCTGACTCTAAGACAGCCTCCGGTAACCTTTAAAAATGTCAGCCTGCTGCCTCTGTCATCCCTGCCTATCTTATATACGCGGGCAGAAAAATCGTCAGGATAATTTCTTTCACACATAAACCTCGAAAGTCCCTGAATCAGCGTATCCACTCTGTCAAGCTTAAGTGCCGAGCCGTAAAAGCAGGGGAACACCTCCCTTTGAGCCACCGCCTGCGCAATATGTGCATCTGTAAGCTCTCCCGATTCCATAAATTCATCTAAAAGAGGCTCACTGCACATGGCAAGCTCATCAAATAAATCATGTGAAGAAAAGTCAACGCAGCCATCGCTCAGCTCACTCCTTAGCTCTGCCTGCACTTTCTCCGCATCCGTGCCCTGCATATCCATCTTGTTTACAAAAATAAATGTCGGCACGTTATAGTGCTTTAAAAGTCTCCACAGTGTGCGCGTGTGCCCCTGCACTCCATCAGTTGCGCTGATTACAAGTATTGCATAGTCGAGCACCTGAAGGGTACGCTCCATCTCTGCCGAAAAATCCACATGCCCCGGTGTATCAAGCATGACTACATGCCATGTACGAGCTGTATCTGCCGTACGTGCTACATCTGCTGTATGTGCTGTATCTGCCGCATTTGTGCCACGCAAAATATCAAGCCTTGCCTGCTTTGAAAAAATGGTTATTCCACGCTCTCGCTCCTGCGCATCGTTGTCCAGATACGCGTCCTGATGGTCCACGCGCCCGAGTGAGCGAATCTGCCCGGTGCTGTAGAGCATGGCCTCAGACAGGGTTGTCTTTCCCGCATCTACATGTGCGAGAATGCCTATTGTAATGTGATTGTTTGTCATTTTCTGCTCCATTTATGCCTCAATTCAAGAACAGAGACACCTGTGGATGTCTCTGTGTCAGCCTTTATATCATAATCCGTTGATTTCCTAAATTATAGCATTTTGTGGTTGGTCTGTCATCTTTTTTCTTGATTGACAGCGGGACATAAAAGGCGCCGCTCAATTGACAAATATTTATTCCATACATATAATGTGATTACGTAAATTTTTGAATGGTATGAAAATAATGCGAGGATAATATGAACAAAAAAGAAGTATTGGAACTAAAACGAAGATTAAAAAAAGACCAGGCAACCTTCAGTCGTCTGGTCGGCTGCTACGTGGACTGCAACCATGAAAAGGTCTGCAAATTCGGTGGCAAATTTCTCACTCTGGAGGAGGATGAATACTACAAATATCTCGAGATTTCAAACAAGGTGCTTTCCGGCACTCTCGGAAACAACCTGCTCAATCTGCAGTTTCCGCTTGAGGAGGAAGAGGTCGGAGGCCGCCAGCAGATTCTCATGGCGCTTCGCGACAGCGAGCTTAATGATGAGACTCTGCTCGATACATACTATGATCTGGTCATCGACACCTACGATGAGGCCGGGAACTACTTGATTCTTTTGTATCTCGACAGCTACGATGTCATGACACGTACAAAGGACAACATCAACGTGGATGAGTCCGAGGAGGTGTACAAATACATGCTCTGCGCCATCTGCCCTGTCACACTTTCAAAGCCGGGCCTTGGCTATCTGGAAAAGGAGCAGCGTATCGGAGCCCGCATAAGGGACTGGGTAGTCGGCGCTCCTGAGACAGGCTTTTTATTCCCTGCTTTCAATGATAGGAGCACTGACATACACTCAACTCTTTTCTATACGAAAAATACCAAGGAGCCTCACTCTGAGTTTATGACAAACGGCCTCGGTTGCGGTGTGGAGCGCACAGCTACTGAGCAGAAGATGGCTTTTCATTCAATCGTCAGAAACGTGCTAGGTGCTGAGGACGAGAGCACTGATGACAAGCTGCTTGATATCCAGCAGAATCTGTCCGAGATGGCCGATGACTACGCTGAGACTCACGATGATGACGATGATCCGTTCATTCTCGACAGCAAAGCTATGAACAAGGTGCTTAGTGACTGCCATGTCTCTGAGGAAAAGATTTCACGCATTGAAAAATCCGTCAATGAGGCCTTCGGTGACAAGCCACCTATCGCAGCCAATGTCATTGATTCAAAGGCTCTTGCAGCTAATGAAATCCGCGTGGAAAAGCTTGCTCTTGAGAGCCAGGTCGGCGATTTAACACTCGAGCTCAATGAGAAAAATGCGCAGCTTGAGGAGAAGGATTCTGTTATCCAGGAGAAAAATAATCAGATTGAGGAGCGCACCTCACAGCTTCTTGAGAAGCAGGAAGAGATTGATAATTACACTGCCCAAATTAAGACCTATGATGTGGTGCTTCATGTAAAGCCGGAGAAGGCTTCACAGATTCATGCGCAGGTCATCAATGGGGAGAAGTGTCTCGTCATTCCTATGAGAGAGAATGAGAATGCGACCATAAATGGGGTGAATACAAATCTGTAGGGACGCATCATAGGACATCGCTTATGGGGCTTCGTTTTATGTGGCTTCGCATATTCAGGCTGTGAGAGCCGGCCTATCATGCAGTATATTCCTCAGAAAAATATAAAATCAGCCACGGCATCATTTGCGGATAGTTTATTGATAGTTTGCTATGAATTGTCGTATCCACATTTTATGGAACGCCGTGGCAGTTTATATTTTTCTTCGGAACACACCGCATACTCTCCGGTAAATTTAGGGTACTTATGCGAAGCAATCTACTATGAGTTTATAAACCATGTCCGTGGATGCAGAAATGCTCTCCCGAAGCTAACGCTTCACTTACTATATTCTGTATGGGATTATACAAAAGGGCGTGTGAAAAAAACTTCGTTTTTCACACGCCCTTTATAATGTTGTCACCTATGAAATAATGTCTGCTAATAATAGCACTCTGATAATACTTACCGGTTTACCAGCTCAGCACCTCATGGCCATCCTCTGTGACAAGTACCATGATTTCCCACTGGGCTGATGGAAGTCCGTCGTCGGTGTATACTTCCCAATTGTTCTTGTCATCTACGTAGATATCGGCCTTGCCCATGTTGACCATTGGCTCGATAGTAAATATCATGCCGGGTGCCATGACCATGTCGGTGCCGCGCTTGGTGTTGTAGCCTACCCACGGATCCTCGTGAAATTCAAGTCCCACTCCGTGTCCACCGATTTCACGCACTACTGTGTAACCGTTTGCAAATGCATGGTCGTGCACAGCCTGTCCCATATCTCCGAGGAAGCCCCACGGCTTTACCTCTTTGAGTCCAAGCTCCACACACTCCTTTGTGACTTCAACGAGCTTTTTCTTCTCAGGGCTTACATTTCCGATACAGTACATTCTTGATGAATCCGAAAAATATCCGTTTAAAATTGTAGAACAGTCTACATTTATGATGTCACCATCCTTTAAGATGACGTCCTTTGAAGGAAATCCGTGACAAACCTGCTCATTTACTGATGTACATACGCTGTAAGGATAACCCTCATAGTTGAGCGGTGCAGGGATGCCACCCATGCTGGTGGTCATATCATAGACTATTTTATCAATCTCTGCTGTGTTCATTCCCTCGTGGATATGCTCTCCTATGTAGTCGAGCACTGCGACATTTATCTTGGCGCTCTCCTTGATTCCCGCTATCTGGTCAGGTGTCTTGATGATTGAATGGCTCGGTATCTTATGATGTGCCTCAGCAAGCTTTTCAAGCTTCATATCAAATGCCGCATGACAGGTCTTATATTTCTTTCCGCTGCCACACCAGCAAGGGTCATTTCTTCCAATTTTTGTTGACATAAAATCTTCTTTCTAGTGATCAAGAGTAACGTTTCCCATATCGACTCTTTTCCACACTTTTTCTTTTATTTTATAGTTATTTTTCTCCAGCAGCTTCTTATATCTGCCTCCCGAGAAATCATAATCCGTTATATCGGCATTGTCAAGCCCTGCATATATATGCCTACACGCCGGCCATGACAGCCAGCACTGCAAGTATAATTGTTATGATGTGTTTTCTTATTTTGCGCAAAGCTTTGCAACCACCTGATTTATGACCTTTCCGTCAGCCTTGCCCTTGAAATGCGGCATGACTGCCTTCATTATCTGTCCTTTGTTTCCTGTTGCGATTACATCCGAAAACTGCTCTGTGAGCTCCTTTTCTACCTCTTCTGCCGACATCATTGCAGGAGCGTACTCCTCAAAGATTGCATATCTGGTATTGTACTCATCAAGCAGATCCGTTCTTGTTGCAGGGCATGTGTCAATCTGCTCCTTCACAGACTTCATTTCCTTAAGAATGACCTTGTTGACAAGCTCCTCCGGTATATTGTCTCTGCAGCCCTCATCTATTGCCGCCTTTTTGGCTGCCGATACAAGTGAGGATATAGCATCCTTTCTTACCTTGTCTCTTGCTTTCATTGCTGCAATCATGTCTTTTTGTAATTGTTCCATCTGCATGGCTTGTTCCTCCTGCTTTTCTTACTTTATTTACAGGCTTGCTAGTTCGTTTTGTGCGAATTGGTGCCGTCTATCTCTATAATACACCTTATGGGTGGAAATTGCTATTATTTATTACAATGAGTTTGTTGCCGGTTACTAACATTGGGTCGTGGCATGTCCGCATCTTACGCCCTTACTTTATTGGTAACAATTCAGTACTTTGTGGTAAAAATAAAAAGAGCCGGTAAGTATAATAAATATACTTATCGGCTCCTAACCATCCTATACAAGACGTCGTATAGCAAGTATTGTATGACACTGTACGCTTCTGTTTGCTGTGATTCCTGCCTTTGTGGACTGTGCCTCCACTATAACACCACCACCTGCATATATAGCTACATGTCCCGGATATACCACTACGTCTCCCGGCTGTATATTATCGAAGGATACGGCCTGTCCCACAGACTTAAATGCCTGTGAATATCTCGGTGTGCTGATACCAAAATGTGCATATACCTCATGTACAAAGCCCGAACAGTCTACACCGTTTGTAAGACTGTTTCCACCCCATACATATGGATTGCCCACAAACTGCATAGCGTATGATACTACAGAGCTTCCTGAAACTCCTGTTGAAGCACCCGGGTTCTTTCCACCGCCTGCTGCATAGTCACTGGCAATACTTCCGCCCTTACCGGCTCCACCACCATCATAGCTTGAACTGCTTGACGAGCTGTTCGCTCTGGCAGCGGCTGCCTGTGCCGCTGCTGCAGCTGCGGCCGCTGCTTCCTGCTCCTGAATGATTTTGCCCTGTGCCGTAATGATATTCTGATAATTATCTGCCTGCTGCTGTGCCTGAGCTATCTGGCTTGCATACTGCTCCTTCTGGTTTTCAAGAGCTACTATAGCCGCCTCGACATCTGCCTGCTGCTTCTCATAATCATCCTGCATGGCTGTGAGCTCATTCATGTCTTTGTCAAGCTTAGTACCAATTTCCTTCACCTGCTCAACTGCTGCCTGATAAGAATCCATAAGAGCACGATCCGAATCATATACATCTGACACGTACTCTATACGATTGAGCATATCTGTGATACCATTTGACTCAATAATTGCTGTCCAGATATTGTCTTCAGCGCTGTTTTCATACATGAACTGTATACGCTTCTTCATGGCGTCATACTGCTCCTGCTGCTTTTCCTGAGCAGCTGCAAGATCCTTCTGATTCTGCTCTATCTCTGCCTGTTTGCTTGTGATATCTGTCTGAAGCTTCTTTTGTGCTGCAAGAATCTCATCAAGCTTTGCGGATTTATTCTTTATATCATCAGCAGTAGTCTGCTGCTGATCCTTTAAACCATTAATCTCATTCTTCTTATCCTTGAGATTCTGCTCAGCCTGTGACTTCTTCTTCTCTGCATCCTTCTGCTTCTGTGTCTTGGCATATACCTTCTCAAGTCCACTGTTTATGTATCCGCTAAATGTAGTGCCCTCTACTGCCGGTCCTGTAAAAACGAGTGCCGATGTTAACACAGTACATATAGCACGTGTCCATTTCTGATTCATTTTGTTCCTCCTGTAATACGACGGTCAGATTGACCTTTCCTTCCACAATTTATGTTCAATATACATTCTGATATATTATCGCACAAAATGAATCTTTTTTCCACATCTTTTTGTAAATTTACAGAATTTTCCACATTTTATATAATGATATGATTAAAAGGTCAAAAGTTATTTTGCCCCTCATTTATGATTCACATGCGCGCTATTATAAGTCTATCATCAGTTTTGACGCTATCTGAGGTCAGAGCGTTTATTTCCATTATGTTTTCAACAGTGGTGCGGTATCTTTTTGCAATGTCCCACATTTTATCATCCTTCTGCACTATATAGCCAACCAGAGCTGCTTCCTCTTCAGTATCAGACGATGTTTTTTCCTGCTCCACCGATGTTATGACTGACACTTCATCCTGCTGCAGGGCAATAGCATTTATGCTGACAACACCCTTAATTTCATATTCGCTGTTGTCGAGTAGATTGACCTGCACCTGGTCTACCTGCACATTTACCTCGCAGCAGGTGTTGGCATCCATGCCGGGTATCTCAACATACTGTTCAAACGGCACAGAGTCTGTATGCATCTCTATCGGACAGCCATCATCCTCCACAATATTCACACAGTTCACCTGCAATACACCTGACACAATAATTCCTGTGTCTGCATTTTTTATCTGTGCAATAGCGGCCTGCGTCTTTGTACCGCATATTCTTAAAATTCTCTTTTTGCTGTTTTCTCTGTACAACTGCTCCAAAATACGGCATTTTGTGTCATTTTTCATAAGAAGGCTGCATACCTTCATATTTTCAAACACAGGTTTTACCGGACATGATACGCTGTACATGTCATTGAGCACCTCTACTGTTTCTTCACTCCAGACCTTTCCATCCACCGCAAGCGCTGCCTCAATCGAAAGCTGCCTGAGCTCTCCGTCATAATCATTTTCCGCCTCAACCTGATGCATGGCAGGCTGTGTGCGAAGCCAGGCAATATTTCCGGCATTATCACCCTCGCAGTGTATTTCATTTGAAAAACCCTCCTGCACCTCAAAGCAGCAAATTTCCTGTTCTTCGCTCAGATACACTATACACGCATGGCACTCGCCTGTCAGTGTGATATGGTCACGCTCGTATGTATACTCCAGATTTCTCATATCAACAAGACTTGATATGAGCTTGCATATATTCGGCTTGGTCTTTGGCAAGGTGACGACATTTTTAATTCTGACAATATCCCTTACAACACTGTCAAGCTTAAGCACCTTCATCTGCCCCATAAGCTGCTCCACGTCCTTGTCATCGATTCTTTGTGCAACTTCAAGATTTTCTTCCCTCTCTCCATAAAGCTCCACGCTTATAATGCCTCTGACCGAGAGCTTTCGCGAATTAATAACCCCAACCGTAAGCTCATCAAGCCCGGTATACACACGAACCGTATCTTTCTCGCAGACTCCTTGAAGCACAAGCTTCTCCTGAAACGGTATTGCATCCTTTATATGCTCCACTCTGTTTCCGCCGATATTTTCCTCCGGCTCATCGCCTTCAAAAACTTCCTCTCTCGTATACAGCACTTCAAATTCAATGCTTCCACTCAGCCAGATATTCTCGCCTGACGCTTTTATCTCGTCAAGCTTTACCTGCCCGTTCTGGCAAACCACTTTGGAAACATCAGGCTTATTGTCCTTTATGACATAATCCCTGTCGAAGCCAACCTGCGACATATCCTTTACCTTTTCTATGCATTGTCTGATTTTTTGTGTAATTAATTCCATAAAAAATACCCCACTTCAAATATGTATATAAAATACATATTCAAGATGGAGTAACTTTATGCAGATGCAAATATTTAAATTCATGATCATTATAATAAAGATGTAACATCTTTACTTCATGATACTAGCAAAGCTGCATCCTTATATCTTTTGTAATCACATCAGTGTAGGAGAAAGATAAGAGCTGTGGCGGATTCTGCTCAAACTCATCATCTATCAGAACCGTAAACACACTTGGGTATGCCTGCTGAATAACACCCTCCTGGATGTCAACCTTGTTGCGGCCAAGATCCTGCTGGATTTTTACCCTGTTGCCACACTGCTGGTGGATCGATGCTCTGACTTTTCTGATTTCTGTCTGTTCCATTCTAAGCCTCCTTATTGTGGGTATGCCCACTGGCACATAACTATAGTCCTCATGGTAACCAGTATTGTAACGACGTTGTCATATATATGAAATCAATCTCTGTATAAATATAAAACAGGTCAAATCAATCAACAATTATATCAATCAATATATTTGAATATATAAATATGTCACCACAATATCTAGTAACTTTACTATAGCAAAGTATCGCAGTGATAGCAATAGGGCATTAGTACTGATTGTCAGTTTTTTCGCAACTTTTAATACAATTTACGAAATTTTTACTCAAACACAACAGGCATTTCACTCAATTCCGTCTTTATTACTATATACGGATAACTCGCCTGATTGCTGACTTTCTCGCCCTTATCCGGGGCTATCAGACGCGTATCAAAATACATTGCCTTATCCTTAACATAAAACTGGTTAACCGTAATACTGTAGCCACCTGTCTCCTTTGTGCCAAAGCCTTCCGCTATGTATAAATATTCATCATCCTTGTACGTCAGCTTCATCGCCTTTGCCTTGTTTTCATTTATCTGCTTTTTAAACTCCTCCGGGATTTCATCCCCGCAGATCACCGTGTACTCAACCATCCTGTCACTCTCCGTGCCTGAAATATTTGCGCGGCAGCCCGAAATTACTGTCGTTTCCAATATCACAAGCACACCTGCAGCCATCACCAGAAATTTTCTCAATTTTTCTGACATTTTTTCCTCTCTTTCTTATCATATCGCTTATGATATGATATAATATCAAATATTGAACTACATTATATCTATTCTCAATGATTCTGAATAGTTTCATTACAATTTATATTATGAAAAAGAGAGGTCAAATATGCGTTCAGTTTTAATCGTAATATTCGTATTTTTCTATCTGCTGCTCGGTCTTCCGGTGCTCGGAGCCATGTGGATAATACACAAATTTGCACCGGCATGGGCCGATATGGCACAGCTTCGCCTGGTACAGTGGGCTTTCCGTGTCATCATATTCCTAAGCGGAGCAGACATTGAATTTATAGGGGAGGAAAATGTGCCAAAGGACGAGGCTGTACTATATATAGGAAATCACCGTAGTTTCTTTGACATCATAATCACCTACTCCAGATGTCCACGCCTGACCGGCTACATCTCAAAGCAGAGTATCGCAAAAATACCGGTGCTGGGTCTCTGGATGAAGCGCCTGCACTGCCTGTTTTTGGACCGCGATGACATCAAGCAGGGACTAAAGGTCGTGCTTGCAGCCATAGATCAGGTCAAATCCGGCATCAGCATATGTGTATTTCCTGAGGGCACACGCTGCAAAAACAAAGATGACCTGACAGAGGTACAGTCCTTCAAAGAAGGTACTTTCAAGATTGCCACAAAGAGCAAATGCAAGATAGTGCCAATGGCAATCATGGGAACAAATGAAATATTCGAGGATCACCTTCCATGGGTCAAAAAGAGGCATGTGGTTATCCGATACGGCACTCCTATTGATCCGGCAGCACTCAGTAAAGAGGAACAAAAGCATCTCGGAGCTCATTGCAGAGAAGTGATTGTAGATATGCTTCATGAAATGATATAGCTGAAAAACCGCCCAGTCGGGCGGTTTTTCATATTTCTTCTTCAAATTCCTTTAAACTATTAAATTTTTATTCTCATCAACTATTTTTTACTTCAGAACAAGCACCGAATATGCCGGCAGCTTTGCCGCTCCATCCTTATACGATGGTGCTTTCTTTGTAGTCTGAAGCATTGCAACAGCATCATTTACTCCAAGCGATGACACATCCACACTTGCTTCATCCTTTGATGGATTAAATATAAGCACCGCTTTCTCACCATTGTACTCTCTTGTAAATATACACACATTATCATTTGACAGATCTTTTTCAAAGGTATTTGTACCTCGTGCTATCTCCGGGAAAGCATTTCTTATTGATATTGTCTGCTTCACAAAGTTGTAAATAGAGTATGGATCCTCCATCTGTTTATCTAGGGTATCATATGTCTGCTCGATTTCTTCTGCATTCTGAGGTCCCACACACATTCCCTTAGCTTTTGAATCCCCGCTCCATCTCATGGCAAGACGTTTCGTCTCATCATTGGCTGCGCCTCTCATGCCGATTTCCTCTCCATAATACAGAAAAGCATTTCCGGGCATAAGAAGATTCATGGCCTGCGCCATCTTGGTTTTCTCCTCGACATTATCTCCGTTGTAATATCCTGCGCTGCGTCCCATATCATGATTTGTATAAAAAGGTGCATCAATGTATGAGTCTGTATACTTCTTTATCTCATTTTCCACATCAACCAGAGCATTGCCGTATGTGCTGGCACCATGATTTGCTGTACCGTTTAACACCTTTCCAATATATCCATCCTGCTGTGAAAAATCAAAGTTGAACATACTGTCAATTCCACTCTTATAGTACTTCGCATACTCTCTGTATGTAGTCCAGCCCTCACCAACCATATAAGCATCGGCCTTTTTGCTCTTAACATTGTTCACAAGCCATGTGAGGTCATCTATAGTCTCAATCTGGTTATTATTATTGTAATAAAGCACAGCATCCAGTCTGAAGCCATCCACGCCGCGGTCAAGCCAGAAGGATGTAACCTTGTCAATCTCCCCTCTTACAGCTTCGCTCTGCATGTTAAGGTCAGGCATGCTGTCTACAAACTGTGACTCGTAATACCAATTCGTGCCAGGCAGCTGGTTGTAGCCTCCGGCATTAGTTTTGCTAAAATTATAGTAATCAACATAAGGACATTCCGAAGAATCCGGCTCAGCCCCATCAGGAAGCGACTTGATATAATCAGCAGCCGCCTTAAACCACGGATGCTCGTTAGATGTGTGATTTACTACAAAGTCAATAATCACATTGATGTTTCGCTTGTGACACTCCGTAATAAGCGCATCAAAATCATCCAGAGTACCATACTGCTTGTCAATATTCATATAATCCGTAATATCATACTTGTGGTATGAAGGAGAAGGCATAATAGGCATCATCCAGATTTCATTGCAGCCAAGTCCCTCGATATAGTCAAGCTTCTCTGTAAGTCCCTTTAAATCCCCAATGCCGTCACCGTCACTGTCAAAAAAGCTGTATACGAACACCTCATAGCAGGTCCTGTAATTGTCCTGAATCACATTAGGATCATTTTTCGCATTCATCTGCTCCATAGCAGAAGGCTTGTACTCCTTCTTTGCTGCCGTCTCGGTATTCTTTCCACCCGCAGCGCATCCCGCAAGCATCGACACCGCCATAGCTGCCGTCAATGCCACAGCAGTCAACCTGCCCGCCAATCTATTCACAGCCCTGCCGACCATATTGCGGCCGCCTATTTTATTATTAATCATACGCACTCCTTTTCTTATTTTCTAAACTAAATTCTGAGCAAATTTGTAACTGCAAGAACCACTACATATATTCGCAAAACTGCACAATACTCGTACTTTATCTACACTCCGTTTCAGTACACGCTAAACAATCGTCCATTGGATGTTTTGCGCCGCTGCAACGCAGCCAGCATTACTCATAAGTGTGTAGTTGACTCCATTCTCACATCTTCCACAAAGTAGCAACAAACTTAGCACACGGTACCCTCCGGCCGGAGGGTACACAGTGTGTTCCGAAGAAAAATATGAACTGCCACGGGGTACCATGCCCCACAAACAAGCCACACACCTCATCTCTCCAAATCCAAGCAGCGAAGAAAACCCGTGGCTGACTTCATATTTTCCTGAGGAATATACTGTGTGCCACACCGGCACCACACAACCTGAAAGTGCTAAGTTTGCCACACACCCCCAAAGTTTGCCACAACCCAATATAAACCAAAAGCCGCCGCACAAAAGTGCAGCGGCCCAAATAAAACCAAATTAGCCTTTGACAGCTCCTGTAAGTCCATCCACGTAGAATCTCTGCATGATGACGAAAAGTATTGAGATAGGTATTGATACAACAACTGCAGCAGCAGCCCATCTTGTGAACCATCCGTTTATAAACTCTTTCTCAAGCATGTTGTAAAGGAGAAGAGATACTGTCCAATACTTGTCGTTTGGACCAACGATAACCTTTACAAATACGAAATCGAGCCATGGAGCAAGGAATGCTGTAAGCACTGTATATACTACGATTGGCTTACTGAGTGGCAGGATTACCTTGTGAAATACCTGAAACTGTGTACATCCGTCAAGGATGGCAGCCTCTGTAAGAGACTTAGGCACAGTATCAAAGAATCCCTTTGCGATATAGAAGCCTACTCCCGATCCTGCTGAGTATATGAGGATCAGTGAAAGACGAAGTACGCTACCCTCTGTAAGTCCGATAGCCTTTAAGATAAAGTATACGGCAACCATTGACATGAAAGCCGGGAACAATCCAAGAATCATAGCCAGATTCATGAAAGGCTTACGCATCTTAAATCTCAGTCGTGACATACAATACGCAACAGAAAGTACAAATACTGTTGAAATGATGCATGAGAACACTGATATAAACAGTGTATTAAAAAATGCTCTCGGGAAGTTCAACAGTGTAGTCTCTGTGAACAGCCTTGTATAGTTGCTAAAAGTAAGGCCATGTGGGAAGAAGTACTTTGTATAAGCACCACTCTCAGCTCTAAAGCTTGTCATAATAATCCAGAAAATCGGGAACAGCCATACTACAGCAAGTATTCCAAGAATGATATGAACAAGGGAATTCTTTGCTACTTTCTTAGCACGTCCGGCAGACATAGGTCTTTTTGCTTTTGCTACACTACTCATTACATGAATCCCTCCTCATCCTTGTATGATTTTGTATTTCTGTATGTAACAAGCGCTACGATAGAAAGTACAATGAATGTGAGGATACCGATAACGGCACCGATATTGTACTCCTGATTATCAATAGTCAGCTTGTACAACCACGTAACCAGAAGGTCCGTCTTTCCTGCACTGTCTCCGACAGGTGTAGGCTTTCCTGCTGATAACAGGTAGATAACGTTGAAGTTGTTGATATTTCCGGTAAACTGTGTGATGATATATGGTCCCATGATAAACATGATATATGGGAGTGTGATCTTAAAGAAGATCTGTGCTGCGTTTGCACCATCAATCTTTGCAGCCTCATAAAGCTCTGAAGGCACATTCTGTAATACACCTGTAACCTGAAGCATGGTATACGGAATACCTACCCAGCAGTTGATGAGAATAACAGAAACTCTCGCCCACATAGTGTTGGTCCAGAATGGAAGCGGGTTATCAATCCAGCCCCACTCCAAAAGCAGGTTATTAACAGCACCCTGTGGCTGGAACATCTGTCTCATTACAAGGAGTGATACGAACTGCGGTACCGCAATTGAGATAACAAAGCATGTACGCCAGAAAGCCTTG
>ULOE01048507.1_pt1 | contig 14291 bp, 8 predicted proteins | sample 1952291 | NCBI WGS metagenome assembly ULOE01 (sample SAMEA4835595, study PRJEB28245) | human gut metagenome | biome: gut microbiome; material: fecal sample | place: Denmark | collected 2008 | reverse complement strand
CGTCCGCTCTCGATAATATATTTCTTGAAAGTCTCGAAGTCGCCCGCCTTGAGCGCGGCTGCCTGCTTCTCGACGCGCGCATTGTCGCCATAGAAATGCATGGCGCGAAGCACTGCTCTGTCGCCGCAGGAGGAGCGGATATCGGCTATGTTCTTCATGAACTCGTCCTCGTCGACCTCGCGCAGGACGCTCTTGCCGAGGTATTCGGCGACGCTCTCCATCTCTTTGCGCACGGCGGCATACTCATCGGTAAGATCGGAGTGGCTTCCGCCGGTGTCTACGATGCAAAGGGCATATCCGCAGGAGGCAAAATCAAAATCGAGCTTCTCAATAACGGGATTTGCGGGGTCGGCAAAGTCAATCTCAACGAACGAGCCGACCGAGCTTGTCATCTGATCGAGCAGACCGCAGGGCTTGCCGAAGAACTTGTTCTCCGCCGCCTGAGCTATCTGCGCGATTTCAACATCGCTCACTTTGCCGTCGTTAAACAGATGATTGAGGATAGTTCCGAGCAGGACTTCAAACGCCGCAGATGACGAAAGGCCCGAGCCGGAGAGCACATCGGACGCGGTTGCCGCATCGAATGTGCCGATATTATATCCGCGCGACTTGAACTCGGCGCACACGCCGCGGACAAGTGCCTTTGACTTGCCAAACTCGGCTTCGTGCGGCTCGAGGTCGCTGATATCGATCGTGTCCATGGCGTAGCCTTCGCTCTTGACATTGACTACGGTGCCCTCGCTCTTCGCGGCAACGGCTATGGCATCAAGATTGACGCTCGCGGCAAGCACGCGGCCGTGGTTATGGTCGGTGTGGTTGCCGCCGATTTCGGTTCTGCCGGGTGCGCTGAAGAGACCCGCCTCACGGCTCGAACCGTAAAACTCCTCGAACTCGCCGATAACGCGGCAATAGCGCTTTTTCTGGGCATCGACGGTGCCGGACGGATAGAGCTTTGAAAGCTCGGCGTCATATGCGCCGTCGGTCATTCTTTTTTTCAGGACATCTGTGGTATACATAAATCTACCTCGTTTCCGTGATTAATTATCTTTATTTTTCTTTGAGCTTGAAACGCTCTTTTCAACTAAAAGCCATATGAGGTTGACGCACAAAAGCGATGCGCCGCTTATGGTCAGGGCTATCACCAGGGGCACAAGGAACGCAGACGAGAGCGGATCGAAAACGTTAGTACCCATGAAAGTATAGGACAGCAGCTTCGGCGCAAAGCCCGCCGCCGAAAGCAGGATAAACTGCCAATAAGGGAACCTGAGTGAGCCGTAAATCCGGCTGACGCTGCCGAGCGGGAATCCGGGGATAAGGCGCAGGGCAAAAAGCAGAGCCTTGTTGACCTTGCCGGAGCTCTCGATTATCTTTCTGGCGCGTTCATTCTTGCTGATTATCTTCCACGCGTTCCCGCTGCCGAACTTCATACCCTCGAAATATTTGATGCTCATCATAATGATAATTCCGAGGAAGTTCACTATCAACGCCCAATATGACGGCAGAACGACGCCGGTAAGGACGCAGATCGCCGAGACCGAGAGGAACGGGATAAAGGTGCGCACAAGGAAAACTATCAGCATGGCGAGCACGAACTTCCAGCTGATGCCGAGCGACTGTATGAACTGCTCTGCTTCAAGCAGCTTTTCCTGATAGACCTTATACCAGAGCCACAGCTGGTCATATCTCAGCAGATAGACAACTACCGAGACGGCCGCGGCGGATATAAGCAATGCGATGCCCGCGGCGTTCATTATGCCGCTTCGTGTCCAATGCTTTTTCAAGCCTTCACCTCAACAAAAGTTTACATATAATTGTATAACATATTTCAGATCTTTTCAACTCAAACCGCACAAATTTTGACGCAAATATCTTTTAAGCGAACGCACAATATGATATAATAGTATCATGATGTGTAATATGCACACAGACATATTATTCAACAGGTCAAGAGGAGGAATTTTCATGGGCAAGAAAGCTGTCGTTCTCAGCGGAGGCGGAGCAAAGGGCGGCTATCAGATAGGGGTCTGGAAGGTGCTCAGGCAGATGGGATTCACGCCCGACATCGTCGTCGGCACATCCGTCGGCGCACTCAACGGCGCGCTCATGGCGCTCGACAATTTCGACGCGGCGCTCGACATCTGGGAAAACATGAGCATGGACAGCGTGTTTCAGAATTTCGTCAACATGTCCGACGAAGAAAACCCCGACCGTGAATCATACATAAAAGAGCTCGCAAAAGAGGCTATTTTCAAAGGCGGCGCGGACTACACTCCGCTGCAGGAGCGCGTCAAATCGCTCATGGACGAAGAAAAGCTGCGCACCTCGCCGATACGCTTCGGACTGGTCACGACAATGTTCCCGAAGATAAAGCCGGTCGAAGTTTTCATCGAAGATATTCCCGAGGGCAAAGCCGCAGACTATGTGCTCGCGAGCGCGGCGGCGTTCCCGTTCATGAAGTCATACAAAATCGGCGAATCCGCTTTCGTCGACGGCGGATATTCGGACAACATGCCGGTCAAAATGGCTATCGAAGCGGGTGCGGACGACATTGTGGTTGTCAACATCGGCAAGAACCCCGGCGCAAAGTTCGGCGAGGCGGACAATGTCTCGTTCAAATATATCAGCAGCAAGAAGCCGCTCAACGATGTTTTCGGCGGCATGCTCATGTTTGACGGCGACATATCGCGCGGGAACATACGCCAGGGCGAGCTCGACGCATACAAGGCATATGATCTGCTCGACGGATATTACTATGCGTTCAAGAAATACGAAAAATACAAGATCGCGCCGTTTGAGCCATACTGCGCGAAGAAATTCGACGCGATATTCTCTGGTCTCCCGAGCGCGGGCAGAATAGAGAGAGGCGGACGCGAAAGCGTGCTGAACTTCCTGCGCGGATACGACGACAGACCGTTTGAGTTCAACTCCAACGTGCTCTACTGCGCCGAGACCGCCGGCGATATTTTCGGCATCAACACGCGCGAGGAATACACCGTCGCGAGCTTCGACAAGCTCATAAATGAGAACGCGACGGCGCTCATCACCGAGGAATACGGCACAAAAATCGAGGAGCTAACAGAGAAGCTCGACAAGGGTCTGAGTCTCGATCTGCTCAAGATGGTAGCGAACAATTTCGACAAAAAGTTCCTGCTCGCCTACACGCTGAAAATTCTGCTTGGCGACAGGATAGAATACTCAGACAAGCGCAGGCTTTGGCTGATAGCGGACATCATGCCGCAGGTATTCTGCGCCGCACTCTACTGCTGCGCGTCGATACTCAACGCCAAAGAACACGGAAAGGAAACGCAGGATGAAGATAGTAATTCTTGACGGATACACAACGAACCCCGGGGATCTCAGCTGGGATTTTCTCAACGAATTCGGCACATACACGGTCTACGACCGCACGCCGAAGGAGAAGATAGTCGAGCGCGCTCAGGGGTGCGATATAATCATAACCAACAAGACGCCTATAGACGCCCGGACGATAGCCGCCCTGCCGGAGCTCAAGTTCATCACTCTGCTGAGCACGGGCTTCAATGTTGTTGACGTTGATTTTGCGCGCGAAAAGGACATCCCGGTTTCAAACGTGCCGTGCTACAGCACCTCGGCGGTGGCTCAGCTCGTGTTTGCGTTCATTCTCGAACACACCAACCGCGTTGCGCTGCACAGCGAAGCGGTCCACGGCGGCGAATGGAGCAGCTGCCCGAACTTCTGCTTCTGGAAGTCCCCGCTGACCGAGCTCCAGGGCAAGACCATAGGCATCATCGGCTACGGCAAGATAGGCAAGGCGGTCGCCAAAATTGCAGAAGCTTTCGGCATGGATGTGCTCGCCAATTCGCGCTCCGCAAAAGTCGGAGACTGCGACGGGGCGGTTAGATTCGTTGAGACCGACGAGCTGCTTAAAAAGTCTGACTTTGTGACTCTCCACTGCCCGCTGACTCCGCAGACAACCGGGCTTGTAAACGCCGAGTTTATTGCGAAGATGAAGCCGAACGCATTTCTCATCAACACCTCGCGCGGACCCGTGGTTGACGAGCAGGCACTCGCCGACGCGCTGAAATCGGGCAGGATATCGGGCGCGGGAGTTGACGTTCTCTCGACCGAGCCGCCGAAAGAAAGCAATCCGCTGCTCGGATGCGAAAACTGCCTGATAACCCCGCACATCGCCTGGGCGGGATTCGAGACAAGGACGAGGCTCGTCGGAATAGTTGAAGAAAATCTCAGGGCATTCGTCAAGGGCGAACCGATAAATGTGGTGAACAAGTAAAAAGCAAAAGGCTGTCGCACTCATATGTGTCGGCAGCCTTTTTAAATTGAGCGGTATTATAAAGCAGGATAAGTTCACTCGGATTTTGATCTTGCAATACCCGACTGTAACGCACCGCTGCCGCGTGAGCGGCACGATATGAAATTGTATAATTCACACTCTGCCTTCGCGTCCTACCATAACCAAGCATTTAATATTTCCCGCGTTTCGGTATTTTCTTTTTATTTGAAAAAGAAAACGCCTGCAAAAGAAAAGCAAAGCCTACCCATGGGGAACCGTGGGTAGGCTTTGCAAATTCGGAACATCCATTAAAATGTGATGCTTGATTTTATCAGAACGAGAGGATGACTTTCATCTCGAGCTTCTTGTATTTAGGGATTTTATACGGCTTTTTGAGCGTTGCGATCGCGGGGACATCGCCGCCGACGCCCTGCTGCCTGCCGTCGATATTGACAGTCAGGTTCGGTGTGCGTCCAAGCTCGCAGGAGTGAGTCGCATCATAGAGCATCTTCTTCGTATACGGGTGGACGCTCATCTCAAACGGAGTTCCTGCCGCAGTCACCGTGACTCCCCTCTCGCCGCCGACTTTGAGCCATCTCACATCGCAGCGGTTGGCGTTCTCCTGCGGGAACAGGTAATCGTGAATGAAGCTCTCTGCGCTCTGGAAGCGGTAAACACCGAGGCGCGCCGAGGTCTTGCGGTCGCAGTAGTTCTCGTGCGGGCCCTTGCCGTAATACTCTATTCCGTCGACTCCGTCGGTCAGCTCAAAGGTCAGACCGTAGCGCGGCAAATTGACCGGGGTGATGTTCTTGCAGGTCAGCGACGCGGAAACCGTGCCGTCCGGGAACACAAGGTATTCAGTAACGATACCCGAAAGATACTTCGTGCGCCACTTGACGCTGAGTTTGACGCAGCTGCCGAAATGCTCCGCCTTGACGGAAACAGGGCGCATCATGCGCTCTGCGCTGTCGAAAGCGTGCAGACCGATAAGAGTCTTGACCCACTCAAACGGCACCTGAGCCATGCGCTCGTTGTCGATATTCGCGCGGGAAAACTGCGGGCGAATGCCGCGCTCAAGGCGCTCGACGCCGTCCTTTTTATATGAGCAGAGCTCTCCGGTCTTTTTGCTGAGCTTCACTTCAAAGCCGTTTCCGGAGACGACATAGCACTTGTCGTTCTTTGAATATTTTATTTCAACTTTCTTGCCGTCCGCTTTCGGAGCAGACGAAGAATAGTTATACTTGCCGAGAACAAACTGCTCGCGCGCCATGGTGTGACCAGCTTCGAGGTGCATCATATCGCGGCGCAGAATCAGCTCACAGTCGAGCGTGCGCTCGTTTTCGGTTCTGATATCGAACGGGACATCGACATACGCCTTTTCGAGATAGCCCTTGTCGGGGAGATCGAGCTCGGCGGATTCGATAAGCCTGCCCTGTTCGCGCAGTTCAAGGCGAAGCTTGAAATTCTCGAGCGAGGTGAACATAAAGCGGTTGAGAATAGCTATTCTGCCGTGGCTGAGCGAGAAATCGACCTGCTGATAGCATTTGACAACTTCATAATAGTGCGGGTTGGGCGTGCGGTCGCCGCGGAAAACTCCGTTGAAAGCGAAGTTTGAATCATTCGGCTTGTCGCCGAAGTCGCCGCCGTAGTTCCACTTATCCTTGCCGTCTGCGGTCTTTGTTCTTATCGCCTGGTCGGCAAAATCCCAGATATATCCGCCCGCGAGACGGTCATATTTCTTGAAATCCTCCCAGTAATCGGCGAAGTTGCCCATGCTGTTGCCCATGGCGTGGGAATATTCGCACTCGATGAACGGCTTGTCGATATAATCCGATGGCTTGAGATGATAGCCAAGGCCGAGGTTCCAGAGCGCGCGGCTGTGGATATGCGGCTTGTTCTCGCCTATCTCCTTCATCGCGGTCTGCACGGTGTACATCTCGCTGAACAGATCGCTCGTCTTGAGCTTCGCGTCGGGTTCATAGTGAACCGGGCGAGTCTTGTCTATCTTCAGAATCTCCTTCTTCATCTCGGCGAATGCGTTGCCGTTGCCGGACTCGTTGCCGAGCGACCAGAAGAGAATACATGAATGGTTCTTATAGCTGTTGACCATATTGCGCACGCGGTAGCAGCACTCGGCTGTCCAATGCGGATCACTGCGCGGGACACGCGTTGCGAGGCCGTGGGTCTCAAGGTTGTTCTCGCTCATGACGAGAATGCCTATCTCGTCGCACAGCTCATAGAAACGGCGCGAATTCGGATAGTGGCAGGTACGCACATTGGTTATGTTGCTGTTCTTGAGCAGCTCGAGGTCGCTTCTGATTATGCTCTCGGGCACGGCGTGGCCGTAGTCCGGGTGGAAATCATGGCGGTTGACGCCGCAGATTTTGAGCGGAACGCCGTTGAGCAGAATGAACGGACCTCTGCCCGTCTTGCGGTCATAGGGCGTTATCTTCACTTCTCTAAAGCCGAATTTATGCTCCCTGCGGTCGGTGTATTCACCGCCGGAAAGAGTGACACGGACAGTGTAGAGATACGGATCCTCATGGCTCCAGAGTTCAAAATTGCTGACGGGTATTTCAAAAGAAATATTGCAATATTCGCCGTCCGCAAGGGGTTTTACTTCCGCCTCGGCAGACGCGAATCCTGCGCCGTCGGCGCGAAGAATCTCGACCTTGAGCTTGCCGCCGTCGAACTGAGCGCGGCGCGCCTTGACAACGCAGTCAAGCTTGAACACGGCGGATTTGAAATCCTCCGCCATCTCGCTGCGCATATACATATCCTCTATAAAAACTTTCGGCTCATAGACGAGCGTCACATCGCGGAAGATACCGGAGAGGCGCCACATATCCTGATCCTCAAGATAGCTGCCCGTGCAGTAGCGGCGCACAGTGACTGCAAGGCGGTTGGTGCCCGGATGAACAAAGTCCGTTATATCGTACTCGCACTCGTCGAAAGTATCCTGAGAATAGCCGACAAATTTTCCGTTGACAAACACTTCGCCGCTCGAATTGATGCCGCCGAAGTGAATGAATATATTATCCTCGGTCTCGTCGACCTCAAACTCGCGGACATAGAGCCCGCAGGAGTTGAGCTCCGGCTTTATGTAAGGGATCTTCGTGGTGGAGATTGCCTTGGGATAATTGATATTGGTATATATCGGGGTGTCGTAGCCCTTTATCTGCCACTCTGACGGGACTTCGAGATCGTCGAACGAGCTTAAATCAAAATCGGGCGCATAGTAGCCCTCGATGATATCGTTGACGCTCTCGCAATAATGGAATTTCCAGACGCCGTTGAGGCTGACGGTCTTTTTCTCCCACGCCTCATCGCGCGGAAAACCGGCCGCGCTTCGCGGCTCTGTGTTGACGGAATATACGTCTATATCCTGCCAAAATTCTTTTTCTGTGTTTTTTGCCATAATGACCCTCCCGGGAAATGAAAGTCTTTTGATAATATTATCATACACCGAGCGTTCCAGTCAAGAACGCAAAAGTATAAAAAACGGCGTGCGCCGCCTTTTTGAGCTTCGCACGCCTTCAGCCTCAGTTCAGCTTGTCGTATGCTTTCAAAAATTCAGTCACATCGGCGAGCATTTTTTCCGTGCCGCCCTCTGTGTTGCTTTCAAGATTCAGAACGAGAATCGGGTCATGCACACTCATGCGCAGCAGGAACCATCCGTCGCCGTTATCTTTATCGGTGTTTATTCTGATGCCCTCGTAGTTTATCTTCTCCGCCTGCCAGCCGTCGCGCTCTTCGGCGAGCACTTTCAGGTCGGCTATGACTTTTTCGCCGTATGGCTTGAAATCTTCAAGGTCTATCTTGAACCTGCGCTCAAGCTCCTCCGCCGGCTCTTCGAGGTCGGAAATGAAGCTCTCGAGGCTGCCGCCGCTCTTTTTGAGCAGAGCCGCTTTTATAATGAGCTTCGTAACAAGATACGCGCCGTCGTCGAGATAATAATTCTCCCTGAACGCGGCATGGCCGGAGGTCTCAATCGCAAGCGGGCAGTCGATGCCCTCTTTATTGAGTTCTATTTGCTTGTTGATAACATTCTTATAGCCGCGCTTAAATCTGATATGCTTGCCGCCGTGCGCCTCGATAAACTTCGTGAGTCCCGCAGAGGTCACGGAGTCGGTGACTATAACCGCGCCGGGCTCATTTTCGAGAATGACCGCCGATATCATGGCGACAAGGCGGTTGCGGTTGAGTTCCCTGCCGTCGGAGAGAATGCAGCCCGCTCTGTCAACATCGGTATCAAACACAATGCCGAAGTCGGCGTTCGTCTGCTTAACCCGCTCGGCGGCGCTGTCTATCATGACGGAAGACTCTGGGTTCGGCACATATACGGGGAAGTTGCCGTCCGGCTCGAGATTCATACTCGGCGAGACATCGGCGCCCAGAGGGGCGAGAACCTCGGAGGCATAGAAACCGCCCGCGCCGTTTCCGGAGTCTACCATTATTCTCATACCCGCAAGAGGTTTGTCGGCCTCGTCCGCGCCGATGCCTTTGCAGATAAGCGAGCGCAGATGCGCGGCGTACTGCTTCATATGGTCGCACGAGGTTATTTGGGCAGGAGCATCGCCGAGTTCGATATCCTCGGCTTTTTCAAGTATGTAAGCGATATCGGGCGAATCGAGTCCGCCGTCGACGGTGAAAAATTTGAGTCCGTTTCTGTCGCCCGGATGGTGGCTCGCGGTCATCTGGACGGAGCCGTCGCAGGGCAGATCGAGCACAGCCATAAACATGGCGGGAGTTGAGCTGAGCGAGCAGTCGATTATATTGACCCCGCGCAGAGCGAGTCCCCTGACGACCGCCGCGCTTATACGCCCGGCCGAAAGACGCGGGTCGTGACCGATGGCAACGGTTAGCTTATCCGCCGCTTTGTCTGTCTTTTCGCTGAGAAAATCCGCAAACGCCGCGCTCGCCTTTGAGATAAACCCGTCGCTCATATAGAGCGGCTCGTCGCCGTTTCCGATGCCTATTCCGCGGATATCCGTTCCGCTCTTGAACTTTTTATAGATGCCTGTCATATCCGTTCCTCCCGTTTCTTCTGCGTCATTCGGCGCAGATATCGTTTTTGATTTTGCCGTAGGTCTTTTCGCCTATCCCGTCGACATTCGTTATCTCCCACGGATAGATAAATTCTCCGTGCTCCTCGCGGTAGCCGACAATATTTTCGGCTTTCTTTTCTCCGATGCCGTCGAGCGCGGTCAGCTCTTCTTTGTCGGCGGAGTTTATGTCAATCCCGCCGCCGTGCGAAGAGGTATATTGAATTATACTCCCGGCGCGGCTCGGAGAGAACCGCAGGGCGAATGCCGCAGATATTGCGGCGGCGAGCAGAATGAACGCGGACGCCGCAAGCAGAAGTTCGTTTTTCGATCTGCTCACAGCGCCCACCTCCGGTAATTTATTGAATTTATTGTAACATATGGAAGGAAGGATTTCAACCGATTATTATTTCAAAAATCCCACCAACTCATCCGTGTCGTGCGGGTTGATGCGCTTGGAGATTATATATGTCTTGTCGCTGCCGTCCGCGTTTTTCTCGCCGAAGCGGCCGTAGGACGAGGTGACTGCCGTGCCGTCGGGAAGCACGACATTGCCGCAATAGGCGGTGTCGGCGTTCGCTTCTATTTCGGGCTCGGTCTGACCGTCGAGATAAGTGTGAGCTATCTTGATTCGATAGTCGCCCTCGGTGTCGTTTTTCAGGTCGTCGTAGCTGCCTATCCACGCTATCCAGCCCTCGCTGTACCAGTCGCCGTTGTCGGAATGGAACTTCACTTTTTCCGGGTCACGCTCTATCGAGCGAAAGGTTATAAACAGCCTGCCGTCTTTCAGATAATCCGCCTTGTGGCGCTCGCCGTTGAGAGCCGCGGGGGCATGGACTGGTTCCGACCATGTTTTGCCCTCGTCGCGAGAAAATGATATAAGCGAATTTTCTTTCTTCGTGTTCGAGCGCGAGATGAGGCAGAGCTCGTCGCCCTCTCCCCTGTCGCTTCGTATGACTTCGACCTCGCACATGTTCGAACGCAGTTCCATATCTCTGTGGGCGGCAAAATATTTTTCCGGCTCGCTCCACTGCACGCACCCGTCGGGGGTGAAGCTGAGGATGGTTTTGTAGTTATAGAAATCGCCGTCGTGGAAGAAGCCCATCCATTTGTCGACAAATTTGCCGTTCTCCTTGAGCCTTGTCAGCGACGCCATGGCGACTATCGGGATAAGCTCATAGCCGTCGGCTCGCGAATAAAATGTCTCAAACTCGCTCCATGTTTCGCCCTCGTCGCATGAGACGGAGCAGTTGAAGCCGCCGGGGGTGTCCATTCCGGGCCACTTGGAGTTGGCGGAAATGAGAATCAGTTTGTCGGGCGTGCCGTCCGAAAATCCGAGGCGGTAGACAGTCGGTGTCTCGAGCGATTTTTTCCACGACTCAGGCGGAGAGACTATATTTTTTGTGTAGCTGCGCCCGCCGTCCGCGCTTATTTTATTGAGAACGGCGCCCTTGCCGTGGCCGTGGGGATACACAGTAAGAATATCGCCGTTTTTGAGCAGGACGGAGTCGGGGTGGCCAAGATAACTTTCGCTGTCGTCAACCACGGTCTGCTCGTAGAGATAAGCATATTTTTCCGCTGTATCCTCCGGCTTCACGCTCAGATCGAGCTGAGGGACGGTATAATTTTTGCCGATAAAATCATTCATAGTTTTACTCCGCTATCGCTCTTATTCTGAACGCCTTGACGCCGTGGGGCTCGACAAATGCGCTGAGCGTTGTGTTGATGACGGAAGTCTCTTTTGTCCACAGGTCATATACCTCATATTCCTGCGCGAGCGGAGTGGTGATATACGAGCGGCAGACGATATCGTCCATGCGGTGCTCAAAATATCTTGTGTCGCTGCCCTTGTTGAAGAAGCAAACCGCGACATCGCCGTTTTCAAGCGGCTTTATGAGCGTATCGGCTATGATAGTCGTCTTTATTCTTCTGCACTGCTCGCCGAGCGAATCCTGATCGATAGCAATCATATCTCTGTCGGTGAGTATTTTCAGCGTCTCGTTCTCCGTGTCGACCGTGCCGTCCTCGCGGATAAATTCACGCACATCGTTACCGAGAATGAGCGGAGCCGCCATGAAGCACCAGAGGGTGAAATGGCTGCGGTTCTCTTCGGCAGTCAAATCTCCGTTGCCGACCTCGAGCATATCCGGGTCGTTCCAGTTGCCCTTGCCGGAATACTTGAAGAGATTGACATTGACTTCGTATATGCCGAGAACAGACTTCCAGTTCGCCTGGATATCGGGCGTCGTGCGCCAAAGGTTGCCTGCCGCCGCGCCCCAGCGCCACGGGAGATTTCTGCCCCACTCGCAGATGGAATAGACTATCGGGCGCTCCTCGGTACCGTTTCTATCGGCATATTCGGCGGTTGCACGCATGAGCTCCCTGCCCATCTTAGCATACTGGATAGCCGCGCTGTCCTGTCTCGAAGCGACGGGGTTTTCAAGCTTGATTGTGTTCGAGCCCGCTTCGAGGGTTATCTTCACCTGATGTCTGCCGTCGGCGGTGGAGCCCTTGGTCGGCGGGACGGTGGTAGTATACTTATCCTCGCCGTTGACGGTGACTTCGAGATATTTGAAGCTGTTGCTCTTCTTTCTGATTCCGAGGGTGAGTGAATATTCGCCCGCCTCCGGGACTTCGACGGTAAACACCGCCGAGCCTCTGTGGGCGGAGAGACCGGAGATATATCTTCCGGAATCGAGGCGCTTGTCCTCCATTATTTTCGCGTCGCCGAAGAGTACCGCATCGTCTGCGGGGACGGTAGTTTCAAACGAACCGTCGGCGTTGGAGACGCAGATATATTCAATATAGGGCGCACGCATCGGGATAGGCACATTGTGGCAGAAGTCATATTTGAAATATTCGACTCCCCACTCGGCGAACGTGTCCGCATCTATAGCCTCATTGCCGAGGCTCGCGGGCAGATCCTCGCAGGTAAGCGATCCGTTGGAGGAATATATACCGAGCTTGAGTCCGAGTTCGTTTATGCTCTTTACAAGCGCGGGTATGCCGCTCGGGAAGTTTGCAAAATCGCCCTGGAGTCTGCCGTTCTCGTCGCGCATGGATGACTGCCAGCAGTCGTCGAGATTGACATACTGATATCCCGCGTCCGCAAGTCCGCTCGCCTTCATGGCTTCGGCTGTTTCGAGAATAAGCTTCTCATCAATTCTGTTTCTGAAAGTGTTCCAGCTCGACCAGCCCATCGGCGGAGTCAGAGCCGTGCCGTTTGAATATTTTTCATCGGTCGGGAAAGTGAGCTTGACGCTGTTAATCGCGTTTTTCGCCATATCCTCCGCCTCGTTTTTATCGGGCAGAATGTTCGGCGCAAACTTCTTGACCGCCGCATATGCTCCCGCGGCGACGCCTGCGAGGGCAGTCAGTTTGAATATCGATCCCATGAATATCAGTCCTTTCGGTTTAAAAACAAAAATCCACTTCTGCGAGGTTGTAAACCCGGCAAAACTGTGGTATTATTTAGTTGAACAAAAGACATTTCAAGATTGTCTTTCAATAGAAATATATCATATATACGCTTTTTGTCAAGGCAAAACGCGAAGATACGGAGGAAAATATGAGCACACAGAGACTTGTTAAAACATTCTGCGACCTTGTTTCAACAGGCAGCGAAACGGGTCACGAGCGCGCATTCTGCATAGAACTCGAAAAGGCGCTTATCGAAGCAGGCTTCGAGGTTGAGCGAGACGAAGAGGCCGGCAAGAAGTGCGGCTCTGACGGATTCAACATATACGGCTATCTCCCCGGCGAGGGCGAGAGCGTGCTGCTCTCCTGCCACACCGACACCGTCACTCCCGGCGCGGCGGTCACACCCGTTGAGCGCGACGGAGTTATATATTCTGACGGTACGACAATTCTCGGCTCGGACGACAAGTCCGGCATAGCGGAGATAATCGAGGCTGTCACAAGGCTCAAAGAGAGCGACGAGAAAAACAGACCCGTCGAAGTCCTGTTCTCCCTCTCGGAAGAAGTCGGCATGCTCGGCTCGCGCTATGCGGACTACGGCAAGATAAAGAGCAAGACGGCTCTTGTGCTCGACGGCGAGGACATCGGCGAGATAGTCAACTCCGCCGCGGCGAATATAGTTATGTCGATAAGCTTCTTCGGCAAGAAGGCGCACGCCGGCGTATGCCCCGAGAACGGCATACACGCACTCAAGGCTGCGGCATACGCGGTGGCGAACATCCCCGTGGGTCATGTTGACGACATAAGCGTGCAGAACATCAGCAATTTCGTTTCCGAGGGTCCGACCAATATCGTAGCGGACAAAGCGTCGTTTGACATGGAGTTCCGCTCATATGACGAGGACACGGTTCAGAAGCACATCGCCGACGCGCTCGCGGTCATGAAAGAGGCATGCGAGAAGTTCGGAACCACATTTGAATATGACAGCGAACGCCACTCCGGCGCGTTCACCGTTGACCCCGAGTCGCAGTTCATAAAAGATATTTTTGCGGCATACGAGGCGGCGGGCATACGCCCGTATCTCTCCAAGACGCTCGGCGGCTGCGACGCTTCAAACATTGCACTGCACGACATTGCCGTTGTCAACATCGGCACGGGTATGCGCGACGTTCACACGACAGCAGAGAACATCTCGATAAAAGACATGGAGGACAGCACGCGCTTCCTCTGCGAACTGCTCAAGGCATAAACAATATCCCCGAAAGGAGCTTTTGATATGAAACTTATAACAGCGGTTATCGGCAAAAAAGACCTAAACCCCGTCTGCGACGCGCTCAGGGAAGCGGGATATTCATTCACGAAGATCCCGACCTCCGGCGGATTTCTGCGCAGCAGCAACATGACTCTGCTCATCGGCGTTGACGACGACAAGCTCGCCAATGCGGTCGAGCTGATAAACAGCAACTGCAAGACCCGCACCGAGCAGGCTGAGGACAAGAAAGTCAAGGTCGGCGGCGCAACTCTGTTCGTGACAGATGTTGAGCGGTTTGAGAAGATGT
>ULOE01015128.1_pt1 | contig 14382 bp, 8 predicted proteins | sample 1952291 | NCBI WGS metagenome assembly ULOE01 (sample SAMEA4835595, study PRJEB28245) | human gut metagenome | biome: gut microbiome; material: fecal sample | place: Denmark | collected 2008 | reverse complement strand
TCATCCGAAACATGAATGAGGTCGCTGAAATCGAGATTTTCCAGCTCGTTGGTAATAATCTCTTGCAAAGAGCCGTACTGCCGGGTTTCCAGATGCTCATCATCCAGATAGCGCTCCAGCCGATAATTCACAAGGTCAATGTTCACCTGAATGGGTATCTCGTCATCGGTGACGGTGGTGTAGGCGACGCCGATCTTCGCCGGGTCGCTGAAATCCGTCTCTGAGCCGTATTCGCTCCGGCAGAAGTCGGAGATCAGTCCCTTTGCACGTTCCATGAGCGCCTGCTCCGCCTGTCCTTGCAGCTCCAGCCGGTACGCCTCTGCCTGCCATTCGCTTGTAAATTCCTCGGTCACGCCGTCTGCGTCCACATAGTAGCCGTGGGTCTCGTCGTCCCACACGGCATACAGAGTGCGGAAGCCCCGGTCAAGGCTCACTACATGGAAACGGTCTGCGGGGTCAAGGGCAGGTTCTTCCTGCTGTGCCATTCTTTCCTGCGCTTCCTGCGCCGCGATCCGCTCCACATCCGCCATGACCTGCCGGACGAAGGGGCTGTTGCGATTAGCCTCCGCATCCACAATCTGCCCATTTACAATACCTCGTTCAGCAAGCGCTTCCCGGATGGCGATGGGGTCAATATTGTCAAAGTTGTCCTGTTCCTGCTCGGTGTAGAAGCCATCGGATTGAATGAGCTGCGCAATGCGCCGCTGCACCTTCGCCCATGACAGCGTGACCGGCTCGGAATTGCCCACGGAGAGTTGCAGCGGTTTAGAGGTATCCTTCAAGCCGTACTCCCGTGCCAGCCATGCGGCGGTGTCCCGGTCGCGGGCGTGAGCCTTCATATAGCGGACAACTGCGTGCTTGCTTTCAATCCTGCCGTTCCACTGCTGCAAGGCCGCGTCAATGTCCGCCTGCGTGACCTTGTAGGGCGAGGGCGTAACCGTCGTTGCCAGCGTGGGGTAAAGCTCGTCCAAAAGCTCCTGATGGAGCCGGTTGTGGAACGCAGGCATATCGAAATAGAGCCGTGTGAGCTGCAAATCGCCGGATTCTGTGACGATGCGCCGGATTGCCGCCGCGCCCTCCAGATAGGCGTTTTGACGGTCGGAGTTGCGGCAGGCGTTGAGAAATGCTTCATCCTTGGAAAGCGCGTTGCCCACGCTCAGGCGGTATCTCTCGAACAGCTCCTGCACCGTGGGCTGAGCCTGCTCTGCGGCTGGGTCGCGGAACACCCTCGTGCCGTCTGCGCCAAACTCGGCTTCGTATGCGTCAATGGCGGCCTCTGCTTCATGGTCAACGGAGCGCAGGGTATAGACGCGGCGCTCACCTCTAAAGTCCGGCGCTTCGGCAATCGTCACATCATACTTATCGCGCAATTTCTCTACATACATCTCTAAATTGTGCGACGGTACACCGCACATCTCCACACGCCCGGCACCGGGGATATTGCGGGTGGTCAGGTTCATATTCAGCAGCCCCGCCGCCTGCTTTGCGTCCTCGCCGTACAGCTCAAAGAAATCGCCCACCTGAAACAGCACGATGTCGTCCGGGTGGGCTTCCTTTACGTCATTGTAGTCATTCCATGCTGCGCTTCGCTCTGCGGTCTGCCGCTGAAGCTGCTCGTACTGTGTCTTTTCCTCCGGCGTCAGGAAACGGTCTTTGCGGATCAGCTCGGAGATACGCTTGGCGACGTTCGCCCAGTTCAGTTGAATTTCCGGGCAGTCCTGCTTTTTCAGCACGACGCCCTTGCCGCTATGATCCTCACCGCTGTGGGACGCGCCGGATACCGCATGGGAGCGTCCCCCAATGCCGTATTCGTCTTTCAGGAAGTCCGCCTGCTCTTTGGGGCTGTGTTTCTCTTTGAAATAGGCGTAGATTCGCCCCTTGCTCCCTTCAATATTGCTGCCGCGGGTCAGGGTCGCGGCGATCTCGTCCTCCGTAATGAACCGCTGCACGGCGGGAATCTCCGCCATTTCGGTGCGGTACTCCCTGCGGGGCAGGGACAGCTCCCGCAGACTCTGCTCGATTTTGTCCGGCTTGTGGTAGTGAAAGCGCAGCAGGCTCCTGTCCTCCCAGCAGTCGGATCGGAGCTGTGCAAAATCGTCCATGAGGACTTCGCGGAACGCAGGGTCTCTCAGCCGCTCGGCAAGCCGCGCCGTTTCCTCCGGGAAACCGCCGCCCCGCATATCCGACAGGCAGGAGAGGTAGCCCTGCGCCCGCGCCTTTTCACTTAAATCCTGCCGTAGATACCATACGGACTGCGCCAGCTCCGCGCGCTCGTGCCCCGGCGCTTCCGCAAGCTCCACGTTGGTAGCATATTCGCCCTGCTCCAAAAGCTGCCCGATGCGCTCCGCCGCCTCCTGCCAGCTTACGACCTTTGCAGAGGTCAGATACCTTGCCGCGTCCCCATTGGCAATGTGGATGCCGTCCTCGGCGTACCAGGCGGAATATCTGCCGTTTTCGGTGACGACGCCGTTGCCGCCGTGGAAGCTGCTTTGAAGAAACGCCGCGATTTCTTCCACGCCTTTGCCCTTGGAGAACTCCGTGGCGATCTTCATGCGGGCATAGTCGGCGTTGCCCTCCATGCGAAGAATGTGGTCGATATCCGCCTGCGGGATGGACATGGAAAAAGCGGAGGGCGCGTAGCTCTCCGCTTCTGCGATATATGCGATTTGTTCTTCCTCCGTAGGGAACAGGCTCAGTTGGTATGCCTGCGGAATCGGAGGCTGCGCCGGTTCCGCTTCCGGCGCGTCATTGGTCAGTTGTATACCAGCTCGCTGAGGATGATCTCCTCGGCCTGCGCTTTCAGGCTGTTCATCAGCCCCACCCATTTCATCTGATCGCGGGCTTTCAGCTCCTCCGTCACGCCCGCCGACTGCATCAGCTCCGGCATCATCTGCTCCAGCCTCCGGTTCGCCGTCTCGTCGATCTCTCGCAGGTGCGGGAACAGCTTCTCCGACAGCACCAGACGGCTGTACAGCCCCGGTCTGTGCTCCTGAAGGTAGCTCCTGCGCAGTCTCCCGTACTTGCCCAGGGGTCTCGCGTCCTCCGGCGTTTCGCTCAGCGTCAGGTCGGGAATCAGGTAGTCCCCGTTCTTGGTGTAGGTCAGCTCTGTCATGGCTATGGCTCCTTTCCGCGAGTTTCTCGCGCTCGTAATTCTTGATGGTGACTTCGATCTGCCGCAGCACCTCTCCGTTGATCCTGCTCACCGCAGTACCCAGCTCGGCGGCGGCTTCCGGGGTGTTGAAATCGAAGATGCTCAGGAAATCCTCATGCTCGAAGCGGTCGTCCGCTTCAAGCCCGCAGCGGGACATGAGCGAGTAGGCGATGCTGACGGCGGCGGCGCTTTGAAAGGCCGCTCCTACGTTAAATTCATCATATCCGTAAAGAAAGGAATCGTCAACGATGGCGAGGATATCCCGCTTATAGTCCCGCCAATATTCCTCCGCAAGCTGAGACGCGATGCGCTCAAGCTGGTCAGGGAGCCCTCCTTTTCCGTCCACACCGTAGCGGCTTTCCAGCATGGCGCTTACCGCGTCCGCGTGTTCCTCCCGGTATTCCCACAGGTAGCGGCTCTTTGGAAATTCTCTGCCGCCCGTGTCCGACACGTCGAACACATACCGAAGCCTCGGCCTTTCGCCGCTGCTGTCGATGAGGGCGATGCCCTTGGAGCCCCTGCGGACATACCGGCCCATCTTTTCGTTCCAGAAGTCGTACTCCGCGCAGGCGGTGGCGTCCGGACGCTGGGCGTGGATCATGACCTGCTCGGCGTAGGGGTATTTGTACAGCCTTGCGGCAGTGGTGAGAAAGCCCGTCCAGCCCCGGTAGCTGCCGGTGATCTGCCGCTGCGCCTCGTCCGCCATCTGCATATACGTTTGTAGCTTGCTCGGCATATTGCTCCTCCTTCATGGCATAAATTTAGAGCGCCCGGAACGGACGCTCTATGTAAGGGGCGGTATATCCGAAAATGTCCCGAATCCTATACAGGAAACGGGACGCTTTCGCCTGTATGTCGATGTTCTATTTCCCGAAATCAGATTATTTTCATTTTTGGGAAATAGACGGCTGTTCTGCCAGCCAGTCCGCAATATCGATGATCTGAACGCCCTCATACTGGTACGCTTCATCTCTGATCCTGGCGAGTACCAGCTTCGGATAAGCGTCCTTGATTTGAAGAAGGGGGTTTACTTCGCGCTCAAAGGTTTTCTCGTCGCTGATGTTGTCTGAAACCTGAATATAGAGCTTTTCGTTGCGCTTGATGGCAACAAAATCTATCTCCTTCTTGTATAAGACCCCGACATAGACCTCATATCCGCGCCGAAGCAGTTCAATAGCAACGATGTTTTCCAGTACGCGCCCATAATCCAGATTCTTGGTTCCCAGCTTCGCATACCGGAAGGTGTGGTCGCTCAGATACAGCTTATCGCTGGATGCCAGATACTTTTTCCCCTGAATGTCATACCTGCGAACGCGATAGAAAGCAAAGGCGTTGCACAGATACTGCATATAGTTCCCGACGGTCTTGTGGTTGATTTTATCCTTGTTGCCTGTGAGGGCATCCGCAATATTTCTCGCAGACGTGAGATTTGAGATATTGTCCATGAGAAAATCGACAATGCGGTTCATCAGGATCGGGTTGCGGATTTTATATTTCTGCCGTATGTCCCTGACGATCAATGTATCGAATACATCCGCGATATAGTCGTACTTGGCTTCCGGGTCTTGATAAAGGTACGATCCGGCCATGCCGCCCTCTCTCAGATACCGGGAAAAAGCGGCATACCTATCCGTAAGGGAATAATACTCGCAGAACTCGCTGAAAGAAAACGGGAACACCTTCACTTCAAAAGTCCGACCCGTAAAGAGAGTGGCAAGGTCTGAACTCAGAAGGAAAGCGTTTGAGCCTGTAATATAGATGTCGAATCTTTCCTGCGCATGGAGGTTGTTGATGGTAAGCTCAAAACCCGGACACATCTGCACCTCGTCAATCAGAACAAAGTTCTGCTTGCCATCGACATAGGAGCTTTCAATATATTCGTTCAGGACATGGTAGTCCTTGAACTTCTCGTACTTTGTCAGGTTATAATTGATATGCACGATATTTGCGTCCGCGATATTTGCTTCTACATACCCCTTGAAAGCTTCCAACAGCTTTGACTTTCCGCTGCGTCGGACGCCTGTGACTACCTTGATGTCCGGCGTACCGATCACTCCAATTAGCTTCCGGAGATACATACCTCGGTCTATCAGTTTCATATTCATCACCTCTGCTCTTATTATACCCGTTCTATTTCCCAAAATCAATATTTTTTCGATTTTGGGAAATAGAATCGCGGGAGCAAAGCGGGAGCGACCCGAAAGCCGCTCCCGCCGCATCCGCCTTATTCGTCCGTGTCGAAGTCAGGCACCAGCTCCAGCGCTGCGAAGTCCTCATCGGTGATTTCGCTGAGCTTTTGCAGGGCGCTGTCGGTCAGCTCCCGCAGCTCGGCTTCGTCCTCGTCCAGGTATCCGCGCATTTCGGTGAGGGCGGCAATCAGCCCGCTGCGGCTGTCGCTTTGGTAGATGCACATGAGGTTCATTTCATCGTTGGTAAAATTCATCATAGCAGCTCTCTTTCCGCGCGCTTTGAACGCGCTGTCTTTTTCGGCTCGTTGACGGGAGGACAGAGCTTTGCCAGCACGGAGGGCTTCTTCTCCTGTTGTGACGCTTGCGCCTGCTCCCGGCGCGCCGCCTGCGCCAGCTCCATAAGGGAGATGGGCTTGCCGGACTTTGCCTGTTCCTCCAGCTCTGCCACGGTCTGCTTCGTCCCGTTGTTGATAACGCCGTCGATCATGCCGTAGTCGTCCTCCATGGCCATCTCCGCGTTTTTCAGATAGTTTTCCGGCTTGAGGAAGTCGGGCAGCGCCTTGAAGCCCCATGAATCAACGTAATGACAGGATACCACGCCGTTCTGCTTCAGCGCCACGATGTCGCTGACGGACAGGCTGTGGCCGCGAAAATCCTCCGGGCGGCGGAGGTTGAAGGTCTCATACAGCGCGTCCAACCTGTCCTGCGTATCGCCCCTGCGGTCGAGGCTGCCCGCATAGACGGCGGCGTAATTTTCCTTTTCAATGGAAAGCCCCTTCTTCTCCAGATACTCGGCGTTCATAAAGCGAAGCTGCGCCGTATCGTCATTATCCCGAAGCTGATAGATGGCAAAGCTGTCGGCGGGGTTGTCAAGAAACGCCTTTTCATAGTCCGGCGGTGTAAAGCGGTCTTTGACCGCCTCCCATTCGGAGGCTTCCACGCCGAAGATGCCGTCAAAGCTGCGGACTTCCTCCGCATCGAACGCCATGGCCTCGGTGTTGTCCGTGTGAAGCATATACACGCTCACGTCCCGTTCCATGAGCTCCAGCGCACGCTCCTTTGTCAGCGGCAGCATATTGGAATCGGTGTAGCCGTAGGCGTTCATGCTCTCAACAGAAATCGCAGGGTCGGGGACGCAGCCGTTGTCCGGCGCTGTGACCGGCTCCTGCTCCTGCACGGCGATCTCCTGCACAGGCTGGGCTGTAAGGCTCTCCGGTTCCTTATCCAGTCCGCGCTCCTTGCAGATTTCCGCGTAATGGCGGTCGATATCCGTAATCAGGGAGGATGAGGTTCGGTTGATGGTCTCCAGCGATGCGCGAAGCTCGGTCAGCTCCCTGTCCTTTGCCCAGGTCGCCAGATACCCGAAGCTGTTTTCGCCGGTCTCAATGCCGTAATAGGCGCAGACGGCGAAGGAAATGCTCTCCGCCTGAATCTCCTCGGCGGCGCGGGAGAGCTTTGCCTTTTCCGGGTACTGTGCGTGCAAAAACTCCTTCACGGTCTGCTCGCCGCCCGTGAAGTTCAGCCCGTCCTCGCCCAGATACAAAAAGCCCTGCTCCGGCAGCTCAATTGGCGCTGCTGTGATGACAGAGGCGGCGTGATTGACAGTGACATGGCTTTCAAGCGTTACCGGCATACCCGGATCGTAATCCGAGCCGCGCAGGTCATACGCATACAAGCCCTCCGGCAGCTTATCCCGGTCGATGCGCCCGTTTGAAAACAGCGCAGGCTTGCCGAACAGCTCAATCTCCTGATATTTTTCCCCGATCCCGTCCTTATTGTGGAGCCTGGAGTGGGCGATCTCATGGACGGCGGCGCAGACCGTCTGTACCTCGCTCATGCCTTCGCGGATAGCGATGCGCTGTTTGTCCACGGAGAAGTAACCGTCCATATTCTCCGCCAGCTTCTCAAAGAAGATGGGGACGGGCGCGCTGCGGCGCAGAGCCTCCATAAACACCCCGTAATTCTGCACATCCCCCGTAAGGTTCGCCGCCAGCTCCGGCAGTGGCTTGCCTGCTGTCTGCTGCACGTCGAACACCACCACGGGCTTGTACATGGGGATCTGCACCGTCTTTTCCTCCGTGATAATATCGCCGTTCTCGTCCCGCAGGGGAAGTCTGGTGTCGGGGTCTAATTTCTGCTGCTCGATTTTCTTCTTGAAGGGCGTGGGGGCGATGATCTTAATGCCCTTTTCGCCCTTCTTAACGCTCCTTCCGAACTGATCGCGCCATTTGTTGAAGCCGGCCACATGGGTGGCGTCGGGGCGCTGCATATAGATGAGCATGGTGTTGTTGACGCTGTACTTGTGAAAGCGGCTCATGGTGGCAAGGTACTGCCTGTATCTGTCGCTCTCAAACAGCTCCTTTATGCCCGTCTCGATGCTGTCGGTGATGTCCTTGAGCCGTTCCTTGTTGGTCTGTTTTTCAGCCATTTCGTGCATACCTCCTTTGAATCATGGTAAAAACAGAGGCTCCCGCAGGGGAATGAAACGCCCGTGCGGGAGCCTGTGAGGGTCATTTGGTGAAGTCCAGCTTATAGGAGGAACGCGCGCCGTCGTCCTCCAGCACGATGAATGCGTCGTAGGTCTTGCCGGTTTTCTCGGAATAGACGCCGCTGGCGTAGGCGCGTCCCTGCGCCAGGAGCGAGGAAGCCATCTTCTTTGTCAGGCTGATCTTCTTGGCGGCAAGGAAGCGGTTGTCCCGCCACAGCCCGAACTTGCAGCTCCGTCTCTCGCAGAAATAGCCGTTTTTGCTCTCCGTGACCTTTGCGCCGCAGCGGGGGCATTTGCCCACAACGGGTCTGCCGGAGGGGAACAGCACCTCCGCGCCGTCCACAGGCGCAGCGTCCCGAACCAGCGCTGCGACCATATCGCAGATGCCGGCGAGGAACTCGTCCGCGCCCAGCTCGCCGCACTCGATCTCCTTGAGGCGGTGCTCCCATTCGGCGGTCAACAGCGGGGACTGGAGCTGTTCGGGCAGCACGGTAATGAGGGAAACGCCCGCTTCGGTGGGAACGAGGCGTACAGATTTTTTCGCCTTTCTACGCTCCGCAAAGCCCGTGGCCACCAGTTTTTCAATGACCGCCGCCCTTGTTGCGGGGGTTCCCAGCCCGCGCCGCTCCGCAGCTTCCGGCATATCCTCCTTGCCCGCCGTCTCCATGGCCGACAGAAGCGTATCCTCGGTGAAGTGTTTGGGCGGGGTCGTTCTGCCCTCTTTGACCGCGCAGGAGGAAACGGGAAGCGACTGTCCCTCGGAAAGCTCCGGGAGGGCCTTGTCCGTAAGCTCCGCATCCGCATATGCTTTCCAACCGGGCTGAATCACCGTTTTCCCCTTGGCGGCAAAGGCGTTCCCGCCGCAGTCCAGCCTTGCCTCGGTCTCCAGATAGACGAAGGGTGCGCTGACCGCCATAAGCACCTGACGGGAAACAAGGCGCAGCAGCTCCCGTTCGCCTGCGAGCAAGGTTTCCAAATCCGTTTCGCCCGCCGCCATCGTGGGAACGACGGCGTGGTGGTCGCTGACCTTTTTGCTGCTGCACACCTGCCCCGAACAGACGGCTGCGGGCGGCTCCGTGCCGCAGATACCCGCACAGCACAGCGCCAGCGCGTTTACGCCGCCCTCCATATCGTCGGTGAGATAGCGGCTGTCGGTGCGGGGATAGGTGCAGAGCTTCTTTTCGTAGAGGCTTTGCAGGTAATCCAGCGTCTGCTGCGCCGTGTACCCAAGCAAGCGGTTCGCATCCCGCTGGAGGGTGGTCAGGTCGTAGAGTGCCGGTGCTTTCTCCGTCTTTTTTGTCTGCACGACGGAGGTAACAGCGGCGGCTTTGCCGTTGCAGTCCCCGGCAAGCCGCTCCGCCTCTGCCTGCTCCTTCATGCGCCCGCCTGCGGCGGAGAAGCCGCCAAAGTCCAGATGGACGGTGTAAAAGCTCTCCGGCTGAAAGGCGTTGATCTCCGCTTCCCGCTGCACCAGCAGCGCAAGCGTGGGCGATACCACGCGCCCCACGTTCAGGGTGCGGTGGTACATCACGGAAAACAGGCGGGTGGCGTTGATGCCCACCAGCCAGTCCGCCTTGCTGCGGCAGAGGGCGGAGGCGTAGAGGTTGTCGTACTCCGCGCCGTCGCGGAGATTGTCAAAGCCCTGAAGAATCGCCGCATCCTCCATGGAGGAGATCCAGAGCCGCTTTACGCGCTTGCGGCAGTTGTTGAGATTATACGCCGTGCGGAAGATCAGCTCGCCTTCGCGCCCGGCGTCGCAGGCGTTGACGACCTCGCAAACGTCCTCTCTGTGCATGAGGGTGCGCAGTGTGTTCATCTGCTTCTGCTTGTCCCTCGCCACGTTGTACTGCCAGCTATCCGGCAGGATGGGCAAGTCCTCCCTTCGCCATTTTCCGTACTTTTCATCGTAGGCGTCCGCGTCCGAAAGCTCCGCAAGATGCCCGAAGCACCAGGAGACGAGATAGCCGCCACCCGAAAGAAAGCCGTCCCCGCGTTTGCCTGCGCCAAGAACGGCGGCGATGCTCCTTGCCACGGAGGGCTTTTCACACACAACAAGCCGGTAACAGGTCGTATTCATCATTGGTTTTTGTCCTCCTCACTGTCAGCAGTGTTTTCATCTTCAAACTCGTAATCCTCATCTTCCTCGTCCTCGCCGTAGTCGTAATCGTCCAGGTCGTCTGACCCACGGGTGTCGGCCTTGGGCTTGCGGAGCTTGAACCAGTACAGCGCACCGCCGCCGCCCAGCAGGAGCAGGAGGACGACCACAACAAGCCCCGCACCGTTGGCGCTCTTTTCGGGCGCGGTCTCCGCAGGCTCGGCGGGCTGTGGCGTGGGTTCCGTCACTTCCTTGCCCGCGCACTCGCTCATATTGGTTCTGCACACCTTGCAGCCCGTGTTGATTTTGCCCACGGCGCATTTGTCCGTGCAGGCGCAGGCGGGGACGATGCTCTCGCCGTCCTTGGTCAGCGCCAGCAGGTCGGCCTCGTCCACAAGATTCAGGAAATGGACGTTCTCATTGCCCTTATCGTCCCGGTCGATGATGAGATAAAAGGTATTGCCGCCCTTGGTCGTCACGGTGATGAACTGCTTGCCTGCGCCGAAAGCGGTGCCGATGTCGTCCATGAGCGTCAGGTTGCCGTCCGGGGTCAGGGGTGCGGAACCTCCGGCAGCGGCGTAGTATTGCAGCAGCAGCTCCGCAGTATCCGTGTCGTTCTCATAGCCTCCCGCAGAGGTGTTGAGAACCTCAAGGTATTTGCCGTATACATAGCCGGTCTGCTCCGGCACGACCACCTTGTACCAGCCGTTGCTTTCCTCCAGCACCTTCACCTCCGCGCCGTTGAGCAGACGCCCGACCACGGTGTAATCTGTGCCGGGGCCGGTGCGCAGGTTCAAATAGGTGCGGACGTTGACCACCTTTCCGGACTGCTCCCGTTTGGCGGGAAGCGTCCAGCTCCGATCCCCGATGGTCACGGTATGGCTTCCGTCCGCATTCTCAGTCACGTTCACCGTCAGGGTCTGTCCGTTTGGGGTCTGCTCACCGGTATTCGTATTCTCCGGCTGTGTGGTTACAGTTGGGCTTTCCATGGTCGGGTCGCCCATTGTTGAATCGACCATATCGCCGCCTGCATAGGCCGTAACGGAAAAGACCGTCATGCAGAGCACGACGGCCAGCGTCAGGGCAAAAAATCTCCATTTATTCTTCATCCACAAATTCCTCCGTTTTTCTGTATTCGTCGGGCAGCGCCGCCGTGGGACGCTTTTCCAGCATCGCCATCAGCGCCGCGAGCTGCTCGATGGTCAGCCCGTTCTCGCGGACGATGCCCACAATATCCGTGTTTTCCAGCTTCAGAATCTGCTCGTCCAGGGCTTTGAGCCGTGCGGTCAGCGATGTGAGCTTTTCCGCCAGCTTCTCGCGCTCCTGACGCAGCTTTTCAAGTCGCGGGTTCATAACATCCTCCTTTTTTGCGTTGATATGGTTGTTGTTAAGGTAATCTGCCAAACTGGAGAAAATGGCTTCGCCAGTAGCTCGTGTCGATGGAAGCGTAGTGAATGGGGTCGCCGCAGTGGAGCATCCTGTTATTGCCCACATAGATGCCCACATGGGACGCGCCTGCGGTGTCGTAGGTCTTTTCAAAGAATATCAGGTCGCCCGGACGGGCGCTTTCCGGGGAGACATAGGCGCACATGCCCCGCAGCCCCTCCGCGCCCAGCCTGCCGAAGTGCCAATGCAGGCCGCAGTTGTTGTAGACATACGAAACGAAGCCGGAGCAGTCGAAGGAGGTGGCGGGCGAGCTGCCGCCCCAGATATAGGGGTAGCCCAGATACTTCTCCGCTTCCTTGATGATGGCGGCGAACTGTTCATCCGCCAGCGCTTCCGGGGGTATCTCGTACTTCTCATACTGGGTGTGGTAGTACCGGTTCACATACGGGGAGCCGGGGAACAGGTCGGGGCGGTTGCCCAGCACGCTCATATACACGGCGTACATGGAGAGCTGATCGTGGGACATGATATGCACCGGCACATGGGAGAGGTTGAAATTTTCCAGCTCCACATGGCAGATATACCAGGTGTAGGGAACCTCCGCCTCGTACTCGTAGCTTTGCAGATTGCCGTTTTCGTCTGTGTAGTAGCCGATATGCGTTTCGGTGCGGTATCTGGTTTCCGTGGCGACGGTTTCCGTTAAGATATACTGCTTTTCAAACAGCGTCTCCAGAATCCCGCCTATTTCGTCAATCGTCCATTCTCCGCCCTTGAGGGCGGTAATCATGGAAATGAGCACATAGGGGTCGTGCTCAATCTCGTCCAGGTCGAAGTGGTACTCGTCGTAATCGTGGGTGCTTTCGTAGCTGTTCAGGTATTCCCGCAGCTCGTCCTCCATGGCGCAGTAGGCGGCTTCCGCCGCCAGCATATCCGCATCCTCCAGCGGATAGGTGGAGGCCGCAATGCCGGACACCCCGCCCTGAAACAGCGTGGAGCAGGAGGAAATGCAGGTCATGAGCAGCAGTATCGCGGCGGCGACGCCGCCCGCGATGAGGAAGCCCTTCTTGTGCCGGACAAAAAAGCTGCCGGCCTTTTTGCTTCCCTCGGCGGCGCGCTTTGCCGCCTTTGCGGTGGTTTCGGACGCTTTGACGGTATTCCTCGCGCCGTTCCCCGCTTTTGCGGCGGCGTATTCCTTTTTAATGGCCTGCTTCTGCCGCCAACGGGAATAGGGGTTGGAAGCCCTGCCGTATTCCTGCTCGTACTGTTTGTTCAGCGCCTTGAGATTGGCTTTGTCTGCGGCGGCTTCCGCCTTGTCCGCCCTGCGGTAGGGCTTTTCCGCATGGGAGCGGTGCGCCGATTCCGCAATGCGCCAGGTGCGCTCCGCCGTCTCGGTCAGGGTGTTCGCCGCCTCCGTGCCGGAGTTGTCGTCGCCCTCCTCCCGGAGCTTGCGGTGGACTGCGCTGCGGACGGTATCCAGCGGCGCTTTCCTTGCGGCGTGCGCCAGCTTGGAGGGCGGACGCTTTTTGTCCGCCTCCTCAAAGAAAAGGCGCGTCGTGACCTTGCCGCTCTCACTGTCCACAACGCGCTTTTTGACCTTAACGGTTTTCCTGGGGATTTTCGCTTCGGCCTTTTCCAGCTTAACCGCCGCCCTGTCCGCCTTGCGGACAGCTCGTTCCAGCTCCGGCAGGGCGCGTTCTTCCTCGGTGAAAATCAGCCTTGGCGAGCGTTTTGCCATATTCATCACCTCCTGATGGGACTGCTGATGGGTTAAAAGCGTTATTCAAACAGAATTTCATCCGTTCTCTCCAGAAAATGCCGCTTGCCCGCCGGGGTGATGAGGGTATAGTGTCCCAGCTTGCCGCGCTCGGTGTAGAAGTCCCTCACCAGAAACAGACCGGCGCTCTTTTTGACCGCACGGGGAAAGAGCTTGCGGTTCTTGTCCCGGAACAGATACTTCTTTTCCTCCAGATACCGGGTAAACTGCTTTTCGGGAACGCCCAGCTCCTTGGCGGTGGTGCGGATGTTGGTGCAGTCCGCAGGGTCAACAAAGGCGTCGTAATACTCCGCTTTGGGGAGGGCAAGCCGGAGACGGCGGGTCAGCTCCCTGTTTCGGGCGTTTTCGCTGCGCAAGCGGTTCAGGTACTCCGGCACGGCCTCGGGGTGAGCCTCCAGCGCATCCAACAGGCTGTCCGTCATATACGCGCCGTGCTTGCGGATGGAGGGAATGACTTCATGGGTGATCCAGCGCTTGAAGGCTTTCGCTTCCGGCTTTTTGGAGCAAAGGATCAAATGATAGAGTCCGGCTTCACTTACGGCATTTATTTCAATCGTCTTATCAGCGTTCTGGGGGTGGGGTACTTCAAGTAACCCACCTTCATCCGAGTCCAATCTGGACATTGCGCGCGTAACCTGGTTCAATCCGAGAGCTTTGCACACATCAACCGCAACAAACCAAGGAGCTCCGTCTTTCAGCACGGAACGCACCCGACCAAAATCTGCGCTTTCAAAAATCATAAGGTGGTTATCCATAGTCTTTTCTCCTTCCTTACACTGTAATTGCGTCCTTCGCTTCCTCCCCGGTTTGTTCGGAGAGGTCGGACAATTTTGTCGTGATGATTTTGTACAGCTCCGTATCCTTGGGGAAGCGGTCTACGAAGGGCAGGATCACGCTGCCGTAGAACAAAAGCCCCTCGCCCTCGGCGGATTGGGTCACATACGAGAGCTGATGGGGCGAGATGTTGAGCTGCTTCGCCAGAATCTGCCGGTCGCCGGAAGCCTGGTTGAGCATATACACATAGTCGGAGTTTTCAAAGATGTTCTCCACCTCACGGCTGGAGAGCAGGTCTTTGACGTTCTGGGTGATGCCCGTGGGAACGCCGCCCCACTTGCGGAAGCGCTTCCATATCTCCACCGTATATGCGGCGGTCTGCTCCTCCTTCAGAAGAAGGTGCATTTCGTCGATATAGTAGCGGGTGGACTTGCGCTGCTCCCGGTTAATTGTGACGCGGTTCCACACCGCGTCCTGCACCACCAGCATCCCGATCTTTTTGAGCTGCTTGCCCAGCTCCTTGAT
>ULOE01056521.1_pt1 | contig 14389 bp, 6 predicted proteins | sample 1952291 | NCBI WGS metagenome assembly ULOE01 (sample SAMEA4835595, study PRJEB28245) | human gut metagenome | biome: gut microbiome; material: fecal sample | place: Denmark | collected 2008 | reverse complement strand
ACAAGTTGTCATGCATTTTGTACAATGTTTGTCTGTTTTTTGACCAAACAATATGGTCAGATACTACTTACTGCAACGGTACCATATCCTTTCTTTACAATATTTGGTGCGAAGCGACCAGTAAAACCATGTTCACTTATCATTCGCACCTGTTGCAAACAAAAATACCGTCACCTCATAATGAGATGGCGGTATGTTGATTTTGAATGTTTGCTTGCTTTTATTTTTTGGAATAATATAAGTATATGAACTTTGCAGCAAATTGCAAGCGAACAGACAGCGGGCGCTCATTTTAATCTCTGGTCATCTCCGAAAAATTTGAACATTTTACAACCGCCCAGCATTCTACTGGCGACTTTTTCGGTATATCGAGCGACAAAAATATTTTGGTCTGTGATGTTGGTTGTATATATCGTTGGTCTGTGTGTCAGCATGCGGGTGTTAATAAGTTCATACAAAACACTGATTGTTAACGGGGTAATGTATTCTGTCCCTAAGTCGTCCAGAATTAACAAATCTGCCTCTTGGCACGCCGTAAGCCATTCATCGTTATTGGCATAATTAAAATGCTCTTTTCCTAATTGTGCCGCCAAAGCTGCAGAACTGGTATACAGAACATCGTATCCTTTTCCGAGGACTGAATCTGCAATAGCGAGAGCGAGATGTGTTTTTCCAAGTCCCGTTCGGCCCATAAAAAGCAAATTTGGACTGTTTTGTGAAAATTTTTCTGCGTAATTTTGGCAGTACCTTAATAGCTTTTCCATGTATTTTCGCGGCGAGATTCCAAGTTCCTTTTCTGGCTGGTCACTATATCGCTCTACTTGGAATGTGCTGAATTGGCACAGACCAAGCGGACTTGCTGCATTTATCTCATCTCTTCGCAGACAACGAGCAACATTTGCAACGCACTCACAAGGAACTCCGTCTTTTGTTCCCGTATCTTGACATTTAGGACAATGGTATATTGGAGAAAACGAGGCATCGCTGTACCCTGCTTGTTTAAGGGTATCTTCTAATGCTTGGTTTGCCTCTACAAGTTCTTTCTTTGCCTTTTCTATATTTCCACCGATAGCTGCTGCTTTCGCCAAATTCAGCCCTGCCTGAATATGTACTTTGTTTGCTTCTACGACCAATGGATTGCTATAAGCAGCGCTTCTTTTTGCTTCGGCCGTCATTATTGCTTGTTGTCGATATGCCGCAATCTTTTGTTGCGCTGCACGAAAAAGTTCATCTCTTGTCTGCATCTTAGTTCCCTTCATCGAAAATGGCTGTCCAATTTTGGCTGAACATATCTTTTGCATTGCTTGCGGTATTTGCTGCATTCGGTCTTTCTGTCATAATGATATTACTGCCAGTAAGTTGTCCTTGCTTACGTGCCATATCAATTGTCGTAATTCCTTGCGCTTTCCATCTTCGCAATATTCCGTCTACATATCTTACTGTATTTTTCCCGTTTGCTCTCAAAATAGCTTCATCTATCATCTCTTTTCCAATGTTCATTTCCTCATACCACTTTATTATGGTTCGCTTTTCCCAAGTGGTTAAGTCATGGGCATTCAGTCCGAATTGCTCTGCTGTTTCAATGCAGAGTTGTTCTCTTCGCTCGGCTCGTTTGAGCCATCTTTCTGCATCAGTTCCTGTTTCGATACCTTCTTCTCTCCATTTTGCTAATAGATGGACCACAGCCGCAACACTATTTTTCCCTAATCTTGATACTTCTGCACAACAAAGCAAGATTACATCGGGATTCCATCCATCGTTTTGATACAGCCCAACTAAACGCTGTATCTCGCTTCGACTCAGACCTCGTCCAAAAACATTTTGTGCTCCTTGGCAAATGGATGCAACATTCAGGTCGTTCATTAGTTCTGCCAAATTGACTTTTTCTTGCTTTGGTTGTTCTGATATAGTGCTATTACCATTCGATAAAAGTCCTGCTCCTGCCCAATACTGCAATGCTTGCTTTGCTGTTTCTGCGCTTTGTAAGCCAAGTGACCGAGCTATCGTTTTAGGGTCTGTATCATTTGTTTGCAGTATATGTAATATGACTTTTAGTGTGTTTCCGTCAATTTGGCTTAGTCGTGAAAAGACTATTTGGGGGACGGATATAGAATCACCATGATATGCTGTTAATTCGTACCGCATATTACTATACTCCATTCCATTTTTTCATATATTATAGCACATTTACTCAACACGAAACAGCTTGTTTGTCTATCTTTTTTGCCATTTTCTTTCATTTCTTATAAAAGTAAACCGGAAAACCTACGGTTTTAACCGTGGGATGAAAGGTCGTTTCTATATTTCTATGTTGAATATATCGTTTTTATGTTTTCGATGTGCTCTGCGACGATGAAATTGAAGAATTTCTTGTCGCATTTACTGTCGAAAAAGGAAAAAAGAAAAGAGCCTGCATTAAGCAGACTCTTTTTTTGATTTAACGCAACCCGTACGGGTTGCAACCAACAAAATCAGCAGATATGTTGTTCCATTACACAATTTCAATCTAACGCAACCCGTGCGGGTTGCAACGTAAAAAGGAGTAAATCGGAGAACCGCTGTAACTATTTCAATCTAACGTAACCCGTGTGGGTTGCAACCATCTGTACGCAGTTTCAAAACTGTTGTTTTGTATTTCAATCTAACGCAACCCGTGTGGGTTGCAACAGCAAGCTTGCACAAACGAAACAATAAGTTGTCATGCATTTTGTACAATGTCTGTCTGTTTTTTGACTATACATAATAGTCAGGTACCATTTACTATAGCTATATCATATCCTTTCTATCTAATACTCGGTGCGAAGCAACCAGTGAAACCATGTTTACTTGCCATTCGCACCTGTAGCAAACAAAAATACCGTCACCTCACAACGAGATGGCGGTATATCGATTTTGAAATATTTGTTTGCTTTTATTTTTTGGTATAACTTAAGTATATTTACTTTGCAGCAAAAGGCAAGAAAAACAGCGAGCAGAAAATCTCCACTCGCTGTCTTTCTTTTAGTGTTTAGCCAAACAACCCGTCCATAAACGAGATGCCTGTCTGTTTATTGGGTGTTTCGATTACTGTTGTTGTGGGCTCCGTCTTGATTTCAACCACAGGTGCCGGTGCTGCAGGCGTTGCAGTTTCTTCCTGCTTAGGCTCTTCCTTCGGAGGAGCAACAGGAACATGTGTATTGATGATTTCAATGGTATTGCCATCATCAGATGCTTTGATTTCTGTTGTATAACCATTCACAGCATCCTGCGTAACGGTGTACGATGCCTTACCATCACCGTTGAAAACAATAATGTTCTCAAAGACATGCTTCCAGCTATCGTTATTGATTTCTTTTGTAGATACAGCCGTCGTTCCGTTAGCCAGCTTTGCAGTGACCTTATCGGGGCGGATATTATCCTTGTTGTTTTCATCGTTCCAAGTAACCTTGACACCTCCCACGATTAAAATCGTGGGATTCCTGGGTGGCAGTGGCATGGCTCATCACCATACCACTACAAGGCAGCGAGTTACGCGGTTTCCCACAAAAAGCTACGGATGTAGCTTTCCATGAGCATCCAGCCTTGAAAGGTTGACCAACATACTTGTCTGCGTTCCCAGCTTTTTAAGTGCATCCTCCTGTGGAGTTTCACCTCTTGCGAGGCAGTTCTCTAACGAGGAACGTGTCGAGTCCCCCGGAAAACCATTTTTTAGAATCCTACACTTGCAGGAAGGTTGTTCTCTTCCTTCTGCAAGTGCTTTTTTGTATTTTCGTGCATCTTTAAGAATGCAGGAAAAGCTGATTTAAGAGCTTCTGTATTGTATTCCAAAGATTCGGTATCTATATGTTCAAGCAGAAAAGCGGAATACAGGTCACGCTGGACCACTTCTCCACTGCTGAGATGGGCCATCCGTTCGGATAGCTTCTTCTTGGTGTAGCTTTCATCCGTATGGTCGAATTGCGAGGCCTTCGTCTCAAAGGTGCTTACCTTGATGACTTTGCCACCGTATCTTGTCACTTTGTTTGTGAGGATAGTGATAAACATTGCAGGAGCGCAGCGGCTTAGCGATTTACCAAATCGCTTTTTGGTATGTATCCTGCCGGTTTTGGCATTAACCTTCGTTTCTTTGCTGCGCTTCTGCAAGGCTTTATAGTTCATGTCTTCAACAATAAACTCATTGCCATGTTCCAGCAACTCATTAGCAAGGATGTTGTGTTCCATCTTACGGATGTCAGCCAGTCGGCGATTTAAGTCACGCAGCCTTGCTCGCAAGCGATAATAGCGCTTACTGTATTTCCAGTCGCGCTTTTGTTTATGACCATGCTGGCACTTCAGCCTCTTTATCGTGCCATCTGGATTATAACAGTCTGGATTCGTAGCGCGACGTGAGCGGTCCATTGCTCGTTGTGTGCGAGCAATCTCGTTGACGAGACCTTTAGCTTGCGCTCTTGCTGATGGTGCAAGCAATCTCAAATCGCAGATGTCGCTGCCGCTGATGGCAAGTGTCTGCGTGCCGATGTCAAGACCAACACAACCCTGCTTGATAGGATGCTTTATCACGCCGTTGCTGTCACATTTGGTGGGAGGATAGCCTTCCAAAACAAGCTGAGCGTAATACTTCCACTTGATTTTGACCCACTTGCGCGTTATGCGGCAAAATTTTACGCCGCATTTGAGCGCTTCTTGCTGATATTTTCCTGTCTGAGTGTTAGAGTTACGCACCACAACAGGGAATTCATGTTTGCCATACACGATGCGCAAAGAGCCATTTCCAACTGCCGGTTTTACTTTTGCAACGGCAACAGCGATTTCAGCTTCCATTTGCGGTATTACAGAATCAGGAAGAATGACCTTTTTATCATCTTTAGGGTCAGATTGCCCGTATGCTTTATAGTATCGCTGTTCGACAGTTTTCTGTACTTTGCGTTTTGCTGATGCAAGGTTACTCGTGGTGAGCTTTGCCGGGCGAAGTACAATGCCAGTAGCGTTATTCTTTCCGGAGATAGAAGATACATCGTCCAGTCTTTTGTAATGAACTTCTTTTCCTTTACTAAAGAAGAAAGATTTCCACGCTTTCCAGACATCGGTAGCAATTGCCTGCGCTACATGTGAGTGTATAGCATAGTGTTTTGCATACGGCACCACCAATTTATGAAAGCTGTCTTCGGAAAAATGATGCTCTTTAAGTATCTTCTCACGTTGCTTATAGAGAGTTTTCTGCTCATCGCTATCGGAAGCTGATTTAGCAATAGCTGCCATCAGTTCCCGATACTTGCGCGTCTTGCGGAGTTGATGCCACATCTTTATGGTCACGCTGACAAGTTGGTTATAGATGATGCCACATTTCTTAAACTCTTTGTACAGATAGTCTTGCTCATTGAGATTTATATCCAACGGCAGCGTCAACACAAACGACGGTGTGCTATTTTTGCTTCCGAAAGCCATGATTAACCTCCTCTCGTTTTTTGTTCTTCAACATAGCGTTGAATTGTGGCATTAGACACATCCCCGGCAGTGCTTACAAAATAGCTGCGTGTCCACATTTGCATATCGACATTGGAAAAGAACTCTTGCTTTAATTGTCTGCTGGTGTTTCCTTTGATGATTTTCATAATGTCCGCCGCACTCAGTGTGGGCGGGGCGTTCACAAAAAGATGGCAATGGTCAATATGGCATTCCATTGCCAGTATCACCATGTCGTTTTGCTCACAAATTTGAGTTACCAGTTCCTTAAAACGAGCTTCAAAACCATCTATCAGAAACAGTTTCCTCCGATAGCGCGGACAAAACACAAAGTGATAGTTTATCATAAAAACGGTTGTTTTAGTGCGTCTGTATTCCTTTTTCATGTATCTATTATATCACATTTTAGGTACAATGTTGTTACAGACATATGAACGCAACTACATAATGTAGTAGCTTGAAAATCACTTATTCCAAATGAGCTCTAAGGCACGACCTTTCATCCCACGGTTAAAACCGTGGGTTTTCCCAGTCTTCATTTTGTAAAAGCATCCCGTCACAAAATGCAATATTCATAAGTTCACCTGCTTGTACTAAAAAAGAGCCACACCTGTTGTTGGCAGATGGGGCTCTTGTATTATGGTTAGCCTAACAAAGAATCAAAGAACGATACGCCGGTAGGCTTGTTTGTGGTCTGGATGATAGTAGTGGAAGGCTCTGCCTTGATTTCGAACTTTGGTGTTGTAGGCGTTTCCTTCTTTTCTTGATGTACTTCCGGTGTGTGTGTATTGATAACCACGAATGAGTAGCCATCTGCAGACGCCTGCACAGAAGAAGTGTATCCATCGACAGGTGTTTCAGTTACCGTGTAGGTAATCTGTTTACCTTCATGGAATTTCGGCAGGCTATCAACCGCCGTCTTGTAATCTCCCGCTTTGTTCAATGTGATGCTGCGAGAGGAGTTGTCAGAGCCGGTCAGCGTGATGCTGATTGCATCGGGACGGATGTTGTCGGCGTTCTGGCTGTCGTTCCAGTTCTTTACGATATTGATAGTTACCGTTTCCGGTTTGTGTGCGTTCGTGATGATAAAGCCGCCTTCTGTTTCCTTGATAGAAGGAGTATATCCGGCAACATCTTTCTCCGACACTTCGTATTTGATGGTTGCGCCGTCTGCTTTGCAGAACAAGCCTTCAAAAGTATAAGTCCAGTTGTTTTCTTTGTTCAGCTTTGCGGTGTATTTAGAGTTGTTAGAGCCCGTGAGCGTCACAGTGACAGAATCGGGGCGAATACCGTCTTGATTCTCTGCATCATCCCAGACCTTAGAGACCTTAATGGTCTTTTTGCTTACTTCATGGGTGTTGGTGATAGTGAAGCCGTACCCGGATTCTGCTGCTTGAATGTCTGTCTCGTATCCTTCAACAGGTGTTTCTGCCAAGCTGTAGGAGATGAGTTCTCCGTTATGATACTTCGGCAGGCTTGTGAAGATAGTGGAGTACCCTGAATCTTTCTCCAAGTCTTTCTTGTACGTAGAGCCATCAGAGTCGGTCAGCGTAACGTGGATGCTGTTCGGGCGCAGACCGTCGCGGTCTTCATCGTCGTTCCAGACTTTCGTTACAGGAATATCGACTACTGCCGGTGTGTGGTCATTCTTGATAGTAAACGTGTATCCGTCAGTACCCTTCGTGACCGTTCCTGCATATCCATCCGTCTCGACTTCCTGCAGGCTGTACTCAACCAGAGTTCCGTCATTGAAGTATTTCGGCAGATTTGCGAAGATGTAAGTCCAGTTATCCTTTTCGCTGATAGTGGCATTGTAAGTATTGCCATCGGAGCCTGTGAGGATAACGTCAATGGAGTCAGGGCGTAAACCGTCTTGGTTCTCGCCGTCCTCCCAGACCTTATCAACTGTGACCGTTACGGTTTCGGGAATATGTGTATTAGTGAATACATAGCCCGTATCGGTCTTTTCGATAGTAGTCGTGTAGCCGGGAATCTCATTCTCTTCTGCCGTATAAGAGATTTCGTTTCCGTTTTCTCTTACGGGCAGATTCGTAAAGGAATGCTTCCACTTAACATCTTCATCCAGTTCAGAGGAATCAACGAGCTTGTCGTTTCCTTTGAGCTTGATATTGACAGCGTCGGGGCGAATACCATCTTGGTCATCGTTATCTTCCCAAATAACGCTGATATTGCGCAGCGTAATTTCCGGGATGTGTGTGTTTGTGACCGTTACCACATTGCCGTTGGCGACAATGCTGGTCGTGTACTGCGGGATTTCATCTTCCGTCACAGTGTACTTGATTTTCGTGCCATCCTTAAAGCGGTCGAGGTCCTTAAAGACAATAGACGACCAAGAAGAATCCTTAGTAAAGTCTTTTGTATCCTGTGTGCCATCAGTTCCGCTCATGTGGATAGTCGTCGTATCGGGGCGGTAACCATCTTGGTTGTTTGCGTCGTTCCAAACGACATTCACAACCAAGTCGAGCTTTTCGGGTGCATGTGTGTTCGTGATGGTGATAAGGTTATCCTTTTCGGAAATTTCCTTTTCGTAACCGCCAACCGCTTCTTCATCAATGGTGTACTGAATCGGAGTTCCTTCCTTGAAATACTTGTACAGACCCTCGAAGGTTTCTGTCCAGTTGTTTGCGGCGGAAAGGTTCTTTTCAATGTAGGTGCCATCGGTTCCGGTCAGAGCAATACGCAGCGTGTTCGGGCGCAAACCGTCTTGATTGTTGTTGTCATCCCAGACCTTAGTGACTGTCTTAGCCAGTTTCTCCGGCTCGTGGGTATTCATGATTTGGAATGTGTACTTATCGGTGTTGGCAACATTGGTGGTATATCCGTCAACCTCATTCTGAGTAACAGTGTATACGACTTCTTTGCCTTCATCGAAGAATTTCGGCACATCCTCAAATACGGTTGCAAAGCTATCTTTATCGGTTACGATATGCTGATAGACTTTACCGTTCGAGCCTTGCAGCGTGATGACCGTTTCTTTTGCGCGGATACCGTCGCGGTTATCATCGTCATCCCAGACGGTGGTGACAGGGACATTCACAGCGGCAGGTACATAGTTGTTTGTGATGGTGAAGCTGTATCCGTCAGAACCCTTTACAATCTCGTAAGTATACGGATTGCTGTTGGCTTCCTGTAAGGTATAGTCAATCTTCACGCCGTTCTTGTATTGCGGCAGGTCTTTGAATTGATAGGTCCAGCCATCGTTTTTCGTGATTGCTGCGTTACGCACAGAACCATCGGAACCTGTCAGCGTGACCTGAATCAGAGACGGGCGAATACCGTCCTGATTGTTTGCGTCATCCCAGACCTTTACAGCAGAGACAGTAACGACGGCAGGCGTATGCGAGTTCGTAATAGCGTAGCTATCACCCGTCTGTTTGATTTCGGTTTCGTAGCCGGGAATCGCGTTCTCCTTCACAGTATACTGGATTTCCGTGCCATTCTTGTATTTCGGCAGGTTATTGAGGTTGGTTGCCCAGTTCTGTCCCTCGAACAACTGAACGAATCGTGCGCTGCCATCACTGCCGTTTACGACTGCCGTAATGGTCTTCGGACGCAGCCCGTCTTGGTTATTCCCGTCGTTCCATGCCTTCGTAATAGTAATATTCTTTGTCTCATCTACATGCGTGTTGATAAGAACAAAAGACTTGCCGTTGCGTGTGATAGAAGATGTGTACCCCGGAACAGATTCCTCGGTCAGCGAATACTCAATCACCTTGCCATCTGCATATTTTGGCAGGTTGGAGAACATGACAGACCACTGATTGTCAGCATTCAATTTTTCGGTATAGCTGCGGCCATCAGAGCCATGCGCCGTGACAGTGATTTCGTCTGGACGCATACCGTCGTTGTTTCCGTTATCCTTCCAAGTCTTTGTGACAAAAAGTTCAGTAGCAGCGGGCGTATGTGTATTGGTGATGGTGTAGTTATCTCCGTTCTGAGCAACCCTGTCCGTATAGCCGGAAACGAATGCCTCCGATACAGTATACTGGATGCTCTGACCGTGGTTCTGGCTCTTCGGCAGATTCTCGAACATTGTCGTCCAGTTCTCTGCTGCAGATACCGATTTTACGCGGCGGCTGCCATCGTCACCTGTCAGAATAATCGTGATAGCGGACGGACGCAGACCATCTTGGTTGTTGCTGTCTTTCCAAACCTTAGATACAGTCTTTGTGACCGTCTCAATGGGTTTCGTGTTGGTCAGTGTGAACTTATAGCCGGATGCATCCTTTGCTATCGTCGTAGTATATCCGGGTATCTTCTCTTCGGCTATCGTGTAGTTGATAAGAGTACCGCCGTCATGGTATTTCGGAACAGACTGGAATACGCAGGTATACCCGTTTTCCGTAGAAAGTGTTCCGGTATAGAGTTTGCCGTCACTGCCATTCAATACGATATCAACAGATTCAGGTCTCATGCCATCGCGGTCGTTGTCATCGTCCCATTTCTTGACAATGGTAACATCCACAGTTGCGGGGCTGTATTTATTCGTCAGAACAAATACATAATCACTTCTCTTTTCAACCACATCACTGTAGCCGGACATGGTATCTTCTGTAAGCGTATATTCGATTTGCGTGCCCTCGTTGAAGAACTTGGGCAGTTTCAGGAATGTATGTTTCCAGTTGTTTGCTGCCGTGATGGTTGTCGCATACCGTTTTCCGTCACTGCCTGTCAGAATGACAGAGATGGAATCCGGACGATTACCGTCCTGATTTTCTCCGTCTGTCCAGATTTTCGTGACATCCACATTAACAGTCTCGGGAATATGCGTGTTGGTTACAGTGAATGTATTTCCGCTGCTGCGAATATCATTCGCATAACCATCAATAGCGGATTCTGTCAGTGTATAAGAGATTCTCTGACCGTTTTGATATACAGGCAGGTCCTCAAATACTACATCATTCCAAGCATCATCCTTGTTTACCGTCTTTTCCTGTTCACTGCCATCAGAGCCGTGAAGTGTATAGGTGACAGCATCAGGGCGAACGCCATCCCGGTTATCTTCATCACGCCACACAAGTGTTACTGTGCGCATAGTCGTTTCGGAATCGTGTTCATTGATGAGCTGGAATCCGTCTTCCGTCTTCACGACACTGGCTTCATAGCCCGCTGTATCCGATTCTTTCACATTATACGCAACGATATTACCATGGTCGCGCTTCGGCAGATTTTCGAATGTGGCTGTCCAGCCGTTATCCTCATTGAGAGTAGCGGTCTTGGATACTGCATTGCTTCCCGTCAGTGTTACCGTTACGGATGCGGGACGAATACCATCCTGATTTTCGTTGTCTTTCCAAGTCTTAGTGACAGTCTTGGAAATCGTTTCTGGAATATGCGTGTTGTGTACCTCGAAGACATTATTGCCGAGACTCTTTACCTCAGAGGTATAGCCGTCAATCGTAACCGCTTCTACGGTATAATCAACAAGCTGACCGTTCTTCCAATACTTCACAAGGTCATCGCAGGTATAATGCCAGTCACCGGAAGAATGCAGCGGCACTTCATGCCGGTTTCCGTTGGAACCAACAACGATGGCTATCATCTTTCTCGGACGAATACCATCTTGGTCATTCTCATCGTGCCATACCTCTGTGATGTTAATTACGGTATGGTCGGGTGCATGCGTGTTCGTGACTGTAAAATGCTTTCCGTCCTCCGATACTTCTATCGAATTGATATACGAGGGAACTTCATTTTCAGTCAGTGTGTATGTGATGTATTTTCCGCCGTTAAACATCGGGACGCGCTCGAATGTTACTGCGTTCCAGTTATCGGCTGCTGTCATTAGTTTGGTGTACTTAGACCCATCAGAGCCGGTGAGCGTCAAGGTGATAGAGGTCGGACGAGCGCCGTCACGGTCATTATCGTCAATCCATACCTTCTTGACCTCATAGTCTGCTGTCTGAATCTCATGTGTATTCGTAAGGTCGAAACCGGCTGTAGTGGTTACGGATTTCTGTGTATACCCGTCTACGGCTTCTTCCTTGATGGTATAAAGGATAATCGTACCTTCGTTTTGGTATTTAGGCAGATTCTCAAAGCTGTAACTCCAATGATTATCCTTTGTGAGATACTGCGTGCGGCGTGTTCCATCAGTGCCGTACAGTTCAATCTTTACATTGGTGGGGCGAATGCCGTCTCGGTCATTGCCATCATCCCATGTCTTCGTGACTGTTTTACGGATGGTTTCCGGTGCGTGCGTGTTCGTAATGCTCAGGATATATCCGGTATCATCGGTCGTGATTTTTCCGGTATATCCATTAACAGCATCCTCTGTGACTGTGTAGGTGATTTTAGTGCCGTTATTGAAGAATACAGGCAAGTTCTCAAAGGTCTTCGAGAAACCGGTATCTTTTGTAAGTGTTGCCTTGTATGTTTTTCCGTCAGAGCCAGAGAGTGTGACTGCCACAGAATCAGGGCGCACACCGTCTTGGTTCGCGGCATCCTCCCAATACTTGTTGACAACAACATTCGTAACGGCAGAAATATGTTCGTTAGTTACTGTGAATCCGGTATCGGCATCGCCTTCGATTTTATAGGTATAGCCATTGACTGCTTCCTCGTTCAGAGTGTAGTCAATCGCAACGCCTTCCATCCAATAACGGGGCAGGTCTTTGAATTCGTATTTCCACTTCCCTGCTGCTGTCAGGTTTGCTTCATACACATTTCCATCAGAACCCATCAATGTGACGTGGATGGCAGACGGACGAACGCCATCTTGGTTTCCATTGTCTTCCCAAGTCTTCGTAACGGGGATGCTGAATGTTTCCTGCACATGGCTGTTCGTGATTGTGAACGAGCGGCCTTCGTTCGTAACGGTGTAGGTATACCCTGCTACTGCATCTTCTGTAATTGTATAGGTGATTTTGTTACCGTTCGCATCAAACAACGGCATATGCTTAAAGATATACTTCCAATCCTTTGCATTGCTCAATGTTGCTTCCGTAGAAGAACCATCCGAGCCGTTCAGGTGGATAGTAACACTGTCGGGGCGCATACCATCAATGTTATTACTGTCATCCCAGACTTTAGTAACCGTAAAGTCGTCAAACTGTGGGACATGCTTATTTGTAACGGTGATAGCGTAGCCTTTATCAGCAGAACCTGTTGTAGCGCCTACCGTAGCGGTATAACCATCCATCGGGTTTTCGATGACAGTATACTGGATTGTCTGTCCTTTATAATAAGCGGGAATTGAACGGAATGTATAACTCAGGTAAGTATCCGTTGCTTTGAACAGCGCGGTGTACGCTTTTTGGAGCGGAACTGCTTCTGTTTTGCCGTCAGGCAATGTAACGGTACCTTTCAGTGTGATGACTGCGTTTTGACGAATACCATCTTGGTCATTGGCGTCATCCCATTTCTTGGTGACTGTCAGGTTTGTTGTTTCGCTTGTGTTTTTAAGTGTATACAGGTTGTCGGTCTGGCGAACGCCATCTACCGAAATGTAGGTTTTCCAAACAAGGTTATTGTTCTCGACTGTTGTTTCCGGCATAACCTTGATAACATGAGTTTTTGTATCTCGCACATAGCCGGGCAGAGTCTTTGTTTCTGTCAAATGATAGGTGGCGATATCTTGATTTGTAAAATGAATCAAACCATCTTTATCAGTAATAAGATGCTCCGCTTGAGCAAAAGTCTCTATAGATGCTGTTGTGTAAAGCTCATTCGAATCATCCGAAAATACGGATTTTTCTGAATCTTCTGCTCCTTCATAGATTTGAGGAGCTCCTTGATGACGGTCATCTGGAAATACAGATTTTCCGAAATTTTCCGCCTTCGAGTAGATTTCGTAGTCGAATTTTACATTCTCAAACGGAATGCCGGACAGGTCTTCGACTTTCTTCAAATCAAAGCTTGTCAACAGACGGATAAAACCTGCGTCGTTGTGTTTGCTGAGCACATTGTACTCTGTTTTTGTGTTGACGGGCAGTTCAATATCTCCAATCCATGCGCAGTACATATGGCTGCGGTCCAGCGAGATATTCGGTTGTGCCTCAGAATCCAGCGTATCATCATTACCTTGGTTGATAAGGGTCTGACCGTAGCAATCGTATGTATTATCAAATACGACATAGTAGATGCCGGGTTCAAGACAATTGTATTCGTAGTAACCGTCTGTCGCCGTATTCAAGTCACCATTACCGATAAGTTCACCAAATACATTGTAAGACTTATACAGCAGATGACCGCTGATGTTTGTTCCTTGTTCATCTGCATCGGCAAACTTCGACTTTGTAGTGCGGCGCAGATAAATATGTGTTTCTACATTTTGGGTTTCGTTAGCTTCGCGGATACCGTTGTAGTTGTCATCCTGCCAGATGTAACCGTAAACCTTGGAAGGAATATACAGCGCACAGTTGGCTGTGCTGACATAGAAATCCTTCTCATTACTCAGGTTTACAACACGGGTATCGGGAATCTGATAGGTCTTCGATACTGCCTTGGCTACCTTGTTGTTCTGCATGACAGCCGTGGAATCGTTGCCCATCTGAGTCTTTTTATCGGTGGTTGCTGTTGGAGAAACGGTGAATCCAAAATAATCGTATTCTTTCGGCAGAACTTTCTTGTCGGCAGCGGTCCTATCTGTCTCCTCATACTCGACCTTGTAAGTACCGGGTTTCAGAGCAAGGAACTCATAGTATCCGGCAAAATCTGTATAAGTAGTTGCGACAGTTGCACCTGCTGCGTTTTTCAGTGTGACTTTCACACCGTTCAGAACGGGCTCTTCAATATCGATGTCAGCCTGCGTTTCGTGCCAGCCGTCAAGGATACCGTTATAGTCGCTCTCTACCCAGACATAGCCGCGAATAGAGTTGTTGGCACTCAATGCAAAGTTCTTATATTCTGCGTTGACGGGAGTAATGCCTGTACCGGACATGCTGTTGATGTAGATTTCTCCAATCGTAGCAGAGGTCAGCATGCT
>ULOE01012912.1_pt1 | contig 14537 bp, 10 predicted proteins | sample 1952291 | NCBI WGS metagenome assembly ULOE01 (sample SAMEA4835595, study PRJEB28245) | human gut metagenome | biome: gut microbiome; material: fecal sample | place: Denmark | collected 2008 | reverse complement strand
AGATTATTTTATCAAATCTTCATTCTCTTGTCAAGCACTTTTTTATTTTTATTTTTGTGCTTTTTACTGATATTTCGCATCAGCAGAAATTAGTATATCAGGTTCGCGTCCACTTGTCAATGTTTTTATTTAAAAACTTTTCAATCTTCTGCGATTTCTGTGATTCGATTTTCTCAGTTTGCTCCGCCGTTTTCGCGGGAACATTTATATATTATACACGCTTGCCGAAAAATGTCAACACCTTTTTTCACTTTTTCTCTTTTTCTTTTCAAACCCCTGATTTTTCCGCAATTTCACCGATTCGACCCCCTCATTTCCCTCTGCTTCTTCTATATAATGCAGCAAAATCCCCAAAAGCAAAACCCCAATGGCATGCCATCAGGGTTCCTTTTCTGTCTATTCTGTTCTTACGCCTCCGTTTTCTCCTTTTGCGCCTGTCTTTTCTCCTCCATCTTAGAAACGCAAAGCGTACATGCCGCATCCCCGGTAATGTTTACCGTTGTTCGTCCCATGTCAAAAATACGGTCTATCCCTGCCACAAGCGCAATCCCCTCTACGGGCAGGCCAACGCTCTGCAGCACCATTGCCAGCATAATCATCCCTGCCCCAGGCACGCCTGCTGTCCCGATGGATGCCAGTGTTGCCGTCAGAATGATTGTCAGCTGCTGTCCAATCGTCAGATCAACCCCAAAACAGGTCGCAATAAAAATGACGCACACGCCCTGATAAATTGCCGTACCATCCATATTGATGGTCGCGCCCAAGGGCAGCACAAAGCTTGCAACATCCTTCTTCGCCCCCAGCTTCTGCACACATTCCAGATTCAGCGGCAGTGTCCCTACGGAAGATGCACTGGAAAATGCAAACAGGATTGCCGGCAGCATCCCCTTAAAGAACTGAATCGGACTCAGTCCGCCCATCGCCTTCACCGTCAGCGAATACACAACCACCATGTGCAGAATATACGCCGCATACGCCACCAGAAGCACCGTTGCCAAATCCCCCAATACAGAGGGGCCGTTTTCCGCCACCACAGGTGTAATCAAGCAAAAAACGCCAATCGGGCTCAGCTTGATGATTGCATCCATTACATACATGGAAATCGCACTTGCGCTCTCTACAAATTCCGTAAACGCCCTTCCTTTTTCGCCAACCGCAATCGCGCCAAACCCAAAGAACAGCGCAATCACGATAACCTGCAGCATATTTGCGTTTACCATAGGCTCCAATGCGTTATTCGGGAAAATATTCACGATGGTTTCGATAAAGCTCGGTGCCTCCGCCGCCTCATATTCCAAACCCGATGTCGCAAGCTGATGGAAAAATCCCTTGCAAAGGTTCGCAATCACCAGACCAATCAGCACCGCCATCGCCGTTGTACACATATAATAGCAAACGGTTTTCACCCCGATACTGCCAACCTTCCGCATGTCCTGCATGGAAATCACGCCGCTCATAATCGAGAACAGTACAATCGGCACTACAATGAATTTCACTAAGTTTAAAAATAACGTCCCGAACGGCTTAATGTATTCCACCGCAATCTCAGGCGTTTTCATCAATGCAGCCCCCACCAGAATCCCCAGCACCAGGCCTGCAAAAATATATGCCGCCAAGGGCAGCTTTTTCTTTTCCTTTGCCATTTCTTCCTCTCCTTCTTCTGTAAAAAATCGCACTGTTGCCTATTGTACATCACCTTTCCCCATTTTTCAATGCTTTCCTGCCGTTTCCACGAAAAATCGCAGGCACTCAAAAAAGGGATAAACCCATTTTTTGGGGTTTATCCCTTTTTATTATGTCTTATTATACTGCTATGCTTCCCTGATTGCCTATGTAATCCTTAGCGAGGGAAGTTAATCTGTGCCTGTGCCGCAGCCAGTCTTGCGATAGGTACGCGGTAGGGAGAGCAGGATACATAGTCCAGACCAATCTGGTGGCAGAATTCAACAGAATAAGGATCGCCGCCGTGTTCGCCACAGATACCCAGATGGATGTCGGGACGAACGAGTTTTGCCTTTTCTACTGCCCACTGCATCAGCAGACCAACGCCTGCTCTGTCCAGTCTTGCAGTAGGGTCAACCTCGTAGATATTCTTGTCGATGTAGTCAGCCAAAATCTTACCTGCGTCATCACGGGACAGACCATAGGTCATCTGTGTCAGGTCGTTTGTACCGAAGGAGAAAAATTCAGCCTCTGTTGCAATCTGGTCAGCTGTCAGTGCAGCTCTGGGGATTTCAATCATGGTACCAACCAGATAATCCAGCTTCTTGCCCTTTGCTTCAAATACCTTTTCTACTGTTTCTACTACGATATTCTTTACATATTTCAGTTCCTTGATTTCGCCAACCAAAGGAATCATGATTTCAGGCTTAATGTTGATGCCATCCTCCTCGGAAACCTCGATAGCAGCTTCCATGATAGCCTTTGCCTGCATTCTTGCGATTTCGGGATAGCTTACAGCCAGACGGCAGCCTCTGTGACCCATCATGGGGTTCAGCTCATGCAGACTGCGTGCCTTGATTTTCAGTTCTTCCACTGTTTTGCCTGTCATTTCAGCCAGCTGTGCAAATTCTTCCTCTGTGTTAGGCATGAACTCATGCAGAGGGGGGTCCAGCAGACGAATGGTAACAGGTCTTTCCTGCATTGCCTTGTAGATGCCCTTGAAGTCATCCTTCTGGAAAGGCTCAATGCCTTCCAGTGCCGCTTCTCTTTCCTCTACGGTATCGGACATAATCATCTTTCTGAATTTCATGATTCTGTCAGCCGCAAAGAACATGTGCTCTGTTCTGGTCAGACCGATACCCTCTGCACCGAAGTCGATTGCTGTCTGTGCATCGTTGGGTGTGTCGGCATTTGTTCTAACCTTCAGCACTCTCTTCGCGTCAGCCCAAGCCATGAAGGTCTGGAAGTTGCCTGTAATTTCTGCCTTTACGGTATGAATATCTTCGCCGTAGATGTTGCCTGTGGAGCCATCCAGAGAGATATAGTCCCCTTCCTTGAAGGTTCTGCCGCCCAGTGTAAAGGTCTTTGCTTCTTCGTTCATCTTGATTTCTTCGCAGCCGGATACACAGCAGGTACCCATACCACGCGCAACAACCGCTGCGTGAGAGGTCATACCACCACGCACTGTCAGGATACCCTGAGATGCTGCCATACCTTCGATATCCTCAGGAGAGGTTTCCAGACGAACCAGAATAACTCTGTCGCCTGCTTCTGCAGCAGCCTTTGCTTCCTCTGCTGTGAAATAAATCTTACCTGCGGCAGCGCCGGGGGATGCGGGCAGCCCCTTGCCCAGAGCCTTTGCAGCCTTCAGTGCAGCCTGGTCGAATGCAGGGTGCAGCAGCTGGTCAAGCTGTTTGGGTTCTACTCTCAGCAGAGCCTCGTCTGTTGTAATCAGACCCTCGTCTACCATTTCAACCGCGATTCTCAGAGCCGCGTTTGCAGTTCTCTTACCGTTTCTTGTCTGCAGGAAGAACAGCTTGCCTTCTTCAATGGTGAATTCCATATCCTGCATATCTTTATAATGCTTTTCCAGTGTGTTTGCGATATCCATGAACTGATCGTAAACACAGGGCATATCTTCCTTCAGCTTTGCAATGGGGTTAGGTGTACGAACACCGGCAACTACGTCCTCGCCCTGTGCGTTTACCAGATATTCACCCAGCATAGCCTTTTCGCCTGTAGCAGCGTTTCTTGTGAAGGCAACACCTGTACCGGAGGTATTACCCATATTGCCGAATACCATCATCTGTACGTTTACGGCAGTACCCCAGCTGTAAGGGATATCGTTCATTCTTCTGTAAACGAAAGCACGGGGATTATCCCAGCTACGGAATACAGCCATTGCTGCTTCCAGAAGCTGTTCCTTGGGATTCTGAGGGAATTCCTTGCCCTGGTCATCCAGATAAATCTGCTTGAAGATAGCAGTTACCTTTTTCAAATCCTCTGCTGTCAGGTCTGTGTCATATTTTGCGCCAACACTTTCCTTGTATTCATCCAGCTTTCTTTCAAATTTGGATTTAGAAACGCCGATAACAACGTCTGCAAACATCATGATAAATCTTCTGTAGGAGTCATAAGCAAATCTTGTATTTCCTGTCTTCTTTGCCAGACCTTCTACGGAAATATCATTCAGCCCAAGGTTCAGAACAGTATCCATCATACCGGGCATGGATGCTCTCGCACCGGAACGAACGGAAACCAGCAGGGGATTTTCGGGGTCGCCCAGCTTCTTGCCTGCGATTTCCTCCAGCTTTGCCAGAGCAACTTCAATCTGGTCGATCATTTCATCTGTCAGCTTCTTGCCGCCTTCGTTGTATTCCGTACAAGCCTCTGTGGAAATGGTGAAGCCATAAGGAACAGGCAGTCCCAGATTTGTCATTTCAGCAAGGTTAGCGCCTTTGCCGCCCAGCAGGTTTCTCATGCCCGCGTTGCCTTCGCTGAACATATAAACATATTTCTTGCTCATTACTCATTACCTCCTGTAATCAATTTTGGGTAAATTCTGATTCCTGCTCTTGCCGCAAAGCAAGGCAGAAACATTCTGTTAAAAACAATTACCACTTTTGCAACTCTTCTGTGCCGCGAGGAAAATTCTTCCCTATGCTAAGAATACCCCAAATTTCCCCGTTGCACAAGAGTGTATTTTGTATTTTTTGAAAAAATCGGGACATTTTTTGCCCCACTCTTTTTTGATACATCGCATACCGCAAAATAAAAGCTTTCATTTCCTTTTTTCGACATAAAATACCGCTTTTGCGGCACGAAAAAAAGCAGCCCATAAAACGGGCTGCTTTCCCTTTATCTTGCTTTATCTCATTACAGCAGGCTGCCAACTGCCAGGAACAGAGGCGCGAATACCAGAGATACAACTGTCATCAGTTTGATCAGGATGTTGATGGAAGGACCGGAAGTATCCTTGAAGGGGTCACCAACGGTATCACCGATAACGGCTGCTGCGTGTGCATCGGAGCCTTTACCGCCGTGGTTGCCTTCTTCAATGTACTTCTTCGCATTGTCCCATGCACCGCCGGCATTGGACATGAAGATAGCCATCATAACACCTGTTACCAGAGCACCTGCAAGCAGGCCGCCCAGTGCATCAACGCCCAGCAGCAGACCAACTACCAGAGGAGCTGCAACTGCCATGATACCGGGAACCAGCATTTCCTTCAGTGCTGCTGTTGTGGAAATTTCTACGCATTTCTTGTAGTCGGGCTTGCCTGTACCTTCCATGATGCCGGGGATGGTACGGAACTGTCTTCTTACTTCTTCAATCATTTCAAATGCAGCTTTCCCTACGGACTGCATTGTGAATGCGGAGAACAGGAAGGGCAGCATACCACCGATCAGCAGACCGATGATAACACGAGGATTCAGCATGTCGATTGTGGACAGGCCAACAGCCTCTGCATAGGATACGAACAGAGCCAGTGCTGTCAGTGCTGCGGAACCGATTGCGAAGCCTTTACCCATAGCTGCTGTTGTGTTACCAACTGCGTCCAGCTTATCTGTGATGTTTCTTACGGAATGATCCAGACCTGCCATTTCTGCGATACCACCTGCGTTATCGGCGATAGGGCCGTAAGCGTCAACCGCTACAGTGATACCTGTTGTTGCCAGCATACCTACTGCGGACAGAGCGATACCATACAGACCACATACGGTGTATGCAATGTAGATACCTACGCAGATCAGGATGATGGGGATAGCTGTGGATTCCATACCTACAGCCAGACCGGAAATGATTGTGGTTGCAGGGCCTGTTTCGGACTGGTCTGCAATCTTCTTAACGGATTTGTAGTCACCGGAGGTGTAAATTTCTGTGATGATACCGATAATCTGACCAACAATCAGACCTGCGATAACTGCGATGGCAGCCTTCATGTTGCCAAAGCAGGTTTTGGACAGAATCACAGATACAATCGCAACCAGAATTGCTGCTGTATAGGAGCCTGTCTTCAGAGCCTTGTGAGGGTTTGCGTTTTCATCACCCTTAACAAAGAATGTACCGATGATGGAAGCCAGAATACCAACTGCTGCCAGCACCAGAGGATACAGAGCGCCTTCTGCGCTGTAGTATACCAGACCCAGTGTGATTGCAGAGATAACGGAACCAACATAGGATTCAAACAGGTCAGCACCCATACCTGCAACGTCACCAACGTTGTCGCCTACGTTATCGGCGATAACTGCGGGGTTACGAGGGTCATCCTCAGGGATACCTGCTTCAACCTTACCTACCAGGTCAGCACCAACGTCGGCAGCCTTTGTGTAGATGCCGCCGCCAACACGGCCGAACAGAGCGATGGAGGAAGCACCCAGAGAGAAACCGAACAGGATGTCTGCATTGCCTGTCAATACATAGATTGCGCCTACGCCCAGAAGGCCCAGACCAACTACGCACATACCCATAACTGCGCCGCCGCTGAATGCGATAGACAGGGCTTTGTTCATACCGCCTGTTCTAGCTGCATTTGCAGTTCTTACGTTTGCATTTGTCGCAACTGTCATACCGAAGAAGCCTGCCAGTGTGGAGAAGATTGCACCAACAACGAAGCAGATTGCTGTAGGCCAGCTTACGCCGAAGCCAATCAGAATAAACAGTACAGCTGCGAAGATAACCAGAATTTTGTATTCTGCGGACAGGAACGCTCTTGCACCCTCTCTGATGCTTGCAGCGATTTCCTGCATTCTGTCTGTACCCTCGTCCATTTTGTTAACCTTACCTGCCAGGACGAAAGCAAACAGCAGCGCCACGATACCAAGTACAGGCGCCAGATAGATTAAACTTGCCATAATAATCCCCCTGTTTCTTAAAAAATTTAGAATGTGGATAATAATAAAAATGCGGAATATAACTTCCTTCCCGCCGGGGCGGAAAATCAGTTCCCACGGGAGCGCCCTTCGCACCCCTCCGGTCGGTTCTGCCGGAAAAGCTCCGAAAAAAACAAATACACAGCCAAATCCTTCTGCACCAGAAAGCCCTGTTTTTGATGGCGCAGGGGGAATCGACGTGTATCATTTTTCATGCGTTCCCTGCGGGTCAAGTCATATTCTGTCCCACAACTAAGTATAAACGAAAGGGTTTCCAAAAATCAAGTCACATCCTCCACACAGTTGTACTAATTTTGTATACAATTTTTGTTATTTTTGAACAATCTGCACAAGCAGGCTGTTTTTCCGCCCGTACAATCCAAAAAACTCTCCCCAAATAACCGGAGAGAGTTCTTTTTTCCTATTGTTTATTTTCATATCCGTGCAAGCCGAAGTCCTGCTTTCGCCCCACTCCTTATTGACACAGGAACTGCGCCACCAGCGGCAGTGTGATAACAGAAAGAATTGTGGAAACAAAGGCATATTCCGATGCTCTCTTCTCATCATTGCCGTAAAGATCGGCAAAGGAGGGCAACGCCGCCGCCGCAGGTGTCCCCATCAGCACCACCAGTACGCTCAGTGCCATGCCGCTCATGAAGGTTCCGCAGATGAGCTTCGTAATGATGGGCATAATAATCAGCGTAAGGAAGCTGAAAATATAAACCTTTTTATCCTTGAAGATTTCGCGCACATTCGCCGCCGCCAGCAAAGACCCAATGTAAATCATGGAAAGGCAGACAGTTGTATTTGCGGAATACTGCAGCACATCAAAAATAGGCTGCGGCAGAGAAATCGAGTTCACAAAGCAGAATACGCCGATAATCGCGGAAAGGCAGATTAGGTTGATAAACGCATCCTTGAGCATCTGCAATGCGGATTTTTTCAAATCACTGCCCATTGCAAACAGCACAGAGCAGACGGTAAACAGGAATACATTGCAGGTAAACATGACAGCTACGCAGAAAATCAGTCCCTCTACGCCGTACATTGCCATAATCAACGGCTGCCCCATAAAAATAACGTTGCTGTAAACGCCGCCGCCGCTGAATAGCCCCAGCTCCTTCGGCTGCATTTTCATCGCCTTGCCGACAATAAAGAACAGCAGCGCACCGATGCAGCACATCAGATACGTCGCACCGCAGGTCACCAGAAAGCCCTTGAAAATCTCAGGAGAATATTCCCTTTGCAGCAGAACTACCATGTTACAGGGAACCGCCACGCGCGTCAGCACGATAGAAAGCCCCTTCGCATTCGTCAGTGACAGAAAATTCTTCTTGTGCAGCACCACGCCGATAATCATCAAAATGACCATCGTAATGAGCTGATAAATTACAGGTATCGCCATTGCTCTAAACTTCCTTCCTCTTATCTTCTATCTCTCATATTTTTTATAGCGACTTCCATTTTATCTTAAAATAAGCCGGTTTGCAATATTTTTTCCATTTTTCTGCAATATTTTCAATCTTTTATCAAAAGATAACCAGTTTAAATTTAAAAAATAAGATATCTTATTTATTGAAATGCATTTTTTTCTCCAAAAGACACTGCGCCGCCTTTGCCGCCAGAATCCCTACAACCGCCCCTGCCAGAACGTCCGTCGGAAAGTGTACCCCCAAATACAGACGGGAAAATCCAATCAGTGCCGCCAGCACATACGCCGCCGCTCCCCATCTGCGGTCAATGGCATAAATCGCCGTTGCCGCCGCAAAGGATGCCGAGGTGTGTCCGGAAGGAAAGGAATAATCCCCCAGCCTGCGCACCAGAATCTCGTACCCCAGCAGGTCATACGGTCGCGTGCGCGCCACCAAGGGCTTCAGCAGAAGATTGCAGATAACCATATTGAATGCCAGAGAAAGCAGCACCAGCAGCCCGCGATTGCTCCATTTTCGTCCCTTTACGCCAAGCAGCAGAAGCACCACGCCAATCCCAATCCAGAGCATCCCCTTGTTCGCCAGAGAGGAAATAAAAATCATAATTTTATCCATAACAGGGCTTGCAAAAACCTCCCGTATCCAAAGCAAAAGCTGCCCGTCCATCTCAAAAAGCCGTTCCATCTCAAAACCTCCTTTTCCGTCATCGTATCACATCGTTGCTCTCTCGGTCAACGGGTGCAAAAGAAAAACCGAAGGAGGAGCTCCTTCGGTTTTTCTAAGTACGCATCAAATATTCATTTTATATTTTCCTTTATTGTTGTTCTGAAACTATCTTATAAATATTCGCCTTGTGGAACGCTGCGCCTACCACAAAGAAAATCACTGCACCTGCTACGCCCTGTACAATGTTTTCGGGAATAGAGGTTGCCGCTACCGCAAAGCTGCTCTTCAAAATACCGCCGCCGATAAAGTAGCCGAATACCATCCATGCAACGCCAACAACAGCCGCCAACAGGTTGCGCCCTGTGTAGAATTTTGCTCTGCTGCCTGCGCCGGATGCAATCTTACCAATCAGCCAGCCCATCAGACCCTTGATAATCAGCGTAAAGGGTGCCCAATGGCTGTAGCCGCTCAGAACATCCGCCAGTGCGGAGCCAATACCGCCGGCAACCATGCCGTATCTTGCCCCGAAGAATACCCCGACCAGAAGAATCATGCTGTCCCCCAGGTGTACATAGCCCTGTGTTGCGGAAACAGGAATCTGGAATACCATCGTGCAGACTGCCACCAAAGCAATCAGCAAGCCGTGAATACAAAGCTCTTTCGTTTTCATTTTTGCATCTCCCACCTTACTTGTTTTTTCGTTATCGTAAGGATATCATATCCATCGTCTGTCCGCCAGTAGCAGCACAGTAAAACAAATAATTGTATCGGTGCAATCCATCATTTTGTACCCATACGCTTACTGCAATTCCTCTTTTAACCGCTCCATCACTCGCTCCAGTGTAAAAGAAGCCATCAGCCGCCGATTCTCTCTATCCAGTAAGCGAAAATGCCCCGAAACCACATTCTGCTGTATCCGATACCCCTTCTCCTTCCATATCTCTCTCCACCAGACCCTTCCGCCCATTGTTTTCGGGTACTGCGGCTCTGCCTCCGCAAAGGCAAGCGCCTCCACCAAATCATCCAAATCTCCGCCGAACTGCGCCTGCAAAATGCAGCTTTCGCGGAAAATTGCCGCAAATGCCGCCGCACCCGTCCATCCCAGAGAGCTGCGCCCCTTCTCAATCTCCACAAGGGTCTTTTTGGAAATCCCAAGCACCGCCGCCATTTTTTCCTGCGTAAATCCATATTCCTTCCGCACCGCCTTCAATGCACTGTCCAGTGCCGCGGCAAATTCCTTCTTCGTCATGCTCCTTCTTCCCTTCTTATAGCGGCGACAGATACATCAGGTACGGTGCCGTCAGTATCGCCATCCCCAGTGCGATTTTCTTTTTCTTTCCTTCCTCTAATAAAATCCCCTTCCATACGAACTTTATATGGAAAAAGTAAATCAGTACCCCTGCCAGAACTACGCCAACCGTTGCAAATAAAAATGCCCCCACAGAGGAAAACGGCGCATATATATGAAATGGCAGCGAAACCGCACTGCTGATGATGACCAGAACCCCTGCCGCCAGAAAATCCGCCAGAAATCCAAAGCCCCATGCTTTCCAAATGCCCCTCCGGTAAAGCTCCTTTTTCTCCGGCACCTTGAACAGGAAAAACAGAAGCAGCAGCATTACCGTATCCACAATAAAATTCGCCGGCAGCAAAAGCACAAAAAAATACGGAAACAAAATGGCATAGAAATATATTCCCCACATCGGGAAAATCAGGTTGTACAGCTTGATGTCTCGTTTCATGAAAGACCTCCTTCTCGGCATAATTGGTGTAAATTTACACTTTTTAACTTAGTGTAATTTTACACTTTTATCCTCCCCCTGTCAATCCCCCATAGAAAAAGGAGAGCGGCAATTCGCTCTCCTTCTCTTTTTTATTGAATCCACGCTTCTCCGAAGCCTGCTTTCGATTTCATTTTTTAACCCGTAATGCTGCTGATAACGCCTGCATCTGTAAGGACAACCTTTACTGTATAGCCCTTATTATCTGCATTGCCATCCTCCAGATCCTCCTGCTTCAGACCCTTTACGTTGCAGGTTTTCACCTTGCCGGGCAGATCCAGAGAGAACTTGTTGCCGCTTGCCGTCCGGATGCGGATGTAATCGCTGTCGCAGGAGGTCAGCTCGCCTGCCGCCTCTCTGATGTAAACATTCAGCGTTTCCACTCTTTCCTGATCATCCAGTCCTGCTTCTACATAAACCTTCACATTCGGGTCGGCAATCATTTTCTTCACCGTATCCAGAGATTCTGTAGGAGAACCGTAAACGCGCAGCGTCATTTTTCTTTCGCTCAGGAAGCTGTACGCCTTGCTCTTGCCGTCCACCTGCAAGCCGTTTGCCGCAGAGGTTGCAATGCCGCTTACCTTCGTCAGACCGCTGCCCACATTCGGACCATTTACTAATGTAAACTGATTTACCACGCCGCTGCTGTTGAAGCCCAGCTTGATTTCCTCCCCAACATATTTGGAGGTTGCAATGTCGTCCAGTGTAAACTTCTTGTCGTCCTCGTCCGTCAGCTTCGGCTTGGAGGTTGTAATCAGTTCATATTCGCCGCCGCTTGTTTCGATTTTGATTCTCTTCTTATCCTGATCGTATTCCACCAGCTTGCCGGTTGCCGCTGTCAGTCTTGCGTCAACCTCCGTCACCTTATTGTTGCCGTCCGCAACGATTTCCGCATACAGCTCAAATGCGGAATCGTTCGCCAGTCTGGTCAGCAGCTTCTTGGACTTTGTCTCTGTGCTGCCGATTTTGATAGTATTATCAGAATCCTTCGTGTTGTATTTATCCAGCATCGTGTAGCTTACGGAAGATGTCTTGAATTTCAGCACATCATTCTGAATCGAAGCCACTGTGCCCTTGCGCTCCCGCTTCTCGTCGCTTGTCTTGTTCCAAGCCTGCTTATCTGTGGAAAGATAAATCTCTGTCACCTTGTTGCTCTTGTTCATCACAACCTTGCAGTACATGGTATCATCCGTATCATCCGCGAATGCTTCCGCCTTATCTACGTTGCCCAGATTCTCCCAGTCCTTATTTTTATAGCCGTAGAATGTAATGTTATCCAGAGGGTTCGTGGAACCAAAAGTAAAGGTTGTGGTTTCCTTGTTCTCCTCTACCACCAGCTTCTTGTCATTCAGGCTCTTTACCTTATAGGTTCTGCTGGTGTCCTTTTTCCCCTCGTCAAAGGTATCCTCGGACATAATTACCTTGGAAACCTTTTCATCCGCATTGACCGTAACCTTCACATAAACCGTACCGCTATCTGCCAGCTTCTTCAGTGCCGCCGCTGTGCTCTTGGTGTCACCGATGTAGAATTCGCAGTTTGCCGCAAAGTAATAGGTGCCTTCGCTGCTGCTGCCGATGAATTTCATATTCACGCTGTTTGTGGAGAAGCTCTTTACCTCGCCCACTCTCGTGTATTCATTCGTAAAGGTGATATACAGCTCATCAATATAGGTAACATCCTCATAATTCCCATTCTTCTTTTCTCTTTCAATGGTTGTTTTGATGCCTGCATAGGCGTGCTCCTTATAATGGTCATCCAGCAGGGTTTTCAGCTGTGTTCTTGTCACCGTCTGTCCGCCGACAACGATTTTCGCGCCGGATTTGATGGGATATTTTACGGTTTCGCCCGTGTTTTCGTTCTCAAAGCTAAGGCTGTCATTCTTATAGGAATCCACATACCCCGTCATGTCATATTTGGACTGCGCCGTAGAACCCTTTGTCACGCGCATTGCAATCACGCTGTTGCCGCTGCGGATTAAGGAAACCTGATCGCCCTTGTTCAGACTGCTCAGTGCAACGGTCTGTGTGGTGTTGCCGGAATAAACAGGCATCTGCCCCAGTGTTGCCATCACGTTTTCCGTGCCGCCCTGTGTCATCCTCACCGTAAAGTTGTAATATTTGTTTTCGTTTACCGTAATGTTGGTAATCGTGCCGCTTTCCTCAACGCCCTCTGTCAGGATGCCGTTTGTCTTGTTCAGCATAACAGCCATTTCCGCACGGTTGATGTTCTTCTTGGGGTTGAAGTTGTTGTAGTTGTCCCCACTCACAACGCCCAGTCTTTTCAAAAGGTCGATCTGCACCAGTCTCTCGCCGGAAATGCTCCAGTAGTCCGCAAACTTCTTTGCCTCTGCCGCATCCTTTTCCTTGTCATAATACATTCCAAGCGCATTGCCGAACAGCAGCGCAACATCCTCTCTTGTTGCCGCTGTGTTGCCGCCTGCAAATTTTGTTGCCACCAGCTGCATGTCAATGATGCCGTTCTTCAGCCCATAGGCAACTGCCATCTGCGCCCATTTCGGCACCTGATATGTATCCAGCGTACCCATGTAGGCATACGCCTCCACCGCATCCATGGATTTTGCAACCCCTGTTTTCACCAGCACATTGTAAACCATCTGCATTGCCTCGCAGTAGGTTACGTTGTTTTTCGCACGGAAGGTACCGTCCTCATAGCCGCTTAAAAGGCCCTTGTCCGCCACACTGTTGATGACTGTTTCCGCCCCTGCCCAGGGCACATCGTTGATATCCTTGAAATTTGCCGCATAGGCTGTCAAGGGCAGGCTGGAAGCTGCCATCACCGCAGACAGGATTAACGCGAACTTGCGCTTCATAACTTTTACCCCCTTTGATTTTCGTTTTCTATTTATTGTTCTTATAAATTTCTCTTTCTACTGTTCCATCCGGCACATCTGCCGAAATGTCACTATAAATTATATCATAACTGCGCCCCTCTGCATAGTCCCAAGGTCTTAAGGTTTCTTTAATCTCTCAGGCAAAACCGCCGTTGCTTCCCTCTTTTTCCTCCCTAACGCCTTCCCTCTCCCTTCGCCCCCATTTTATATTCTTTTTTTATCAAAACAGGATTTTTCATCCCATCTTTCCAAAAAAGGTGTATACTAAAGAAAAACAGAAAACTTTATTTTTTTCATAAAGGAGGTCTTTCTTATGCAGGAAAAAAGAACCCACACACGCGTTCCGGCAAAAGCAATCCATGAAACTCCGGCAAACGGCGTTTTCATCACAAAGAACGATCTGAGAAACTATGGTGCCTTTGCAGGTCTTTTCTTTCTCCTTCTGTCTGCCTTCGCCGTTCTGGGCAGAAAATGCAAAAAGGGCGGAAAAGACAAAAAAGAGAAAAAGGGGAGAAAAGACAAAAAAGACGGGAAATGCTGAGGTTTCGCCTTGCCAAGCCGTTTCCTTTTCGCTATACTATTAGGATAGTATAGGAGGGTTATCCTCCTTTTCAAATGCAGAAAAACCGAAAGGAAGAAAAAAACTATGAAATTAGGTATCGTTGTAAATTAGCCTTTTTTCATAAATCTATATACATCAATAAAAGTCCGTAAAACCGCATGGTTACAAAGTTTTTTGAAATTGTAAATTCATAAAACTTCATACAAAATCATATACTTTCATGCCATTTGGGTGTAGAAATGGGTGTAAAAAGATAGTCGAAAACCAGAGTCCAACGCATTTTATGTATTGATAAATGGGCATACAGATTTCTACGGATAGAACCATATAGCATGATAGAACAGAAGTTAAAATATTATAATGTACCGCACAGGCGGCGTTACCTTATCCCAACAGGGAAACAAGGAACGCCGCTATTTTTTTACCCTCA
>ULOE01049645.1_pt1 | contig 14704 bp, 12 predicted proteins | sample 1952291 | NCBI WGS metagenome assembly ULOE01 (sample SAMEA4835595, study PRJEB28245) | human gut metagenome | biome: gut microbiome; material: fecal sample | place: Denmark | collected 2008 | reverse complement strand
ATAACATTTCTCCTTTGTTTCATTTTTTGCTTATTATACAACTATAATATATTGATTTCTATATTTTTTTATTTATTTAATGAATATTTAATAAATAGAAGTGAAATAATTAACAAAAACGCAATGTAAGCACATCAACTTACATTGCGTTTTTAGTTAATCTTTTTGTAAAAGCATTCTGTCGTTATCAAAATCTTTCAATTCTCTTTCACGATAAAGCTTTAACAAGTCTGATACATTCATTTCTTTTCTTGTTTCACTGTCAAGGTCAATTATGATTTCGCCTGAATCCATCATTATTGTTCTTGTGCCGGTAACAAGTGCTTGCGACATGTTATGAGTAATCATCATAGTTGTAATATTGTTCTCTTTCACGATATTATTGGTGATTTTCATAACTTTGTCAGCTGTAACAGGGTCAAGTGCCGCTGTGTGTTCATCAAGTAAAAGAAGCTTTGGTGTAACAATTGTACACATTAAAAGTGTAACAACCTGCCTTTGCCCGCCGGAAAGAAGACCGATTTTAGTTTTCATTCTGTCTTCAAGTCCCATATCAAATCGTGCAAGATGCTCTTGAAAATATTCTCTTTTCTTTTTCCCGATAGCTTGTGAAAAGAAACTTGAACCTGCACGCGAATATGCAAGAGCAAGGTTTTCTTCAATAGTCATATTAGGTGCAGTGCCTTTCATCGGGTCTTGAAAAACTCTGCCTACAAGTCTTGCCCTTTTATGTTCAGGCATAAACGAAATATCTTTTCCGTCAAGTATGATGCTTCCGCTGTCCTGTTCAAAAGTACCGCATATCATATTGAACAGTGTGGATTTTCCTGCTCCGTTTGAACCTACTATTGTAACAAATTCACCGTTATTAAGTGTGAGGTTAATGTTGTTTAAAGCTTTATGCTCATTTACCGTATCTTTAGCAAATGTTTTGGAGACATTTTTAATTTCAAGCATTTTTTCTTGCCTCCTTTTTACTTTTTGCATTTTCAAACTTATGCTTAATTTCAGGTACTACCAATGTAATGGCAACAATAATAGCACAAGTAAGCTTCATAAGATTTTCACTGTTTTTGCCAAAGAGTGATACATCTATAACAAATGCCACAATTATTTTGTAAATTACAGAGCCGACAACAGCACTTGTTAAACCGAGAGCAACATTTCTTTTACCGAAAATTGCTTCACCGATAATTACTGCCGCAAGTCCGTAAATAAGTGTTCCGTTAGAAAAGCTTTGGTCACTGAGTCCCAAATAATGTGAAATCAGCGCACCTGAAAGAGCAATAAGTCCGTTTGCAAGTGCCAAACCGAATATGAGCGAAAAATCAACATTGATTGATGATGCCCTTACCATATCGGGATTATCACCCGTAGCTCTTATGCAAAGGCCGAGATGAGTTCTGAAAAATAAGATAAGAAGTATTAAAACCAAAATACAAACAACCGCACCTATAATAAGACCTGCAATTTTTTTATCAGCACCGCTGATACCGACTGCTTTGAAAAATTTGGTGAAAGCCGAATTATCGTTAAAGTTGAGGTTGGATGAACCCCTAACCATCAAATTTATTGAGTAAAGGCCGCTCATTGTTATAATACCTGCCAAAACAGGATGAACTTTTAGCTTTGTTTGCAAAAGGCCTGTAACAATTCCGGCAAGCACACCGGCAAAAAATGCCGCAATAAAACTTGTAATACTTAAACCTTTGCTTGCAACAATTGCGGCAACTGCCGAGCCAAAGCCGAATGAACCCTCTGTTGTAAGGTCAGGTATGTCTAAAATTCTGAGTGAAATGTATATGCCGAGTGCGAGCAGACCGTAAAGAAAGCCCTCCTCGACAGCTGTAATATAAACCTGCATAATGTGTCCTTAATAGTTTGTAATGATTATTATTCGTTAACTAATTGAATTTCATAGCCGATTGTGTCTTTATCAGGTGTGTTTACACCAAGCATATCGGCTGTGCCGCAGTTAAATGTGCAGTAGTCGATTCCTACAACTTCGGCAGGGATTTCTTCAATTTTAGTGCCTTTCATATATTCAATGCACTTATCTGCTGTTTTAGCGCCTATTCCCTTATCGTCAATTGCAAGGGTAGCAAGGCAGCCGCTGTTAACTGTTGTAGCTGATGAGCAGTAAGTAGGTATTTTAGCTTCGTTGCATACCTGTGCAAGTGCAGATACACCGTCTTGTACAATTGCATCATTAGGTACAAATATTACATCACAGCCTTTTTTGATAAGTGTTTCTGTTGATGATTTTACATCTGCTGATGTTTCAACTGTTGCACTTTCGTATTTAACACCTTTTTCATCAAGATACTTTTGTGCTGATTCAACTGTGTTTACAGCATTGATTTGTGATGTTGAATAAATAAAGCCCCATTTTTTTACATCAGGTGTAATTTTATATCCCATATCAATAATATCTGAAACAGGGATAGCGTTTGATGTGCCTGTTGCATTTTTGTCAGGTGCAGCCATATCGGTAATTACTTTAGCCTCAACCGGTGCGCTGACTGCACAGAAGAAGCAAGGTGTGTTAGAAGCTAAGTTTACAAGTGTTTGTGTGCAAGCTGTGCCGATTGTGAAAATAGCATCATAACTTCCGTCATCCATAGAGTTGATTATAGTTGTAAGGGTGGTTGAATCTCCCTGTGCGTCTTTATAATCAAATTCAGCATTTTCATATCCGTTTTTCTTCATTTCTTCAATGATTCCGTCTTTCATATCAACAAATGCACCGTTTGCACCTGTTTGAACTACAATTCCGAATTTTGCGGTTTTAGAATCTTTTTTACTGCCGCTGTCCGATTTTGAACATCCGGCAAAGCAAGCTGCTGCAACAGCAATTGCAAAAATAACAGCTAAAACCTTTTTGATTGTTTTTTTCATAATGTTACCTCTTTCTTATTAGTTGTTTTTGTTATATTCTTCAAGCTTTTTAAAAGCTTTTAATACCATTTCCTCGGTGATTTTGTAAGGGTTGTGGTCAATATCTTTCATAGCGCACACCATTGGTACAAGCTTATCCAAATCACTTTCGCTCATTTCAATATCTTTTAAGCAGGTTGGAAGTGAAATCGAACGGTTGAAATCAAACATTGTTTTAAACATTTCTTCGTTTTCGTCAACAAGCAGTAAAATAAGTATTCCGAAGCCGACAACTTCACCGTGCAAATGGTTTTCTTCAATATGCGGATAAGATGTAAGCGCGTAAAATACAGCGTGTGCAAGCCCTGTGTTATAGTCGATTATATGCTCCGCTGTTAATAATATTGATGCAATGCCGGTTGTGACAACTATGTCTAATACAACTTGCTCAACTTCAAAGCTTGCTGTGCCTGATTTAAAATCTTCAAGTGCTTTCTTCCCGTATTTAAGCAGGGGAGTCAAACACATTTGCGATGTTGTAACACCGAGTGCGTGGTAATGTACCAAATCTTCACCTCGGCTGCTCATCTCGGCTTCAAAATACTTTGCATATGTATCGCCGATACCTGCCCACATAAACCTTGCAGGTGATTTTGCAATAACAGGTGTGTAAATAAAGCAATGCCTTGGCGGAGCCGTAAAGAAAAACGGCTCTTTAAAACTTCCGTCATCATTATACATTATTGAAACTGCGGTTGTGCCGGCACAGTTTGATGCAATGGTAGGAAAAGTAAAAATATTTTTGCCGGTTTTAAAAGCAAGTGCTTTTGCAGTGTCAAGCGCTTTTCCGCCGCCTATGCCAAAAATAATATCTGCTTTTTTAACTAGCTCGTTTTCTTCCAGCTTTTTCACATTTTCATATGTGGCGTCACCGCCGTACCACAAAAAGTCAAGTATCTCCAACTCACTGCCGCAGCAGGCTTCAATTATCAAATCTTTAACCTTGCTTATCGCAGTTTTACCGCCGATGCATATTGCTTTTTTGCCGAAAGGCAGGCAGATTTCACATATTTTGTCATATACATTATCGCCGATTGAATAACTCGGTAAAGATATAGAATAGTTTTTCAAAATATCTACTTCCTATAAGTAAAAGATAAATAATTATAACATTATATAATCTTAATGTCAATTATACCAAAAGCTGTCTTGTATTTATTTTTAATTTCCTCTAAAAATAATATGGAAATTTAGGAGGGGATAGCTTGAAAAACAAATTAACTTCGCTTTTAATGTGTATTATTTTTGCTTCCTGCATTTTCTTTTCATACGGTTTTACAATATGCAGTGTGTGCGTGATTAACGAAAATAAAAATGTACTTAAAAGCTATTATTCCACTTCTGATATAACAACAGCGCTTTCCCGCGCACTTGATTATACTAAAAATAATGCAAATAAATATAATTTTTTAACCATAAGAATTTCAAAAGGCGTCTATAATGTAAAAAAAACATTACACCTTTCAAGCTATACTACAATTGATTTGAATAAATCATTTATAAAAAATGCTAATTACGAACGCGGTAATATTTTTAAATCCCCTGAAGATAAGGAGTATCCAAAATATTCTTCACTTACCCGGTGTATAATCAAAAACGGAACTCTTGACGGTAATTTTAACCGTAATAAATCGTGCATTTTACGCCTTTGTCATTCAAATAATGTTAAAATCGAAAATGTAACTTTTCTCAATAATTATTATTCCCACCACGCTGAACTTGCGTCTTGCCAAAATGTAACTTTTTACAATTGCGTTTTTAACGGTCAGCTCTCAAATCTGAATGTCAATTCCTCGGAAGCTGTTCAAATTGATATTCTTGACCGTGTTCATTTTTTCGGCTTTACTTCTTATGATAATACTATGAACGATAATATAACCATTGAAAACTGCGTTTTTAAAAATGTATATAGGGGAGTGGGAACGCATAATTATTTTAAAAATCTTTATCAAACTAATATAAAAATTTTAAATTGCACCTTTGAAAATATAACCGATTGCGCCATATCAGCCGTTAATTTTAAAAATATTGAAGTTAAAGGTAATAAATTTCTAAATTGTAAATATTCTGCTTTTTATCGTGATAACGGTAAATAACTCTTGTCTAATCACTTTTTTTGTTATATACTAAATAGCGTTAGAAGGTGATTTAATGCCGATTTCGGTTATGCTTAAACCGGCATCAAGTAATTGTAATCTTGCTTGTGAATATTGTTTTTATCATTCCCTTTCTTCCAAAAGGAATGATTTCTCAAAAGGGTTTATGAGTGAAAATACAGCCCGAAGAGTTATTGACAGCGCACTTGATTTTGCGAAAGGTACAGATGTATTTTTTACATTTCAGGGCGGTGAGCCGCTTTTGTGTTCACTTGATTTTTATAAAAATTTTGTTTCATACGCAAAAAGCGTGAATAAAAAAGGCAGTAATATTCATTATTGCCTGCAGACTAACGGTACGCTTATCACTGACGAATATGCCGCTTTTTTTAAAAATAATAATTTTCTAATCGGCGTTTCGCTTGACGGTGATTTTGAGCTAAATAAATATCGTATTTATCCTAACGGTAAAAATTCGTTTGATGATATTTTAAAAGGCATTGAAATATTAAAAAAGCATAATGTTACTTTTAATGTTCTTTCGGTTTTAACCAAAAATACAGCTTTGAATTTCAGAAAAGCTTATAGATTTTTTAAATCAAATGATTTAAAGTATATTCAGTTTATAGTAGGCCTTAAACCCTTTGGTGATGAAAGTGATAATGATATGTATATGAGTAGTGATGATTATGCTTTCTTTTTAACTAAAGGTTTTAATATTTACTATAATGATTATCTGCGCGGAGATTTTGTTTCTGTTCGCACATTTGATAATTACATATCTCTTGCAAACGGTAATAATGCCGAGCAGTGCGGTATGAACGGCTTTTGCTCCAATCAATTTGTTGTTGAAGGGGACGGAAGTGTTTACCCTTGTGATTTTTACTGCACTGATGAATGGTATCTTGATAATATAAATACATTATCATTTAGTGAAATGTATCGAAGTCCTAAATGTGTTGAGTTTATAAAAAGCTCATTCAAACTCAATGAAAAATGTAAGGATTGCAAATATTTTTATTTGTGCCGCGGCGGCGGATGCAAGCGCAACCGTGAAAGCAGTGATTATTGCGATGCATATAAGCAATTCTTTTTACAAAGTGAAGATAAACTTAAACAATTAAAAAAGTAGGTGTACTTGAATGAAAAAAACCATATCTCTTATTTTGTGTGCAGCTTTGTTTTGTTCGATTTTTGCTGCTTGCAGTAATGCAGATTCTTCTGATAAAACAGACGAGTCTGTTGAAGCCGATAATGTTCAAATAAAAATTACGACAGATGCACATTATGCTTCACTAGACGAATCGTCAATAAAAGCATATGAAAAGCTTTGTAATGCGGTTCTTAATTACGAAAGTGAAGTTAAATATAATGTTTCATTAACGGATGATGTTAACAGGCTTTTTTATACTTCGTTCCCGCAGTACATTCTTGTTGACGGAATTGATTTTCTTGATGATAATTCCGGTGTTAAAATCACTTATGCAAACGATAAGGAAACTCAAACTGCCAAACTTAAAGAATTTAATAATGAAATTTCAAAAATTATGATTAAATGCGGCTTCGGCAAAGTCAGCAAAAATGAATATTTACTTAATGTTTATTCATATATTACCAAGAATTTTACAGTCGATAATTCGGTTACTACCGTATTTGATACCGTTTTGCAAAAGAAGGGTATGAATTCAACTTTAAGCGGCCTTTTTGAATATTTGCTTCTTCAAAATGATATTAAAGCTTCACATCTTATTAACCTTGAAACAAATTCAATAGCTAAAATGATTTCAATGGCTGAATTTAACGGGCAAAAATATTTCTTTGATGTTACATCTGAAATTGAAGATAATTCCGGCAAGGCATTAAAATATTTTGCAATGAATACCGCCAGGGCACAGATGGGTAACGGATTTATGTTTACCGATAATACATCTGCCGATGTTATTGAAGATGATACTTATTCAAAACTTGCTTCTTCCACATCTTATCAAATTAAATCATCAAAAGTTGTTGCCGAAATAAAAGGCAATGATACATTTGAATTCAATTTGGACTAAATTCACTTTTTATACTACAATTTGATATATTCGATAAAAAGGATACAAGAAATTGTATCTTTTTTGTTGTAATTGCAATAATAATATGTTATCATAATGTTTATGATTTAACTAAGGGGGATAAGTATGGCAGAAAATGCTTCACTCAAACAAAAAGTGACGACTCTTCTTGACAATGTGAAATACTATTGGAAAGAGCCGCCAAAGGGCAGGTATATGTCCTTTAAAGAAATCGGTGCCTATGCTTTCGGCGGAATCGGTGCATATCTTATCGTATGCATGAGTATTCCTTGTATTTTAGGTGCTACAAATGTGTTCCTTTCAGGAACTATCGGTATAGGTCTTACCGATATGTATATTATGTATGTTATCGGTGTATTGGCAGGTATTCCATTAACGGGTGTTCGTGCTAACATAGTTGATAATACGCGTAATAAAGCCGGTAAATATAGGCCTTACTTGCTTAGAATGGGTATTCCTTGCGCTGTAATTTTTGTTGCAATGGTTTGGTTCCCGTATGATAAGCTTCATCTTCTTGTAGGTAACGGTCAAATCTTCGGCAAAAATGCTGAATATGTTGCAAAGTGCGCAGTAGTTCTTTTGTTTAACCTTGCACTTCAGTTTTTCTATTATTTCTTCTATGATGCTTATGAAAATCTTATTCATGTTCTTTCTCCTAACTCGCAGGAAAGAGCAGATGTAGCATCAATTAAGAGTATTATTTATTCGTTTGGACCAACTGTCTACAACATTATTATTCCTGCAATTGCTGCAATTATCGGAACTAACCAAACGGATATTAAGGTTTATAGAATTGCTTTTCCTGTAATCGGTGTAATCGGTACACTTCTTGTATTTGTCGTTTATGCTAACACACAAGAAAAAATTATTCAGGCAAAGACTCATGTTGTGCAAATTAAGTTTAGCGACGCTTTCCGAGAAGTAGCAAAAAATAAATATTTTTGGATTATTTCTCTTGCAACTTGGATCGGTTTCCTTGAAACTGCGTATGCTAACATTCTTTATTGGCTTTGTAACTATGGCGGTGCTTGCTCACAGGGTACATATGTAATTATTACTACTGTTTATGGTAACGCTTCGCTTTGGGGTATGCTTCTTGCTCCTTTCTGCATCAGAAAATGGGGTAAGAAAAATGTTCAAATAGTTACAAATCTTTTCAATATAATATTTATTTTATGTATGTATCCTTTCTTCCTCGGCACTGCCGGAGCAGACGGTAATATTAAAAATTATGTAATTTGGGCAGTAATGGCATGTTTGTATCTCAATGCTGTTGTAGGTGCGTTTGCTCATATTCTCAACCCTTCAATTCAGGCAGATATTCGTGATTATCAGCAATATAAAACCGGTGAGCGTATTGACGGTATGTTTGCAGCAGTTGCTACAATCGGTGGTATTATCACTCTTATTACAGCAGGTGTATTGCCGGCTCTTCAAGAAAAATACGGTATGACAGCTAAAATTGCAGAAAAAGTAACAAGTGATACCGGTTTGATGTCAAGGGTTCTTCCGGGGGCTAAGCAAACACTTTCCCAAATGCTTACAGACCAACTTGCAAACGGTCAAAATAACTTTGTTAATCCATCATCCGCACTTTATGATGTTAATAATATTTTGCTTCCGCTTCTTCGTGTTTTGGTTATTGTTGCCGCTGTCGGTGCTACACTTAATGTTATTCCTTTCTTCTTCTATGATTTGTCAGAAAGAAAGCAAAAATCATATGTTCGCGTTCTTAAAGTTCGTGCCGTGTTTGAAGACTATGGCAACAATGCTATGAAGGACAAGGATATTGTAGAAATGATTGACCTTGTTAATAACGCTAAAGAAATGGCAGTTGCAACACCTAAAAAACTTGATAAATCAAGTTATAAAGGCATTTCTGATAAAAATGCTCGTAAAGAAGCAAAAAAAGCTTATAGAGCAGATGTAGATTTTAATGAGGAAATTGAAATTTCAAAGTTTGTTGTAGATGAACTTAATAAGTTTGATACAGAGCTTGGCAAGAAGAAAATTGAAGCATACCAAAATGTACTTGATGCCGGACTTGAGGGAATTAAAAATGCATCCCTTGCCGAAGCTAAGGGCGAACTTAAATCAGCTAAGGCTTTGCCGAAATCTAACCTTGAAGAAAAAGAAGAAAGAAAATTCTTTATCGAACTTGCTCGTTCAAAGGTATCCGCTGTTAAGGCATATAATAAATACTTCGGTTCTGTTAACGAACTTCGTGAACTTGATTTCGCTGTAATTGATGATTACTTTGCACAGGAAGACAGCCTTGATGATAAAATCGCCGAACTTGCAAAGCTTAGCCATGTAGCTAAGAAAGATAAGGATGCTGACGAAGTTAAAAGACTTAAAGCAGAAATTAAAAAGTATTCTGATGAGCGTAAAGAAGTTCGTAATCTTTCTAAGGCTGAAATGGATAAGCACGCTCAGTTTAACCGTGCTGCTAAACCTTATGTTGATGCTAAAAAAGTTCTCACTCAATACGAAAACTTCCAGCACCTTGATGAAATTGCTGCTCAGTATGATGAAGCTAAAGCAAGAGCTGAAGCTGAAGAAAAGGCTAAAGAACTTGAAAATGAGCGTAAGCGTAAGGAACTTGAAGCTGAACTTGCAAAGCGTAAAGCTGCAAGAAAAAAGAAATAATTTCAAACTCGGAATTTCTTTCGACATTGTAGGGGCGACCATTGGTCGCCTCTTTATTTTTATCAAATACGCTATTTTATAAAAAATAAAATAGACACCGATGATTTTTCAAAATCACTCAGTGTCTATTTTTTTATGCTTGTATCTTCACTCAATCCTGCAATGTAATCTATTGAAACATCGTAAAATTTAGCTAATTTTATTATCAATTCAAATGGCGGCTCTCGCTTGCCTTGCTCGTAATTTGTATAGGTAGTTTTGTGCATTTTAAGCAGCTTTACAAGCTCTTCCTGCGTTAAGTCTGCATCTTCCCGCAAATCTCGAAGCCTTGGATAATATCCCATATCATCACCCCTTGCCTATATTATTACATATCATATGTAATCTCGTTGACATAATACAATAAGTGATGTATTATAAATTTGAAATACATCGTGTGATGTAATCATAATTGTGTGAATGGGGGTGAGTGAAAGTGACAAAAAAAGAATTGTATAGACAAATGGACGAAATTGTTGGTAAAGATAATGTTAGAGAATATCCAAAGGAATTTTCCGCCAAGTGTACAGTTAGTACTTACGAACAATTTGAAAAAATTATTGAGTTATGTAATGAATATTATAAAGAATTGGGTTTAAACGTTTGTTACAGAGGTCAGAATAATTCTTCGTGGAAATTAGAACCATCAATATCAAGGAATAAATCACTATGCAAGAAAGAAAAAGATGTTTTATATTCTTATTTGAATAAAATGCATTTGGCAGATTTTACTGTTGATACAATTTTTAAGGCACAACATTATGGTGAATCTACAAGATTACTTGATGTTTCGTTAAATTATGATGTTGCTTTATGGTTTGCCTGTCAAAAAAACAATAAAAAGAACGGAACGGTTTTTGCCATTCCTGTTGTTCGTGATGAGAATTTAAGTGCAAGGTTTGTTGAATATAATTTATGGCAAATTAAAAATATGGAATTATTATTAAAATGTAGTTGTCAGAATCAGATTTTTGAATTATATAAACAGCAAAGCAAAGATTTGGTTTCTAGTTTTGATTTTTTGGGATTGGCAAATATTTATCATTCGAATTTAAATGATATAAGAATAATAAATCAATCAGCCTGTGGCATTTTATGCGAATTCAAATTGATTCGTCAAAATAATAGAATAATTCAAACTTACCAAAAACAATTTACTTTTTGTGTGATTAAAATAGATATAAAATCGCAATTTAAAGCTTCAATTCTTAAGAGTTTGGAAAATAAAGGTATAGATAAAAAGTTTCTTTTTGGTAATGATAAATAATTTTGTCTTAACTAAATGTAAATGAATTATATTTAAGGAGAAAAAATTTTATGAAAAAAGTTATTAGTTTATTTTTATCACTTACAATGCTTTTGAGCATTGTATCGGTAGTTGATTTTTCGGCGTTTGCTGATGTTCAAACAGGTAGTTGTGGCGATAATGTAACATATTCGCTTGACACCGAAACAGGTGTGCTTACTATAAGCGGTACAGGCGATATGATGGATTATCATTCTTCTGAGGCTTTGAGAAGTCCGTTTTATTCTGATTCTAATATTAAATCTGTTGTTATTGAAAAAGGTGTAACGAGTATTGGCGCCGGCAATTTTGAATATTGTGCAAACATAACAAGCATTGAAATACCAAATAGCGTAACAAATATTGAATTTTGGGCATTTTATAATTGCACAAGTTTAGCAAGTATAACAATACCTAATACTGTTACAAGCATTGGTAACGGTGCGTTTAAAGGTTGTACAAGTTTAACAAATATAACAATACCTAATACTGTTACAAGTATTGATCGTTTATTTGAAGGTTGTACAAGTTTGACAAATATTGCTATACCTAATAGCGTAACTGATATTGGTAGTTATGCATTTAATGGTTGCACAAGTTTAGCAAGTATAACAATTCCTAATAGTGTAACAAATATTGGTAGTTATGCATTTAACGGTTGCACAAGTTTAGCAAGTATAACAATTCCTAATAGTGTAACAAATATTGATGATTCTGCATTTAAGGGTTGTACAAGTTTAACAAGTATAGTAATACCAGATAGTATAACTAATATTGACGATCATGTGTTTATGGATTGTACAAGTTTAACAAGTGCTACAATACCAAACAGCGTAACAAATATTGGTTATCAAACATTTAATAATTGCACAAGTTTAACAAGTATAACAATACCAAATAGTGTAACAAGTATCGGTGAAGGTGCATTTTGTGGTTGTAGAAGTTTGACAAGCGTAACAATACCGAATAGTGTAACAAGTATTGCTGATTTTACATTTGAGGATTGCGAAAATTTAACAAATGTTACAATACCAAACAGTGTGACAAGTATTGGCGAATGGGCATTTAAGAGCTGTAAATTGACAACTTTAACAATACCAAACGGTGTGAAAAGCATCGGCAGTTGTTCTTTTCTTTATTGCTTTAATTTAACAGAAATAACAATACCAAATAGTGTAACGAGTATAGGTGAGCAAGCGTTTCGTGATTTGGGTAACATAAAAGATGTATATTATAACGGTTCAAAAGAGGAATGGAATAAAATAATAATTGAAGACGGTAATGATGGTTTGACAAACGCAACAATTCATTGTACCGACGGTGTTATCAATGAGAAACCAACACCTGAACCTACTCCTACACCTAACCCGGCACCGCAGCCGTCAACTCAACCTACACAGGAAACACCACAACAAGTTGCACAGCAGACTGCTCAACAGCAGTCAGTTAAAAATGATACAGCTGCCGAGCAAGTTAATGTTGCAAAGCCTAAATCAACTAATACTAAAAAGATTAAAGCGGCAAAGAAAGCTGTATCTGTTGAATGGAAGAAAGTCAGCGGCGTAAAAGGTTATCAAGTTCAAGTTGCAACAGACAAGAAGTTTAAGAAAAACAAGAAAACCGTAACAATTAAAAAGCAGAAAACAACTAAAACTACCGTTAAAAAGCTTAAGGCAAAGAAAAAGTATTATGTAAGAGTTCGTACATATAAAATGGTGAACGGTAAAAAGGTTTATTCTTCTTGGTCAAAGGCTAAGAGTGTTAAAACTAAATAAGTCAAAAAACTGCGGAGATCTAATTCTTCGCAGTTTTTTAACCCCCGGTGTGGCTTGCCGATTTCATATTTGAATATGCCGAACTTAAGGCTGATTATTTCAATCAAAGTTTTTAATCAATCTTAAACGATTCACTTTTAGGTTTAACGGTGGTTACAATAGGCTTGGTTATATGGCTTGTAATATTGCTTATCAAAGACCCTAACGGTGTATTTGAAAAGAAGTTTACAAAAAAATGAAGTAATAAAAAACGGACTGCATTAGCAGTCCGTTTTTGTTTTTGATGTTTGAATTATTTATAAAATAATGCGTTAGTTTGTGCTTTTGAAAATCTGTAAACACTCATTTCAATTCCGAGTGCCAGGTAAATACACAACGATGATGAACCGCCTGCCGAAAAAAGCGGCAGTGTAATACCGATACTCGGTAAAATTGAAAGCTCCATTCCTATATTAACAAACATTTGCGCAAATAGCATAACCGATATGCCGCTGCACATTAAATAACCTACATTATCTCTTGCTTTAAGACCTGTTGTCATAACCCTTATAATCAGCACTGCAAGAATAACAATTACTGCAAGTGCGCCGATATATCCGAGTTCCTCACCGGCAACGGTTAAAATCATATCACTTTCGTTTACCGGCACAGAACCGCTTTGAGTCATACTTCCGTTAAGATAACCTTCGCCAAGCCAGCCGCCGCTGCCAAGTGCAATTTTACCGTTAGTTTGCTGATAGAGAACATCTTTATATTGCTCAGGGTAAAACAGCGCAGTGATTCTTTCCCTTTGTACACCGTTTATAATGTTTAATTTCCAAGCCGCAGTAAAGCCGACTATTATTGCGCAAATGCCGGCAATAAAGTAGCCTATATTTACTTTTGCAAAGAATAACATTCCGATGAACATAACCAGGAAGATGAGGGCTGAACCGGCGTCACCGGTTAAAAGTACAAGCCCGATAGGAATCATACCGTGAATTACAAGCGGCACGATTGTTTTAAGCCTGTTAATATTATCCTTAACCATATCAAGATGATATGAAAAAGATATAATAAATCCGACTTTTAAAAGCTCCGATGTTTGAAAATAGAATACACCAAGGTCAAGCCAGCTTTTAGCATCAGGCCTGTCAGGGTTAACGGCTTTACCGAAAAGCAGTGTTACCACCATAAGCCCTATACATCCCGCCGCTATTAAAGGCCATAACTTTGATATAATTTCATAGTCGATATTGCAAACAATAAGAGCAAAAATAATGCCGCCCAATGTGGAAATCAGCATACTTTTTACGCCGCTTGCAATAACAGCACCGTCTTTTAGTGTGGAATATGTTGCACTGTAAACAAGAGCAAGTCCGTAGCAAGAGCCGATTAGGGCAGTGATAAGTGTTACAAAATCAAGCCCGCTTAAAAATCCGACTCTGTTTTTTTTCAATTTTTTCTCCAATCTGTATTGAATTTTGTATATATTATATTAAAGTATATTAGAAAGATAATGTCAAGTGAAAAATTGTGTTTTTTGTGTTAAATTTGTTATTGGAATATTTATTGTTATATGTTATAATATATCGCAAGCTAAGAATAAATGGAGAAATATTTATGTTAAGTGATATTGAAATTGCACAAAACGCTAAAATGAAAGACATTAGCGAAATTGCATCAATGCTTGGTATTGATGCAAAAGGAATTGAGCCTTACGGTCACTATAAAGCTAAAATATCAAATGAAACTATCGAAAACTTAAAAGATAAAGAAGACGGCAAGCTTGTTTTGGTAACTGCTGTTAATCCAACCCCTGCGGGAGAGGGTAAGACTACTGTTTCAATCGGCCTTGCGCAAGCACTC
>ULOE01061753.1_pt1 | contig 15488 bp, 19 predicted proteins | sample 1952291 | NCBI WGS metagenome assembly ULOE01 (sample SAMEA4835595, study PRJEB28245) | human gut metagenome | biome: gut microbiome; material: fecal sample | place: Denmark | collected 2008 | reverse complement strand
GACACTGATAAAGCGGCTTGTCTATTTATAATTTTTGAGAAACTAATGAGATCATAGTCAAGGTGTATTTTATCTTTAGAATCACAAATATGATATGTCCGGTAAGAATTGCAGGTAGCAGTTTCCCTATATGAAAGAAAAGGCAACTCTGATCCGTTATAATCAATAGAAACGGATCAGAGTTTTATATACTTTATTATATATCCATGAAATCTTTGGGCCTATGTTGTATTCTTCCCTTTAAAAGGAAGAGATACTCCTAAAATATCCTATCCTTCGAATACTGATTTTGTTAGGAAAATGTCCATTGTACCTTTGTCAAAATAATAATTGTCATGCTTGAAGCTAATAGCATCCTTATGATTGGTAAGGAATAATGCAATGTTTACTAAAAAGGCGAAAAATATATTGGTATAAATGAACGGGAATTTGTGGATAGATGGAAAGAACTGTATGAGGGGAAAAAATGAAAGCCAGGTAGAAAAATAAGGATATTTTTGATTATTTTGTCTGACATCCATGTTTTGGACTTGGAATGCTATGAAGGATATTACTTCTGATGGATTGGAGAAAGAGTCAGGCTATATTATAATTTCAGTATTTATTATGTTAAAAATCTCTGTCCTCTCCCCCAAAAATCAGAAATCCTATATATAAGAAAAAAACATTACTCTGCTTGTCTTTTGGGTAATCAGGGTATTATTGGTTTACGGTGAGAGTTTGAAGTGGTTTAGGAGTTGTTTTTACCCCAATGAACCACTTCTTTTTTATCGCTTCTTTTATACCAGTTTAAATCCCTTACCATCAGACTCCAGCTTTCCCTCACGTGCCAGCCATCCTAATCCGAGATATAATGATTGTCCGGAAAGTTTGGTCAGGCTCAATAGCTCTCTTTCCGTCAATGCTTTCTCTGATTCATTAAGTGTGTTCCAAATCTTACCCGCACAGGTTCCTACAATATCAGGAGTAATGATTTCTACAGGTGATTTTGTGGCTGTCTTCTTTGTTGTAGTCTTTTTAGTTGTTGCTGTTTTCTTAGCTGTTGTTTTCTTAGTTGTTGCCATTGTAATATGTTCTGATTTTGTTTCTTGTTGACAAAGATACTAAATTTTATGTTGGTATGGAAATGAAAGAGCGATTATATGTTTTGTATTTGTTGTTTAGGAATGGTGGTAATCAAGTCTTTCTTTAGTTCTGTCACCTTATATATAATAGATATGGTAAAAGAGAAAGGGTTGGGAAAGTTATTGATGATTAAAGGGTATGGAAAATAACGGGATCTGACCTTTTAGTTGTTTTAAGTATTATGTCAGCATCATATAATCCTTTCTGTAAAAAGCACTGAAAGCCTTATCAATGAAGAAACAATACTCATAAGAAGAGTGTCTGATATTCATGGTTATAAATCTGATTTGAGGACACTTTTCTTTTATTCTTTCTTCCTTTCCAAATCGCTAAAACGGTATTCTCGCCAGCTCAAATCCTTACTTCTGAAATATAAATCGCATTTAATGTTTATCGATTTTATAAGTAGGATATTAGGAGCTGAAAAAGTTTCTGTTTCTAATCGCTTGGAAAATAATGCTGAGCCAAGTGTTATCGTGACAAAAGACAGCAACAGACCTATCCCTGAGAAATACAAAAAAGACGTAGCATCACTCCGAAGCAAGTATCGAGATGATTTAAAAACCGGATTCTGCATTATCCTCACGCTTCAGGAGGCTTTATCAATCATGCCGAGAGATCGTAAGAGAGTAGATTCTTATGCAGGACTTATATCTTATCTAAAAAGAGAACAGGGAATTACACTAACCATTAAATCACAAAAAACTAAACTATGAAAAACTATTTTATAGCAAACGGAGAAGTGCTCAATACAAATATGAGCATTGAAGAAATGGAATTACGGGCACAGGAATCATTAGATGAGAGCACTTCTGGAATGGCGCAATTCAAAATAAAGGAAATCAGCGAGAAGGAGGTCAGGATGTTCTTTGTCAGGGACTTCGACTATAATCCCAACCAACCTATCATTTTTGACGCTGACATGGCCTTGATAACCGGAGTGGGAATAGGAGCCTTTCAGCCACAACAAGTTGGAGGATACCCAATGATACATCCCTTGAGTTTTGCCGGAAAGAATTTCTATACAGATATAACGGCATTCATCAGGTTCTATAAGTTTCTGTTGTTTATGGAGATGGGACAGAAGGTAGAGCATATCGGCCTGAGAACTTATTCGGATAGGATTTTAATGCAAATCATATTCTAGAAAGTATGAATGTCTTGGTAGCATGTGAAGAAAGTCAGGCCATTTGTCTGGCTTTCAGAAGATTGGGTCATAAGGCTTTCAGTTGTGACCTTCAGGAATGCAGTGGTGGATATCCGGAGTATCATTTTAAGGGGGATATGTTTGATGTAATAGCCAATAGAGGTGGAACTTTGGAGAATGGCACTAAATACTTTCTTGACGGTAATTGGGATTTGGTTATAGCCCATCCACCTTGTACTTTTCTTGCTGTTTCGGGTGCAAGGTGGTATTATCATCCTGACGATAAGAACCTTCCGATAGAACAGAGAAGACCACATCCGAAATTCCCTGACAGAGCCAAAGACCGTGAAGAGGCAGTTCAGTTCTTCATGGATGTTTCAAGGGTTGGAGTAGATAAATTAGCTATAGAAAATCCGGTTGGTATCATGAGCAGCCGATGGAGAAAACCCGACCAGATCGTAGAACCTTGGCAGTTTGGTCATGAAGCTAGTAAGAAGACCTGTCTATGGTTGAAAAACTTACCTTTCCTGGTTCTGACAAATGTAGTAGGGAAAGGTGAGGTCTATGTTTCAAAGAGTGGAAATAAATCCCCTAAGTGGTTCACTGATATATTCTTCTCGGGTGTATCGCCTGAAGAAAGAAGAAAGTTGAGAAGCAAGACTTTTCCCGGAATAGCGGATGCGATGGCTGATCAATGGGGAAGTAAGATTATAACAGCATAGAGAATATTTTGATGATATAATTGTGGGATATCTAGGGAAAACGCCATAATTTCCATTGTTCTCCCGAAAATTTAGGATCGGCAAGGAAATCTGGTGCTGTCCGGATCTGGGGAATGTCGGTGGGTGCTGATTATGAGAGGATGGTGAAGTTGGTATATTAGTAAGAATCATATTTTCACAGAGAAGTATTGTACGTAATGTATGGTGCTTCTCTTTTTTTGTGGATGAGAGATTTCGGAGATTCACCGGATTGTGTTATATTTGCAATATAGTACAGATTTTTCTATATTTACCAATCCGTCAGGCTATGAAGTTTGATGGAAGTTTTGTTATTGTTATTAATTTATCCATCAGTCTGCTTTGTTCACAGACTGGTGGATTTTTGTTTTTATAGGAATATAACTCATTAAATTTATCCGCTTGTCGTCCGCTTATGAAATGCGATTCATATTAAATAAGGTATATCTGGCTTAACTTCGTTTCACATAACAGTTTGAGAAATGATTATTTTACGAGATTCTATATTTTTTTATAGGAAAAATGTACAAAGTTTCGAGAAAGTATGTATATTTGCACCGAAATAACGTTTTATTCTATTAAAAAACAGGAAAAAATAAATTCACAGACAATATTGATAATGGCGTGTGTGGAGAAAATTAAAAAAGTATGGAATATCTATTTCTAAGACGTAGGGAAACCATCTCCACTTCTCAAAGACAGAAGGATTTGCTCTTCAAAGCTGCTGAAAAGCACTGGAAGGAGGAAATTGTCATGAGAGGGAGAAACAACAGGGAAATAGATTGCCTGATTTACAAGAAGTTGCTTTACCAGTTGGAAATAAGGATGGCGTTTTTGGATTCGGAATTATCCTTAACAAAGTTGAGTGCTATGATTGATACAAACCAGACCTACCTCTCCAATGTAGTGAATAGATATTTTGAATGTAACTTGAAAGGATTGTTAAACAGGTATCGGATAGAATATGCGAAGGAGTTGTTGCAAACTGGCTATAGTACTTTGGAAAATCTTCCGAATAAATGTGGCTTCGCTTCAAAAAGTCCCTTTTATACAGCTTTCAAAAAAGTAACGGGGATAACTCCCATACAATATATGACAAGATTCAGACAACGGAATTAAGTCCTTTGTAAAATATGTATAACCAATTTTAGTTTTTAAATTTATAAATTTAAAGTTTTAATTATGAACAAAAAGTTTTTAAGTGCAATCCTGTTCGGAGCTTTGATGGTTTCGTCAACAGGAACATTTGTATCTTGTAAAGACTATGATGACGACATCGAAAATTTACAAGATCAAATCAATGCTAATGCTGAAGCTATTAAGACCATTAATGACCTTGTCGCTAAGGGCTCTGTTATCTCCAGCGTTGAGCCTACTGCTAATGGCATCATTATTAAACTGAGTGATGGAAAGTCTTACACTATTGAAAACGGAAAAGATGGTAATGACGGTAAGCCTGCTGATGTTTGGACTATTGGAGAAGATGGATTTTGGTACAAGAATGATCAAAAGACAGAGTATAAGGCTGTAGGTTCCAATGGAACTAACGGTGCTGATGGTGTCAATGGTGGCTTTTACCGTCCCAATACTGCTACAGGAAATTTTGATTATGTTGTAGTGGATAAAGATGGAAAAGAAACAGTGAAAGACAGCGGCATCGCATGGAAAGTTGGCGGAAGCAACATCACAGCTGTGGTAACAGACGGAGATGTTATTTTGCAAGGTGTTCCGGGTATTCCTGACGGAAAAGTGGTTATTCCACGTAATAACGTTCTTCGTTCATTGGTTTTTGTTCCTGAAGTTTATGTAGAAGGTATTCCCGGTATGCGCTATTATAATGTAGCTTACACACGTCAGGATTTGGATAAGAAAAATACTAAAAACGAAGCGTTTAAAGATATAAAAGATGGTGCGGTTGAATTGAACAGAGGAATTTTGGCACAATATCATGTCAATCCGTCTTGTGTTAACAAGTCAGAATTACAAGTTTTGAATCTGGCTACACGTAATGTGCCTTATCTGACAGCACGTTCGGCTGATTTTGAAGCTAAGGCAACATATAAGGATTTTAAGGACGGACTTTTGACTGTTGGTATAGAGTTAGGTAAAGGGGTTTCTTCTTGGTTGGACCAAAATACCAATGATTCCGTTCCTGTAGCTGCGTTGCAGGTAATCCGTGAAGGCAAAGATACTATTACATCTGACTATGCGACTCTTTATAAAGCAGCTGTGAAGAATGTAAGAATCGCCAATCCGAATGCGAAAGCTGAAGAACATTACCGTTTTGCAATCAATGATAACACTTTGAAATCTAAAGATTCCAAGGTTGTGTTGGGAGACAAGATTGTATGGAATGAAACTCCTCAAGATTATAAGGATTGTGATACAACTTTGGTTGACGGCTCTTCATTAGATTTGATGAGTCTTGTTTCTGCTCATGGTTTGATGGAAAATCAGGATTGTGCAAAACTTGACACCGAAACATATGGTTGGACATGGAAATTTGAAGTGGTAACAGGTTATGTCTTAGGTGCAAACAAAACTCCGCAGGATAAATTTGTTGCTTTGGAAGCTGACGGACATACTTTGAAAACTACGGTTTATGGTGATGATAGTCAGGGTGCTGCTATTGGTCGTACTCCGATTATCCGTGTTACTTTGATTGATGAAGCTGGCAAGATTGTATCAGGAGCTTATATCAAACTTCAGATTGTAAAAGAGGATGTTCCTTCAAGAGAACAGATTGAAATTGATTTGGGTGGAGCTAAATTCTCTTGTGCTGGTTATACAGGTACGGTAGATACGAAGATGATGAATCAGTTGATTTATAATGTTGTTGGTATGAGCAAGGATGCTTTCCACAATCATTTCGATGTCTTCAAAGCTTACAATGCTCCGGCAGAAGGAATTAACAAAGCTAATGTTGGTGAGGTTGAACAGAAAGAGGATACAGAAGCTATCAGTGGAAGAAGCTATAACTTGATTTGGACAGCTACCGATATGGAATTGTGGAACAATGCAGGCAAGGTTATGACTCATAGAGTTGTATACTATGATGATGCTAATGCTCCTACTGACTCATTGGTTGTTATATTGAAAGCTACAGCTGAAGATATTGCTAAGAATGCTGACATTGATGCTGCCAAGATGTTGGACAACTATTGGGATGCAGCCAAGACTTACACAAGTTATAACTTCAGAACTCCTGTTGTTGGTGAAAACAAAGTTGACAAATTTGAATTAATAACTGACCCGAATGCTTCATTCAAGACTGTTAATGGTAATCTGTTACTTTCTGAAGGATTGTCTGCTGGTGCTGTTACTAAATACTATTTCTGCATGGATGACATGAAGAAGATTGAAACAATTGGTAACTTGAAAGTAAAATTCAGCTTTAATGAAAAAGACAGTGTGTCATTATATGCTCAAATTTATGATGAGTCTAAGAAGACGTTTGGAAATCGTGAAATTGTAGCCAAGATTACAAATAAGTTCAGCAATACAGCTGAAGGTGATGCTGCTGTTGGAACTCCTTATGAAAGCTTTGATGGTGGTAAGATGAATAGTTTCTTGCAATATGGTAATTCTGTTGCAGGAGAGGGTATGGCAAATGCAACAAAACAGGGTGAGGTTGCTAAGAAGTTGCTGAACACTGGTGCTATGTATGCATTGATTTGTGCAGACCAATATCCTTGTGCTGACCTTAATAAGCGTGTTTCTGTAAGCTTCAAGGGGGCAGATCATTTCAAAGCTAATATTATCCGTCCTGTAAACGCTAAGGAAGTGGCTAATGGTAACTTCATTGATGGTAAGGATAAGATTCCGGCAGACAAAACTCAAGCTGAGGTTGGTACATATATGTCAATTGAAAAATTGGTTGACTTGTATGATTGGCGTGGACGTCAGTTCTCTGCTAAGGAATATAAAGAATATTATTATGGTTATTATGGAATTGAGAGTATCATTCCTGATCTTAAGAACGTAACTTGTGACTTGAATGGTGAAAATACTGCTGTTCCTACGACTGTAGTACTTGGTTGGGAATCAACAAATGGTAATGAAGTAACTTATGGTAAAGATGTTACAGATGATAAAGGAAATGTAACAGAAAAACGTGCTCAAACTTCTAAATACGGTTTTGTAACTTACTATAACAATGGTGCTAAACTTGATAAGGATTTCAATTTGATTATTCCTGTAACTATTGAGTATGCTTGGGGTAAGATTGAAACAACTGTAAAAGCCCATGTTGTCAAGACAGAACAGAAATAATTATTTGAAAGAATAATTAAAAGAAATGAGAATTTTTCTAGTAAGAAAGATTTTTATATAATAGAAAAACTTTAAATGAATCCCTGGCTTGTGAAAGTCGGGGATTTTTTTTAGTATGCCCAGTAGTGGTGTACGTTATAGGGGGTAAGTTTTGAATGAGCTCTGATAGTGGAAATCGTTAGCCAATAACAAGGGTGTCCGTGGCGACTCAATCTGAAGGAAGCTGGTGGCAAGTATTCAGCCTTGCGAACAGGAACTGCATACAAGTCCTGTTAAACAAGACGAAGTCCAATAACTATCCGAATCCATGTAAAGTAAATGCAGAAGGCATATGAGTTGAAAGTGTACGCTCTTATCTGAAGAGGTCTCACGGACGTATGGTACTTGATATGTGACATGTGGCTGAAACAAGATTGGTCGTGAGAAGTCAGCCGAGACCATAGTACCGATGAGTGAATATTGAGAAGGAACCAACCATTATTAGTAACTCCAATGAGGATTACCTTATGAAGGGAAGAAAGCAGAATAAACCGATGAGGTTAGACCAATCGGAGAGTAGGGTGAAACCTAAGAGTATGATTGGCTTGCAGACCTGTATGGGGATAAGTGAAACAGGATTTACAGATTTTACCCGCCCAAAGTACAGATTGTTAGAGTTTATTCTCTCATCCGCCAACCTTAATGCTGCTTACAAGAAGATGAACAGTAACACGGGTATCGGTGGAATAACGGCATGAGTACAGAAGACTTTGCCCTATCTAAAGGAGCATGGTTCTGAACTTGTAGGGGCCATCCGTGAAGGCACATACAAACCGAATTCTTTCCTTAGGGTAGAGATACCCGAAGCGAACGGTAAGAAGCGTGGACTTGGTATCTCTATGATAGTCGACCGTGTGGTATATCAGGGCATCAATCTGGTACTTGAAGCGTTCTATGAATTTCAATTCAGCGAAACGAGTTATGACTTTCGCCTCCATTGTGGTGCTCATCAAGAATGAAACAGATGATATTCTATCACTAGTGTCCCGTTAAATTCTTGTATGTATCAATTTAGAGAGTAATAAACTCATAATTAACTGATATTGAATATAAATTTTTCTTTCAGAAATGCATACTTTTGGGATTTCTCATTTCAAATCTGTTTGCTTTAAGTTTTAATGTAAATGATTAAGTAACAGTCTTATATAATGGTATTTTTAAATTTTAACGGGATACTAGTGATATTCTATGTGGAAATGTTTTGTATGGTTTGTTTATGAGTTGTTAAAAAAACAAATAGAAAAAGGTCTTGACATTGTTGCTTTTTTGGTAAAATACATATATATTTGGAATGTTCATCAAACTGGACAAGGAATTATAAACAAAAGCGTTTAGCTGGTTCTGTATAAGTGAAAAGTCGAAATTTTCCGGAAAGTACCAAGAACAGCCATACGTTTGGTCTGCAATATTTAGCGGGGGGCGTTTCCTGTTTGTACCAAAGGCTTCGACTCCCGCACTTATAGACGAGGTTAATGCCCTTCCGCTTTTAATTTAGATGGGTTTGCATATAGGGCACAAGCCTGTATATAAAGACATATGATAAAAATGAACAAGTGCAAATCCCGTTCTTATCTGAAGGGTATTATCAAACATTGGAACTCCACTGAAAAGAAATTTCCAGTACAAGGCTGATATGTAGGCTTCCACCATTGTCTATGTATCATCGGATAACGATTCCCTTTTTGGGGATCGGTTGTCTTTTATATCCTTTTATCAAGGTACTTCTGTCGGGTTATTATTAATTGAATATAAATATTTAAATGTAAGACGTATGGACAAAAGAATTGTAGGTGTCAATGCAGGTAATGTATGGCACGTTCTTAATGAAGTGAAAAGAATATCAATCCCCGAACTTGCCAGAAAATTGAATCTTAGTGTTGAGAGTACTGCATTGGCTGTCGGCTGGCTGGCCCGTGAGAACAAGGTTTGCATACACCGGGTAAACGGACTGATAGAGGTATGTGATGAAAACCAGTTTGGTTTTATGTTTGGATAAGTGTATGTATTATTATGGAGGGAAATTGGGGCTGGTAAAATGTTCCGGTTTCCTTCTGTTTTTATTTGGTAATGAATGGATAATGTCGTTTTCAAGGGTAAGTCAGCGACGGGAGTTCATACGAAGTATGAGTATGGTACATAACCGTAAGGATGTTATAAAAAAACTGACAAAACACTTATTCTTTAAGCATTTGTACCTCATTTGTAGATTTTTTTATTACACTTTTATCTTTCAGTTATGTTATACATTCCACTCCGTTTCATACTTCCGGCTTTGCCAGACTCATTGATTTATTCAGAAAAGTAATGTTTGTAGAAGTATCTACAAGATTAGAGTATAGATTAATTTATTTCCCTATTTTTACAGTCCTAAAAACAGATAAGATTATGACTAAAGCAGCAATTGTAAATGAGATATTCCTAAAAATGGGAACAGACAGAAAAGAAGTACTTCAGATAGTGGTAGGACTCATGGAGAGTGTTAAAAAAATACTGGCTAACGGTGAGAATGTGTACTTAAGAGGATTAGACAGTTTCGTAGTAAAACACCATGCTGAAAAAGTGGTCCGGGATATCACCAGGAATGATAGCTTTAAATTGGGCTGAGTTTATTTTTCCATTGTTTTTTAGCTCGTAGAATCATACTACTTTTGCGATATGGTTAAAAAATCGTTTTTGTATTTTTATTATAATATTTCCGTCAAGCTGTGAAGTGTAGCGGATGATTCTCTTGACATTCCATCAGTCTGCTTTTTGTGGATCGATGGATTTTTTGTTCTCCCGGCTGATAATCTTATCTTCGTTTTTAATAGCTTTGCCATGTTCAAAACTTTGTGATAGTATGGATAATAGACAGACTGATGGATTCGATAACTGAGGATATTCCTGCTGATGTGATTCTGACTTCTCTTGTATATAAACACCATGTGAATGATTTTCGGAGTAACCATTTCAATACAGCGAAGAAGCTTAGTAAATAAGACGATATAATGCAGTATTTTCCAAAATCAGAATAACCATAATACCTATATATAACCAAGGTGTGAATGTATTCCGACCTCTTTCTTGTTTTTTGTATCATTTAAATCTCTTCTCTTAAAAACAAGTTTTCCTATTTTTTATACGCTTTTATTGCAGGATAATTAAAATACTCTTATCTTTGTTGCCTGAAAAGATCGAAACATTATGTAAACGGAAGAGTTCAGTTCTTTCGGTAATTTTAGACAGTGTTTCGTAAGTGATTGAAATACAAAAATATAGATGTGTTTCAATGCTCCATAATTATGTACTCAAGTGAAAAAATGCAATGGTTTGCGATGCGTGCTACTTATCGCAGAGGCATGCAAATCAAAGGACTTCTTGACCAGAAAGGAATCAACAGCTTTATTCCGATGCGTTATGAAATCCATTTAAAAAATGGACACAGGAGACGTGAACTTGTTCCTGTAATCCGTGATATTGTCTTTGTCCATACAACCCAGTCCGAACTTCAGAGAATAAAGTATGGTATCCCCTATTTTCAGTATATGATGGATATCCGTAACGGTGAGAAGATCATAGTTCCCGATGAGCAGATGAGGCGTTTCATTGCTGTGGCAGGTACTTATGACGAACAGATTATTTTTTTCAGTCCCGATGAGGTTAACTTAAGAAAGGGAACAAAAGTCAGAATCACAGGAGGACAGTTCGAGGGATATGAGGGAGTTTTTGTGAAAGTGAAGGGAAGCAGGGACCGGAGAGTGGTTATCAGCTTGCAGGGTATACTGGCTCTTGCAATGGCCACACTCTCACCTGATCTTATAGAAGTAATTGAGGAACCGAAGAAAAGAAATCATGACTAAGGCTTTACCGGCAGGAATCAGGCTTCAGATGCTGATAAAGGATCATCATAAGGATATCTTGGAGAGAGAGAGGAACAACGGAAAGTTCATCCACCTTTATAATATAGGTACATACTGGGTGGCTTTTGAAAGATCAGCCTTTCGGGTGGATAATATTTTTCAGGGATGTGAGATTAGTCTGTTCATGGTTTCCGGTTATCCTGAATATGTCGTGATGGCTTCTGTTCCACATGATGAGGCTGATGATTATTTTCGGAAACATATTATTCATCACGACAAACCTGATTATAAGGTTCTGTCTATTTCTCCGGCTGCTTTGAATGGAAATTATCATAGGTGGCATATTCAGGCGGTGAAGAAAGTGTTGTGAAGTAGTAGTTAGTATAGAAAGACTATATGGTTAATATAAGATCTAAAATTTACTCTTATTTTACAAAAGGTAATGAACGTAGCGTTATCATAAAGAAAAATATCGCAGCTTCATTAGTCTTGAAATGTGTCAGTATTTTGATTTCATTGCAGGTTGTTCCTTTGACCATTGATTATATTAATCCGACAAAATATGGAATCTGGCTGACTTTAAGTTCAATTATAGCTTGGTTGTCCTATTTTGACTTGGGGTTTGCTCATGGTTTTCGTAACCGTTTTGCAGAAGCGAAAGCGAAGGGGGATATCAGACTGGCTAAAGAATATGTCAGTACTACTTATGCTGTACTGTTTCTGTTGTTCTCTGTTATTCTATTGATAACCTTGATGGTGAACAAATACCTAAACTGGAGTAGTATATTGAATATTGACGCGGTTTATAACGAGGAGCTTCATATCGTGTTTGGTTTGCTGGCCTGTTTTTTTTGCATCAATATTGTAGCCAGTGTTTTTACCACAATGTTGACTGCTGATCAGAAACCTGCTCTGGCTTCACTGATACAGACCGGAGGACAAGTTTTGGCCTTTGTTTGTATTTATATTTTGACGAAAAATACAACAGGAAGCTTGAGTGTATTGGCAATTGCATTTGCTGGAGTGCCGTGTCTTTTGTTAGTCTTAATTTCTTTTATCATGTTTTGTGGAGGGAGATATAAGATTGTAGCACCGTCATTGCACTATATTCGTTTTTCGTTGACTAAAAAGATTTTGGGATTGGGAGGACAGTTTTTTGTTATCATGATTTCCATGTTATTTATCTTCCAGTTCATTAATATTATTTTGTCTAGAGTAGAGAGTCCAGAAGCTGTGACGCAATATAATATTGCTTATAAATATTTTAATGTGCTTAATATGGTGTTTGTGATTGTTCTTACCCCATTTTGGTCGGCTTTTACGGATGCGTATGTGAAAAAAGACTATAGTTGGATGGGAGGAATAGTAAGAAAATTGGAATGTTTATGGTTACTATGTATTCCTGTCCTTATTTTGATGGTGCTATGCTCTAATTTTTTGTATCAATGGTGGGTGGGCAATTCTGTATCTGTTCCCTTTTCTTTATCCGTATGTATGGCTGTATATATTTTGTTTCAAATGGGGGGGAATGTATATATGTACCTTATTAATGGAACGGGTAAAGTACGTTTACAGTTGATGGTTTATATCATATTGGCTCTTGTGGCTTTGCCTTTGATAAATGTTTGTTGTAAGCAGTATGGTGTGAATGGAGTTTTGATTGTTCCTGTCGTAGCTTTTGCTCTGCAAGCAATTGTAGGTCGGATGCAAATTTGGAAAATCATAAAAAATAAGGCTAAAGGGATTTGGCTTGAATAATTAAATTCGATTGTGTATGGAAAAACCTTTGATATCAGTTGTGACTGTTGCTTATAATGCTGTTGCTACTATTGAACAGACCATTCTTTCTGTTATAAATCAGACTTATCCCAATATTGAGTATATCATTATTGATGGTGGCAGTACGGACGGAACGGTGAATATCATCAAAAAGTATATGGATCACATTGCTTATTGGGTGAGTGAGCCGGATAAAGGGATTTATGATGCGATGAATAAAGGTGGAATTAGGGCTACCGGTACTTTTATTCAGTTTCTTAATGCTGGTGATTGGTTGGAAAATGAATATGTTGTGGAAAAAATATTTAAAAAAAATCCTAAAAACGTAGATGTGATTTATGGTGATATGATTATCCGTCGTAGTGATGGAATATATTATGCAAAGGCTCAAGATTTGTCACATTTTAAATGTGACTTTCCTTTGTTTCATCCTTCAACATTTATATCTAAGTCCATATTTATTAGTCATTTATTTGATGTATCATATAGGATTTCAGCAGATTTTAAACTCTTACGTGATATTTATTATGAACATAGAATTTTCTTATATATTCCTTTTGCATTTACTAATTTTGATGCTGTCTATGGACTTTCTTCGACAGGGTGTGCTTTGGAAATATTTAGGGAGCGGGGAAGAATTTATGGCAAGGATAAAATGCTAGCATGGAAGTTTATATATATGATTTACAATGTGAATTTAAAAATTAAATTTTTGTTGAAACAGATTTTGCAATCTTGTTGGCCATCTTGTTGGAGAAGAGTTGTAAAGATGCGTATTCCAAGCTATTTAGAAAAAATCTCATGACATATTCTTTTATTTTATCTGACAGGAGGAATAATCAATATAAAATTATAGGTATATTGATATTTATGATATACCCTATATTATCATTCCCATTTATTTTAAAGGGAATATTAAAAAAAGAAAGATGGGCTTATCTATTAGGGGCAGTTCTGATGGGGTATATGGGGATATTGTATCCTCCGGCAGGAGATATGTATAGATATGCTGAAGATTTTAATTTATATAAAGAACTGGATTGGGAATATTTTTGGCTTTTTATGGCATTGAAATTTGACTATTTCTTGCCGTTACTTTCATGGGGATTGGGGAAATTAGGTGCATATCCAGAGTTGACACGCTTTTTGTTTGTTGCATGTTCTTACTATTTGTTATTAGATTTGTATCATGATATCACATTATCAAATAAGAATATGACTAGGCGGATTAGAGTTTATTCTCTTGTATTACTTGTTCCTTTAACCTTTTCAATTTATCTTTTCCGAATGGGGTTTGCTCAAACAGTCTTAGTTTATGGAATTTATTGGTTCCTAATAAAAAATAGAAAGAAAGGTGTTTTCTTTATAGTATTTGCAATCTTCATCCATGTCAGTTATATACCTTTTATTTTTATTGCGATAGCCAGTAGATATAAAATATTTAATTTTTCATCCAATATATTTTGTTGTCTTTGTTTTCTTTTAGTTTTTGTAGAGTCATCATCATTAGGTGTAACTCTTTTACGTTCTCTTCCTTTTTCGGAATCTTTGTTGGCTCATCTTGAGGAGTATATTTCCGGAAGTCAATCAGAGGATTTAAGTTCTCTGTTTACTATAAAACAACTGGTTGCAAAATATTTTTTTAATATTGTTTATTATATAACATTGTATCAATATTACATATTTTACAAATCAAATCCACAGCCATTGAAAATAAAGCGTTTTGTGAATATATTTATTCTTGTTATTATTATGAGTTCTTCAGTGCCTGTATTACATGACCGTTTGCTTGATGTTTTGAAGGTATTTTTGATATTGTCATCATTATGTTTTATGACTAATTCGTTCAGAATGCAAAGACTTTTACGAATAGTAGTAGTATTTACGATAATCAATATGTTGTTCACTTTTTGGCAGTTACGCTTTTATATAAGATTTGGAGAGTATAATAAGCTTTTAACATCTTCTTCTTTGTGTATAATATCTTTTCATTATACAGATGAATGGGTATCTAAAAATATTGATAAAGATGGTAATATAGTGCAATGGCTTAAATTGGGATATAAACCAGTAGAAAAATAGTATAAATGATAAAAGTTGTGGAACGGATTGTTTTTTACTTGCTAATGATATGTATATATTTTTTAAGACAATATAGGAATGAATGTGCTTAATGATAGTGTAGATGATACAGTGCAAAAAAAAGTAGCTTTTTTTTTGCCGACATTGAATATTGGGGGAATTGAACGTGTTTTTATCACTTATGCGAATTACCTGATAGATAAAAAATATAATATTTATTTTATCTTGTGCAAAAGAAGAGGAGAATTGTTATCTCTCTTAGATTCAAATATAAAGTTATATCATTTAGGCAATGTTCAATTAAAGTTTTCTTTTTTAAAGTTGAGGCAATCTCTGAAAGAGATTCAACCGGATGTTATTGTTAGTGGTGGGGATTTTCCAAATTTGATACTTATTGTATCTTCTTTGGGTTTAAAAAAAGTACCCAAAATCATTATTTCTCAGCACAATTATTATAATGTAGAA
>ULOE01012263.1_pt1 | contig 15536 bp, 12 predicted proteins | sample 1952291 | NCBI WGS metagenome assembly ULOE01 (sample SAMEA4835595, study PRJEB28245) | human gut metagenome | biome: gut microbiome; material: fecal sample | place: Denmark | collected 2008 | reverse complement strand
CTGACGGCGGTGTGCACCGTGCTGACGGTGTACGCCGGGTTCAGCCTGCTGTGGGGCGTCAACTACTATGCAGAGTCCTTTCAGGAGCAGTCCGGCGTATATGCCCGGGAGTCCACCCCGGAGGAGCTGGCCCGGGTGACGGAGTATTTCGCCCGGCAGCTGGCCGGCTGCGCCGATCAGGTAAAGCGAGACGAAAACGGCCTCTTTGCCGAAAGCCGGGCGGACATCTTCGCCCACAGCGTGCGGGTGTTCGACGGGATATACGACGAGTTTCCGTGCCTGGTGATGGAGGACCATGTGCCCAAGGGAGTGCGGTTTTCCACGGCCCTCAGCGCCATGGACTTCACGGGGTTTTACTTCCCCTTTACCGGGGAGGCCAACCTGAACATCGACAGCCCCGCCTGCTATCTGCCCAGCACCATTGCCCATGAGATGGCCCACCAGCGGGGCATCGCCTCGGAGCAGGAGTGCAATTTCATCGCCATTGCCGCCTCCACCACGGCGCAGAGTCCGGCGTATCGCTACTCCGGGTGGCTGATGGGGTTCACCTATCTCTCTAATGCCCTGTACCGGGCGGATCAGGAGGCCTGGAAGCAGGTGCGGATGCTGCTGCCGGACACGGTGGTGGCGGACCTGCGGGACAACTCCGCCTATTGGGCGGAATTTGAGGGCCCGGTAAACGACGCGGCCCAGAAGGTGTACGACTCCTTCCTGAAAAGCAGCGGCGAGTCCCGGGGGACCCAGAGCTACGGCACCGTGGTGGATATGCTGATGGCGTATTACGGGTGAGAAGCACCGGTGGAGACTTTTGACCAATGAGACTGTCGAAAAGCTCGGAAATCTTCCACCATCGGAAAGGAAGATCGTTATGAAAGAAACCCATCAGGGGTGTCTTTCGTTTGTAATCATAGGTTTTTCAGAACTTTTTAAGTTCTGAAAAACCGCACGCAGCTTGTCAAAAAAGACTTTTTTGACAAGCTGAAGAGGGACAGGCGGCGCCTGTCCCTCTCTTGACAACCGGCTTGCCGTCTGCTGCATAAAAAGTTAACAACGTCTTTACAATAATGCGTTTTTATCATTTTTGCGGCCTGAAAACCGTCATTTTCACGACGATTTTCTACTTTTCAGACGGAAATTGGAATACAGTTTTTTGCCGAATACCATTGCGTAATTGCATTGTTTGCTGTATAATTAAATAGGCAAATAGCCACATCTCACACGAGAGGCGGTGGGATATGGCTATTTGTGAGAGATTTTGAATTGCGCTTGCGGGTGAATGACGCTCTGCAAGACCGATGGGGACAGAATTACATGTACAGACGATATGTGAAGCGCGTCATTGACGTGGCGCTGTCACTGGCTGGCTTGCTTCTGGCTTCGTGGCTGTATCTGATCATTATGATCGCCATCAAGATCGATGATCCGGGGCCCGTGTTCTTTACGCAGAAGCGCGTGGGCATCCACAAGAAATATTTCCGGCTCTATAAATTCCGCAGCATGAAGATGTCCACACCCCATGATATGCCCACGCATCTTCTGGAGGATCCGGGGGTGTACATCACGAGGGTGGGGAGATTCCTGCGCAGAACATCGCTGGATGAGATCCCCCAGCTCTGGAACATTCTGCGGGGCGATATGAGCATCATTGGCCCGCGCCCGGCCCTCTGGAATCAGGAGGACCTGTTGGCCGAACGCGACAAGTACGGCGCCAACGATGTGAAGCCGGGCCTGTCCGGCTGGGCGCAGATCTGCGGCCGGGACGAGCTGGAGATCGCCGACAAGGCACGTCTGGATGGCGAATATGTGCAGCGCATGAGCTTCGGCTTTGACTGCCGCTGCTTCTTCGGAACGGCCATTTCCGCTTTGCGCGGAGACGGCGTGGTGGAGGGCGGCACCGGCGAGCTGCACAGGATGGAGAACAAGCAATGAAGATTCTGATCGCAACCAACCATTCCTATATGTTCTACCGCTTCCGCAAGGAGCTGGTGGAGGCGCTGATGCAGGAGCACGAGGTCATTCTCAGTACGCCCTTTGTGGGACATGAGGGCGATCTGCAGGCCATGGGCCTGCGATGCATCGAAACGGATATTGACCGCCGCAGCATTAACCCCTTCAAGGATATGAAGCTGCTGAAGACGTACCGGCAGATGCTGGACGAGCTTCAGCCGGACATGGTGGTCACCTATTCCATCAAGCCCAATATCTATATGGGCACGGCCTGCAAGGCTAAGGGCATCCCTTACATCGCCAACGTGCAGGGGCTGGGCACGGCGTTTGAAAAGCCGGTGCTGTCGTCCGTGGTGTCGGTGATGTATCGCAACGCCCTGCGCAAGGCAAAGACGGTGTTCTTCGAGAATGAGGAGAACGCCCAGTTCTTCCTGAACAAAAGGATCATCTCCCACCGGCAGGTAAGGGTGCTGCCCGGTGCGGGCATCAATCTGGACGAATATCCCTGCGTTCCCATGGGGGATGACGGCGTGTGCAGATTCCTGTTTGTGGGGCGCATTATGAAGGAAAAGGGCGTGGACGAGTTTTTCTCTGCGGCCAAAGCGCTGAAAGCGGAATTCGGTGAGAAGGTCGCCTTCGACGTGGTGGGCTTTTACGAGGACGCCTACAAGGAGCAGGTGGATCAGCTGGTTGCCGATGGCGTCGTGCGCTTCCATGGGTTCCAGACGGACGTGCATCCGTTCTATGAGGCAGCGGATTGCGTGGTGCTGCCGTCCTATCACGAGGGCATGTCCAACGTGCTGCTGGAGGGCGCCGCTACAGGCCGCACCCTGATCACCAGCGATATCCCCGGCTGCTGCGAGGCGGTGGAGGATGGTGTCAGCGGGTATCTGTGCCCGGCACAGGATGTAGAGGGCCTGACCCGGGCCATGCGTGATTCCGCACGGCAGTCCTTTGGCCGGCAGGTGCAGATGGGGCAGAGTGGCCGTGCGCTGGTTGAGTGCAGGTTTGATAAGCGGCTTGTGGTGGCGCAGACGATGGAGGGCCTCGGCCTGCCTGCGGCAGTGAGGAGCTGAGCATGACGCTGACGAATTATTGGTGGCTGCTGCTTTGGCTTGTGCTGGTAGGTGGGCTGCTGTCCGTTGTCATGCCGCGAGAGCCGGTGCGGGTCCTGGGGAAAACCGAATACCGCTGGGGATGGCTTCCGGCGCTGATCCTGGCCTGCCCGTATGTGATTTGGGCGGGGTTCCGAACCTATTTCGGCGATACGATGGCCTACAGGAGCTGGTTTCATGCGATCTCATCCGTGGGTGAGGAATTTCAAGTGGTACTGTCCGGAGGCGCAAAGGACCCGGGATTTTCCATACTGAGCGCATTGATTAAGGGCCTGATCGGCGATCAGACAACACTGTTCTTCCTCCTGATCGCAGCATTTCAGATGTACTGCGTGGTCCATTTCTTTCGCAGATACTCCACGGATTTTCTTCTGTGCATGCTCATGTTCGTGCTTTCTACGGATTACCTTTCGTGGATGCTTAATGGTATGCGACAGTTTATTGCCGTTTGCATCATCCTTTTGGGGTTCGGACTGGTTTTTCGGAAGAAGTACAAGCTGGCGGTCCTTGTGATTCTGCTGGCCGCCATCATCCACGCCTCCGCACTTATGATGCTGCCGATCATTTTTTTCATTCAGGGGCGGGCATGGAACTGGAAAATGCTGCTCATGCTGGTATGCGTAGGTGCGGCGATCCTGCTGATCGATCCATTCACGGCTCTGCTGGATTCTGCGCTTGCGGATACACAGTATAGTGATATTATTACCGACGAAATATGGACAAATGATGACGGGACCAACATCCTGCGGGCATTGTTTTACTCCATTCCGGCGATTTTGTCGTTGGTTGGGAAAAGGTATATTGACCGGGATGCCCCACCGGAGGTCAATTTGTGTGTGAATTGCGGTGTATGCACGGCGGCAATTTATTTTTTGAGCGTATTTTCTTCCGGGATCTATGTTGGGCGACTGCCGATTTATACAACGTTGCAGGGGTATGCGGCGGTACCTTGGATAATAGAGCATACATTCACGAAGTCGTCTGCTAAGGTCATTACGGGCGGTTTGGTCCTGGGCTTTCTGGCCTTTTTCTATTATCAGGCGCATGCGTGGGGCTTGCTGTGATGAGAGGTGACAGATGATTCGTATTTTGCAAGTCGTGACATATATGGGATGCGGCGGACTGGAATCCATGCTGATGAACTACTATCGGCATATGGACCGCGAAAAGGTGCAGTTTGATTTTCTTGTGCACCGGCAGGAACGAGCCGCCTATGATAACGAGATTGAGGCATTGGGCGGAAAAATCTATCGCTTACCCCGTCTTGTGCCGTGGAGCAAGTCATATCTTACTGTGCTGGATCAGTTCTTTGCCGATCATCCGGAATACAAAGTTGTTCATGTTCATCAGGACTGTCTCAGCTCGGTTATCCTGAAGGCAGCAAAAAAACATAATGTGCCGGTGCGGATCGCCCACAGCCATAGCGCCAATCAGGATAAGAATCTGAAATACCCGCTCAAGCTTTGGTATAAGCGGGATATTCCCAAGTATGCGACCAATCTTTTTGCTTGCGGCAGAGATGCGGGCGATTGGATGTTCGGCGGCGCACCATATCAAATCGTCAACAATGCGATTGACGTTTCGGCCTATACCTACAGCCCGATAAAGCGCTTAGAAATGCGGCGGGAAATGGGACTTGCAGATGAGTTGGTAATCGGCCACGTTGGCCGGTTCAATCAGCCGAAAAACCACCCATTCTTACTTGCCATTTTTGCTGCGCTGCTGAAAAAAGAGCCGAACGCCGTACTTCTGCTGGTGGGCGGCGGTGAGGATATGCCGAAGATGCAGGCAAAGGCGCAGGAGCTTGGCATTGCGGATCACGTCCGCTTTTTGGGGGTCCGCAGTGACGTTGCCGATCTCATGCAGGCCATGGATGTATTTGCGTTTCCGTCTTTGTATGAGGGGCTTGGAATTGCCCTAATCGAAGCGCAGGCATCAGGCTTGCCGTGCATTGTATCAGACACAATCCCCTCGGAAGCGTACCTAACCGATCTTGTGTTTTCCCAAAAACTATCAGCATCCCCGGAAGGATGGGCTGACGCGATCCTTGAAAAGAGAAAAACCCCTCGCGTTGATCACAGCGCCGAAATTGCCGCTCACGGCTTCGATATCACCACCGAGGCTGTCAAGCTACAGGAGTTCTATTTGGAGGCATATAAATGAGTTTTTTACGAAAAACGGTCATGTTGCTGAACCGTGAATTTCCTACAGAGACACTGATCAAGCGAGGTATGAGGGTCGGCAAAGACTTTAATCGCCAACAGGGCTGCTTTCTTGACCCATCGCACTGTTTCCTGATTACCATCGGTGATGATGTGACCATGAGCATCCGCGTGACTGTCATGGCGCACGACGCCAGTACAAAGAAGACACTTGGCTATACAAAAATCGGGCAGGTGCATATTGGAAACCATGTTTTCATCGGAGCCAATACAACCATCCTGCCCGGGGTTACCATTGGAGATTATGCGGTAATCGGAGCGGGTAGCGTTGTTACGCATGATATTCCTGCTCGAACGGTTGCGGCTGGTGTTCCGGCCAAAGGAATCTGCGATGTGGATGCATACACCGAGCGCTTTCAGACGCAGATGAGTGCGGGAAATACGTTTGGTGATGCGTATCGGATGGGATACGGTCTGGATGAAACCAAGAAGAAGGAGATCCTTGCCGCAACAGATGGCAAGATCGCCTTTATTAAGTGAGCAGAAGGTGCAGCTATGGCAACGCAAAAGTCAATCACCGTTTTCACACCAACCTATAACCGAGCCTATATTCTGCCGAAATGTTATGAGAGCCTGTGCCATCAGACCTGCAAGGACTTTGAATGGCTGATTATAGACGATGGCTCGACGGATGGAACAAAAGAACTTGTCGCTCGATGGCAGGCGCATGAGAACGGCTATCCGATCCGTTACATTTACAAGCAGAATGGTGGCCTGCACACGGGATATAACACCGCTATTGCCAATATGGATACAGAGCTGTCCGTCTGCATTGATTCTGATGATTCTATGCCAGAGGATGCGATAGAACGTATCCTCACTGAGTGGCAGAGTGTGAAAGATAGCGGGGCTGCTGGGCTGATTGGCTTGGATTTGGATCAGACCGGAAAATTGATCGGCAAACCTCTGCCGGAAGGCGAGTTAATCAATGCGGCATCCCTGCTCTGTATTCCGGGGATGGGTGACAAAAAATACGTTGTACGCAATGATCTCTTGCGCACCGTGGCTCCTATGCCGGTGTTTGAGGGAGAAAAGAACTTTAATCCGCATTATCTGATTATCAAACTGTCGAAGGAGCATTGCTTTCATCCGGTTAATCAATGCTTCTGCCTCGTGGAGTATCAGCCTGATGGTATGACGGCGAATATCTGGAAACAATATATCAACAGCCCCCGCAGCTTTGCCGAGCTGCGGCGTGCGATTATGGAGGTCCCGGGCTTGACATGGGAGTATCGCCTTAAAACTATCATCCACTATTGTTCTAGCAGCCAGATTGCCGGAAACCGGCACTATATCAAGGAATCCCCCCGCAAGCTGCTGACGGTGCTGTGTACACCGGCAGGGTGGGCGCTGACGGGGTATATCAGGAGAAAGGCGAGATGAAACACACCATTCTCATCTTCTCCCAAGCCATGGAGCTTGGCGGAGTGGAGCGCAGCCTGCTGGGGCTGCTGGACTCCATTGACTATGACCGCTATGACGTGGACCTTTTCCTGATGCGGCACAGCGGCGAATTGATGCCCTACCTGAATCCGAAGGCGAAGCTTCTGCCGGAAATTCCGCAATACGCATCGCTGGCGGTCCCCATGGTATCGCTGCTCAGAAGTGGGCAGATCGGCGTTCTTTGCGGGCGACTGAAAGGGAAGCTTGCGGCCAAACACTTCGACAAGCGGCATCCCGGCAGCAAGCCCTCTGTCACCGCACTGACCTACAGTCACAAGTATACTTTATCTGCTATGCCGCAGATTTCAGATAAGACCTATGACCTCGCCATCAGCTTTCTGACGCCGCATTATTTCGCGCGGGAGCGGGTCAAGGCAAAAAAATATGCGGCTTGGATTCATACGGACTATACCGCTCTGTCGTTTGACCGGTCGGCGGAGATTGCCATGTGGAGAGAATATGACGCAATTTGCGGCGTGTCAGAGCAAGTAACGGCGGCTTTTGATGCGGAGTTTCCTGAACTCTCGCATTTGACAGAAACGGTGGAGAATATTCTTCCCAAAAATCTGATTGAACGCCAATCCAATATCCCGCAGAGCAAAATGCAGAGAGAAAATAAGTTTGCATTATTGTCTGTTGGCCGCTTTTCGGAACAGAAAAACTTTGACAACGTGCCGGATATCTGCCGCCGTTTGGTAGAGGACGGATTGGATGTCAAATGGTATCTCATCGGTTACGGCGGAGAGGAGCCGCTGATCCGGCAGAAGATCACCGAGGCCGGGATGCAGGATCGTGTCATTATTCTCGGCAAGAAGGACAACCCCTATCCCTATATGCGGGCCTGCGACCTGTATGTGCAGCCTTCCCGCTACGAGGGCAAGGCCGTCACGGTGCGCGAAGCACAGCTTCTCGGCAAGCCAGTGGTCATCACAAACTATGCCACCTCCGCCAGCCAGCTGGAGGACGGCGTGGACGGTGTGATCGTTCCAATGGACAACGTAGGCTGCGCGGTCGGTATTGCGGCTCTGCTGCGGGACCCGGCGCGGATGCAGCAGCTTTCAGAAAACTGCGCCAAGAGAGACTATACGAACAGCGCGGAGGTTGAGAAAATCTACGCGCTGATGGAGGACTGACCCATGATCCCGAAGATCATCCACTACTGCTGGTTCGGCCGGGGTGAAAAGCCGGAGCTGGCGAAAAAGTGCATTGCCAGCTGGCGTAGATTCTGCCCGGATTTCGAGATCCGCGAGTGGAACGAAGACAACTGCGATTATCTTGCTATGCCCTTCATGGCCGAGGCGTATGCGGCCAAGAAGTACGCGTTTGTGTCGGATGTCATGCGGCTTCTGGTGCTGGAGCAGTACGGCGGCGTGTACTTCGATACCGACGTTGAGGTCGTGCAGGATATCGCGCCGCTGATGGACGACGAGGGTTTCATCGGATTTGAAAACGACCAATATGTCGCATCAGGACTGACCATTGCATCCGTGCCGCATCACCCGGTCGTGCAGGCGATGATCGAGGAGTATCGGAAGCTGCATTTCACCAATGCTGACGGCACGATGAACGCCGTGGGGTGCCCGCATCTGAATACGGACGTCATGGAGCGCTACGGCCTTGTCCGAAACGGTCGGGAGCAGCTCGTGGCGGGTATCCATGTCTATCCGGCGGACTTTTTCAACCCGCTGGACAGCGTGACAGGGAAGCTGACCAAAACGGAGAACACATATTCGATACATTGGTACGCTATGAGTTGGTTTCCTAAACCAACTCAAACTAGAGTTAGAATTGGACGCATCATTCGAAGAATGATAAAAGCAATCTGTGGTTGAGGAAGGTCATATGCCGAAAGTCAGCGTCATCGTACCGGTTTATAACGCCGAAAAATATTTGCAGGAGTGCGTGGAGAGTGTGCTGGGACAGACCCTCTCTGATATCGAACTGATTTTGGTGGATGACGGCTCTACCGACGGCAGTCCAGCACTCTGCGATCAGTATGCGGCCAAGGATGTGCGGGTACGGGTAATACATCAGAAGAATGCAGGGGCAGCAGCAGCCAGAAATCACGGCTTGGGCATTGCGCAGGGGGAATATGTTGCTTTTGTGGACAGCGATGACTGGATCGACGCTGATATGTACGAGCGGATGGTGGCTGCCGCCGAGACAAATGAAATCGAGCTTGTGATTTGCGACTGCCTGAAGGAATCCGACAAGGGCAGCTATCTTTACACACATGAGCTTCCGCCCGGCGCTTATGATCTTGAGCGGATGCGCTCCGTGTACTACCCTCAATTGCTGATGCCGGACACCGTGGAATATCCGGTCACGATCTCAAACTGGCTTCTTCTGATTCGGCATACTGTGATTACAGAAAACCATCTCTCTTTTCCAATCGGTATGCGTTTCTCAGAAGATCTTCTGTTTGGGGCTGAGGTGGGTTATCATGCAAAGTGCATGACCTATTTAAAAGGCTATTCCCCATATCATTACCGACAGAACCCGGATTCCGTGACGCATTCGGGATACAAGGATAAGTGGCCGCTTCTGAGAGAGCTTTGGCGCCGAATTGATGACAGCTTCAGCAAAAAAACGGATTACGACTTCACGCAGCAAATTTGCCGGTGCATGCTCTTTTTCGTCTATGTGGCGATGAACCAGAGACTTTCTGCAGACCTATCGGCAAGAGAGCTCCTTTGCGAGACCCGGACGATACTGGATGATCCGCTGGTTCGCAAATCGCTTAGCAGGATCCGGGTCAACAGACTGAACATCTCGTGGAAGCTCAAGATCATAACCTGGATCTACAAGGGAAAATGCCTTCGGCCGGCGATACTGTTACTTAGAATGAAGCGATAGGGCGTGGCTTGCCTTTTCGCTCTTTTGCGTTTTTCCTGCGGTGCGACCCGGGAAAAACGGACCCACTACAGAATCTTTTTAAGGGGAGCGTTATGAACATCTCTCAAATTTCAGATATTTGCACCGGCTGCGGCAGCTGCGCTGCCATTTGCCCGTCTGCTGCGATCCGGATGCAGCCGGATGCGCAGGGCTTCCTGCGTCCTGCGGTGGATGCCGCATCGTGCACCGACTGCGGCCTTTGCGCCGACAAATGCCCGGCCTCCGCACCGCCGCAGGTATCGCTCCTCACGGAGCTCCTGACGGGATACGCAAACGACGAGGCGATCATGCCCACATCATCTTCCGGTGCGATTTTTCCGGTGCTGGCCTCCGAGATCCTTCGTCGGGGCGGTATCGTGTTCGGCGCAGCCTTTGATCAAAGCTTCGATGTGGTACATACAGCCGCCGAAAGCGAGGCGGAGTTGACTGCGCTGTGCAGCTCCAAATATGTTCAGAGCAGCATTTCGGCGGACCTTTATGCGCAGGTAAAGGCGGCGCTGACCGCCGGACGCTGGGTCTACTTCAGCGGAATGCCGTGTCAGGTGGCCGGGCTAAAGAGCTACCTTGGTCGGGAGTATGACACGCTGATCACACAGGATACCGCCTGCCACAGCGTGCCCTCCCCCGCAGTCTGGAGGGATTACCGCTCCACGCTGGAGACACGGAACGGCGGGAAATTGACGGCCTTTTCCTTCCGCAATAAGACGGCCGGATGGGAAAAATACTATATTTGCGCCAAATTCGAGAACGGCGGCGAGTTCTCGCAGCCTGCTGCCAAAAACCCATATCAGCGAGGATTTCTCAAGGGACTGTATTCCCGCAGCTCCTGCTTTTCCTGCAAATTCAAGGGCATCGAACGGTGCAGCGATATCACATTGGCGGATTATTGGGGCGTCAGGGACATTCAGCCGGAGGCCTACCATCCGCAAGGAACGTCCCTTATCCTGCTGCACAGCGAGAGGGGCTGCGCTCTGCTGGAGAGCTGCAAGGACAGATTGCAGCTCCGCCCTGCCGCTGCGGGGGCGCTCACATGGAACTCTGCCATGCTCCGGCCGATTCAGAAACCGGCGCGGTACGATGAATTCTGGGTGGAATATGGGCAGAAAACGTTTGAAGAGCTGGTTTCCGCCTGTTGCGAACCAACGAAGGAGGAAGCGGCCAAGGAACGCTGGAAAAGAAGCCTCCTGGCCCGTGCGATCCGCCGACTGATGCGGTAAGATACCATGCTTCACCGAATCTATGTGATGGAGCCACGCACACTTTGCCTCCTGCTGATGCTGGCGCTTGCGGGGTGGACGGCACTTTGCCGACAGCTTCCCGCAAAAATGCGAGGCATTCTTAATGCGCTTCTGTTCTGCGTGGCGGTGGGGACCATCCTCTGCGCCACGCTCCTGCTTCGCACACCCGGCACATACACCGCCGTCCTCACCCCCTTCGCCGCTCTTGCGGCCGCACGGCAGCAGCCGGAGCTTTATCGGGAGATGCTGATGAACGTCTTTCTCTTCTTCCCGCTGGGGCTGACGCTGTCCAACGCTCTGCCGCAAGGATGGCATTTCTGGCGGAGGCTCGCCCTCACAACGCTGACCGGATGCATCCTCAGTGCGTGGATCGAGTATGCGCAGTACCGCTTCGCCCTGGGTGTGGCGGAGACGGACGACGTGATCTGCAACACGCTGGGCGCATTCGTCGGCGCCACCTCGCTGCTGCTGACCCACGCTATGGATAATCATAAGGAAAGGCCCATGACTATGACCCTGACTGCCACCGAAACGCAATTTCTGCATATCGCCAAGGCCGCCGTCTCCGGCGGGGAGCTGCCTGCGGAGGCCGTGGACTGGTCTGCCATCTTTGCGCTGGCGAACCAGCAGAAGCTGCTGCCCATCCTCTTTGAGGCCGTGCGCAAGACATCTGCCGCCGAGGAGAATGCCGCCCTGTTTGCAACCATCAAGCAGCAGGTCATCAGGCAGGTGCTGAACCAGACCGTGCGCTCGGCGGAATTTACCGACCTCTACCGCAGACTTCGGGCCGCCGGACTGCACCCCATTGTGGTCAAGGGGCAGCTTTGCGGCAGACTCTATCCCCTGCGGGATCACCGCCTCAGTGCGGACGATGACCTGCTTATCCCGGAGGGTGAGTTTTTGGCCTGCCATGAGGCACTTCTTACGAACGGACTGACCACTGACGTGCCTGTGGATGAGCTGCCCACGGTGGACGAGGTGTCCTATATGAAAAAGGACAGCCCGCTTTATATCGAGCTGCACCGCCACCTGTTCGATTCCGCCCAGGACGCCCACGACGAGCTGAATCACTTCTTTGTGGGCATCACGTCAGTGGAGGTAGGCGGCTTTTTGGCCATGCCGCCCCATGAGCACCTGCTGTACCTGATCCTGCATGCCTACAAGCATTTTGTGTACAGCGGCATTGGCCTGCGGCAGTTCTGCGACATCGGCCTCTGGGCGCAGACATACTGCGACCAAATCGACTGGCAGCGGCTGCACGACCAGTGCGCCGGTGTCCATGCGGCGACCTTCGCCGCTGCGGCCTTCCGGGTCGCCCGGGCGTATCTGGGCATCGACTTTGATTTGCCTACGCCATGGGGCGGCGAGGTGGATGTGAAGCCGTTGCTGCATGATTCCCTCTGCGGGGGCGTATATGGTTCCAATGACCTGACCCGTCTGCACTCGACCACCGTGACGCTGAACGCCGTCAAGGCCAACCGCACCGGTGGAAAAAGCAGCGTCCTGCGCACGGTGTTTCCCAAGCGCAGGTATCTGGAGCGGCGCTATCCATATCTCAAGAAATGCCCATATCTGCTGCCTGCGGCGTGGGTGCAGCGCATTGCCCACTACGCCATGGAAAAAAGAGTCGGCGCAGACAACAGTGCGTCAGGCTCCATCAAGCTGGCCAGAGAGCGCATCGAGCTGATGAAGCTATATGATATCATGGATGAGAAATAAGTGGCAAGTGAGGGATGAACGCATATGGGAAGCCAGAGAAACTACGGTATAGATCTTTTGCGGCTGGTGCTCATGTATATGGTATGCATATTGCATACTTTGGGACAAGGCGGAATCCTGAACGCATGCCAGGAGGGAACGACGGAATTTCGTGTGTTCTGGTTTATTGAAATTTTGGCATACTGTGCGGTGGACGGTTTTGCAATCATCAGCGGCTATACCGCAGCAGACAGACCGCGAAAATACGAAAAATTGGCGGACATGTGGTTCCAGGCCTTCTTTTACTCCTTTGTGTTAACGGTTATTCTGACGGTGACTGGTCTGAATCCGGGATGGAGCATAAAGGGGCTTATCAAGCTTGCACTTCCCGTTACTTTCGAGACATTTTGGTACTTTACCGCATATTTTGCCCTATTCTTTGCGATTCCGGTTTTGAATCGGTTTGTATTCTCTGTTGACGAAAAAACCGCCAGGACTGCGCTTCTGGTCTGCATGGTGCTGTTCACATGTGTTGAGCTGCTGGCGGGCGCTTTTAAGACCCAGGGGGGCTATTCTGCGTTGTGGCTGATGGTCCTGTACTGCGTGGGCGCACTGACCAGATGCGGGAAATTGTTTGAGCAAAAAAAGACGGCTACATTACTTATGCTGTGGGGGCTGTGTATATTGCTGACGTGGTGCGTCCGCATTTTTGCTGGAATCGGAAGGCTGACAAACTATGTGTCTCCAACTATTGCGGCCAGTGGGCTGATCATGGTGATCCTTTTTTCTCGACTGCATCTGAAGGGAAAGGTGATTGCAAAGATCACGCCGTTGGCATTTGGCATTTACCTGTTTCAGTTAAGCCCTGTGATATGGAATAACTGCCTGCGGGGCGCTGTCTCATCGGTGGTCCAAATGAGTATTCCCGCAGGCGTGGTATGTGTTTTTGCAGTAGCAGCGCTGATCTTTTTTTCAGGGCTGCTGGTCGAGCTTGTGCGGAGCGGGCTCGCAAAGGTCTTGAGAATTTCAACGCTGAGTGAGCATATTGTGTCCGTTGTTAGTCGGCTGTTGAACAAAATGTCTGCAATGCTGAGCTGATGCTGTATCTGGAATGGAACCGCAAAGTTTTTTCTCCCGCGCTTCCGCGGCCTGTGCCGCAATCCGGCGCTCCCGGACTTCCCTCCCCGCAGAAAAGAGCCTCTGTCCCGGGAATTTCCCGTTGACAACCGGGACAGGGCGTGCTATATTGAGGGATAACAAAAGGCGTTGACGAGGAAGCCGTCTGCGGCAGGCAGCAGAGAGGGGTCCATCTTGGTGCAAGGGTCCCGGCTGAAAGCAGGATGCGTACCGCCTCCGAGCCGTCCACCCAACGGGCCATGGCCCCAGTAGGCCGGACCGGGCCCTCCCGTTACAGAGGAGCTACGAGCGACGGGACCCGTGTCCCGTAAGCAGGGTGGAACCGTGGAGTAATGCCGATTACCTCACCCCTGAATCACTGTCAGGGGTGGGGATTTTTATTTTCCCGACCCCAATATCAAGGAGGAAGCATCATGAGCGAAGAAAACAAGTACACCTTTGAAAACGAGGAATACCGCCGGACCTATTGGCACACCTGCTCCCACGTCCTGGCCCAGGCCGTCAAGCGCCTGCACCCGGAGGTAAAGCTGGCCATCGGCCCGTCCATCGAAAACGGCTTTTATTACGATCTGGACGCGCCCTTTGCCTTCACCCCCGAGGACCTGGCTGAGATCGAGGGCGAAATGCGCAAGATCTGCAAGGAGAAGCTGAAGCTGGAGCGCTTTGAACTGCCCCGGGAGGAGGCCCTGCAATACATGGAGGAGCGGCAGGAGCCTTACAAGGTGGAGCTGATCAACGATCTGCCCGCCGACGCCCATATCTCCTTCTATAAGCAGGGAGAGTTCGTGGACCTGTGCGCCGGTCCCCACCTGGATTCCACCGGCCGCATCAAGGGCAACGCCATCAAGCTGACCGCCTGCAACGCCGCCTATTGGCGGGGCGACAGCAATCGCCAGACCCTGCAGCGGATCTATGGCGTGGCCTTCCCCAAGAAGGAGGAGCTGGACGCCTATCTGGAGCGCATTGAGGAGGCCAAGCGCCGCGACCACCGCAAGCTGGGCAAGGAGCTGGGCCTGTTCATGATGACCGAGGAGGGCCCGGGCTTCCCGTTCTTCCTGCCCAAGGGCATGGTGCTGAAAAACACCCTGCTGGACTATTGGCGGCAGTGCCACAAGCGCTACGGCTATGTGGAGATCTCCACGCCCATCATCCTCAACCAGGAGCTCTGGCACCGCAGCGGCCACTGGGATCACTACAAGGACAATATGTACACCACCGTCATCGACGGCGAGGATTACGCCATCAAGCCCATGAACTGCCCCGGCGGCATGCTGGTCTATAAGAGCGAGCCCCATTCCTACCGCGACCTGCCCCTGCGCATGGCGGAGCTGGGCCTGGTCCACCGCCACGAGATGTCCGGCGCACTGCATGGCCTGTTCCGCGTCCGCTGCTTCACCCAGGACGACGCCCACATCTTCATGACCCCCGACCAGATGAAGGACGAGATCAAGAACGTCGTGAAGCTGTTTGACGAGATCTACTCCACCTTCGGCCTGACCTATCAGATCGAGCTGTCCACTATGCCCGAGGACCACATGGGCGACGAGAAGGACTGGAAGTTCGCCGAGGATACCCTGCAGGCGGCCATCACCGAAATGGGCAAGGGCTTCGTCATCAACGCCGGTGACGGCGCGTTCTATGGCCCGAAGCTGGACTTCCATCTGGCCGATTCCCTGGGCCGGACCTGGCAGTGCGGCACCATCCAGCTGGACTTCCAGATGCCCGAGCGCTTCGACCTGGAGTATGTGGGCGAGGACGGCGAGAAGCACCGCCCCGTCATGATCCACCGGGCGCTGTTGGGCTCCATCGAGCGCTTCATCGGCGTCATCACCGAGCACTTT
>ULOE01004466.1_pt1 | contig 15651 bp, 14 predicted proteins | sample 1952291 | NCBI WGS metagenome assembly ULOE01 (sample SAMEA4835595, study PRJEB28245) | human gut metagenome | biome: gut microbiome; material: fecal sample | place: Denmark | collected 2008 | reverse complement strand
GAAGGTTGCAGGGGAAAAGCTGCTCCTGGCGCAGGAAGCGTTCCGCACAGGCTGTGAAAGGCTGGGGACAGCTGCGGAGGGGCTTTATGCGGAAAAGGAAACGGCAGAAGTCGCATTCAAGCAGGAAATAGCACTGCTGGCAGAGAAGCAAAGGAGGATAGACGAAGCAGAAGCCCTGCGCCCCGAAAAGGAAGGCTTGCAGGAACGCATTGCGAAAAGCCAAGCCGCCTTGGCAGCATTGCAGAAAAGGGCGGAGGAAACGAACACCGCTTTGCGGCAGAAGCAGGGCGAATATAGCCTGTTGCAGGCGCAACTTGGAAATTTGACTGCCGCAGTGCTGACAGAGAAATGCGCCGCTTTGCAGAAGGAAATTTCTCTTGCGGAGAAAAAGGAATTCGACTTGCAGGAGACTTTGCAGCAGACACGAGAGAAAAAGGAGCGTTTTCTTGCCCTGCGGAAGCAGGCAGAGCAGGAGAGCCAAGCCGCCGCAAAGACGGAGCAGGGAGCGGAAGCAGAATTTTTTGCCGTTTTGCGGGAAAAGAGCTTTGCAAATCAGACAGAATATGAAGCATATCTCACAGAGCGCACGGTATTGGAGCGTGCGGAGGAAGAAAACAGACAGTTTTTCGCAGCTTTGGAAAAGCAGAAGCAGCTGGCAGAAATGCTTGCGGAGAGCTGTGCGAAAAAGGAGCGGAAGGATGTTTCCGCTTTGGAGGAGGAGCGAAAAACGCTTTTGACGGAACGCGCGGCGAAAAAGCAGATGGCAGATGAAACAAGAAAACAGGCTGCTGTTCTGGCAAATCTCCTGCAAAATGCAAGGAAGGAATGGCAGGAGAGGATGCACGCTGCGGCGGCGTATCTCCCGATTCGGGAGCTTTCTCGCACTGCCAACGGGGAATTGCCCGGTAAGGAGAAAATCGCCTTTGAACAATTTGTGCAGGGGGTTTATTTCCGAAGGATTTTGCAGGCGGCAAATCTGCGTTTGCAGGATATGACAGAGGGCAGATATCTTTTGCTGCACGCAGAGAAGGCGATGAATAAACGCTCGCAGGCGGGCTTGGAGCTGGAGGTGCTTGACCATTATACGGGCAAAAGCCGCTCGGTGCGTTCACTTTCGGGTGGGGAAGCGTTTAAGGCTTCGCTTTCCTTGGCATTGGGGCTTTCCGATGTGATTCAGGCGCACGCAGGCGGTGTCCGCGTGGATGCGATGTTCATTGATGAGGGCTTTGGCTCTCTGGATGAGCAGTCAAGGGAGCAGGCGGTGCAGGTGCTGCAAAGGCTTTCTTATGGGAATCGTCTGGTGGGAATTATTTCCCATGTTTCCGAACTGAAGGAAAGCATTGACAAGAAGATTATCGTGAAAAAGGGCAGTGCCGGCAGCAGCATTGCATGGCAGGAATAAAAAAGAAATAAGGAAATAAAAAACCTCTTTCCTCAAAGCGTATGAAAATGCTAAGGGAAAGAGGTTTTATTATTATCAGAAAAAATTATTCATCCCAGTTATGGTAGGTATTCTGAACATCATCGTCATCGTCGAGCATTTCCAGAAGCTTATTCATCTTCTTGATATCCAGAAAACCTTGATAAATCAATGGTTTCAGAGCTTTTTCAGAACCTAAATTTTTTCTTCAATTATGACATGCAACAGCAAATACATTGAACATATATCATCACTGAAATTGTACAAAAATCATCACTGAATGTCAAGAAAAGACTATATTTTTTATTTTTTATTGCATTTTTATATAGTAAAATACATAGGGTAAAAGAGAAACAGGTAGAGATGTTTATTCACTCATAATTTATTGAAACAAAAAAATACCTTAATTCAAGGTATTTTTTATCCATCCTTATCACCTCTTAGGTTTCCAAGTATAACCGCAATTAGAACATCTATTTACAGTTTTACTTGCACCAATAAATCCCCACAGATAGTTTACTCCCCTAGCACCTGTGGAGATTGCCGTTGAGCCACATTTGGGACAACGGGGTTTAGATTCTTCTAATGCTTTTTGTTGATTAAATTGTGCCATTTTTGCATTAAATTCTATAATATCTTTTTCTTTCAGATCAATCATAGCTTGCCAAAATTTTTTGTCTTTAGAAATATATCCTAGCGTCCATAATTCTTGTAGGTTTAATGTAAACCCGTTGGGAAAACATATGCAGTCATGCGAACCACATCTGTCACAAGTTTCTTTATTTGGGTCTTCTTTATGTCTACCAACATCTTCGCAATCAATGCAATAGTAATATCCTAAATTTGTGTTATCGTCCATGGATTACTCCCCCTTATTCATATAAAAATATTCCAAGTATTTTAGATTGATTATATCACTTAAACTAAGCGTTGTAAACTTTGATGAGAACGGGAAGATTTCTTCCCCACTTGTTGATATAATACAATCAATCGGGACTTCTAGTGGCGGTGGATACACTCCTTCTGCTCAATATACAAAGTTTGCGGATATTGTGAAAGCAAATAAATTTAATTTAGATGCTAAAGCAGACATGGGTTGGGTTCAATACGCTAAACAAATTGGCTACACTGATAAGCAACTTCTAACCTTCTTAGGGGACGTTGATTTTGGTAAGAAAAAAATTGGCGATATCGGTAAAGAATTAGGTGCAGCAGGTACTGCCAGTCAGGAATTCGGTGAAGCCGTAAAAAGTGCAGTTATCAACATGGGTGCTATGCTTTTAGTCATGGTAGCCATCAAAGGCGCAATGTGGATATTCGACAAACTGAATGTCACCACAGAAGAACAGCAGGAAATTGTTGATGACCTGACAGAAAAGGTTAAAGGGCTAAAGGATGAGTATAACGAACTATATGGTAGAAATGACCTAACAGAAGCAGAAAAACAGAAGTTAGATTATCTGCAACGTCAGCTTACTGTTAACGAACAGATTCTAAAGCAGGAACAGAAGAAACTGGGAACAGTAATATTTCTAATTGGACAATTTGTCCCTTTTGAATTTTCAAAGTTAGCATAAATTTGCATGTACAATAAAAAATACTTGACGAATACAAGAGAAGCACTTATACTACAGCTGTGGCTAATGGACAAGTGTGTTTTTATAGATGCTTACCGAAGCTATCACTTGAGCTTGTCTTGGGTGCTTCAATTTTTTGAAAGATATATTTCAACGTGTCACTTTCATGTGCTTTTCTAATAGGGGACAATGCCTTTCATGGTAAATGATTTTCATATCAACTTTTGCAGGCGTTGGAAGAAACTTTCCGCTTTGTGTTTCGTCACGGGTGTCATACAGTTTTAATTACAGATACCTTCTTGTATAACAAGTGTATCTATTGTTGCACGAAGCAGTAATTTGTCTGTGAATTGCCGTAGATATATGGTGGTGTACGAAGCAGTAATTTGTCTGTGGATTCCATTCATCAGAGGTTGCCAACCTTGACAATTAAAGAATGATATCCCTGTTATAGCATATTGATATTCATAACGATTTCGTATATAATCACATATAGAATCGTTATTTTTTGATTGCGGAGGTGATTATCATAACACTACAACAAAAAGTTAAGGTTGCCTGTGCTATGGCTGGAATTAGTTTGACAGAATTAGCAGCCAGAATGGGAACTTCACAACCAAATCTTTCTAAAAGGCTACGGGTAGGCAGATTTACAAAGGAAGAACTAGAAGAAATGGCAACATATTTAGGATGTGAATACATTTCATTTTTTCAATTTAAAGACGGAACGAAGATTTAATAATTCATACTGAACACGAAATGCACAAGAATTTTTTCTTGTGTTTTTTATTACTCATGTAAACAACTAAAAAGTTATAATAAATTCTATTATAGTATTGATATAACCAAATAGTTATGATATAATGCTTTTGAAATTCATAACCAAAAAGTTATATATTATATCTTAAATGTATAAGGAGTGTTGGAAGTATGGTAGGGATTTGTGGAATTAAAAAAGCAGTAGAAGTATCAGAAATGCCAGTAGGCAGATTGAAGCAGGAGTTAAAGATTGGTGCAGCCGTTACCGTATCAAAATATTCTCTGCTGAAAGACTATACATATATTCAGCGTGAGAAACGCAGCGGAACGGTAGCGGCACTGTCAAGATATATTGTTGTATTAAACTTTGGATGCTATCAAGAGTGTTTCCGCTACACGCAGTTTTTTGAATGTGGCGGCGACAGATTAAGACTGCAATAAAAGGAAAAGGAGAGTGCAGAACATGAAAACAAATGGATTTTTTCATAGCAATGATACTACAACAGGTATAACCAGAGCAATAGACGAACTTGGAAGGCTTGTTATCCCCGTTGAGGTTCGGAAAGAGTTAGGAATGTTTCCTAAGGAAGTTTGTAAAATGATTCCGTATGAAAACGGTATTTTCGTACAAGTTTTTCATTCTGGTTTAAAACTTGAGTTGAAAAAACTAATTGATAAATACGATATGAATTTCTCTGATCCTACTATTATTGAAAGATTAAAGGGAATTTATGAAGAAATGACAGATTAAAAAATATTTTGTTCCTTAGACAGCATTGTTGCTAGGGAAATAATAGGGTATATGCCCCAGATTTAAGCGTTATATTTTTGGTTGACTTATTTATCGACTTGAAAATAAAAACGGCTTACAGGCTTATATACCCTATTTTTTTGTAAGTGATAGGAAGTGTCTCCTTAATAGCACTGAAAATACCTTTGTACGAACGAATTTCGTACGAACAGATTGAGCAAAGGGACTTAAAAGTTTTAATACCCTTGTCAATTCCTAAAGGGCGAATTTCGCCCATCTGGGATTCTATATCCGACGAAATTCGTCGGAAGAAAATATTTTTTGATTTTTATTAAAAATGCAATCCAAACGGAGAATAACATAATGTAACCATTTCACCACCTTTAGTTACCAGTCAACCATTATATAAAAAGGAGAAATTTTTATGAAGAAACCAGTTTATGTTTGCAGGAGATTGTCCTTAAATATTTTTTTACAAGCAAGAGGATTCAAACCGTTCGCCCAACGACCAGATAAATTTGATTCAAATAAGATGGTTTGGATTTATGGAGATAGTATAAGCCTGAGACTTGCAGTTGAAGAATATTACAAGAGATGAACAAATGGGAGTGATTCAATGGAGAGATACCTAAAAGACATAATTAACCTTAATGATATTAAAGCAGGAAAAATCAATATCATACAAGCACCATGCGGAGCAGGAAAGACAACCTTTGCGATTGATATTCTACTTGATTATTTTGATAAACAAAATGTGCTTTGGAGTATATATCTGATTGATACAAGGAATGGCAGACAGGCTTTAAATAATAGATTTAAAGATGGAGAGATATTTGAATGCTATCAGTTTCGTCAGCCAGATATTTATACCTATGCAAAATTTGCAAAAGGCTGTGAAGATAAAGATATGTGGGAAGATGCTATATCTGGTGTAGGGGTTATATGTGACGAGCTATCTGCTTGTGTAGAATTTTCAAAAATAAAAAATGAAGATGAAGAAGTAAATATACATGAACTTGCACTAAAATATTTACATGATAATTTTCTGAACGAAACTAGCTATATTGTTGCTATAGATGCCACACCACAGAAAATAATAGATTACTTTAGCTTTGATAAGGATTGTATCAATGTTATAAAGCTGAACGGCATACCTAAATCATACAAAGAGAATCATATAATCAAATACAAAAATATTGGTTTGATATTGAATAATTTGGATACAAAGCAAAGAGGTTTGATATATACATCCAGAATCAAAAAAATGAAAGAGATTATAACCTCACTGAAAAATAGAGGTATTAACTGTGGGGGTTTCTGGAGTATTAGCAATGAAAATGAGCCTATGACACCAGAGCAGTACAAGCTACGGCAATTTGTATTAGATCGGGAGCAGATGCCAGATGAATTACAGGTACTTGTTATCAATAAAAGTACAGAACGCAGCATTAACATAAATACACCAGTAGATTATGTTATTGTTGATGATGCGTTCGTTGATGTGCAAGTACAGGCAAGAGGGAGAATCAGAAATGACATAGATACCTTATATATAAAATCAGCCGAAGCAGAAGATATTATAACAGTACCAGAGGAATACCTTAATATAAAATTGTATAAGCAGGATAAAGATGTACTTTGTAATTATTTGAACATTAAGGAAGATGGTAAGTTGCGTAAGTGGACTACAATTAAAAGAATGTTTGGTAAAAGTGGCTATTCTATTATTGATGGCGTAGATAGTGGCGGTAAAGCCAGATACAGTATTATTAAACGAAAATAAAATATACTGTTTGTTTTTATACTGTTTTGTGACAAAATTTGCGGTTTCCTTATAATAAAACTCTATTTTTGTCACAGAAAGACAATTCTTCTATATTGTTCTTTTGATTCACTTTTCTTGGTTTCGGAGAGAAGAATGAAATTCTTCACCCGTAAGAAAAGTGACAGGACAATCATATAAATAGTAAGAAATGGTTTCAAAAGTTATTGATTTTACATAGTTCAATACATGGGATTTTTTAATCATGATTGGTTTATTGCAATTTTTAGTAAATTTATCAATCAGACGGAGAATTACATATTGAAGGGGTTTTCATGGTACAGGTGCTTGGTTTCATTTTTTGATAAAAATGCAAATCAAACAGAGAAGTATATAATATACAGCCATTCTGGAACAATTACTACCAGTCAAACATTGTTATTCGTGGTGTAAAGAATTGTCAGCTTGGTTGCAAAAATGCTGCTGAGTGATGTTATCCCACTTTAATATTACTCAGCAGATAAAAGCAATATTTCATTGAAAAATAACCTTCAATAAAGCTTATAAAATCAAGGTTTGTTGAAAGTGTTATTTTAAAATAGGAGGTAATTTTATGGAAAAATATTTGAATAAACATTAGATAAAAAATCACAAGCTGGCAAATAAAAAACTTGCAGATGCAGGGATTGAGTTGCTGGCAGAAGATGAAATTTTCGTGCAGTATCCGAAATAGAAGGACTACTACGGTAGTAACTACGGCAGATTGATTTCTACGAAATATAACAAGATAGAATTGTTGCCGCCATCAGATACAGATGGATACGCCAACTACAAGCTGAGCCAGACCGTAAGAGGCAAGGCACAACTCCTGACAATATCTTCTCATAGGTTGGTAGCAGATATTTTTCTGCCTAACTTCTGGAAAGATAAAAACAGGAACCAGTTGCAGGCACACCATTTGGATCATAGCAAGAGAAATAATTATTATAGGAATCTCTTGTTTTTGCCATCTAATCTACACGTCATAATGAACCGTGTAGAATCTATGTGTATTGTTATTGGTGATAAGGCAGTGCCGATTGTTACTCCTTATGACCTGTTAGACGAAGATATCACTCTGGATGAAATAATTGCGTTAGCACAAACCAGAGCAAAAAAGCGCGTCACACTTGACGGCTATGATATTTATACTCTAAAAGGTTTGGAGATTGGTTTTAAATTTATAAAGAAACCAGAGAAACAATCAGTGCTATCTGCACAAAATTAAAAGGAGTAGTCCTGTGGAGGATTCTTTGCAGGACTATTCATAAAAATATGGAGTGATTTTTTGAAAAATGCAATAAGTTTTAAATCGTTATGTTTTGAGATAACAAGAAAATGTAATATGAAATGCCCTCATTGTATGCGTGGGGATGCACAGGATTTAACTATATCTAAGGAAGTCATAGACAAGTGTCTGGATAATGTAGCATGGGTGTATAGCGTCATTTTGACGGGTGGAGAGCCATTCCTAGAACCAGATATTATTGACTATCTCTTTGACGGGATAATACGCAGAAAAATTAAAATATATGGCTTTTCGTGTATGACAAATGGCAGTATACGGAACGAAAAGATAGCGGCGGCATGGAACAGACTAGCAGACTATATTGCAAGCATATATGAGCCTACAGAGGATGCAGAAGCAGACAGAAAGTATCTAAGAGCAATCGGACAGATAACAGTAAGCTATGACAAATATCACCAGCTAGATTGCGACCCGTTGGATACAGTAAAATGGTACAGGCAATATCTAAATAATCATTGCATTGCACTTAGAGAAACATTCAAAAAAGACGATACAATCCATTTGCTGGGTCGTGCAGCGGAAAATGAAGAAATAAGGAATAGTGAAGCAGTTGACTATGTTGTATGCCCCCATAAGTTATCTTTAATACCAGATAAAAATATTGTAGAAACAACGGTACAAATTGGGTGTAGCGGCATTGTAACGTGCGGCGAGGATTCTTCCTATAAGCAGCAGGATAAGCAGAACTATGGTAATATTCTAACAGAACCATTATTTGATATTGTCCAAAGAGCATTACTGACAGAGCCTTTTACAGAGTTTGAAGCTGGCGTTTATAATCAGTTTTACACAGCAGTCCAAACAGGAAAAATGGATGCTGAGAAAGGCAAGAATTTGTTAGAATATTTTGATTTGATATATACCAGTAGGAAGGTATGTCAAAAGGTCTACCCATGGATGACGCATAAAGAAATATCACAAGCGACATACGATGATATGAACATTCGGATGAGAGAAAATGAAAATAGTCCTTACATAACTAAGATATTTCCTCTGGAAGAATACAAGGTTACAAGGGAAGAAAGTATAAAAAGGACACAGACAACGAAGATAAAGGCATTGCTTACAGACCCACTATCATACTTTGCTAATCAGTCAGAACTAGAACATGATGTAGAGAAAATACCCGTAAAAATATGGGATGATTGTTGAAGATAAATGGTTTAAGAGGTTGCCCCTAAAGATTGGGGTAGTCTCTAAGGTAAAATTAAAATACACTTTTTAATTTTTGCTATTAAAAATATAAAAAATAAATGTATTACACACACAACCTTTTCAATATTTTTGCCGATAAGGCTTTGTTGCTGTCAATCTATCGAAAAGCCAGTATTTATAAGGGTTTATCTCATATAAGGATATAGCTGTAAATTTTGAAAAAATATGATTTTGGTATCAACGAAGCCTGATTTTATGCGGTTTCTACGATAAGGCAGTGCTTGTTAAAGTAGGGTATATCCTAAATTTACACTTGAAAAGCACCTAATGTATGTAAAATATAGATTGTTTTCTTGATTATTTTACCGTATGTAAATAAAGTTATTGACTTATAATTTACACTGTGGTAAGATAGAGTAAGAAAATGAAAGGGGGCTTTTGTATGAATATAGCTTATGTAAGAGTGTCAACAGTGGAGCAAAACGAGGGAAGACAGATTGCAGCCCTTGAAAAAAGGAACATTGATAAGTGGTATAAGGAAAAGGTCAGCGCAAAGGATACCAACAGACCGCAGTTAAAAGAGATGCTTGAATTTGCAAGAGAGGGAGACACTATTTTTATCCATGACTTTTCAAGACTCGCCCGCAGCACAAAAGACCTTCTCGATATTGTAGAGTTGCTTAACAAAAAAGGGGTACATCTTGTGAGCAATAAGGAAAACATTGATACCAGTACAGCAACAGGGAAACTCATGCTTACTATGATTGGTGCTATTGCAGAATTTGAACGTACAAACCTTTTGGAACGGCAACGGGAAGGGATTGCTTTAGCGGTCAAAGAGGGCAAATACAAAGGGCGTAGGGCAGCACAGATTGATAATTTTGAAAGTGAGTACCAGAGATATAAAAACAGAGAATTAAACAAGGTGCAGCTTGCAGCGGCGTTAGGTGTTAGCCGACCCACGCTGGATAAGCTGATAAAGAAATATGAAGAAGGGCAGAGGGGGGACTAAAAACTCTCTGCCCACTCTTTTAATATGCTGACTGTTAGGCTAATTTATCTACACACCAGAGTGTTTTATAATTTCATCAAAGGACTGGATGTAATAGCCATATCAATAATCGCACTATCTTCTATAGATTGCAGATAGCGTTTTGTAATAGAAATATTTTCGTGTCCCAACAATCTTGATACGATGTAAACATCTAAACCGTTTTTTAGACACATTTGTGCAAAGGTATGTCTACAGGTATGTGGGCTACATCTGATTTTTTCATCAACATGAGCAGCAATGCCGCAATCCTTCACAACTCTTTCAACCGTTTCTGGAGTAAGCCTTCTTCCTTTTTGGCTTAAGAAATAGTAATCTGTTTCATAGTTCCATCTTTCACGAATATAATTTTCTCGCTTGATTTCATATTTCAACATAGCTTTACGCAGGAGAGGGGAGATAGGAACTAATCTTTGTTTACTGCCTTTTCCATGAATTAAAATGGTTCGTTCCCGAATATCTTCACATTTAATGCTGCAAAGTTCATAATTCCGAATACCTGTATCAAACAGCATGGTTATCATACATTTATTTCTGGAACTCAAGAAGTTAGAAGTGTCATATATGCTTAACATTCTTTTTGTTTCTGTGGCAGTAAAGGTTTGAATTAAAACTTTTTCCTCTTTCTGTAATTTGATTTGAGAAGCAGGGCTAGTGCTTAAATATTCTTCTCTTACCATGTAATTGAAAAACGCTTTTACATTTTTTAGAATACTATTGATATAGGTGGGTTTTAGTCCTAGGCTTTGTTTGTAGTGCAGATAGCCTTTGATATGAACCCGTTTAATATCCTCGATTGCAGTCAAATTATATTCAGTTTCTAACCAACAAAGGAACAGTGCCATATTATTTTTAGCAGAGCGCACAGTCCTTGGGGAGCAATTTCGCAGTTTCAAATCAAACAGATACTCGTTTAATGCAGTCTCATTTTTCATGAAAAAACCTCCTTAATCATAGTGCTATTGCACGTCATAATTAAAGAGGTTCTGTACATCATTGCTGGATGTATTTTCATACAAAAATAGATGCATAAAAGTGAATATCAAGATGAGAAATGCTTATTTTACAGAATTTCATAGTGAAAAATTATTCATCCCAGTTATGGTAGGTATTCTGAACATCATCGTCATCGTCGAGCATTTCCAGAAGCTTATTCATCTTCTTGATATCCTCTTCGTCTGTCAGCTCCGTATAGGTCTGGGGAATCATGGTTACCTCGGCGCTTGCCATAGGGATGCCTGCTGCCTCCAGTGTTTCGCGCACTGCGGAGAAATCATCGGGTGCGGTTGTGATTTCGTAGCTGTCCTCCTCTGCGGCGAAGTCCTCTGCGCCTGCATCCAGAGCAGCCATCATCAGCTCTTCCTCGTCCATATCGATTTCTTCCTTATCAATCACAATCAGACCCTTTTCATCGAACATGAAGGATACACAGCCGCTGTTGCCCATGTTGCCGCCACCCTTTGTGAAGGCGTTTCTGACATTGGCTGCTGCACGGTTTCTGTTATCTGTCAGCACTTCTACAATAACAGCTACGCCGTTGGGGCCATAGCCTTCGTAGGTTACGTTTTCGTATTCTACGTCTTCACCGCCGCCGGCAGCCTTTTTGATACTTCTGTCGATGGTATCGTTTGGCATGTTGTTGGCTTTGCATTTTGCGATAACATCACGCAGCTTGCCGTTTACGGCAGGGTCGGGGCCGCCGGCCTTTACCGCAACCTGAATTTCTCTGCCCAGCATGGTAAAGATTTTACCTTTTTTTGCATCGTTTTTTTCTTTTTTATGTTTGATATTTGCAAACTTAGAATGTCCTGACATTAGGAACCCTCCTCCTTAAAATTTCACCAAAATATTTTATCATTATTTTCTGCATAATTCAAGGAATTTCGTATCGGAAAGCCTGTTTTTTATAGAATTTGGCAAAAATCGTCTTATTTTCGGATTTCCTCCTGCTCATAGGGGAAAACCTCTGTCAGGAAATGCTTGCGGCGCAGGGCATCCTCAATCTCATCCAGAATTTCCTCGCTTTCGGCGGAAACATGGTGAAAATGATACCCTGAGGTGACATTTAAAAGGGGAGTGGATTTGCCGCTTTCCAGATTTTTCAGAAACGCCTGTACATCTCTGCGGTTTTTGATTTGCAGGGGAGCGGAAACCTTCCCATAGACTCTGTGGTTTACCATGACATCCACGACACAGCCGCCTAAATCCACAATGGTTGTCAGCTCCTCCTCTGTTGCCGCGGCATCATGGAAGACCTTGAACAGCCGCATGGTATCCGCAGGCTCTTCCAGAAGATAGCCCCTTGCCGTTGCCAGAATGGAATAGCCCTCTGTGCGAAGCAAAGCAATATCCTGGACAATCACCTGACGGCTGACCCCCGTGGCAGAGCCGAGCGCACCGCCGGAGAGAGGTGTTTTTGATTCCCTCATCAGATTTAATAATTTCTTTCGTCTTTCTGTGCCAGTCATTTTTTCAATCACTCCTGCTTATTCCACCGCATGGAGATTTTTCAGGCTGATATCCAGAATAGGTGCGGAATGGGTCAGCGCACCGCTGGATACATAATCTACCCCAAGCGCTGTGATGGTTTTGATATTTTCGATTGTCATATTGCCGGAGCATTCGGTTTCTGCTCTGCCGTCAATGATGCGGATGGCCTCCGCCATTTCCGCAGGGCTCATGTTATCCAGCATGATGATATCTGCGCCGGCTTCGACTGCTTCTCTTACCATATCCAGAGTTTCCGTTTCGATTTCGATTTTGCGGACGAAGGGAGCATACGCCTTTGCTGCGGCAATGGCCTCCTTTACGCCGCCTGCTGCGCCGATATGGTTATCCTTCAGCATTACGCCGTCGGAAAGATTATAGCGGTGATTCGAGCCACCGCCGACGGTTACGGCATATTTTTCAAACACTCTCATACAGGGAGTGGTTTTTCTTGTATCCAAAAGGGTTGTTTTTGTACCCGCAAGCAGCTTTGCAACGGCATTCGTATAGGTTGCGATGCCGCTCATGCGCTGCAAATAATTGAGGGCGGTGCGTTCTGCGGAAAGCAGAACACGGATATCTCCCGTCACAGTTGCCAGAAGCTGCCCCTTTTTCACAGCATCTCCATCGGCGGCATGAAAGGCAATTTCTATTTTTTCATCCAGAAGCTGAAACGCCCTCGCGAACACATCCAGACCGGCAATGATGCCGTCCTGCTTGCAGATTAAATCGACTGTGCCAAGCTGATACCGCGGCATGACTGCGTTGGTGGAAACATCCTCGCTGTTGATATCCTCCTCCAGAGCCATGCGGATATATTTATCTGCTACAATTTGCATGGTAATCGGGTTCATTCTAATCCTTCCTTTCCTGCAATGTGCTGTGCTGCTTTTTCTGCGAAAACAAGGCTTTCCAGAAGGCTGTTGCTTGCCAGTCTGTTTTTGCCGTGTACGCCGTTGCAGCTGGTTTCGCCAATAGCATAGAGATGCTCCATGGTTGTTTTGGAATGGCGGTCTACATGGATGCCGCCCATAAAGTAATGCTGTGCCGGCACAACGGGTGCAGGCTCTTTTTTGATATCATAGCCTGCCTCCAGACAGGTTTTGTAGATATTCGGGAAATGATTTTCAATATCCTCCGCAGGAACGGGAGCAAAGGAAAGCCATACATGCTTTGTACCTTCCTTTTCCATTTCTGCATGGATGGCAGCAGAAACCTTGTCTCTGGGCAGAAGCTCATTGACAAAGCGTTCGCCCTTGCTGTTGAGCAGAATTGCACCCTCGCCGCGGGCAGATTCGGAAATCAGAAAATGTCTGCCGGGCTTTTCGCTGTAAAGGCTGGTGGGGTGAATCTGCACATAGTCCATATTTTCCAGCTCCACGCCGTATTTTTCTGCCAGACGGAGTGCATCCCCCGTCAGGGAAGGGAAGTTTGTAGAATGCTTATACAGACCGCCGATGCCGCCTGTTGCCAGAATTGTGTTTTCCGCATGAATCCGCAGGATATCGCCGTTTTCTGCCTTCGCAACGATGCCATGGCAGGTGTTTCCCTCCACCAGAAGGTCTTCCATCACGGTATAGTCCATAATGGTGACATTGGGCAGTGCCTGCACATTTCTAAGCAGTGTTTCTGTGATTTCCTTCCCTGTGATGTCCTTATGGAAGCAGATACGGGGCTTGGCGTGTGCGCCTTCTCTGGTATATTTTAAACTACCGTCCGCCTCCTTGTCAAATCTTACGCCGAGGGCAAGCAGGTCGTTGATCACGGCTCTGCTGTTGCGAATCATGATATCCACGCTTTCCTTGCGATTTTCGTAATGCCCTGCCTTGAGGGTGTCCTCGAAGAAGGAATCGTAGTCGGTTTCATCCCTCTGGACGCAGATGCCGCCCTGTGCAAGCATGGAATCGCAGCTGGGCAAATCCTCCTTGCAGATGAGAAGAATGTTCTGCTCCTTGGGCAGCTTGAGTGCGGCATATAAGCCGCTGACTCCTGCGCCGACGATGACGGTGTTATAGGTAAGCTCTTTTTCCATTTTATGCTCCTCCTTATTTGCTCAGCTCCAGCATGCGTGTCAGGGTGTTGCCTGCCGCTTCTGCCTGTGCCCGGTCTACGGATGCCTGATTTTCCTCTGTCTGCAAAACATGCAGCACCTTTTCCAATGTAATCAGCTTCATGTCCCTGCAGGTGGGTGCTGTTTTCGGGAAATAGAAGGTCTTATCGGGGTTGCGTTTTTTCAGCTCATACAGCACGCCGATTTCCGTTCCGATGATAAATTCCTGCTTTTCACTTTCGGTCGCATGCTTGATGATGCCTGTGGTGGAGCCGATGTAATCTGCCAGCCTTGTCACAGCTTCGGGACATTCGGGATGCACCAGAACCTCTGCATTGGGGTGTGCGTCCTTCAGCTCCTGTACCTCGGCAGGAGAGATATTCTGATGGATGGGACAGTAGCCATTGACGAGAATGATATTTTTTTCAGGCACCTGCGCCGCAATGAAGCGACCGAGGTTCTGATCGGGAATAAAGAGGATATTCTGATTGGGCAGGTTGCGGACAATCTGCACCGCGTTGGCGGAGGTCACGCTTACGTCAGACCAGGATTTGATTTCCGCTGTAGAATTGATGTAGCAGACAACCGCCAAATCCTCGTAGGCTTCTCTTGCCGCGTCCACCTCTGCCTTTGTTACCATGTGCGCCATGGGGCAGTCCGCGCTTGCATCCGGCATCAGCACCTTCTTTTCGGGGCTTAACAGACAGCCGCTTTCCCCCATGAAGGAGACACCGCAGTAAACGATGATGGGGTTGGGCAGGGTTGCCGCCGTTTTGCTCAACGCGAAGGAATCCCCGACATAATCGGCGATTTCCTGAATTTCATCCGCTACATAATAATGCGCCAGAATGACTGCATTTTTCTGTTCCTTTAAGGCTTTGATTTCATCTTTGATATTCATGCTTTTCCTCGATTCTACTGTATTTTGTAAATAAGTATTGTAAATAAATTTTTTTGCAGTGGAATTAAGTATAGCACAATTATTTACAAGTGACAAGACAGATGAAAGAAAAGTTGTATTGTTTTGTATTTTTTTAGAAACAGCTGTTGCGCCGAACAAAAAACAAAAACCTCCGCAGGGGCGCGCCCCACGAAGGTGATTTGCTTTCGACTTAGTTTTTATTGGCAGAGAAGAAGATAAATATCATTTACGTTTGTGCCGGTTGCTCCTGTGATGAGAAGGGCATCTGCCGCCGCCAATGCGGCATTGGAATCGTTCTCCGCAAGAACCGCAGGAATGGATATGCCCTTTTCCGCAAGGATACCGCAGGTTTTCCCGTCCACAATACCG
>ULOE01008487.1_pt1 | contig 16347 bp, 17 predicted proteins | sample 1952291 | NCBI WGS metagenome assembly ULOE01 (sample SAMEA4835595, study PRJEB28245) | human gut metagenome | biome: gut microbiome; material: fecal sample | place: Denmark | collected 2008 | reverse complement strand
CCACTAAACCCTATAGGTTGCGGATTTGAGGATAAAGGCAAAAAACTATTTTCGAACAAAAATACGAAAAAAAACGAAACCTGCAATATCAACCCGAAACCTCAAACCAAAAATCCCCGCCGTATTCAGGCGGGGATCCAAACACGGACCTTCCGGCCCATTGCTTTATTTATAGCTTATAATCAGCACCTTTGATGATTCCCAGAAGCGAGTAGGATCAAGAATGCGCAACTGTTCGACCACCTTGTCTGCATTCGTAACCAATTCGTAAGATCCCTCGGGATGACTCGAAACGACCGTTACTCGACGGTGCCCTACGGGAATCTCGGTCAGCAGACGCGAATCACCCTGCGTAAAGCTGTCGGTATTACCGCCCCGGCCAACGGTCAGGGTGCGGCCGATAAAGCCCTGCTTGTTGATGATCTGGGCATCGCGCAACTCCTTCTCCGAGCCGACGATGTAATAGACCGTATTGAGCTGGTTCTCGAGATCCACCTTCTCGTTGCTGAGCGTCTCGACCTCCTCCTCGCGGCGGGCCACCGTTTCGGTCAGCTGCTCGACCTCGATACCACGCTGCGTCAGGTCTTCGCGCAGACGGGCCACCTCGTCACGCTTCTCGCCGAGTTGCCTTTCCAGATCGCCGATCATGCGCTCGAGTCCCTCGATACGCAGGTTGGCCTTGCGCAACTGCGCGGCCGAACGCTCCAGCGACTCGATCTTCTTGCGGTTATCCTGCAGCAGGCGGTCGATGGCGGCGATATCGTTGTTGATCTCCTCGACGGGCCGGCGGGTCCCCTCCTGCTCTCCGGCCACGGTGATCAGATTCTCGCGCGACTTGATGATCGCCAGATTCTCCGAAATGGCATTGATGTCCGAGAAGACGAGATTGATGAGCGAATCCTTCGCCCGGATGACCGACGTCAGCGAATCGCGCTCATGATCGGTTTCGGCGATGATCGCCTGCTTCTGTTTGCCGGCACACGAGGCCAGCAGGAGTGCGCCCAGAAATACGGGCGCGAGACGTTCCAGCATTTTTTTCATAACATGAAACTTGCTAAGATCGAATAACTTATTGCTTTCGGCCGCAAATATAGAAATAAATCCCTTTACGTGTACGATTTTTTGAAGGGCTCCGTAAAAAAACAACGGACCGCAATTCGATTGCGGTCCGTTATTTCTCGCTCGGAAGCGTCCTACTTCGCAGCGTTCTTCTTATCGTAGCGTTTTGCGTAGCGGCTCATAAACTTATCGACGCGACCAGCGGTGTCTACCAACTTCATCTTACCGGTGTAGAACGGGTGAGACGTGTTGGAAATTTCCATCTTATACACGGGATAGGTTTCGCCGTTCACCTCGATGGTCTCTTTTGTCGAAACGGCGGACCGACACAAAAACACGTGGTCGTTGGACATGTCCTTGAACGCCACCAAACGATAATTTTCCGGATGAATACCCTTTTTCATTTGTCGTTTTTGTTTTTGGTTAATGCTTAAGCGCGACAAAGGTACGAATTTATTTGCAACAAACAACACCCTGCGGACTTTTTTTCAACTTTTCGTCCAACTCTCCGGCGGCAATGCCGCAGAGCATCAGCCGACAACACCGCCCCCGGGGCACGACCACGGCCAAGCCCCCCGCACTGGCGTGAAACGGAGGCGGAAGACGCTCCCGAACAGAGAGTCCCCGAGCGTTACGAAGGGATCGGAGGTAAAATCCCGCCGCGCATTGCGAAATACGAATTGTTTTCGTATCTTTGCGCTCCGAAGCGGTCATCCGGCCGCGGCAGGGCCCATAGCTCAGTTGGTCAGAGCAGCGGACTCATAATCCGAAGGTCGTGGGATCATGCCCCTCTGGGCCCACTGAAAATCAAAGACTTGCAGAAATGCAAGTCTTTTTTCTTTTGCCTTTTCACCTCGGTTTTACGGCGGTTTGAGCGGGTTGTGTAAACCAGCGTGTAAACCATGAATGCAACAGTTGAAGTCGTTTGCTACAGATCTAAAGTACTGGCAAACAACGAATCCCCGTTAATGCTGCGGGTTACAAAAGACCGAAAACGCAAGTATTCCAGCATCGGAATCTCAATCAATCCCGTCTATTGGGATTTTGAGAAGAACAAACCCCGCAGGAATTGCCCCGACAAGGAACGCATTGAACAGATCATAGCCGAGCAGGTCAGAAAATATCGGGAACAAATTCTCGACTATCAAGCCGAGGACAAGGAATTCACTCCAGCATCCTTACACGACAGGGTCACCCGCCACGCAAAGATCAGAACCGTCGATGATCTGTTCCGATCCCACATTGCGGACCTCAAGTCTCAAAGGCGGTCAGGATATGCCCTGACATTTTCCGAGTTATATAATTCACTCATGCAGTTCAACGGCCACCTCGACATCTATTTTTCCGACATCGATACCATTTGGCTAAAACGCTATGAGATGTGGCAACGAGGACAACACCTCTTGGAGAACACGATCGGAAAGCGTTTCCGAACATTGAGAGTATTGTACAACATCGCCATCGAATGCAATCTTGTCAAAAGAGAGCTCTACCCTTTCCATGCGTTCAAAGTATCCAAGTTGCACCAAGCGACAGCCAAACGAGCGATCTCTAAAGAGGAAATCATGCAGATTATCGGCTATCAGAGCAGAGACAAGTATACTTGCCTGGCCATCGACCTATTCGCGTTCTCCTACTTTTCAGCAGGAATCAATTTCGTGGATATGGCCCACTTGAAACGAAGCAACCTTGTTGACAGCAGATTGATTTACACACGACAAAAGACAGGGAAACTAATCCGCCTGCCATTACAGCCCAAAGCCCGTGAGATCATCGACAAGTACATCGGATCATCCCTCAATGACCATGTTTACATCTTTCCCATCCTATCCTCATTCCACAAAACCGAGATTCAGCAACGCAACCGTTTACATAAGGTACTCTCCCATGTAAATAAACGGCTGAAAGAGGTCGGGAAAGAGTTGGGAATTCCCATAGATCTTACGACCTATGTTGCAAGACATAGCTATGCAACCGTACTGAAACGATCTGGGGTAAGCACTTCTCTGATTTGCGAAACACTGGGGCACAGTTCAGAAAAGATTACTCAAATCTACCTCGATTCATTCGAGAACTCGCAAATCGACGAGGCCATGCAGCATCTGCTGTAAGAATCGGGAGGTCGGCGGCCCTGTTGGGAACCGACCTCCTTTCTTCTGATGACGTGTGGCGCTTCCATTACCCGAGGTGTTTTTCCAGCATATCATAAGTTGCCTGCTCCCGCGTGATTCCATCGTTCGCCTTGGGATTCATGATCTCGTTCACCTGCTCCACCGTCAGGCTTCTCAACTTCTCCTCCATCTGGCTGCTGAACTGCGCGGGGTCCTCCGCATGGTTGAACTTTTTGACCAGATAGGTAATCAAGTACTTCTTCGTCAGGAACGCATTCGGAATCCGTTCCGAGGCCGCCTCATACCATTTGACGCTTCGGTAGAACCAGCCTGCATCTACAAATGCCCGCGGCAGAGCCTTGTTCTTGATGCTGGCTACAAGGTCTTTCGGCTTGAGGGAATTTGTACCCGTACACCAGAGGGAGATAGTCGCCAGCGGGAAGCCCTTCGTCTGCAACTCCACGGCAAAATCAAAGACCTCATTCTTTGCAGCCAAAGCCATTGCTGGGGCTGCCATATAATCGGTCCCCTTCCACGAGGTCGTACAGATATTCATCTCGGCAATAAGGGCCGCAATCTCCATCTCGGCATTCAACGACTCACAAATCACGAGTTCATCCAGATCCTTTTTCAGGTTCATCCATGCAACCACTCGGTGCTGTCCATCCACCACGGCATAGTACCGTTCTGTCTGTTCGTCGGGAATGTCGTGTCCCTGCAGGTCTACCAGATGGCCGTTCATCAGGTAAACATCCTCACCCTTCACGACGGTGATGGGCGACAACTGGCCATGCTCCTGCATCGATTTCTCCTTGGCCTTCACGGTCTTGGCATTGGTCGGGCGGTTACCCTTCACAAATGCGAACTGACGATTCTGGTTGTCGGAGGTGATGATAAGCTTTTTCATGGCTATAAATTACTCCGTCCTTTACGGAGGGGCGTTGGTTAGCTGCTTGCCTTGCCCGAGGGTTTGCAGGTCGTCTGGACCATCCATCCGACACGACAAAGCTCGGCAAAATTCCACCCCTCTTTAGGGAGTAAAATACAACCCGACTTACTCTCCCTCTTCTTTCGGTAGTCGCAAGCCGCCCGTATAAACCCGCGGTTCCAGTTGGTTGAAGTCCGTATTTCCGTACTGTTTCAGGACTCCTTTCAATGAGGAGCTGTCAACCGTAAAGGATTCATTGGCCGTCAGTCGGCAGAAATAGATGATGCGGGAGACAAGGAGCTGTTTGCTGTACGACACAACCTCTCCCCTCTTGGCACGCAACTCGGGCAATTTGAGGGTATCGAACAGTACCTTGAACAACCGATACATCAGCACCTGTTGCTGGGCGGTGGACAGCGATTCTGTATAATTCCTATAAAGGAGATCGATGGTAAAGATTTTTTGTTGGGGCGGTTCTGGATATTGCGCCAACTCCTGCTTGACAAAACGACGCAGGCAGCCCAGAATCAACGGACTGTTGGTTTCGTAGCGTTCACTCTTGCGCAACTCCCGATCATCCGAGAGGTAGAGAACTGCTTTCGGGTGCTTTTGCAGGAAATCGTTGAGTTCCGTCAGAATCTCATAATCCGTCTTGCTGGCATCGGCAGCATTCAAGCAAAAAGAGATCGTGATGTCGTAGATGAAGAGCAACGCATACCAGAACTTTTCGGCATCCAACCCGTATCCCTCCAATGTAGCCATGATGTCGTCGTTATCCCTGAAGGCTTCATAGGTGAAGGGAACTTTCACCAAGCCCTTGTTCAGACGAACAAGAAATCGGAGGCTCCAGTCACTCGGGCAATAGTTCTCACCATCCCAGCCTACATTGATTCGGTCGGCCAGTCGGTTGGCATAATCCATGGCTTCATCGCTCCAGTCTTGAGGAATCGTACAGTTCATAGTCAGTTCGGGGTTTCAGTTTCTCAAAGATACAAAACGACCGAGAGACAAACAACGCTAAATAGACTGTTAAATATTTGTATAATTATTGAACTTTTTGTATCTTTGTTCATCCAATTCCAAGACGGGGCAGGCATTCCGTTCATCCCCGAGATTCCAGATTCAATCCGTTCAGATAGTAGGCAGGCAGTTGTTTAAAACTGTCCTATGATAACTGCTCAAAAGTGTCCTATATATACACTACCTACTTATACATTACCTAATAAAGTCGTTCCGACCATGTACTACCACGTCAAAGATCGCAAGTGATTCGAGAACCGCAAGCAGGCAAAAGAACACTATGGCGTAGCCCGTTTCCGAAAGCTGCTGCACTTAAAAGAGATTCTATTTACTAACCCTCAAAATTCCATTGCTAACGATGAATTATACCGCTATACCCAAATCGATAATCACGTTTCAGACGGGCAACAGTAAGCCTGTCGATGTTTATGTATGAGCCACCATCAAATGCTGCTCCGACCACCAGACAAATATTTCTCACATTACCGAAGAGAAACTGGCCCTTCTTACAGGACAGGACGAACGAACCATCCGCCGTGTTATCAAACGGCTCAAAGAGGCAGGTTGTCTTACCGTGCAGACTGCCATTAAGGAAGATACTGTCCGTGGATTTATCAAGCGGAACAGTTACCAGATAAAGCCTGTCGAGAAGGATTTTTTTCTGCTGAATAATGGCTTCTTTACAAGGAACTACTCCGCCAAGATGGCAGGATTCCTGCTCTTGTTAAAGGCCATCTGCCTGAACAATACGAATACTATCCAATGAAGCAAGAGCCAGATTGCCCAGGCACTCGGTCTGTCTCGCAATACCGTTTCGGCTTTATTGGAAGAATGCCGACAAGCTGGACTTATAAAGCCACAGGCAAAGGGCTATGAACTGACGACGGATTGCTTTATCCAGCCAGCCATTAAGCAGACAGAGGCTGCCATTTATAAGGAGCTATGCGATTTCTGTAAGGCCAAAGGGGTGGCCGCACCCAGACGAAACAAGGTGGCATTATCGGTATTGCTTACCAAGTACAATGCTGCAGGTATTTCAAGTACGGAGCCAATAAGTCTGACCTACCAACTCAACAAGCGGTGCACGCAACTACCCGAGAAGGTTTCCATCCCCTACTTTATAAAGGTGCTCGATATGCAGGAACAGTATCGGGAGGTAACGAAGAAGAACAAACAGAGTAAAGAGGAGTTTGGTGGGTTTGAATTTTAGATACAAGAGAAATATGTCATCGATAAATCAAATACTTGAATCATTCAAGCCTTAACGAATCGTTAATTGTATTAAAAATCGTATCTTCGTATAAAATAATGGAAATAATAACCATGGATGACATAAGACTGGAAAATCATGTTACACCTGATTGCTTGGAACGATTCAAAGAGACGTATGTTGATAATAATGCCTCAATGGATATAGAGAAAATTTGTCGGAAGAAACAAAAAAGAACATTTTATATAATTGAGGAAAATTCAGAAAAACAACATCCGATGTTTCCTGTTACAATGGAAAAACATAACGATACTTTCTATTGTATCAAACATGTGAGCCCATTTAATGTCTTATTAACCCAAGTGAAGATTTTTCTTCAAGCATCACAAAATATAATACCATCGTTATTTCCACGAAGTATAGAAACGCAACTGATGCAAGAAGAACCGCCTGTATATTTGGTAAATAATAACTGTTCTGCTCAATATATTGGTTATAAGATTTCTTGCCTAACATTAATGATGATGGCATTAGAATGTTTTGTGAATGAAAATATACCCAATGATTTCGATGCAGGTGAAGATAATAACGGTGAGGTTAGAAATAAAGAATATGTTGAACGACGCTGGTCATTAGAACAAAAGATGCAAGCCATAAAAGAAAGCAAATCAATAATTGATCCTCAATATAACACACTGATGTCTCGCCTTCGATTTCTCTATGACCTGCGGAATGATTTTGTTCATCTAAAATCTGATAGCTCTAATAAAAAAGAAGACCCATGCGTAGATTGCTATGAAAGATTGTTAGGTGTTGATTTGAATTTAGATTTCAATAAGGTCAAAGAATATGTAAAGTTGGTTCAGCCCGATATTGTCTTAGATTAGTTGATCGTTAACGCTCTGACATTCTGTTAGAGCGTTTTTCTTTATATTCCGCCTATGAATGGAGTGACAGATTAACACCCCTCCCCCTGTTCGGATTGGAAAACGAATTGCAGAGAGGAAGTTTATATATTACGATTCTACAACGGAACAAATAACATTTCATCTAAAGATAAATATAGCATTAGAAATCGCAATTATATTTTACTTGGTTTTGAGTAAAGATTGGTTTATATTTGTCTTGCTCTGGAAAGAGAAAACGCAATAAAATTCAACGATATGAAAACAGCAGGAATTATTCTCTTCAGTTGTGCTATGCTGGCCTCTTGTTCTTCCCGCAACAACAACAAGAGCAAGCAAGCCGAGACTACACCCCAAATTGAAACAGCAGCTTCACAAGAGGGAACGACAGGCTTTCAGAAGATGGATTTGTCGTATCCTGGGAGCAATATATCATTTACGGTAAAAGTAGAGGATAAAACCCTTCTTATACAGCCCTCTGGATTGAGTGTCACCAACGAGGCTTTCAAACACGACATTACAGGCTATACCGTTACAAATGCGGAAATCGGCGATTTGAATGTGGATGGCTATCCAGAGCTATTTGTTTATCTGACATCCGATGGAAGCGGCAGCTATGGCAAGTTGATTGGCTATTCAGTAAACAATGGCAAATCGGCAAGTCAGGTTTATCTGCCAGATGTAGCAGAAAACAAGGAGCTCAACCAAGGATATATGGGCCATGACCAGATGGCAATCGTGGAAAATACATTTTGCCAGCGGTTCCCCATCTACAACGAGACCGACAGCAACGCCAATCCTACCACGGGAAAGACTCGGCAGATTCAATACAAACTGGTTGATGGAGAAAGCTGCCGAGTCCTGCAAGTGGATAAGGTCTTGGAGTTCTAATGCATTATACGGACTGAAGCTATAAAGGAACGCCCCATGTTCAAGCCAATTGACACGAGTTCTTGGAAAAGGAAACCTTATTTTGATCATTATTTCAACCAGATAAGATGTACTTATAGCATCACGGCCAATATAGACATCACAAATGTGTTGTCATTCAAAGATAGAAATAAGATCAAGCTATATCCTCTCCTGATCTATGTTATATCCAAGGCGGTAAATAAATACGAGGAGTTCCGAACAGCCATAAACGACCGAGGTGAGATAGTCGTCTGGGAAACTTTGTCACCTTGCTATACGGTATTCCATAAGGACAGTGAAAGTTTCTCGAATATTTGGACAGAATGGAATGACGACTTGAATCTATTCTTATCCAATTTCGAACAAGACAGCAAGCGATTCGGCCAGATTGATAGGATAGACGCCAAGCCTAACACGCCAGCCAATGTCTTCCCGATCTCTTCATTACCTTGGACAACATTTACAGGTTTCAATCTAAACATATTTGCCGATGGGACCTATTTGCTTCCCATCTTCACTTATGGCAAGTATTTCAAAGACGGGAATAGATACCTGATACCGCTTTCCATACAAGTACATCATGCTGTATGTGATGGATTCCATGTATCAAGGCTTATCAATGAAATTCAGCACGAGTGCAGCAACATGGCATTAAAATAAATTGACGCCATCTTCTGCTTACATACATACACTCTGTAAAACACCCCTCCTCCCTGTTCGGATTGGAAAACGAATTTCGGGGAGGGATTTTTTGTGGCTGATTGTCGGGAATTTTTCCAGACTAACAACAAAAGCAACAGACAGATGATGAGTGTATTTATTTATTCATCATCTAATTTGTAGCGTTATGCAATTACGTCCATCCATGCGCCGTGCAGCCAAAATGAGGCTGGCACTGGCTGGAGCCTCGGGGTCAGGAAAGACCTACTCCTCACTCCTCATCGCTTACGGCATGACCTCCGACTGGTCCCGCGTTGCCGTCATTGATTCCGAGAACGGTTCGGCCGATCTCTATGCCCATCTGGGCAATTATCAGGTTCTCACCCTGCCCGACTACTCTCCCGAGACCTACATCGAGGCCATCAGCATCTGTGAACAGGCTGGGGCAGAAGTTATCGTCATCGACAGCATCTCCCATTGTTGGGACTATCTGCTCGATTTCCACGCCAACCTGCAAGGAAACTCCTTTGCCAACTGGGCCAAGGTCACACCCCGTCAGAATGCCTTCATCCAACGCATTCTCAACTCCTCGTGCCACATCATCTGCACCATGCGTTCCAAGCAGGATTATGTCCTCTCGGACAAGAACGGCAAGATGGTGCCCGAGAAGGTGGGCTTGAAGGCCGTGCAGCGCGATAACGTGGACTATGAGTTCACCGCCGTGCTGGACATCGCCATGAACCACAAGGCCACCACCTCCAAAGACCGAACGGGGCTCTTCACGGGTCGTCCCGAGTTCACGATAACCCCTGCCGTGGGGCAAGCCATCCTCAAATGGTGCAACATGACGCAGACCTCGCAATCGAATCCTTCCACGCAAAACCTCCACAGCCATGCTTCCAGCCTTTCAGCCTAATCCCGAATTTGCCGCAGGGTTGAATCTTCCCGTGGAGGAAGCAACCATCGTAGAGGAACGTCCCACAACGCCGATTGTGTCGTTGGGGAGTGTACCGCGTACCCGTCACTTTATCGAGGCCAACACCAAGCCTGTCGATATGGCCCATCTGAAGAACGATTGTGTCGTTCCCGTATTCAGTAAGGACAACGAGGTGACGATCTCCCACCAGAGTTTTATCGAGACCGTTTGGAATGCCGCTCATCGGTTGTTTCCACAGGAGGCCATCGACACGCCCGATATTGTTGTTTCGCATATCATCAAGGGACGGATTCCCGAGGCTATCCACAAGCCCGTAAATCAACTCTTGGAGACGGACAAGACCATCTATTACGAGCGCATGGCCTTCTGCTTTGAGGTTCCCTCGATTTACGAGGAGGTGGCAGGCAATCGGCTCAATCTTTCCATTGGAGGTGTAAGGGCCTACAACCACGAGAATCTCTATTCGAAAAAGACGGCCGAGAAGTTCAAGGTCTTCATCGGTTTCAAGAACCTTGTCTGCTGCAACCTGTGTGTATCGACCGATGGATTCAAGCGGGAGTTGCGGGTAATGAGCGTGCAGGATTTGTTTGAGGCTTCGTTGCAGTTGTTCCAGCAGTACGATACCGAACGGCACATTCGGCAGATGGCAGCTTTACAGCGGCAATCGCTCAGTGAACACCAGTTCGCCCAGTTGATCGGCAAGGCACGCTTGTATCAATACCTGCCCACAGCCGAAAAACGGCAGCTTCCAGCCATGGAGTTTACCGACTGCCACATCAATGCCGTGGCAAAGGCTTACTACACGGACGAGAACTTTTCCAGAGGGGACAATCCCGAGATTGATTTGTGGAAGGTCTACAACCTCTTTACGGGAGCCAACAAGTCCAGCTACATCGATACCTTCCTTGACAGGTCGCTGAATGCAACGGAGCTGATTGCAGGAATCGGTCGGGCCATGGAGGGAGATACCGAATACAGTTGGTTTGTGGAGTAACGCTTTACAGAGAAGAATACCCTTGCTGTCTTATGACGGCAGGGGTATTTTCTTATGCTTCAAAACAAAGCGTACTAATACATAGCAAGATGGCTATATTATTCACAATCTATACCTTACAATTTGCTGCAAATTCTGCAACTTACGGATATGGAATTTATGCTGACGTAAAGTCGGAATCCGTGGTTTTCAGGATCCTGAAAAGCCGAATTTCAGGGTTTATGCAAGCGTAAATTTAATAATTATGTGATATCCACATATTATGTAGATACAAGTTATATCCCCATATGCTTCATTTCGATTTGTTCGTGAATTTGACGCATAAGGCGTTCAAACATTCTTCTACCTTCTCTATCTTCACAAATCATCATCATTTCTTCAGTGTCTCTCATCAACTGATGATAAAGATGTTCTCGTTCTGGCGTAAGTCGCATATTTTTTAATTTATCTAGCCTATTAGCCAAACGTTCATATTCACTTGCACACATCGGACGGGTTGTTAGAGGACGTGGATTACGCAAATTTTGCCCAACCATATGTGTTAATTCTGTCAATTGACCTTGAATAAGGTCAAGAGCCATATTTTCTTTATTTGTTTTATCTATTTTTGGTAAATAAGCAGGACTTAATGCAAGTAACTTAACAATCGAATTGACATTTGAGGTGTCATCTTTAGCTACCATGGTTTCCTCAATACGGGCTTTTAAATCATTCTGAGTTTTTAATACATCCCTATATTTAAGGGCCTTACTATATTCTAAATAACGCAGAGGTGCGATGTCAAAAATCTTAGGAGTCCCTTTTTCTTGTATAAGTATAACAGGTTTGTCAAATGCTTGCCTGATTCCCAATTCAAATAAAACATTTGGATTGCGAGTGCTCAAATCACAAATCGCCACAGGTGCGGCAATTAACTTTTGAAGAATATCTAAGTGTATTAAATTGGTTCGATTGACTTCATCTGCTCGTAATGGATGAAAGCCAGCTAGGTCAATAGCTGGTTTAATAATATCTTCGTATACTGCCTGAAAATGGCCTTCTTCGTAACCTTCAGTCGCGCCAATAGGCATAATTACAAAGCAATCTTTATTTTCTATTTGAGACATATAGTTTATTTTTTTTGCTAAAATAAACTATTTTACATTCAAAAGCAATTTCATCCATGGTAAAATATTGCAACGGCCCTATTTTTTGTTTTCTCATTTGTCTTACTTATCTTTGTAGGACATACGAACAAACACGGAAAGTGTTGCTTGTTCTCTGATTGCGAACGTAGGAAATTCGACAGAAGAGAGAATCGGCAGACATCTTGCCGCGTCATATCCATTTGTGGGTATAGGCGTGGGGCTGTTGCTTATTTTATCTTCAAGGTTTCCTACGGCCTGCAATCATTGAATAAGTTTTCAGCACCACGCTTTCTGCTTTTAATAAATCAAACATGATGAACCGTCGTTCAGGTGCTGGGACGACAAACCTAAACTTATTGCAACCATGAAAAAGTTGTTCTTACTGATGGCCCTGTTTGCCACAACGGTGTTTGTTGCTTGTTCCGATGATGACGACAACGCACAAATCAATCTGGAAGAACTCGTCGGAACATGGCGTTACATGCATTCTGTCGGTTATGAAATCGACGGCAGCACCAAAGACGAATGGGACGAGGACATGACGAACGCACAAATCTATTTCGTCTTCAATGCAGACCGAACTGGGTCCTATAAAGAGATGGATTCATCGGAAAGTATCGACTATTCCGTATCATCCAACAACAAACTGACGGTTCGATATACACAATATGGTGATCCGCAAACTTTTACCATTAAGGAACTGACGGCATCGACCCTTAAGCTTGAGTATCATGAAAAGGGTGATGGCTGGGAGGAATATGAACTCAAAACATTCAGCAGACAATGAAAAAGATGCTTTTACTTACTGCCGCTATGTTTGTGGCAGTTACTTTCTCGGCTTGTTCCGATGATGACAAAGATAACAACATTGACCCCTCCAAAATTGTAGGTGCTTGGGAGTATATTCATTACTACTCTTATGACAAAGACGATATAGACGGTGTTAATGAATTTGAATACGATGTCGTTAAAGGCGATGAAAATTGGTATAAGCTGGTATTCAATGCGGACGGTACATTTACGAAAGAGGATACAGACGGTATAGATACCAGTACGAAACACTACTATTCAATTAAAGGAAATACGATAACAAAGAGACACGTTTATTCGGACGGAGCGTCAGATACCGATGTGCAAACGATAACTACCCTTAATTCCACAACCCTCGTAATTGAGGAAATCGAACAGGAAGAAGGATATTATGGTAAATCCGTTTGGACTTATAAACGTATCTGAATCTGATTGACCGCAGGGATAGACTTGGATAGATGGCAAAAGAACCATTTTATCCAAGTCTATTCTTTATACCACTTGCAAATCTCATAAATTTTAGCTATATTTACATCATAATCAAAGATTTAATCACCCTATAAATTTTTGCTAAAATGAAAAGAAAAACACCAAGAATAGACTGAAAGATAGGCACAGAAATAAAAGAGGGCATTGAATTAGCCTATGTTGCCAAATCCGTAAGTTATGGCGATGATTGTGTAATGACGCTCATTGTTGCCCGTAAAAAAGATAATCCTACACCCGTAGAGTTTTGATACATGTTTGCTTTGGATATAGACCCTGCACAACAAGTATCCATCACTTTTCAAAAACGAGGACGAGGGTTTGCAGGTATGTCTTTTCTGCTAAATCCAGCAATCGAAATCCCAGCAATGGCTTTCCCCAACATTGTTACCTTTACAGAATCTACTGAAACCTTGAATATGTTTCAAGCGCATATCGACAGCGATATGATCGTATTCGATTATACGACAAAAGAAGGCAGACCGACTGCATTCAAATTCCCGTTGGCTGGCTTCAATGAGAAATATCTGGACCAGTTTGTATAAACCTGACAAATACAAAATATCCAACAACTACAGAGGGCAAACTTGAACTAGACATCCGTTCTGTATAAGTTTGTCCTTTATTATCTATTGTCCGATAAGAAACATATTTACGGGCTTCAGAAGTAGCAACCTATCTAATCTAATAAATATAGTCATCAAAGAAATATAATATCTCTTTACATGCTTCCCAGGGGAACAATGTCTTAAACACAGAACCAGGAATCAGCGTTATATCCAGATTTTCTACCTCATAATGACAAACTGGACTAGAATCAACCTGTTTTGCTTTACACGGCAAGAAAGCAGAAGAGTCTTTCCATCTACAAGTTATCACATTCATTTTAACATCGGAAAAACTAAACTTACGCTCTGAACCTATTTTCAATTGCGGATAAATCAACCAACAATGACCAATAAACCAACACATCTCCTGCTGAAAGGCGTTTACATCTTTAACAAGAGCAAGAGTATCTAAAAACTCATCAATAGATATCTCAAATCTGTTTAATATATACAACAGCCGAGTTACTTGATTGGTTGTCGAGATAAAATAGTTTTTCCCATTATATCCCCTCTGCCAAGTATATGGTGGAATATTTTCTTTTTTAATATTGTAATTTGGATGGGTGAGAAAACTTGTAATATGGCGAATATTCGTAATAATATTTTCCTCATTCCCATATTTACGCATTATAAACGTAGCCAATTGTTTACAGACATTAGGAAAGATCTCCTTATTGAATGGGATTTTATCCACAATCCATTCTTCAATAACATCCGCCAAGGAATATTCATAAGGAGCAGAAGAGGAGAATTTATGGATATAACCCGTAAAATCAGTCTGCACCCCATAAAAATGATGAAAGATGTTTTTTATATTCTGGAAATGACAAACCAACAATATCTTATCAAAATTGTACTTGTTTAAAGGGTCGCCACTTGTAAGCTTTTGTTCCGAATAATCTCGTATATCCCAATGCGCTGAGAACACATTAAGGATACGGAAAATATGAGCTGGGTCAATGCGATCCATGTCCTCAATAACAAGTACCACTTGCTTCCCGCTTTGTGTCTTGATGTCTGCAATTAACTGGTATATAATCTGAGATATAGGGTCAAACTCGTATATTCCTCCTTTTTGCTGAGTAAACTCATCCAGATACGATTCAATATTATCCGATTCAGATTTATTAGCTTCCTTTGAAAACGCCTTAAACTTTACAATATTATCACGTAAGATTGTCATGCTTGTTTGAGGGATATTTGCCAAAGAAGTCGTAACTAATTCAACAATATCCGACACAAGGTCTTTCCCGTTTTGATTTAAGAATCCCCACAACCTTAAAGCAAAACCATATTTCTCATCTGAAAGATCAACTGCCGACGTCATCAAGATTTGCAAAAGTATATCTCGTTTGATATACTCAAAGATGTCTTTATTTTCAGCAACCTGATAATTGACAGGATATATTGTAAGAAAAATGTACTTGTTGGATGTCTTTTTCTTAAATTCATTGAGAAAAAAACTCTTTCCATCCCCGAAACGAGCAGACAGAATACATCGACAATTACGATCAAGATAATCAGAGAAAGTCGTGATTTCAGAATCTATAGGAATAATATCTGACATATTACTTGGGCTATTAGGTTTTATAAAAATACGAACTTTCTATAGAGAAACAAAAGCCAATTAACCTTTTCCGAGAACAAACTTTGCAAAGGGGGCTCAAATATGCCCCTTTGCAAAAGTTTGTCCTTTCTCTTCTATTTATCAATCTTACAACTTGTGTAAACCACCGTGTAAACCGTGAAAACAAAAAGCTTTAAGACTCTCGATCAACATCGAATTTATTCTATGGTTATCAAATAGTTATACAGACAAACCATTCACAATTCAGTTGGTCAGAGCAGCGGACTCATAATCCGAAGGTCGTGGGATCATGCCCCTCTGGGCCCACCGGTGAATCCGGCGGCGAATTCGTTCGCCGCCGGATTCCTTTTTTCCACAGGCGGCCGGGGTTTCTCCCGTTTTTTTCGTATCTTTGCCGGCAAACAAAAAAACAGAGATTATGGAATTCGAAGGTACCGTGTACAAAATAATGCCCGTGACGAAAGGCACTTCGGCCCGCGGCGAATGGCAGCGCCAGGATGTGGTCTTCGAGATGAACGAAGGTTCGTTCACCCGCAAGATCTGCGTGACGTTCTTCAACAAGCCCGACGACGTGGCCCGGCTGCGCGAAGGGGCGACCTACACCGTTTCGGTGAACATCGAGTCGCGCGAATACAACGGCCGCTGGTATACCGACATCCGGGCCTGGCGCATCCAGCCCAAGCAGGAGCCCGCACCGGCACCGATGCCGGACATGCCCCCGATTGCCGAGGAGCCCGGCTATGCATCGGCCCCGGCTGCCGAGGTGGACGACCTGCCGTTCTAAATTCAGGACCGGCCGCCGCAACAGGGCCGTGCCCCGCACGAGCGGAATGGCCTGCACACAGCGAACCCCGGAAACGGAATTCCGTTTTCGGGGTTCGTATTTCTCCGGGGCACAAAGGCAAGGCCGCAGCCGGCGGACAGGAACAAAAACCTGCCGCACAAGCACCGAAGGGGCTCTTCGGCCGACACCCGTCGAAAGGAAAGCAGAC